>Ga0351873_10205_pt1 | contig 15533 bp, 15 predicted proteins | sample TotcelFGM3001N11_FD_206764 | JGI IMG/M metagenome (GOLD analysis project Ga0351873, IMG submission 206764) | Enriched cells from coal bed in the Powder River Basin, Montana, United States - Total cells FGM rep2 HSBNCT.FGM.300.1.N11 ... | reverse complement strand
CTGGATCGAGAGCTACAGTTCTCAGCTGCGAATGCTGCCCGTGCTGTTGGTGCTGGCGATCTTGGCGTTCTTGGTCGGCTTGGGCCGCTGGAAACGAGCGGCGCCGTACGGCCCGCTGGCGATTGTCCTGCTGGCGCCGTGCTTGTTGTCGTTGTCTCTGGTCCTGTTTCCGCAAGCGTTTCTATTGGTCGCCGTCGTCGACTTGGTAATCGTGCTGGTGGCGGCGGCGGACCTGCTGTCCCTGCCCCAGCAGCGTTTTTTTTCCGTCGAACGTTCTACCGTGCGAATCGCGTCGCTCAAGAAGCGGCACGCGGTCTCGCTGACGATCTCGAACCACAGCGGCCGCACGTGGGAAACGTGGATTCGCGACGACGTGCCGCAGGAGTTCGAGGCGCTGCCGGACGAGTTCGCGCGGCGTCTGCCGGCTCGCAGCCGAGTCTCGCTGCACTACGATTTAACGGCCAGCCGGCGAGGCTCGTTCGTCCTGGCCGCCGTGTACCTCCGCGTCCGGAGCGGACTGGGACTATGGCAGCGTTTCTTGACCATTCCCTGCCGCAGTCAGCTGTTCGTTTACCCGGATATGCAGCAATTGAGCGAGTATGCGATTCTGGCGCGGACGAACCGGCTGAGTCTCATGGGCGTGCGGCGGACGCGCCGCGTGGGATTGGATCACGATTTCGAGCGGTTGCGCGACTATACGCTCGACGATAACCACAAGCACATCGATTGGCGGGCAACGGCCCGCCGTTCCAAACTGACGGTGAAGGATTTCCAAGCCAGTCAGAGCCAGCGGATCGTGTTCTTGATGGATTGCGGCCGGATGATGACCAACGAAGCGGCCGGGATCAGTCTGCTGGACCATGCACTGAACGCCATGCTGATGCTCAGCTACGTCGCGCTGCACCAGGGCGACGCGGTGGGCCTGATCTGTTTTTCGGACGAGATTCACGCGTTCGTTCCGCCCCGCGGCGGTATGAACCAGATGAATCGTCTCCTGCACGCCTCGTTCGACCGTTTTCCACGCCTCGTCGAATCCCGTTACGACGACGCCTTTCTGTACCTGACGTCGCGCTGCAAGAAGCGATCGCTGGTGGTGCTGGTGACCAATGTGATCGACGAAGTGAACGCCGACCGGATCGAACGCTGGCTCAGCACGCTGGCCGGCCGCCACCTGCCGCTGGGCGTCCTGCTCCGCGATCACCAGCTGTTCGACGTAGCGAATCTGCCGCAGCCGGCGGGCCGCGATCTGTACCGGGCGGCGGCCGCCGCCGAGATCCTGATCTGGCGGCATCAAGTGTTGACGGACCTCCAGCACCAGGGCGTTTTGTCGCTGGACGTGTTTCCCGAAGAAATGACCGCGCCGCTGGTGAATCGCTACTTGGAAATCAAGGCCCGGCACCTGCTCTGAATCGAAACGTGTGCTTAATCTTTCACTTAATCTTTCACTTAATCTCCATTCAGGTTATTTCTGCGCGTGCCCTATCGCGAGTCGTCGCCCGACAGCATCCGCACATAAGCTCTGGCAAAATCCTCTTCGTCGGGCTCCAAGCCGGTGATCAACACGCCATGCCGCAGCGACGCCGCAAAAACATCGCGGGTGGACAGTTGTTCCGGCAGCCGAATCATGGCCGCGTCGCTACCTTCCCCCTCGTGGACCTCGATGCCTTGCCGCCGCAGGCCGCACAGCAACTCGGTGGCATCGCCGTGGCAACAAAGCCGAAAACTCCGGACGGCTGCTTGCCGGAACTCTTCGATGCGCCCCGTCCGTACGACCTCGCCACGATCCAGGATCACCGCCGATTGACACACCCGCTCGATATCGCTCAACAGGTGCGTGGACAAGATCAGCGAGCGGTTCGGACGCAGGGCCAAGGCCCGCAGCACGCCCAGCATCGCCGTCCGGCCGTCCGGATCAAGACCCGCCGTCGGTTCGTCCAGCAGCAAGACGTGAGGATCGTGAACCAGGGCCGCCGCCAGTTTCAGACGCTGTTTCATCCCGACCGAATACTGTTCCAAATACCGGTAACGGGCTTCTTCCAATCCCAGATAGGAGAGCACTTCGTGAGCCCGCCGCAGAGCCTGCCGCCGCGGCATCCCGCTCAGTTGGCCCGCCAAGGCGACGAATTCGACACCGCGCAGGCCGGCCACCAGCGCTCCCCGCTCCGGCATATAGCCGACTCGGCCGCGCACGCGGACTCCCGCCGTGCGGACGTCCAGCCCCAGGACTCGGGCTACGCCTTGCGTCGGCCGAATCAGCCCCAACAGAATCTGCAGCAATGTCGATTTGCCCGCGCCGTTCTGCCCCACCAGTCCAATCGCGCCGGCTTCGACCGATAACGACACCCCGCGCAACGCCCGCACACGGCCATAGTCGTGCGTCACATCGATCAGTTCAAAGAGGGGCATGGGAATTTCAACTTTCAGAGTGCGACCTCCGACCTCCGACCTCCGATTCTCTATCCAGCGAATTCGTTGCCGACCTTTCGAGCCCGTTCCGGTTTGTCCAGATTGACGCCCAAACGCATCCCGACTTCGACCAGGATATTCCAGCCGGCGGCCATCTGCACGTATCCAGCCAAGTCGCCGGCATCGGGAATCCGGATCGTGGGAAATCGTGTCGCGCGGCTGGCGATCGCGATCACTTTCAGCCCGACACCGCGGACCAGCACCTCTTCGAATTTGTCCTCGGAACCTTCGTAAGGATCGATCCAGATGACCACTTGGTCGCGGCTCATCACCTCTTCGATCCCATGCACCGCGTAGGTGCCTTCCAGGAAGTCGGCGGTCTTGCGGGTGATCTCGTTGGTCTTCAGCGTCAACTCCTCGGCCACGCCGTCGTTGCGCCCGGCCCAATAGACGACGCTCGCGCCGGCGATCGTGTCGATCACCTGAGGCTCGATGGCCGTCCTCAACGCCTGGTCGAACTGCTGGCTGAGTTCCCCCAATCGCCCGGCTAACTGAGCCTGGTCGGCCGCCGTTTCCAATATCGCCCGATAGAACAACGCCTGCTCGAGGACGCTCTTGGTGGCCGCCACGGCGCCTTCTTCACCGCAGCCCAGCACGTAGCCTCGGGTGGCCAGCGATTCCAGCTTGGAATTCGGAAACGCCGTCAGGCTGTACAAATGCTGATGCCCACGCTCGTTCAGCGTGGAAAACAACTCGATGACCTCGCGGGTGCGTCCCGAGTTGGACAAGGCGAACACGGCCCAGTCGGACAGGTCGTACTCCTGCGCCTGCCGTCCGGCCTCGGTGTGCAGCTGCAGATTCCAGCCGCAGCGCCGCGCATGCGCGATCGCATTCTTGGCGGGAAAGATTCGGCTGGAACCTTCGCCCGTCAATAACAACCGCCCCACGCTCGCGATCGCTCGCGAGGTGTCCACGGCTTGCTGGGCGTCGAACCGCTCGATAATGCCTGTCGCGGCAAGCATATCGCGGACCAAACCATATTGAACATACTTGTCGTCACGTTGCATCGTCAGAACTCCGTTCAAACAGGAATACGGCAGGGATCTCTTCGGCCTACGAGCCCAACGCTCGGTCGCCATTGCGGTCCAAGCTCCCCACGCCGCCGTTTGGTCAAACTCTTAACTCTATCGTCAGATTTCAGATTTCAGATCTTGAATCTCAGATTTCAGATTCTCGATTCCCGATTCCAAATCGATCCTGCCCGTCCAGGCCAGCAGTTGCAAAAAGAACCGGGCGTACAAGTCGCCGACTTCGACGGCCTCGGCGCCGGGAGCCTGCGCCGCCACGCGTCCCGGCCCCCAATCCACCATGCCGCCGACCCAGTGCGGTGCGATGTCGGTCGCCAGCGACGCCACGCGGCCTTCGCCCCACGTTCCGACGACCAGCAGTGGATCGCGTCCGGCAAGTTCAAAACGTACGTTCTCGCCCTCGCGAATTGCCCGAAACCGCTCTGTTTCCAGAACCACTTGGGCCTCCGCCTTGGGCCGAAAGCGATTGAAGCCGCCGATGCAGGGTGGATGCCCATCCCACGGCAAACCAGCCGCCACAGGATGTTCATCAACGCGTCGAACCAGCGTCGGCTGGTCACAGTTGACTCGGTCGTCCGTGTCGCTGATCTCCACGGGCAAGGCCGTCGCTACGGCAGTACCGTCCCAGTCGCCGCCGCAGCCGTGGTAGGACTCCCAGCCGCCGATCATCAGCAGGCCCGCGCCGGACTCGACCAGCCGCACCAATCGCTGCTGCAGCGACGGCGCCAACCGGCTGGCCGAATAGTCGCTTAACACAACCAGCGAACGAGGTGGGCCGAACAATTCCGCCGCCGCCGGCACGTGGCTGGGCACATAGTCCAGGGCCCAGCCCGCGCGGTGGACCAAGCCCGCCAAATAGGCCGCCGCGGTCTGCAAGGTGGTGTCACCAAGGTACAGCATGGAAACAGGCATTGGGACCTCGACGGCAGGGTGAAAGGGCGGGCAGCCGGAGCACAGTCCCTACGGTCCCAAGCGTGTTTTCATCTCGGCGATCACGCATTCCAGTTGCGGCTCCAACTCGGCCACGACGCGCGGCGCATCAGCAAACGCCGCCGCGATACGTTCCGGAGTAATCACGCTGGCGTCCTTGCTTCCTTTGTCAACGTCTTTTTGATCCTGGGCCAGTTCCCGGGCCATGAACTCCAACTGCCGGGCAAGTTCGATGGCTTTTGACGATTCGAAAATCCGCAGCCCACCCTTCAGCGTGTGCCCCGCACGATTCAACAGCACATAATCTTGCCGTTCAATCGCCTGCCGAATCTGCGTCATCAGCGTCGCGGATTCCTCCAAGAAGATATTCAATAGGTCCACGAGCAACGCCTCGTCGCCGCCCGTCGCGTCCAACGCGGCGGACCAGTTGATCACTCCTCCGGCGTCTTTCGTTTGTTCCGTCATTCGCGTTGTCCCTCGTCAGGCAAGAAGGGAAAAAGCCTTCGTCGCAGTGCCGGCGTCAGCGGATCGCCGTATTCACACGTCTCGAACGCTTCAATGTACTTGATTCGCCGCCCCCGTTCTTCCCCGTAGACGGCGATAATCTGTTGTCGATACCGATCCGCCAACGGTTCAATGAGGCTCAGATACCAATCCCGCAGCCACCGGCGCTGGTCGTCCGGTGTGCTCGGCACACGTTCCAATTCGCCGCGATTATAAGGCAACCAGTCGAAGAATTGCGAGCGGTGACAGGCTAACATGGCGACAATCAACTCCAACTCCGGCTCGATGTCGATTGCCAGCAACGGCGAAAACGGATAGGGACGCTGGAATTCGTCGGACAGGTACATAATGACCGGCATTCGCCGCAGTGCCGGAACATCGTTCGCAATCGCCGGGACGGTTAGCAGATACGATGCATCGCCCACCAACTGGGACGTCAGACGATGGTCCGGATGATAATCGTTCGGACGATGCGTCAAGACCAGATCGGGATCGTATCCGCGAATCAGTCGAATGATCTCCGCGCGGGCTTCGAGCGTGGGCTGCAAGGCACCGTCTGGATGACTCAGGACGCGGTACTCCAATTCCAGGACGCGCGCGGACGCGGCCGCTTCTTCCCGCCGCTCGGCGGCCAACGCAGGGCCGTACCGCGTCTGATGACCCGACCGGCCGTCGGTGACACTGACAAAACACACGTCGTGCCCGGCACGACGGTACAGCGCGGCCAATCCGCCGGCTTTGTACTCACAATCGTCCGGGTGGGCGCCGATCACCAAGATCCGTAGCGGTCGGTCAGTTGCGTCGTTCATGAGCTTCCTGCCTTCTTCGAAAGCGTCGGGAATCACGTGTCGCTGGATGACAATCCTAATTCTTGCTGCACCTGAGTAAAAGCCCGCATGGCGAATTCCAGGTCATCGCGGGAATGAGCCGCCGAAATCTGGGTGCGAATGCGAGCTTTCCCAAGCGGCACCACGGGATACGAAAATCCGATCACGTAGACGCCTTGGGCCAACATGGCATCTGCCATCCGAGCCGCCAGACTTGCATCGCCCAGCATGATCGGCACGATCGGATGCGCGCCGGGCACAATTTGAAATCCCGACCGTGACATGGCTTCGCGGAACCAAAGTGTGTTCTGTTCCAAACGGTCCCGCAACTCGGTGGATTCAGACAACAACTCTAACGCCCGGATCGACGCCGCGACGATGGGCGGCGCCAGCGAGTTGGAGAACAGGTACGGCCGCGAACGCTGCCGCAACAATTCGATCACCTCGCGCCGGCCGCTGGTATAACCGCCGCTGGCACCGCCCAGCGCCTTGCCCAACGTTCCCGTCAAGACGTCGACGCGTCCCATCACACCGTGGTATTCGTGTGTTCCACGGCCTCGCCGGCCCATGAATCCCACGGCATGGGAATCGTCGACCACAAGCAACGCGCGGTACTTGTCGGCTAAATCGCAGATGTCCGGCAAGTTCGCAATGTAACCATCCATCGAAAACACGCCGTCGGTCGCGATCAGACGGAATCGAGCCCCGGAAGCTTCGCGCAGTTTGGCTTCCAAATCCGCCATGTCATTGTTCTTGTAGCGATATCGCGTCGCTTTGCACAGCCGAATGCCATCAATGATGCTCGCGTGATTCAATTCGTCCGAAATAACGGCATCTTCAGGGCCAAGCAATGTCTCGAACAAGCCTCCGTTGGCGTCGAAACAGGAGCTGTACAGAATCGTGTCCTCGGTGCCCAGGAATTCGCTCAGTTTCTGCTCCAATTTCTTGTGCAACGCCTGGGTTCCGCAGATGAACCTGACCGAAGCGAGGCCGTAACCCCACTGGTCCAAGGCGTTGCGAGCCGCTTCGATCACGGCGGGATGCTGGGCGAGTCCCAAGTAGTTATTGGCGCACATGTTCAGGACAGACGTTCCATCCGCAACGCGAATGTGCGCGTTTTGTGCTGTCGTGATGACGCGTTCGGCTTTATACAAGCCGTTGGCTCGAATTTGGGCCAACTGGTCCGCCAGATGTTGCTGCATCTCTCCAAACATTCGCAAGCACCCTATCCGCAAAGCGGCCAAAGATTTACAACCCGGCGAACTTCTTGGCGCGGGACTCGACACGGCCCGCTGACTTGACTACAATCTGGCCTCTTCCGGCAAATTCACCGGGACGATTTAAGATAGCATTCACAGACGTTTCGTAGGACTGGGCATGTACGCGATTATTGCAGACGGCGGACGACAGTACAGAGTGGAAGAAGGTCAGGAAGTGGAGCTTAACTTCCGTGAAGTTCCTCCCGGCGAGCAGCTAACCTTCGACAGGGTCCTGGCGGTATCCGGCGACGAAGGCCTGAAGCTGGGACAGCCGAACGTGGCGGGAGCATCGGTTACCGCCGAGGTCGTCGGACCCGCCATGGGCGAAAAGATCTACATTCAGAAGTACAATCGCCGTAAGAACTTCCGTCGCCGCACCGGCCATCGGCAGATCTACACCAAGGTCCGCATCACGCAGATCGCAGCCGGCTGATCGCAACTCGGCGTCGCTAAATAGCGTCCGGCTTTTTTTGAGCTGCGCGTGTTCTCTTGCGCGGGGTGTACGCACCTCGCATGGGCCGTTGATCGCAACGCTGCAAAATGCTAGCGACTGCTCGAAAAGGTCGCGGCGAAGGACGGAGGCCTGAGCTTCTCGCGACTCGACGGCGCGCTGCCGTTCTTTCCCGCCGATGCGGTTAGCATCCTGCCGTGGGCTCCGATCCTGGATGAGCTGAACGACTATCGCTTGAAAATCACGGGCTTGAAGGCCGGGAAGTACGAGGTCCGCGTCGGCGGCAAGAACATCGCCGAATTGACGGCCGACCAACTGGCGACCGGCGCCAACCTGGCCTCCGGCGCGTTGGCTGACGGCGCGATCGCCGAGCAAGTCAAGGCGGTGCGGGCCGCAGTCGAGAACAAGAACCGCTTCCACCATGACGCGATTTTCCGCGGCATCATGCTGTCCAATGTCCCCGACTGGATCGATGATGTCGTGCCGCGCGAACAACTGGAAGCGAAGAAGAAAACCATCATTCAAGAGCGGTTGGCCAAGCTGCCGGAACTCGACGCCGCCGTGGCTCAGACGTTGGTGCTGAAGGCCAACACGATCGACATCGTGCCCGTCCCGTAGGCGGTCGCTAGGCATTGCGATCCGAGACCTGGCGTTTTGGCGGGCGAGATGCGCGTCGATGCGGTGTGGAGAACCGCCAAATCAATAACGTTCGCCGATCGCCACCTTGCGTGCAGCCAATCGCGGCATCACTCGTTGGCCTGTGGCGGCATCACCCAGGGTAGCAGGAACGTGTCGTCGATTGGTTTGTTTCCCTGGGACTCCCACCATTTCGCCCAAGCCTGCTTGTCCTGCTTGAAATCCTGGCCCGTCTTCCGCGACAAAGCTGCGCGCGCCCATTGGCGGGTGTTCTGATTGCCGTGATCGACCAGGCTGACAAGCAACGGTGCCGCCTCGTCTGATTCCTGACGGGCCAAGGCGGCCACGGCCATCCATTTCGGACGGCAGTCGTAATCGCGATCCACGCGGTGATAGCCGGCTACTTTGATGAGGCCGGGCAGAAGTCGCTTGTCTTCGAGCGCGCTCGCCTCTGCCAGCCCCGCACAGAGGTGGCGTCCGTACTGGCCCTGTTCCAACAACACCGTCAAGTGCTGGATCCTTTTTTCTCGCGCAGTGGCGGACAAACCCGCCCATGCGTCTTCGTTGAGCCACATTCCGCTCGGACCAAACGTCCTCGCCGTCCACAGGACGTATTCCTTAACTTCAGGATGCGCCTTGCCGTAAGACGTTTCAACCTCAGCCTCAGCCTTTTGCATGTCGAACGGTGCGGGCGACGTCGTCGCCTGGGCCGGTTCCCCCGCTTTGCCGACACTGCAGACCGTGCAGAGCAACAGTGGCACGACGGCAGCAATGGATGACCTTGTCCCATTCATTCTGTTTTATCCTTCTCGTTGAATATATTCGAGCCACGCTCGCGGCGAGGGTGACCCAACCATCATCCTACACGCGATCGCCGCCTCGCGTGGAATCTGTTTTTACCGCTACCGGCCGTCCTCCTCCGGTCGCTGCACAATCCGATCCTTCATCCGTTCGCCGTCCGCTTCCATTCCCACCAATGCGTAAGCGTGGCCGCAATCCAAAAGATGACCAAACCTGGAATCGCGTAAATCCCTACGAATAGGAAGATTGATTGTGTACCTTCTTCGGCCACCACCATTACGCGTGCTTCACGGACAAAGGGCTATCGGTTGCGCAGTTCTTTTCGATCGCCACCTAAAAATGCTCTCACTTCGCGGACGCGGAGGCTTCGTCGGCGTCCACGGGTCACGCAGGCGGCAAGCGTGATCCAACCATCATCCCACACGCGATCACCGCCTCCGTGTGGACCGCCAACCGCCTTCTTGCGGCCCGCATCGTCTTGCGGATCGTTCACCTCGAAGCAGATTCCTCGAGGACAGCCTGGGCATGTCGCGCGTACGGGCCGCGAAGGTCTTGGGCGTAGGCTTCCAGGATTTTCCGGCCCAGGTCGTGCTGGTCGCCACAGCGATACAGCGCACGGGCCAGCATCAGCTCCCGGAGCGACTCGGATCGCTTGTCCATTCGAAGACCGATGTCTTCCAGCGTCGCCGCGGCGTATCCGCTCATGCCGGGCTGGGCCAGCAAGTCGGCCAGCGGCTTCGCGGCGCGAGGGTCGCCGAGCATCTCCAGGGCCAAGGCGCATGCGCGGTGATGGGAGAATTCCTTCTGGACGTCCAGACGGGCAAGCTTCGCGAGGATCGGCTCCACGGCCCGACGGTCGCGCGTGCATCCGAGAGCAACGATGAACTGGTCGAGTTCACTCATGTTCCGGCCGTACTGGGCCATGCCCTTGAAATTCCATCCCGCGTCGAAATCCTCGGCGGCCTGGAGACGGACCAACAATGTCTCGACGCCGGCCGGGCTGCCGAGGATGCCCAGCAGATGCGCGTACAGCAGTTTGTCTTGCGGTGTGGAGGCCGCAGCATAGGCATTCTCCAGCAGCGCCAAGGCGGTTGCCGTGTGCGAAAAGATCACCGCTACGTCGCGGCTGTTGTATTTCGAGTCGACCAGATGCTGCCGCTTCTGCCAGTCGGTGGCGACGACGTGCCCTAAGGCCGACCCCTTGACGACGTTGGTTACGGCTTCCTGGACCTGCTGGTCTGACAAGGGGAAGGAGTCTTTCTGGCCCACGGCCTCGGGAGGCAGGCAACCTTTCTCGACCAGATGCTGTTGCAGGGCCTGCACGTCGAGAGGACCTGCGGCCGTCATGGCGGCGGCGACTCCCGCGGCGTAGCCCAGGTTCTGCAGATTGGCTTGCATGCGGAGGATCGGCATCACGTCCCGGTGGGCGCCCAGTCCCAGGCCTGTCACCAGGATCCCGTCGAGTCCCTTCGGCACCAGGGCGCGCAGCGGGACGAACATCTCTCCGCGGCCCGCTTCGATGTCCGGCTGCCGAGCCCAGAACAGCGGATGCACCGTAAAGCCGTGGGTGTCGAAGTGGCTCTTGGCCACGGCGATGCTGTCGGGCCAGCAGCGGTCGAGAATCAAGTCCATGGGAGTGAGCGTCACCTCGCCCACAATCCGCCGCCGTTCGCGCGTCTGGAGCAATTGTCCCTGGTCGTACGCGTTGGGCGAGTTCGCCCGCGTGCTCACGTTCAGTTGCCAGTAGTCGATCATGTCGGTGTCTTCGGCGAACGTGAAATCGGTGTTGGGGCCCCGCATGCCGAGGCTCAGCGTCTGCAGGCCGGCGCCTTGGATCGCCGGTTCCGAAGCGTCGACGAACTGGTAGGCCGCGCCGGCGGCGATGGCGATATCGGAGCTGCCCGTCGCATCGACGACGGTCTTGGCCAGCACCACGCCGCGTCCGCAGGGGGTGGCGACAACCACACCACACACGCGTCCCTCGGCAACGAAGGCCCCGACGCCCAGCGTGTCACACCAGATCTCGGCGCCGGCCTGGCGGTTGGCGGTGCGCCACCATTCGGCCTTGCCGATGGCCGACCAACTGGCGCCTTTGCCGACGCCCATTTCGCGCAAGCGTTCGGTGACTTCGGCCGTGAAGCCCTCGCGATAGCCGGAGTAGTAGCCGGTGATGCTGCCCAGCGTGCCGATTCCGCCCAATTCGTGCAGGGCTTCGACCAGGAGCGTCCTGGCGCCCTGCCGCGCGGCTCCGATGCCGGCCGGCGCTCCGCCGGTCCCCCCGCCGATCACCACGACATCATAGCTTCCCAGCACCGGCAGCCCGCGGGCTTCGGAAGGCACAGTGGGCAGTTTTCTTTGAGTCGGGCGCACTCCGACCAAGAGTTCCTTGATATCTCCTTCGACCGCCGGCGTGATGGCCTGGCCGGGAATCCTCGCCTGGAAAACGGCGGGCAATTGCTTTGCCTCGGCGGCGGCTGCCTCGCCGATCCGCGCACCGAGATCGATCAATGCCAGGGGGCGAAGAAGGGCTGCGGCCGCTTCTCGCGACACATCTGCGCAACCGCCCAGCACGTAGAGTCGCGAGATACCTCGCGGGCGGAACGCGTCCAACGAGACCGTTCCGTCCTCCGGCCAATCGCCGGCAACATGAGCGGCCCCTTGCATCGGGTCGGGCGGAACCTGGAAGAGCACCTCCGCTGCGTCGAGTTGATCTTTGTGGAACGTGCGATCGCGGGCCGTCTGCTCGGCCGCGGCAAATGCGGCCCACGAACCGTCGGGCATGGGAATCCGTAGCGTGTATTCGAAAACCGGAACATCCTTCTGGCTCTTCGCCCCGGAGCGGCCAAGGGGCAGTCTGCGCACCGCATCCCCCGACACAACCGGCGCCACAGCCCCGATCACGACCCGTTGGAAGATCTGCACGCCGGTCGGGTAGGGAGCAAACCGGGCGCCAGCGAGCCGGGCCAGCGTGGCCCGCGGCGTGGCGTCGATTATCGTCTTGGCCAGCACGGCCTGACGGCCGCCGCGGTTGGCCATCACGATGCCGCACGGATTGCCCGCCGCGTCACGCAATACATCGGTGGCGTAGCAGCCGTAAAGGAAATCGACCTTGGCGGCCAGGAGCGTCTCGTCGAGCGTACGTTTAACGTGCATCGGGGTGGGCACGGCCGCCGGCGAGGCATTGGTCGAAAGTCCCGTTCCGAAGAGTTTCTTCGCCAGCGGAGCGACGGGAAGTTCGTTGTCTGACAGCCAGTAGCGCTGTGTGGCGCACACGTCTTCGCCCAGATAGGACTTCGGCGCGGCGAGAAAGACCCGGGCGCCTCGACGCGCGGCCTCGACGGCTGCGGCGACACCGCCTGTCGAGCTTCCGATCACCACGACGTCGACTTCGCGGACGACCGGGATCTGGCGGGCTGATTCCTGAACCAACGTTTGAGCCGGGGCGCTCGCGATCGCATTCTGGCCGGCCCCAATCGCGAGAACGAAACATGCCCAGACAGCATGACTCAAATGGAGGGTACTGACTCTGCGCATGAGACGGTTCCGGTGAGGGGAATGAGGTTCTTTCCTGATGCTGCGATAAAAGACGGCCATCGGCGTGCCCGACACGGTTTGCTCAGGACTTGGACAGGCCACCGTCAGCATTGTAAACTACAGCCAGTGCCGGCTGAAGTCGCGTTCCCATGAAATGTCGGGGCTCTGGCGAGTCGTCAGGTCGGCTCGATTGCCCAAGGGGAGAACAGCGGTCTGCCCAACACGGATGGCACCGGCTGGGTCGTGCGGACCCCAAGGGATCGGAGGCGATTCTTTCAAAACTTCGCGTTGGGTTTGCTTCGACGCAAGACATTAAATCGGTGAGGCCGTGACATGTTGGACGTGCTCCGATTCCAGATCCTTCCGGCGGTCGCTGCGGTATGGATTTCCTGCCAATCGCTCATGGCGGCAGACACCAGCCTTCCGGAATCCATCGCCGGGACGTGGGTTCTTCAGCAGGCTGCCAATCCGGATGAACTGCATCGTGAACTGCGAAGGAGTCTCGCCAAGGCGCTCGCGACTCCGAAGATCCGTGGTTTCTGCTTGCGGTTCCCCTGGAAGGCGGCCGACGAAGACTTCTCGCTGATCGAGGCCGGATTCAAGATCGCCCGCGATCACGGCGTGGCCTATTCAATCCGCTTTATGGCCGGACGGCATACGCCTGATCGAGTCTTTGGCAGAGGGTGTCGATTCTACCTTGGGGGCCGTGGGGGGAACGAAAAAGTCCCCGTGCCGTTCTTGGCGGACGGTTCGCCCAACACGGTGTTTGAAGCCGAGTACGAGGCGTACGTCACCCGCTTGGCCGCATGGTGCCGCAGTCGAGAGGTAAAGCTCCTGCATCTGGCTTGGTACGGTCAGGACTGGGCCGAGCTGAACCACGGCAAGGAGGTTCGGTCCCAGGTGGGGTACAGCTACGCCAACTGGCTGCGGGCGCATGAACGCCTCCTTGGCATTGGTCTGAAATACGCCGGGGAGGATTTGGCTGTTGAGTTTCCATTTTCGGGGTACGGACCGTTGACCGATGCAGCTGGATCGTTGGCCGACCACGTCATCCAAAACATCGGCGAGAGAAACCCGGTTTTCTTCTGCCAGGCCAATGGTTGGGGACCGAGCGGCGATTGGGGCGCGCCGAGCCCGCAGGTCGAGGCGGCCTTTGACCGGGTCTGGCAAAGGCCGATCTGCCGCGGCCAGCAAGCCATCCAGCCCGGAGATTACGCGTGGCCCGAACTGTTTCGGAGTCTCTACGAAAACCGGGCCACATACTGCGAGGTTTACGCGCCCAGCTTCACGTTGAAACGCAGCGCCGAGCTGGCCGCCGAGATTCGGAAGTTCGACGAACACATTCGCACAGGCGGGCCGCTGCTGCCGGAGCAAACACGCTGACCATTTTTAGGTGAACGGTCCACTCCGATCACCGCATGGTCATCCGCGACCTACTCCCTAAATAGTAATGCACGATCGAACCTGGCGCAGGTTTGCGGTTGAGGCGAAAATCTCGGTCGGGCGAACTGACGGCTGTAACCGTCGCCGCCGCCAGTCTCCGTCCGATGGTCGTCATCATTTCCCCTGCTGCCAGACAACGGCTTGCAGGCGGATCGCCTCCTGTTCTTCGTGAACCTCGAAGAACTTGGCCCGCTCCTTGGGCGAATCGTTGGGGCCGTGCAGCACGAGCATCGGCCGGCCTTCGAGCGACTGGAAGATCATGCAATGGCCACCGCCTTCGTACAGCAGTTGGCGATCCTGCGTCCACGGCCCCAGCACGCTCCCGTTGGCGGATCGGGCCACGCCTACCGCGTAGCCCCGCTCGCCGAAGCTGGACCAGAGCATGAGCAATGGGCCGCTTTTCAGGCGATAGAAGCACGGGCCATCCGTCACGTACTTCCCCGGCTGGACCGCTCGACACCAGGGCGCGTCCGAGGCCCGGAATAAAAGGATCGGTTCGCCGACGGGCTTCGAGAGATCAGCCGCCAACCGGACCGCGTCCATCGTGCCGTCACCAATCTGAACCCATTCGTGGCAGAACACCATCCAAGGCTGGTTGTCCTCGACGTACAGCGTCCCGTCCAACGCCATCCAGTCATGCGGTGTGGCAGCGCCGTCGGTGTGGGAGTGGAACGGTCCCAGCGGACCGTCTGCGACGAACAGCTGCGTGCCGCGTTTGGCACGTTCCGCTCTGAGGGTCCCGAACTGTCACGATAAACGGATCGCGGATGCGCAGGTCGGCCACATCGATCAGAGCGGTATCTTCCGCCAGATTGTCGCCGCAGTACGCGGCGCCAAGCAGCAATACGTTGGTCAGCATCGTACGTTTGGATCGAATCACGGCTAAGCTCCTCGTTCAGGCTGGAACCATCTTTGTCACGGGGCTGGCGTCGAGTCCTGACTTTCTTTCAGGATCGTCAGCCCTGCGCTCCGGCGGTTGATGCCGGGCCGCGGATCGGGACATGCAAGACTTTGCCGCGAACGTCCGACCATGTTTTCGATTCGTATTGGTACGGGATCGCGAGCAGTCCGTCGGAGGTGATCCGGATGACCGTCACTACAAGATCGTTGGTCCTTGATGGATATGATGCCGACAGATCTTGCCGTCATGGTCGCACAACCGGATTGCAGAGTCCAGCGTCGATTCCCGCATTTGTCCGCGGTCGCCCGGTTCTGACGCCGCTGAAGCGGGGTTAGAATGAGAGCCACGTCAACCGGCTTGAGATTGCCTCGCAGGAGCTTCCCTGATGTTTGGGTACACGATCACGACGATGTTGAAGTTGTTTGCGGCCTGCCCCTTGGTACTCGCCATCGCGACCTGTACCAGGGCCGCGCAGCCGTCGGCCGTTCCCGAGGGCGGCGCGGCTGTCACCAGTCCCCAATCAGCCCAAGCCCGGGCGACCGCCCACCAAGGGCGACCCGGATGGGGCATACCTACGGGCGATCAAGCAGGTCGTGGAGGGGTCGCGACCACAAGGCTTCCGCCGGTAGCGAGCCACGTTGGCACCGGCACCGCCAGACAATCCTTCAGCCGGCACTTTGCCGCCAACGTCGGCCCGTAGTCCCCGAAGTCCTTCCGGTACGGCCTCAACACCGTCTTACGCAGCTCTGCAGC
>Ga0351873_10202_pt1 | contig 15611 bp, 3 predicted proteins | sample TotcelFGM3001N11_FD_206764 | JGI IMG/M metagenome (GOLD analysis project Ga0351873, IMG submission 206764) | Enriched cells from coal bed in the Powder River Basin, Montana, United States - Total cells FGM rep2 HSBNCT.FGM.300.1.N11 ... | reverse complement strand
CCGATAACGACTTGCCTCCGGGCCCAATGTTGCTGGTGGGAAGCGTGGTGACATGGACCTATCAGGTGACGAATCCCGGGAATGTGCCCCTGCGGAACGTGGTGGTCACCGATGATCAGCCGGACGCGATCCCGGCGCCGGTACTGGTGGGCGGATTCAATACGGGCGATACGAATGCTGACAACCTGCTGGATCCTGACGAAGTCTGGATCTATACGGCCAGCGGCGTGGTCATGGCGGGGCAGTACACCAACCTGGGAACTGCCTCGGGCGAGGATAATACGGACACGATACCCGGCGACCAAGAGTGGTCGAATCCAGATCATTATTTCGGCGACGGTCCGGGGCCGGGGCCGGATACGCCCACCACCGTGCTGGGGCCCGACAAAAATCCTGGGACGCCTCAGTATGTCATGGTTGTCGACGGCCAATCCGGCGAGGTCACGTCGCAATTCATGGCCTACGAATCCAATTACGTGGGGGGCACGCGAGTCGCTGTCGCGGACCTCGACGGCGACGGGAATGACGAGGTCATCACCGCGCCCGGCCGCAATCGACCGCCCGAGGTCCGTGTGTTTGACTTGAACGGCAATTCGGTGCCGGGCTTTCCGAGCTTCTTAGGGAATGACGCCGCTTTCACGGGCGGCATTCACTTGACCGTCGCGGATGTCAACGGTGACGGAAAGCCCGACATTATCACGGTTCCCAGTTATGGGGCTGCGGACGTACGGATTTTCCTGAACCGTTATCCGCAGACCCCCGCTTTTCAGGCGACCCCTGACATCTCGTTCCGCGCTTTCCCTACCGCATCTATCGGCGGCGCCGTCGTGGCGGCAGCCGATATGGGCCAGATGGCGAGCGGTTCGTTTGTCAACGTGCCGGACGGAAAGGCGGAAATCGTGATCGGCACCGGGGCCGGCAGCAAGGCCACAGTGACGGTATTTGACGTCTCGGGAGGGACGCCTGTTCGCGTGCAGACCATCTTCCCGTTCACCGCGTTGAACCCCAACTTTCTGGGAGGGGTCTCGCTGGATGTGGCTCGGGTCGATGCCGATGCGATTCCGGACGTCATCGTAGGCATGGGAGTGAATGGCACGTCCCGCATTGAAATGTGGACCTGGGATACTACCAGTGTGAGCTTATCCCTATTGGGAACGATTTCCGGTGCTTTCACAGGTTCGAGCAACAATGCGCCGGTTAACGTCGCCGCCATGGACTGGGACGGCGACGGAATTGCGGATACGATTTTCGGAGTGCAGGGCCCCATCGGCACGACCGGGGAGATCCACCGCTTTGACATTACTGATACCTCGCCGTTTCAATACGTGCAAGCAGCACCGCTGACCGGTTTTTCCGGCCCGTGGTTCATCGCAACGTGCAAGGCGGCGGCTCCCGTCCCACCCCCACAACCGCCGCTCAGCGTCCCGCCGCCGGTGACCGTCTGGACGAATCCCGTCAATCCGTACGACGTCAACAACTCAGGCACGATTACGCCCCTGGATGTGCTGGAGACAATTAGCTATATCAATGCGAATCCGAGCGCAACCGAACTGCCGGATCAGCAGTTTTCGCCTGCCCGTTTCTTCGACACCAACGTCGACGGAGCGATCACAGCGGGCGACGTGTTGTTGATCGTGAACTATCTCAGTCTTCCTGCGATGGGCTCAGGCGAAGGCGAGACCAGCGAATCTGCTGGCGGTCTCGCCCCCGTGCTAAGCCGTATCGACAACGCGGCCGGCCTCGCGGCAGCTCTCCGTACGGCGAAAACCACGGAAGGGTGGCGAGATCCAGTCGATCAGGTCCTTGGCAGTCTCTATGCGGCTGGCGGAGAAAGCACGGATTGGCTCTGGCCGGCGGCAGAGGCCGAGTCGTCGCCGCTTCCCTATTCTCCTCGTCCCGCCGTCGACGATCTCGACTGGCTTGACCTGGAATCCGTGCTGGAGGAGATCTCGCTGGACATCGCTGCATCAGGCAACTGAAGCCAGTCGCTGCATGGCTCCTGTGGCGTCGCGGACGGCCCGTTTCCGAACGATGTGTGCCCGTTTCCCTGCGAGCAGGTTCGGATGCGAACAAGAGGAAACAGACCTAACGGATTGAGACGTCACGCGTTCTCCGCAGTTCTCCTCTGTCCAGAGCAGCTTGTTCTTGAATTCCGATGAGAATAACCGGAATTTTCGCTGCCAGCCGTTGAATCCGCAATTCCGCGCGTTAAGTTATACCGCTCGTGATCGGCATGGGTTCGTTTCACTACGTGCCCAACGCGCCCGCGCGGCCAGCGTCCCCGGCTTGCTTGCCCACACGCGAGGGCCTTGCCGCTCGGTTCAACGAGTGCGTCATCCTTACGACCGTGCGAGGGTGGTTCGTTTGGCGCACGTCGACAGCCTCCCGGTTCCTACCAGAAGGGTTCGACTATGTTTTCGGGTTTCTCGTTTTTTCGGCGGGCCAAGCAGGTCCCTCCCCCGCGGGCCCGCCCAGCCCGCGGTGCGCGGTCAAGCAAGAAATTGCAGCTGGAAATTCTGGAAGATCGTCGACTGCTGGCGACGTTCAGCCAGTTCGGTTCGACGTTGAACATCGACCTCAACACCGTTTTGGAAAGCGTCAGCATCGTATCCAATGGGGCCAGTTATGTATTGACCTTGAACGCCGCGAACGTCTGGGATGGGGCCGACACCGGCAATCTCTCGGGCGACGGTTCGGGCACGCTGACTGTGATCGCGGCCGTTTTCGAAGCGGTTTACATCACCGATTCGTCCAGCGGATGCGCGGTCACCTTCAACTCCAGCGGCGGCAATACCTATGCGGCCGGCTTTGCCATCGTGCTCGACGACCCGGCGGCCGGACCGATTACCTTTGCCGGTGCCTCCGGGTTTGGCACGTTCGGTCTCTCGGTCACCGCCGATACGATCGACATCCGGCAGAACATCACCGCCAACGGCGGGATCACACTGCAACCAGCCACGCCGTCACGGTCGATCGGCCTGAACGATCCGGTGGGGGACTTCAACTTGTCCGCCGCCGAGTTGGGGCGTCTGTTTTCCACCGGCACGGTTACCATCGGCGTTGCAAGCGGGACCGGCGCCGTCCGGATCGGGGGTCTAGGCGCGATCGACTTGTCCAATAAGGCATTCGGACTCACGTTGCGGGGCGGCGACGTCGCTTTCTCCAGTCTCCTGCGCATCGCGAACAGCACCACCTTGCTGCTCAGCACCGGCGCCGTCACGAGTGCTTCCGGGACCGGAATCGACATCCGTGCCGGTACGCTGTGGTTAGACACACAGGGAGTCGTCGGGGCTGCGAACAGCCCGTTGACGACGGCTCTGACGAATCTCCGCGGCACGATAGACGGCGATTTGTTCATCCAGGAGAACGACGGGGTTCTGAACCAGCTCACCATCTCCGGCGAACTCAGTGCCGGCCCGCACGCGATCCACCTTGTCGGGGGCACATTCATCCTGGGCGCATCGGATCGCCTTGACGACAACTCGCGGCTTCACGTCGCCGGCGCCACCTTCGATCTGGTCACGAGGAATGACACCGTCCAAGCGGTGACGCTGACCAGCGGTCAGATCACCGGCAGCGGCGTCCTCACGAGCGGAACAACGTTCCGGGTGCACAGCGGGACCATCGGCGCGACCTTGGCCGGCTCGGTCGGGTTGACCAAGACGACCGACGGCACGGTCGCTCTGAATCGGGCCAACGCTTACACGGGAGCCACCACGATCACCGAAGGTGTGCTGGAAATCAGCCAAGATAACCGCCTCGGCGCGACCCCCAACGATCTGGTGATCGATGGCGGAACGCTCCGCGCGAACCTTTCATTTGTGTTGTCGGCCCATCGCAACGTGAGCATCGGCAGCCTGTCAGGCTCCGGCCAGGGGACGATCGATGTCGTCGCCGGTGCCGAATTGACTTACAACGGAGTGATCGCCGACCGGGGCACCGGCAGCGCCCAATTGGTGAAGATCGGCTCCGGAATATTGACCTTGGGCGGCGTGAATACGTACCGCGGCGGAACGGCGGTCGAAGCAGGGGTGCTTCGGATCGCCGCCGACCATGCGCTGGGAGCGATTCCGGCGTCGCCAACGCCGGGCCATCTGCAGTTGCGGGGAACCTTGCGCGCGAGGGAGAGCTTCGTGCTGGCGGCCGATCGCGGGATCGCACTGGGCGATCCCAATGAGTCCGGGGCGGGTGCGATCGCGGTGGACACGGGCCGCACCCTTACGTACAACGGCGTGATTGCCGACAACGGCAGCGGGGCGGACAGCTTGATCAAGCGCGGGCCGGGCACGTTGGTGCTGGGCAGCGAGAACACGTTCCGCGGCGGGACGTTCTTTGACGACGATTCGGTCCAGTTCAATGCCGGCGTCATCCAGATCAATCATCCGCAATCGCTGGGCAGCAGCGGGACCATCCGGTTCCTGGATGATGCCACCCTGCGGTACGGAACGGGTATCACGGAGGACTTGTCCAGCCGCATCGTCACAGGAGTGCCGACGGTCAGGACCAGGATCGATACGAACGGAAATGACGTCGAGTTTGCGACGCCGTTGGCGGGCGGCGGGCGTTTGGAAAAACTGGGCGTCGGCAAGTTGAGCTTAACGACGCTCGATACGACCGAGTTGTATGTTCTGTTCGTCCTCGGTGGCGAGTTGGTCGTGCCCGCCGGGACGTTACGACTGACGGGGACCGCTACCGATGACTACGGTCCGGGGAGCTTCTACGGCCCGGCGAGCGTGTTTGTGCAGCAAGCGACGCTGAGTATCGCCGGAGGCAGCGTGATCACTGCCGGATCGTTGCTGGCAGGCTATCAGATCGGCGTCACCGGCAAGCTGAACGTGACCAGCGGCTTGTTGGATGTGGGCCTCGACCTGGCCTGCGGAGGCGGCGTGAACGCCACCGTCGACATCCGCGGTGCGAACGCTCACGTAAACGTGGGCCGGGACTTCATCGCCGGCTTTAACGGTGGCGGCCCCACCGTGAACATCATGGCGGCAACGACGATCAGCGTGGGACGGAATTTCATCGCGGGCATCGACGGCGGCAGTCCCAGGGTCAACATCGACGGCATGGACACTCGACTCGCCGTAGCACGGGAGTTCGTCGCCGGCATCCAGGGCGGCAGTCCTACGGTTAACATCAGCGGCGGGACGGTGGGCGCAGACGGCCTGCGTCACCTGGAAAAGGGTAACGCCGTCGTCAATCTAACCGGGGGAATCCTGACCGTCACCGAGATCGTTCACGAGACGGCCAGCGACGCCTCCGATGCCGGCAACGACAGCTTGACGATCAACTTGGACGTCGGCGGCACACTGGTTACCGGCCGCATGGTTTTGTATCGGACAGGACCGGGCACCCAGACATGGAGCCACTCGCTGGCCGTGCGCTTCGATGGCGGTTTGCTCATCCCCAAATCGGATGGCACCTCCCTGCTCGACGACGTCATCATCGGACCGGGGGCGGGCGGCATTCTGGTATGGAATGGAGTCGTCGAAGACGGCGGCGCGATCATTGATACGCGTGGCTTTCGTGCCGCCGTCCTGCGCCCGTTAATTCATGATTCGGATTTGGGCCCCACGCGTGACGGCGGTCTGAAGAAACGGGGTGATGGCACGCTGACCTTGTCTGAAAACAACACGTTCACGGGCTCCGTGATTGTCGAACAAGGCACACTCGCCCTCGACAACCGCCAGTCGAATAACATCATCTCCACAGCGGACGTCATCGATGTCCAATGCACGACTTACCTCGATGTTACCGAATTGGACAGCGACTTACTGGCTGGCACGCTGATCTTGGCCAACGGTCAAACATTGAAGGGTACGGGCACAATCCGAGGCGACCTGATCGCGGACAACGGTTCGACCGTTTCTCCCGGAGCCAGCCCCGGAATCCTGTACGAAATAGGCAACTTTGCAATGAATACCGGCTCGACGCTGGCAATCCAGATCGGCGGTAACGACATTCCCGCCAGTTGCGGCGATCACAACAACGGCCGATATCATGACCAGTTCGACGTCACGGGTACGGTGACACTGGACGGCGCCACCTTGGACGTAGCCGCTTTCAACGGATACACGCCGCAAATGACGGACCGGTATGTCATCATCAACAACGATGGCGAGGACCCCGTGAGCGGGACGTTCAAAGACCTGCCGGAAGGCGCGCTGTTACCGGACTTCCTCGGTTCTGGATTAACCGCCACCATCAGCTACCAAGCCCACGGCTACGGGCCTCCGACCGGCAACGATAACGATGTGGTGATTTTTTTCCAGATTTCGACGGGGATCCGGATCGAGAAGAGTACCAACGGCATGGACGCGGATGAGGCGCCCGGTCCGCTGGTTGCCGCAGAAGCCCCGGTGGTCTGGACCTACGTGGTGACCAACACGGGGAACACGCCGTTGACGAACGTCGTGGTCAGCGACAGCCAGAGCATGACGCTCACGGGGCCCGTCGGCGATACCGACAACGACGGCCAACTCGATCCGGATGAAACGTGGACCTACACAGCCATCGGCACGGCGAAAGCTGGACAGTATGCCAACCTGGGCACGGCCACAGCGACCGATATCTTAAATCGTCAGCTCAGCGCCAGCGATCCCAGCCATTACTTCGGGGTCACGCCGCCGGGAATCAATATCGAAAAGAGCACGAACGGCGTCGACGCCGATATGGAACCCGGCCCGCTGCTTGCCGTGGGCGCCCCGGTGATCTGGACCTACGTTGTTACCAACACAGGCAACACGCCGCTGACGAACGTCGCGGTCAGCGACAGCCACAGCGTGACGCTCGCGGGCCCCATCGGCGACACCCACGCAGACGGCAAGCTGGATCCGGGCGAGACGTGGACGTACACGGCCGTCGGTACGGCCGTGGCGGGGCAGTACGCGAACGTCGGCACAGCACTAGCAACCGATGTGTTCAACGGGCAGGTCAGCGCCAGCGATCCCAGTCATTACTTTGGGGTCACTTCGCCCCCGATGATCGTTCTGGGGCCCGACAAGAATCCCGGGACGCCGCAATATATCAAGGTCGTCGACATCAGTACCACTCCACCCGGCGTGCGGCAGTTCGTGGCCTATGAAAACACGTACACAGGCGGCACGCGAGTCGCCGTCGCGGATCTCGACGGCGATGGCATTGCCGAAATCATTACTGCTCCCGGACGCAATCGCGCGCCGGAGGTTCGTGTGTTTACCCTGGATGGCGGTCCGCTTGCAGGATTCCCGAGCTTCTTAGCCTATGCCCCGGCATTTATGGCCGGTGTCCAGTTGACGGTCGCGGATGTCAACGGGGACGGCAAGCCGGACATCATCACCGTCCCGAGCTACGAGGCTGCAGACGTGCGGATCTTCCTGAACCGGTACCCGTTGAATCCTGCGTTTCACACAACTCCCGACATCTCGTTCCGCGCTTTTACGACGGCGTCCATTGGCGGGGCGGTCGTCGCGGCGGCCGACATGGGACGGATGAACAACGGTTCGTTTGCGAACGATCCGGATGGAAAAGCGGAAATCGTGGTTGGAACCGGGGCCGGCAGCAAGGCCACGGTGACGGTGTTTGACGTCTCGGGAGCAGCACCCACGCCCGTGCAGACATTTTTCCCGTTCGCCGCGCTAAACTTGGATTTTCTCGGTGGGGTTTCGCTGGACGTAGCGCGGATCGATGCGGATGCCGTGCCGGATATTCTGGTGGGCATGGGAGTCAATGGAACATCCCGAATCGAGGTGTGGACATGGGATACTTCGAGCACGCACCTGTCCCTGTTGGGGGCGATTCCGGAAGCGTTTACGGGTTCGAGCAACAACGCGCCGGTTCAGGTGGCAGCCAAAACCCGCAGCGGCGACGGCATCGCGGACGCGATCTTTGCGGTGCAAGGTTCCATCGGCACGACGGGAGAAATCCACCGTTTCGACCTGATCAGCACCGTACCCTTCCAGTATCAACAAGCTCCGCCGCTGACCGGCTTCCCTGGTCCCTGGTTCATTGCGACGAGCAAGGCTGCGGCTTCCGCTCCGGAACTGCTAGGCAACATTGTCCCGCCTCCCGCTAATGCCTGGACGAATGCCGTCAATTCGCGTGACGTGAACAACGACGCTCTGGTGACGGCGTTAGACGTGCTGGAGACCATCAATTACATCAATACGCATCCAGGGCAGACCGCGTTGCCGGCCCAATCATTGTCGCCTCAGCGTTTCTTCGACGTCAACGCTGACGGCACGATTACGTCGAGAGACGTGCTGGTGGTTCTCAATTACCTGAACCGTCTGCGGGCGAGTTCAGGCGAAGGCGAGACGAGCGAACCGGGGGACGCGATCATGAGGACGTTCCGTTCTTGGGCTGCAGCGGGTGGCTTGGAACTGCCCCGCAGCATGTCGCCCGCGCCGAACCGACGATTCGAATCCGCGCTCGGCGTTCTCGACGCAGCCCTCGCTTCTGTCGAGGACTGGCTGCGGCCTGAGAGCGAACAGGATGCGCCGCTGATTCCGTACTTCGCTCTGCCGTTGCCCGATGATCGCCTCTTGCTCGAAGGGGAATCCTTCTGGGACGAAATCCTGGTTGAGCCCATGGTTGCCGCCGGCCGAGGGCGTTACACAGCCCGATTCTGACGACGACATCGTACAGGCTGCCAGGCTGTAGCCGTAACATACGTTGCGATCCCGCCGAGAATCACAACAGGGGCAGGTTGCCCGCCCCGCCATGCCCCATTTCTTTTGCCGTCTCCTACCACCGGGCCTCGACGCCGCAACTGACGCCGTGCAGGAAGACGCTCCCGTTGCTGCTCAACTGGTTGCCGGCCGGAAGCTCGCCGCTGAAATCGAGTTGATTCGGCGCCAGCGCGACTCCGCTGATCCACATCGCATTGTAACCGGCGCGCAGGTTCCAATTTTCGTTCAGGCGGTAGATTCCGGTCAAGTTCAACTCGCCTACAAAAGCCGCGCGATCTGTCGAGGCGCTGGTGAGAGGACGGACAGCGAATTGCTCGTAATCGATGACATACTGTTCCTGTTGGGCGTCGTTGCCGAAGATGCCGGCCTTGCCGGTCGCCTCCCAACCCCATCGTTCTCCCCAATGTCGCATTCGAGCGCCCACCTGCGCTCCGTACAGATTGTTGTTGGTACGGATATTGTAAACCCCTGTTTCCTCCCGAAAAATTCCATCTTGTCCGATCTGGTCCCGCTCGCCGTAGATGCGGAGTCGCTCGTTCAAGTTAAGGTAACGAAATCCCACCAACCATTCGAAGGTTTGGCACCGCGGATGGTAGCGGCCAAGATCGTCTTTTAGCTCACCCTTGCCGCCCCACGTGTCGCAATGACCCGAGCAGCAAACGAGGTTCAATTCGCCGCTGTGCAGCGAGGAGGAATATGTCGCCCAAATCCTGTCAGGATCGCTGAATACGTTGGTTCCTCCCAGCCCGCCGGGAAATGTCAGATTCGTGCTTTCGTCCGGCGGGGCGATGAAGAGCGAGGCATCGGAGTCCCACAAGCCGAGGTAGGAACCTTCGAGCGCCCAACCGTCGTTGAGGCGAACCCCAAACAGGGCACGGACTCCGGGTTCGTAATCGAAATCCAGATCTGACGTGGACAAGAACGTAGCTACGGGAATGCCATCGACCGATTGGACGATGACCGGTTGATCGAAGCTGCAGTTGCTGCGTTGCAGGAACATCGCTTCCACGTAGCCGTAGACCTGGGGGCACGGCGAGCAGCAATCGAGGCATTGGGCTTTCTTCCCGACTTCATCCGACGAGTATTGGCCATACCACAACGACTCGGCGGGGGTAAAACTGGCTTCCGGGGGCCGGCGCAGATCCTGGCCTCGGACCAACGTGCTGGTTAGGATGGCGAGGCCCCACAGCAGGCTCCCGCTCACAAGTATTCTCTTGGCTGTCATCATTGCAGACTCCATCGTGGGACCGAACGCGATCGGCCGGGTACGCTCGCAGGACGGGTCTTTCCAGCACGGCGGCCGCCGAGATCCTATTGCCTCGTGCTACACATCGACCGCCCGGTAGCCAAGGTTCTACGGATTTCGTTCGCCCCGCCATGACTGGAGTGACGCTCGCGTCTGCCATTTCGAGCACAGGGAAAACGACCGTTACAGGTGGTTCGCGCAAAATGTACGAGGTATCAAAAAATCCGGCTGCGCCGGGAAGCAAAGCACAACTTTCACGGCTGTATCGAGTCGTAGCAGTTACACTCCGTGTGCCTGTTACGATGCAACCGGCGGGCATAACGCGAACGGTAGAAAAAAAGCAACCCGACGCGTCAGCGAGGGATACGGAAATCGCATCGCCTCAGGGTGGGATTCGCTGTCCGAAGCCATTCGCAGCCGGATGGACGCCGGAGGCTCGAAACGATCTACTGCTAGCATTCTTTGCCGCATGCTGCTCGCTGCCCATCGCTGCCTTCCTCCCCAGCAAACTTCGCAGAATAACGGAGAATTCTTCTCGAGCGATCTTTGAATCCAGGGCCTTGTGCGTTAAGTTATGGACCGCGTTGACAAGGACTGTTGGCCGAGGTTCTGCTGTGCATATGATGGCCCCTTTTCTGCGATCTTCCCTACGGCACCGAGTACCACCATGCTTCCGCAGCCACGGAGGCCTTCTTCGTCGATCAGACGCCCGTCGGGGCTCCGACGCCTGGCTGCCTCGCGGCGGATCTCGAACAATACGAGCGTCGTGTGCGGAATACGGCCGGATTCGTTCCTCGTCACTTCGTCCCAGCCGCAACGCTCATTCCGGCAACCTCAGGCGCTCGCCCCAACAACCCGTGGCCCCGAACCGCCGACCACTGATCCCAGACCGCTTTCTTCCCAGAGGATCCGACTATGTTTTCGGGATTCCCGTTCTTTCGCCGAACCAAGCAGCACCGTCGCCCTCGCTCGGGTCCCGCCAGCCGCCCGCGGCCGCGGAAACTGCGGCTTGAGATGCTGGAGGATCGGCGGTTGCTGGCGACGTTCGACGAATCGGCGGCAACCTTGAATCTGGGTTTGGGGAACAACGAGCGTGTGTCGATCGTGTCGACCTCGGCCAATACGTATACATTCACGCTGACGACCGGTGGCCCTTGGAGCGGGGCGAATAGTGCCAGTGTAACAGGGCACGGCACCAACTTGCTGACCGTCACCGCCGAGGGAAAGGGTGTGTTTAGCACGATCGGGATCACGGATGCTGCCGGCGGTTCCGCTGTTACCTTCAACAATAGCTCGCGGCCGTATACGGCCAACTTCACGGTGGTGCTGGACGATGGTTCGGCGGGACCGATTACTTTCAATAACGTCTCGGATTTTGGCAATCTCACGTTATTGGCCTCCACGACGGGGAACATCGTGGTGAACAGCGGGGCAACGGTGAGCGCCAGCGGCGGTATGATCTCGCTGAATGCGTCCACTAGTCAAATTCAGAATGTCGGCCGCATCTTCGCGGGAAGTGGTGCGGTGACGATGACCGCCGACAAGATCGACATCCGGGACCGGATCACCGCCCACGGCGGCATCACGCTGCAACCGGCGACACCTTCGCGGACGATTGCTCTGAACGATTCCGACGACCCCGTCGAAGACTTTAGTCTGACCGCCGCGGAGCTAGGCCATCTGGTGTCCACGGGCACAGTCACAATCGGGCGCGCGGACGGGACAGGCCAGGTGCGCATCGGTGGTTCCGGACCGATCGATTTGTCCGCCAAGGACTATAGTCTCGTCCTGCGAGGCGCTCATGCAACGTTCGCGAATCTGCTGCGGCTTTCCAATAACGGGACCTTGACGCTGCAAACGGGCACGGTCACCAGCGACTCCGGCGACGGCGTCGACATCCAAGCCAACACGCTATGGTTGAACACGCAAGGAGCAGTGGGCGCAGCGAACAATCCGTTGAACGTGGCACTCGTGAATCTTCGAGGCGCGGCGGGTGGAGATCTCTTCGTCCGCGAGTCGGACGTACTCGTGATCTCGGGTAACCTCAGCGCAGGATCGCAGACGATTCACCTTGCGGGCGGCGAATTCAAGCTGGGAGATTCAAACCGTATTGACGATATGTCGCAGGTCAACATCAATGGTGGAATACTGAATCTGAATGGAAAGAACGAGACGGTCGCGGCCGTGACGCTGAGTGATGGTCAAATCACCGATGGCGGAGTTCTGACCAGCCTGACGGCGTTCCAACTGCACCGCGGAACCGTTAACGCGACGTTAGGCGGGGCGGTGGGGCTGAACAAGATCACCGCGGGCGTGGTCTTTCTCAATCGTCAGAACACTTATACAGGAGCTACTACGATCAGCGGAGGCGGGGTGTTGGAAATCGGTACCAGCGATAACCGCCTGGGCGCGGCGCCGAGCACGCCGACTCCCAACCACTTAGTGATCGACGGGGCCACGCTCCGCTGGAATTCGGCCGTCGTGGGCACGATATCGCCCCATCGCGGCATCAGTCTGGGTAACGAATCCGGCCTGGGCACCGGCACCATCGAGGTCGTCAATGCCGAGTTGACCTGCAACGGGGTAATCGCAGACCAGGGCACGGGTTTCGGCAGACTCGTCAAGACCGGATCAGGAACGTTGACGCTGGGGGGCGAAAACCGCTACCGCGGCGGAACTGCGATCGAGCAGGGAGAACTTCGCATCGCGGCGGATAGCGCGTTGGGAGCGATTCCGGATTCGCCCGTGTCGGGCCATTTGGAGTTGCGAGGAGCTTTGACCGCGACAGAGAACTTCGAGCTGCATTCCTATCGGGGAATCGCGTTGGGCGATCCGGACGGCTCCGGGATAGGCGCGATCAAGGTGCTCACCGACCGCATGCTCACCTACCGCGGCGTCATCACCGACAACGGCAGCGGCGAGGACGGCTTGATCAAAAGAGGGGCGGGCGTTTTAGTTCTCGGAGGCGAGAACACATATCGCGGAGGAACGTTCTTCGACGACGACTCCGTCCAGTTCAACGCCGGCGTCATCCAAATTGATGACCCGCAGGCGCTGGGAAGCAGCGGGACGATTCAGTTCCTGGATGACGGCACCTTGCGCTACGGTGCCGACATTGCGGAGGATTTGTCCAGTCGCATCGTCACGGGACCGCCGACGGTCAGGACGAGGATCGATACGAACGGAAATGACGTCGAGTTTGCGACACCGCTGGCCGGCGGCGGCCGTCTGGAGAAACTCGGCACCGGAAAATTGAGCTTGACGACGCTCGAGACCACCGAATTGTATGTACTGTTTATTCTCGGCGGCGAATTGGCCGTGCCCACGGGGACCTTGCACCTCATGGGCACCGCCACCGACACGTATGGTGCGGGCAGCTTCTATGGTCCGGCGAGTGTATTTGTGCAGCGAGCGACGCTCAGTATCACCGGCGGGACGGTAAAGACCGCCGGTTCCCTGCTGGCGGGTTACCAGATCGGGGACACGGGAAGACTTGACGTGACCGGCGGTGTCCTCGATGTGGGCCTCGACTTGCAGGCCGGAGGCGGTGTTAACGCCACGGGCAACATCGGTGGTGCGACCTCGCACGTCACCGTCGCCCGAGACTTTATCGCCGGCTTTAACGGGGGAGCCCCCACGGTGAACATCGGCGATGCGACGACGATCCGCGTCGGAGGGGATTTCATTGCGGGTATCGACGGCGGCAGCCCTACGGTAAACATCAGCGGCGCGGGCACGAAACTCGTCGTGGAAGGATACTTCACCGCCGGTGTAAGGGGTGGCAGTCCCACGATCAACATCAGCGGCGGGACAGTGGACGCATACAGCTTGCGCCACTTGGAAAAAGGCAACGCCGTCGTCAACCTGACCGGCGGGATCCTAACCGTGGGCGAGGTCGTCCACCAGACCGCGAGCGACGCCGCCGACGCAGGTGACGACAGCCTGACGATCAACCTGGACGCGGGCGGCACGCTGGTTACCGAACGCATGTACCTGTACCGAACAGGCCCGGGCAACCAGTCGTGGAGCCACACTCTGGCCGTGCGTTTCGACGGCGGCCTGCTCGTACCCAGATCAAGCGGCGCGAATCTGTTCGACGATATCGTCGTCGTTTCGGGCGGAGGCGGCGTTCTCAACTGGAACGGAGTTGTCGAGGTCGGCGGCATGATCGTTGATACTGCGGGCTTGGATGCCGCCGTCCTGCGCCCCTTGCTGCACGATGCAACGCTCGGTTCGGCGCGCGACGGAGGCATTCGAAAACAAGGAATTGGGACGTTAACCTTGTCGGACGATAACACGTTCACCGGCCCGGTCATCATCGCGGCCGACACGTTGGCGCTAGTCAATACCCAGTCGAGCAACATTATCTCCAAGGCGAACACCATCGACGTCCAGTTCGAGAGCTTCCTGAATGTAACCGGACTAGAAAACGGTGGCGTCACCGGCACGATGATCTTGGCGAACGGCCAGACGCTGAAGGGTACAGGCACGATCACGGGTAACCTGGTCGCAGACAGCGGTTCGACGATTGCCCCCGGCGGCGCACATGTCACGAGCGGCAGCAGCCCGGGAATCCTGATGCAAAACGGCGATTACACGATGAGCCTTGGCTCGTCGCTGAACATCGTGATCGGCGGTAACACAGCCGGAAATGACACGACCAATCATGGCCAAGTCCGCGTGGCGGCAGGCTCGGTAAACCTGGCCGGGGCGACGTTGAACTTGGCGTTATTCAATGATTACGAACCACAACTGACCGACCGATATGTGCTGATCAAGAACGAGGGCGGCGCCTCCGTAACCGGGACGTTCAAGGATCTGCCGGAAGGCGCGTTGCTTCCGAACTTTCTCGGTTCCGGACTAACCGCCACGATCAGCTACGAAGCCGGTGGCTACGACTCCGTCACCGGGAACGATGTCGTCATCTTCTTCAATCTGGCAACCATCGGCGACTACGCGTGGGTGGACACTAATGAAAACGGTTTACAGGATTCGGGCGAATCGCCGCTGGCGGGCGTGCTGGCGGAAGTGTATCGAGCCAGCGATGACACGTTAGTGGGCGCCGTGATCACCGATCCCAGCGGTTGCTGGGAAATAGGCGACCTGGCGCAAGGCACGTACTATGTGGTTTTCACATTGCCGACGGGCTACGTCTTCACCGCGGCGAACCAGGGTTCCGATGATGCGTTGGACAGCGACGTCGATCCGGCGACAGGCCGGACGAGCAACTATACGCTGAGCAGCGGCCAATTCATTCCGACCGTGGACGTGGGTGCGTACCAAGTGGCGAAGTTCGGCGATTATGCCTGGGTGGACGCCAATGGCAACGGGGTGCAGGATGTTGGCGAAACGGCCCTAGAGGGCGTGACGGCGAAAGTCTATCGGGCCAGCGACGACACACTGGTGGGCAGCACGACAACCGACGCCAGCGGCTATTGGGAAGTGGGCGGTCTGGCGCCGGGCACGTACTACGTGATCTTCACACTGCCGTCGGGCTACGTCTTCACCGCCGCCAACCAGGGTTTCGACGATACGTTGGACAGTGACGTCGATCCGGCGACAGGCCGGACGGGCAACTACACGCTGAGCAGCGGCCAGTTCAACCAGGCCGTGGACATGGGAGCGTACCAATGGGCGAAACTCGGCGATTATGCGTGGATCGACGCCAACGGCAACGGGGTGCAGGACCCGAACGA
>Ga0351873_10201_pt1 | contig 15622 bp, 5 predicted proteins | sample TotcelFGM3001N11_FD_206764 | JGI IMG/M metagenome (GOLD analysis project Ga0351873, IMG submission 206764) | Enriched cells from coal bed in the Powder River Basin, Montana, United States - Total cells FGM rep2 HSBNCT.FGM.300.1.N11 ... | reverse complement strand
CCGCCACAGGCAGTTCCGGCGCTGTATCCGGTTATTCAGGAGGCAGTGGGGAGTTGATCCAACAAACGTTGTTTAATTCAGGATATGCATTACCATTTGTGACCTACCGGGTCACCCCTGCTGCAAATGGTTGTGTAGGAACCACCAGCCAGGTGATCGTAACTGTCAACCCATGGCCATCGGTCGATTACAGCATTTGTAACGATATCATCACAACCACCAACGGTCAGTCTATTCTCCTGAAAGGCGGCATCCCGCTTGGCGGAACGTACACAGGGACCGGTGTAAATGCCGGAGTATTTTATCCCGGGATCGCCGGTGAGGGGGTATACACTATTATTTATACCTATACCAACGACATGGGTTGTACCCGGGTCGACAGCAATACCATTACCGTTGTTGCTCCCCTGCCATTTAATTGTGGAGAAACCCTGACCGACATCAGGGATGGAAAGGTTTACCCAACTGTTACTCTGGGCAGCCAATGCTGGATGGCCTCCAACCTCAACTATGGTAACGTAATTGCTTCCAGCCAGGTACAGCGGGATAATTGTCAGTTCGAGAAATATTGTCTCTCCGACAATCCGGCGAACTGCACCACCTACGGTGGCATGTACCAATGGGATGAGATGATGAACTATACAGCCGACAACGGAGCCCAGGGATTCTGTCCGCCCGGATGGCACATTCCAACCGAAACCGAATGGAGTATATTATTTAACCTCTTCATCTCCAATGGCTTTGCAGGCAATGCCCTGAAAACTTCAGGATACTCGGGTTTCAATGGCCTAACTGAAGGGATCAGGTTCCATAATTCAACATGGAGGTTTGCAAGTACAAACCCAATCCTGCACTCCACGATGATCTGGTCCTCCACACCAAGAGGAAGCGATAAAGCCTGGGCTCATGGGATGAATGAGGTTGTAGTGGATACGGACTACACACCCAGTGTCTCCTTCTATCCATCCTCAAGGATCAATGCCTTTTCAGTCAGGTGTATTAGGGATTAGGGATTAGGGATTAGGGATTAGGGATTAGCGATTAGGGATTAGCGATTAGGGTAAATGATATCCCATATCCAGTATCAAGCATCCAGCATCTAGTATCTAGCATCCAGCATCTAGTATCTAGCATCCAATTGTCCATATTTTTTACAGAAAAGTGTCCAATATTTAGACACTTTTTGTTTTTTAGTCGATTAGAGTGTATAATATCATTGCTTTTAATATTTTTTTGAAAATATTTCAATCTCTGCAAATCATTGTAGCACATCAATTTAGACATTATATGTAAATTTGATTTAATTATAAATTTAGTATATGTAGCTTTTTATTTAGTAAATGTATGTATTTCTCTGGTAAACGTGCATATATTTGTTTCTGTGATGACGCTGAAACGGACTTATTCGCTAACATTTTTTCTGTTAATTTCCTGTATCTGTACAGCGGAAGGGACGAAGGAATTTATTCCTGCAGGGAGCAGCGGAAAGGGAGAGTTGCTTGTTGGTACCAACGGAGCACATACGTTTGCCACTTCAAGCAGTACGGCTGACTACCGTTTATATATCCATGTCAAGGATTTTACCACTGAAACAATAAATTTCGGATTTGGGAATGCATCTACCGGGAACCCTCGTTATACTGTTCACCGGCCCGACGGATCGGAACTTTGCACAGGGATTATTCCGAAAATTCCCGGTCTAGGCTACATCTCTACATATGCCGAGGCTGTTGCCGGGCCATTTCCGGGTTTAGGGGGATATGCGCCTATTCAATGTATTCCCGATGTTAACGGAGATTTTTTCCTGGAGATCCACGACCAGCATCCATCGGGAACACACGATGATTATTACGGGTCGTTTGCTTTTTTTGATCTCACAACTATAAATAGCGTCACAGGATTGGCAGTTGACGGCAGGGTTTGGTCCAAATGCTGGCAGTTTGACTGTGGAAGTCCTAATAACTTCAATGATTTCTTTGACGGAAAGGTCTATGTCTATTCGTCTGATTCCATTGTAACCTCTATCGACTTCATTATGACTCTGGCCGGTGCCGGCGACCCTCTTGCCTTCGTTCCTGCCGAGTGGGATCTGATGTGCAACGAAACCGGTTGCTATCCAATCGGGGGAGCCATAACATATGATGAAGCACGACGTTCGGTCAACACAACAGCAGGTTATCCTCAATTTAAGATATTTCTGAACAACCCTGATTCCACTGTCTATCCCAGCGGAACATTTGGTGCCATGATTGGAACCCCAACATTCCTGGCAAAATGCGACGGGACCTATGATATTTCCATGATGGCCACCAAAAATGGCGTAGTGGAGGTATATATTGAGATCAACCCTCTCGATCCATTACAGAATGTAACCATTCGGAAAAATGTACTGGCAGCACCAACGATCAATGTCATCACCTGGGATGGTTTGGATGGCTATGGCAATCCCGTCCCCAGTGGGACCAGTGTAACGATGTATGTCAAATACTTAAACGGATTAACCAATTTTCCTATTACCAATGTAGATATCAATACAAACGGCTTCCAGGTTACGCTGGAGCGGCCATCCGGATCAGCACCTCAGATGTACTGGGACGACCAGTACTATTTCCCCACCTTAGGTACTACCAACCTGACCGGATGCCAATATACTAACCCGGGGGACTGTCATGTCTGGGATTGGAGAGCTTTTGGGCATGATAAGACCATTAACACCTGGTGGTATGTGGCGAGTACAACGGCCGCTCCGGCTGCAAACCTGGTTGAACGGGCTCCGGCCAAACCCGACAGTATTGCCGGGCCGGATACCGTTTGCCAGGATTGGGTAAGGAGCTATACCCTCTATCCAAATCCCCTGGATGATGCGGATCCCAACAGTTTTCAATGGGTCCTCACGGATGTCGCAACGGGAACTACAGACTATACCTGGAGTAATGCTGACACAACGATATCCATTGATTTTTCAAGCTTTCCCACAGGCGCAAAACGGTTAAAAGTCAGAGGTTATAACAGTCCTTGTGGATTTGGGCCCTTCGGTCCCGGAGAGCCGGCCGATGGCATTCTGATCAACGTGGAAGCCAAACCGGCTATCACCAATGCCACCAATATTAATATCTGTTCCCAGGAAACGACCAATATCCTGATCACCTCCACCGGCCCGCCATCTACCGCCTATGGTTACGTAGCAACGGCCAGCTCCCCAAACCTGAGTGGATACGCCAGCGGTACAACAAACCCCATTGCGCAAACACTGATCAATACAGGCTCCACTGTGGAGACGGTTACCTATGCTGTTGCCGGGTCAAACTGGCAATGCCCGGGAGACACCACCTATTTGCTGGTGCATGTTGCCCCGCTGCCAACCGATTCGGTCAGCCCCGACGCCTATACCATCTGTTCCGGAGATACTACGAATATAGCACTGGTAAGCAGTGTGCCTGGTACTACCTATACCTGGACCGCAACAGGAAGTTCCGCCAACATCACCGGGTATTCGGATGGCAGCGGATCCCAGATCGAACAGAAGCTTACCAACAGCGGATTTGTAAATGAAGCTGTCTATTACACCATCATCCCCACGGCAAATGGATGCAACGGCCTCCCCCTGCTTTTTACGGTCACGGTATTCCCCACTCCTGATGTCTCCAACGCAACAACTACCTTTGCACAATGCGACGGAGCCACCTCCAACATTCCGTTGACATCAAATATAACCGGGACGACCTTCTCCTGGACCACATCGGCAAGTTCGGGGAATGTGACAGGATATTCCGACGGATCCGGTAGTCTGATTGCCCAAACACTGACCAATACGGCTTACAGCATTGAATCGGTAACCTACCAGGTCACCCCTTCAGCGAACGGGTGTCCGGGAGTGCCGGTCGACTTTACCGTGACCGTTTACCCTACACCTAACGTATCGAATACATCTACCACCTTCGCACAGTGCAGCGGTGAAACGACTTCCATCACGCTTACTTCAAATGTATCCGGAACAAGCTATTCCTGGGTGGCATCAGGCAGTTCTGCAAATGTCACCGGATTTCTCGACGGAACCGGGAGTCTGATCAGTCAGACTCTGATAAATTCCGGAAACTCGATTGAAACCGTTACTTACACGATAACCCCCACAGCTAACGGGTGTTCCGGAGCACCTGTGGCTTTCAACATACTGGTCTATCCGGTCCCGGATGTATCAAATGTCCTTACCACATTCTCTATCTGCGATGGAGCAACTACAGCTATCTCACTCACCTCCAGCGTTATCGGTACCACCTTCGCATGGACCGCATCAGCAAGTTCATTAAATATCACCGGATTCAGTAACGGGAACGGCAGTCTGATCTCCCAGACCTTGTCCAATAGCGGGTATACACCGGAAACAGTCACCTACCAGATCACACCAACAGCAAACGGTTGTCCCGGGATACCTGTTGATTTTATTGTCACCGTAAAACCAACACCTGATGTTTCAAACCTCGTCACCGACTTTAACCTTTGCAATGGTGATACCACGGATATTACCCTCACATCAAATGTATCCGGAACCACATTCTCATGGACGGCTGCCGGAAGTTCCGGAAACATTACAGGATATTCAAACGGCATTGGTTCGTCCATTCAACAGACTCTGACCAACAGTGGATTTTCAATTGAAAATGTGATTTACACCATCACACCATCCGCGAACGGATGCGCGGGAAACCCAATACTCATCACGGTTACCGTTTATCCGACTCCTGATGTCTCGACCGTTACAGGTGGGGTAATCTGTACAGATGATACTACAGATATATCGTTAACCTCCAATGTAACCGGAACGACCTACAATTGGCTTGCATCGGGCAGTTCACCCTTAATTTACGGCTATTCGGATGGAAGTGGCGATCATATCTCTCAGCAATTATTTAACTCCGGACTCAACACCGAGGAGGTTAAATACCTGGTGACTCCCTGGCTGTTCACCTGCCCGGGGAGTCCTTCATCCCTCATTACAGAGGTTTTACCGGCTCCCGACCTGTTCATCACTCCTGCCACGGAGGAGTTTTGTACAGGCGGGACCACTGCAATCCACCTCTCCTCCACCATCCCTGCAACTTCTTTTATATGGACCGCTGCTTCCTCCTCCCCTCAGCTAACTGGCCATACTCCGGGTAGCGGGAACCTGATCCAGCAAACGTTGATTAACTCGGCTTTCTCTCTCGAAACTGTGACATACTCTATCATCCCAATTTCAAATGGATGTCGCGGTTCGGGAGGTACTGCTGTTGTAAGCGTTGATCCACTTCCATGGATGGAATTTACATTGTGTGATCACTTTGATCTAACAACCAATAGCAAACCGCTGACTTTAAAAGGCGGTTTGCCATTTCAGGGCACCTACTCTGGCCCTGGTGTTACCAATGGAGTATTTGATCCTTCAGCAGCAGGTCCCGGTACACATACGATTGTGTATACCTATACGAATATGTATGGCTGTGTGGATTTCCGGTCGCAATCACTAACTGTAATTAATGAAACACCACATGTATGCGGACTGCCATTAACAGATTTGCGGGACGGAACCAGCTATCCAACGGTTCAGATGGGTAGCCGGTGCTGGATGGCCTCCAACCTCAATTTCGGCAGTTATATCTTCTCTTCCGCCATGCAAACCGATAACTGTGTTGCGGAAAAGTACTGTCTCGACAACGTCGCATCCAACTGCATTACAATGGGTGGACTTTACCAATGGGACGAAGTGATGAACTACAGAAACGCCTCTGAAGATCAGGGACTATGCCCCCCCGGGTGGCATCTTCCTTCAGAGGATGAATGGAATGCTCTTTTTGCGCTCTTCTATAACAACGCCTTCGCTGGAGATTCTCTCAAACCGGGAGGCGTTACCGGATTTGATGCCGGACTTCGTGGCGTCAGGTTCAACAATGTCATTTATGAGTTTCATGACTGGGCAGTGATGTTCTGGTCCTCAACCGTTCATGGGCCAAACAAAGCCTGGGCACACGGGATGAACACCTATAACCATAGTGTTTCCTATTACCCGTCTCACAGGAACAATGCATTTCCTGTCAGGTGTATCAGGGATTAGGGATTAGGGATTAGCGATTAGGGACTAGCGATTAGGGATTAGGGTAAATGATATCCCATATCCAGTATCAAGTATCTAGCATCCAGTATCTAATTGTCAATATTTTATACATATTAATGTCCATTATTTTGACATTTTTTATTTCAGATGTATATTTTTGTATAATTATTAGTATATTTACATCCAGGTTTCGCTGGAGTGGCCATCCTGGTTCGACATATTCTCCGGGAGAAATTTCGTGTCTGGGATTGGAGAGCTTTTAGACATGATGGTCATCAACTCCTTTCGGAATATAGTGGAAACTAAGGCCACTCCAGTTGTAAACCTGTTTCAATCCAGGCATTCCTCACTCAGATCCTTCCTCTTCAAACAGGCTTCGGCAAACAATAATCTTATTATTTTGTAGTTTTGTAGGTATTAAATCTAACCCTATGAAAACCTTCTATTCTATAATTCTTCTTCTGGCATTCCCTTTAATACTTTTTTCGCAGAATTACGAAGAGATTAAGACATCGGAACTTCCCAAAGGCGTTCGTGATTATGTGACGAAAAACATGCCAGGTGCTGAGATCTCCAAAGCAGCTAAGGGAACTGAGAATGGACAACCGGCCTTTGGTGCGGTCATTGAATTCAGAGGAAGCAAACGCATCATGATCTTTGATAAAGAGGGTAACTTCCTTCGCAAAGCCGACAACTTCAACCCTCCAACTGCAGAGCCACCGCCATCAACAAACACCAACACGCATACAGCCGGTTCGGGAGCCACTCCTATGGAGAGTGTGCAGGAAAAATCTCTCCCGGATGCCATCCAGAAATTCCTTAAAGAGAACCACACTACCTATTTAATCCTGGATGCCAAAATAGTACCACTCGGAGAGTCTCCCATATTTCAGATTATCCTTCGGGATGCCACTACCGACAACAACTACCTCTTCAATGCCAAAGGAGAACTAGTGAAGAAGAATTCCTATGAACTGAGCAAATCGCCGTTTGTGAATCAGTATCCCTTGAAGAAGTAGCGAGAAGCGAGAAGCGAGAAGCGAGAAGCGAGAAGCGAAACAGGGTGTAAAAAACAAGCTCGCTACCTCGCCATTTCACTTCTTCGTTCGTGCAACCTTTTCTCCTGGAAATTGTATACCTTTACAAGGGAAAAGTTTACCACATGTTTCGGTTTTACTCTGCGATCAGAATCTTTACGTTTTGCTGCTTTTTATTCCCACTACTGGCATCCGGCGAGGGGACTAAGCAGATTCTGCTGACCTCCAGCGGCCATGGGAAAATCCAGGTAAACCAGTCATTCAACGATTTCGCATGGTACTCAAGCACCGGAGTTTCAGGCAATTCTGAGTACCGTTTGAATATTCACATCTCCAATATCGGAGAGAAAATCTACTTTGGCTTTGGTGACCCCCTCAGCAACAGCGACCAGATCATCACAGGGGTTATGTACAGGATAAAAGATCCATTGGGAAACATTGTTGTTGGCCCCTCCTCCCTTCCGCTATCGGGAGTTGGCCACATTAATACCTTCAATGAGGCAGTGGCCGGTCCATCTGGCATCGTTGGGGGATCGGGATATCTCTCCCTTTCGCACACAACCACCATGACAGGCGATTATTTCATTGAATTCAATTTCAACACCGGCTTCGGAGGGAGTGACCGATGCAAATTCCGATACTTAGATATCACCGTAGGAAGTCTTACCAACCAGGCGAAAGACGGTCGTGTGTGGTCGAAAGGGTGGCAGATGACAGCTGATGGTCAGGCTCCTGGGTGTACTACCTGTACATTCTGGGGAAAACTCTATGTCTATTCAAATGATGGAATTGTAACTTCAGTCGACTTCAACGGGATGGAACCGTTTGTATTTGGAGTATCCTGTAACCAATGGGGTTGTTTTAATACCGGGAATTTCAATAATGACCGGCGGTCGGTTACTGGTAATAATACCCTCACCCAGTACAAGATCTTTCTCAACGATCCGGATCCACTTACCTACCCAACTGGCATCCTTGGGACCGTGACCCCGCCGATTGTTGTAGCACCCAATTGTTCGGGAAGCTCCACCATCCAGGTGAATGTGACCAAGCCCGGGAACCTTGATATTGTACTGAATATCAATCCAAGCCCCGGGGTTCAGCCAGAAGATGTTCAGCTCAATGCCGCCTGCACTACTGGGGTGAATACCATCCCATGGAATGGTCTCAATGGGTTGGGACAACAGGTTCCCAACGGCACTACCTTCAATGTGATTGTTACCTATATCAATGGCCTGACCAACCTGCCCATCTATGATGTTGAGCAAAACCCTTCCGGTTTTATCATTGAACTGCACCGCCCCACCGGAGCTGTTCCGCCGGTCTTCTGGGACGACATTCTTGTAAATGGCACTCAGAATTTTGATGGATGTACCTTCACGCCTCCTACAACAGGGTGCCATACATTTGGACTACCACAAGGAGATAACCATACAGTGAACACCTGGTGGTACGCGGTCACCAGCACCTCGCCACCTGTGGTATTTACCGAGCTGCGTTCCCCTCAATCACTGGGGACCATCACAGGCACTGCTGCATTTTGTCCTGGTGCAACGAGCCAGATCTATTGGGTGCATACCGAACCCAACACCGAAACGATCCTGTGGAACTATACCGGAACCGGAGCCACGATCACTCCTATCAACGACTCCACCATCTCCATCGACTTTACGCTTGCTGCCACCTCGGGGAATCTCACGGCGGTTGGCTACAATGCAGATTGCGGCGCGGGCCCTAACCCCTCCGTTAAGGCAATCACCATCTATGATCCTCCAGCAGTTAACCTCCCCGCGTTCACACCGGTATGCCTGGATGACACTCCCTTCTCCCTTTCCGGAGGCACACCTGTTGGTGGCACCTATTCGATCAACAGCATTCCTGTAACTACCTTCGATCCGGCAGCCTATGGGATCGGAAGTCATCAGGTCTATTATACCTATACAGACGGAGTGACTGGATGTACCGGAGAAGATCATAAACCCCTGGTGGTAAATCCGGTACCCGTTGTAACATTAGCCCCCCTTCCAACAGTGTGTTCCAACGACCCGCCATTTATACTCTCCGGTGGCAATCCTGCCAATGGGATCTACTCAGGACCAGGAGTGTCAAACGACAGCATCTTTGCACCTTCGACCGCCGGCATCGGGACGCATCAGATCATCTACAGCTTCACCGACGGGTCGGGTTGCAGCAGCTCCGATACCAATACCATCACAGTGAATCCCCTCCCGGATGCCGCCGGAGCCATCAGCGGGCCAAGTCCGGTTTGCCAGTCTTCTTCCGGAATAGCATACAGTACAACACCTATCAACAATGCGACATCCTATGAATGGAGCATCACACCTGCTGCAGCAGGAACTGTATCCGGAACTACAGCATCTATCCTTATCAACTGGTCTGCTTCTTTTACAGGCACTGCCCAAATCATGGTAAAAGGACTTAATAATTGCGGGGAGGGAATCTCTTCGGTGCCGTATGACGTAACAATTCATCAGAGTCCGGCCGTGTCATTTACCCGTTGTTTTGACACAGTAACATATACTACATCTCAGCCGATCGTACTGAAAGGTGGCATCCCGCTTGACGGTATTTACTCCGGAACAGGAGTAACCAATGGAGTCTTCTATCCTGCACTGGCCGGTTCAGGTGTTCATACAATAACCTACAGGTTTACCAATATGGGGGGGTGTTTTGCTGATGCCATAAGAAGTATCGTCGTCCTAACCCCGACATCCTGGAATTGTGGAGAGATACTCAGCGATCCCCGCGACGGGAATCAATATCCGACTGTTCAGATTGCAACACAATGCTGGATGGCCGCGAACCTAAACTACGGGAACCAGATTGCAGGGACCCAGAGTCAGCAGGATAACTGCATCCATGAAAAATATTGCTACAATAACGACCCTGCGCTCTGCGCCCTGGGCTCTGCGCTTTATCAGTGGGATGAATTGATGGATTATCAGGATACTCCTGCTCTCCAGGGACTTTGCCCCCCTGGATGGCACATTCCAACCGAGACTGAATGGCTCGTGCTTTTCAACCAGTTTATCAACAATGGATTCGCGGGAAATGCATTGAAAACACCCGGTTATTCAGGATTTGAGGCAATATCTACCGGTTTCTTTGGCTTCAATATCGCCTGGCGATACAGTCAGACCGATCCGATTCTCCGATCAACTGTCCTGTGGTCCTCTACCTCCAACGGGGCAACCAAAGCCTGGGCTCACGGCATGAATGCGGTGGTTGCCGACCCTGACTACACCCCGTCGGTGTCATATTATCCGTCTTACAGGAATAATGCATTCTCGGTGAGATGTGTGAAGGACTAGAGGACAAGCGAACTGGCGGGCAGGCAGAAAACATCTCCACGGGACAATCCTCATGGAAAATTGGTAATTTTGCACCCGATCTCACTGCCTCCTACTCATGAAATCTATTCCCGTTGCCCTGGTTCTGACACTATTCTCGTTTGCCGGTTACATATCAGGTCAAACCATTAATGCCGGGAATGATACTACAATCTGCGCTGGTGGGACTGCCACACTGACAGCTTCGGTAACCGGAGGAACACTCGGGACTTCCAGTTACACGTTTCAGATCATCCCTTACCAGCCATTACCGTTTTCAGGGGGTAATCAGATTGATCCCGAGTTCACAGAGTGCAGCGGTGGCGCCGGGCATGACGACTGCTGGGCAGGGCCATATGAGATTGGGTTCAATTTCTGTTTCTTCAATGAAAACTATACCCAATTCTATATCGGTTCAAACGGATGGATCGGCTTTACCAATCCTGCTGGTCAGGGATGGACAACTTTTACCTCTCAGCCTATTCCAAACACAAATCCCAGCGTTCCCAAAAACTGTATCATGGCTCCCTGGGAAGACTGGCAACCCACCATCAGCGTCAATAATGTATTCTACTATTTAACAGGGACCCCTCCCAACCGTAAACTGGTAATTTACTGGCTGGAGTGCCCGATGTACGGTTGCAATAACCTTTTGGGCACATTTCAGATTGTCATTAACGAAGAAACCAGTATCATTGAAAACCACATTGCAAACAAGCCGATTTGCGGAGGAAACACATCTACCCAGGGTGTTCACAACCTGGCCGGGACTGTGGCATTTACTGCAACCGGGCGGAATTCCACAGTATGGACAGCAACAAATGAAAGCACCCGATTTGTTCCAAGCAGCGTTGTATGGTACACTGGGGGATATCCCGGAGGAACCGTGGTGGGATCGGGACTGACCATCACCAAATCCCCTACAGTTACAACCGAATATACAGCCGTCGTGGAAACCTGCGGAGGCAATGCTGCGACTGATAATGTTACTGTCTTTGTCATTGATGCCACATTCTCTTATCCACAACCCAGCTATTGCAGAAGCGATCCGAACCCCAACCCAACCGTGCTTCAGCCAGGGGGAACCTTTTCCTCTGCCCCAGCCGGATTGGTGTTTGAGAGCAGCTCCACCGGAATCATAAATCTTTCAGCCAGCACGGCTGGGACCTATACGGTTACCTATACGATCACTAACGGCTCATGTACCAACTCAAAAACATGGCCGGTCACAATTAACAATACACCCAACCCTCCCATTGCTGTTGCTGACACTGTATCGCGATGCGGCCCGGGAAATGTCACCCTGAGTGTAGTTCCTGTTACAGGTGTCTCCATAACCTGGTATGATGCCGCAACCGGAGGGAACCTGCTTCCAACGACCGGACCAACCATCAATGTCAATGTCGCTGCTACAACGAGCTATTTTGCTCAGGCCACCACGAACAGTTCCAGTTGCAGCAGTCTTTCACGGACAAGGATCGTAGCCCAGGTTAAACCAATTCCTGCAATTACAAATACACTTCTTCTATTTTCGCAATGTTCAGCAACGTCAACCAATATATCTCTTCTCGCCTCAGTTCCCGGAACATCCTTTTCATGGAGTGCAACAGCCCCTTCTTCACTCTCAGGATTCTCCGGCGGAACAGGTTCCATGATTTCCCAGATTATCTACAACAGCGGGACGACAGTTGACACGGTGTATTACACTGTTACGCCAACAGCTACAGGTTGCCCCGGAAACTCCAGGGTATTCAGGGTAGCCGTAAAACCTGTTCCCAACCTCTCAAATACTCCTCTCACCACTTCTATTTGTAGTGGGCAGGTTTTGAACCTGCCCCTGCAATCCAATGTATTGGGTACCACGTTCACCTGGAGCTGCACCCAAACCTCCGGCAACATCTCCGGCTACTCTCCCAATGCCGGACCGGGAACCACCGCCATCAACCAAACCCTGACGCTGTCGGGAGTGGTCAAAGACTCGGTAATCTACCATCTTACCCCCCAGGCCAACAACTGCGATGGTTCTGTAACCGATTATAAAGTGATTGTAAATCCAGTCCCTTCACTTACCACCTCACCCATGGTGGATTCGATCTGCTCGGAAGCCACTACGGATATTCTGCTCACAGCCACTTGCACAGGCACCTCTTTTAACTGGTCTGCTGCACAGGGTGTGGGTTCTGTAACCGGATCCAGTGACGGCACCGGGAATCTGATCACACAACAACTGACCGACCCTCTTTCTGCTGCAGGAAGCATCCTTTATACGATCTCACCCTCTACCAGTACATGTATGGGTTTGCCTGAAATTTTCACCCAATGGGTCAAACCACTCCCCCACCTGACCAACCAGCCGAAGGGGGACTCTGTGTGCAGTGGGCAGGTGTTGAACCTGCCCCTACAATCGGATGTGACCAACACCTGGTTTACCTGGAGCACTGTGGGATCTTCGCCGTTCATTACCGGCTTTTCCGATCAAACCACACCAACGACATTATTGGATCAGACATTGATCAATTCGGGATTTGACATTGAATGGGCGACCTATCTGGTTGCCCCTACGGCGGCAGGGTGTCACGGGCCGGATTCCACCTTCGTCGTTACGGTTTTTCCTGTGCCCGACATGTCAAACGATCCTCCCAGCCTGGCTCTCTGCAGTGGGCAGTCGACAGGCGTGACTCTGACATCGCATGTTTCCGGGACGCAGTTTACCTGGACCGCTGTTGGCTCTTCGCTGTTCGTTTCCGGATTCTCGGATCAACCGGCACCAACAACAATTTTGGACCAGACACTGGTCAACTCGGGAGATGACATTGAGACGGTGACATATACCATCACACCGTCGGCCAACGATTGTGATGGCATCGACACCAGCTTCGTGGTGACCGTTTACCCGGTGCCCGATCTGGCTACAACTCCCCTGGCGAAAGAGATCTGCAACAACAATGCCACCAATATTGTACTTACTTCCAATATATCGGGGACATTATTTACCTGGACAGCTATTGGCTCTTCGCCTTTCGTTACTGGGTTTTCAGATAATACCACAACACCTGTGACCTTGATCGACCAGAACCTTGTAAATTCGGGATCGGTCAACGAAACAGTCACCTACCGCATCGTACCCCATGCCAACGGCTGTTTGGGAGATACTGTTGATTACATCGTGACCGTGGTTCCTTCTCCCTATCTGACCAACAATCCGCTCACCCAAAACCAGTGCAACAATGTGAACACGGCATTGACCCTGGAATCGAACGTGGCCGGCACCCAGTTCACCTGGACAGCAACTGGTTCGTCGGCGAATGTCAGCGGCTATTCCAACAGTGTTGCTCCGGGAATACTGATCAATCAGACTTTGGTTAACTCAGGATTCAGCACAGAGATTGTGACCTTCCACGTGACCCCGGTCAACAGCGGATGCCCCGGTTCGGTGACCGACTACACCGTGACGGTATTCCCGGTGCCGGATGTGTTATTTGTGCCGAATGGTGAGACCGTGTGCGAGGGAAATGTCAGTAACCTCTCCCTTCAGTCCCACGTTACAGGCACAACGTTCTCCTGGACTGCAACGCCTTCGTCGCCCAACCCGACAGGATATTCAGACGGTTCGGGTGATTTGATCGCCCAAACGATCGACAATGCAGGGGCAACGATTGAAACGGTGACCTACAGCGTAACGCCGGAGGCCAACGGGTGCCCGCCGGGAATGACGATGCCGGTGGTATTGACCGTCAATCCGCGACCGGCGGTTACCGCTGCCCCCGGCGGACAGGCTATCTGCAACGGCGCCACAACAGGCCTCACCCTGATGGCGGATGTATCGGGATCGACTTTTGCCTGGAGAGCGTTCGGAAACTCAGTCAATGTAACGGGGTTCTCCAACGGATCGGGCGGGGTGATCACCCAGACGCTGATGAATTCCGGGTTTACCATCGATACGGTCACCTACCGCGTAGCCGGAACTGCCAACGGGTGTACAGGCGACTCCTCCGATTTTAAGGTTATCGTCTACCCGGTTGCCGACGTGCTGTTTACACCCGCATCACAGAATATCTGTAGCGGTCAAACTACCAGTTTGACCCTGCAATCCAATGTACCCGCTACTTCCTTCACCTGGACCGCAACCGGCAGCACGGGCAATGTCTCAGGGTATTCAGGCGGCTCTGGAACCCTGATTCAGCAAACCCTGACAAATACAGGCTACATGATGCCGACGGTGACATACCTTGTCACCCCTACGGCGAACAGCTGCATCGGAACACAAAATTCAGCTGTGGTGACAGTAAACCCATTGCCTGTTGTCTCTATGACGGTTTGCTTCGACACCCTCACCACAGTGCAGGCACAGCCTTTTGTGCTGAAAGGAGCCATTCCGCCAGGAGGTTTATTCAGCGGTCCGGGCGGGGGAAGTGTGTCGTGGCTGACCGGCTCCACCTTTCATCCCGCCATGGCCGATACCGGGGTGCATCACATCCGCTATACCTATACCAATGACTTCGGATGCCTCGACAGTGCAAGTCTGACGATCCATATCGCAGATCCCGTATCCCATATCTGTGGCGACACCGTCACAGATATCCGCGACGGGCAACGGTATCCCACCGTGCTCATCGGTTCCCAATGCTGGATGGCAAACAACCTGAATTTCGGTACGATGATCCCCTCTTCACAGATCCAGCGTGATAACTGCATCCCGGAAAAATATTGTTACAATGACAACCCTGCGCTCTGTGCCCTGGGCTCTGTGCTATATCAGTGGGATGAGGCCATGAGGTATACTGCCGACAACGCCGCCCAGGGATTTTGTCCGCCCGGCTGGCACATCCCTACCGAAGCTGACTGGACCCTGCTATTTACCAACTTTATCTCCAACGGATTTGCCGGCAACGCCCTGAAAGCAAGCGGTTACTCCGGCTTCAATGCCTTGATGACCGGCATCCGGTTCCAAAACCTCACCTGGAAGTTCCCGGCCAACGACCCGATTCTCCGATCCAAACTCTACTGGTCCTCCTCCATCCATGGACTCAACAAAGCCTGGGCTCACGGGATGAATGAAGTGGTGTCAGACATCGAATACACCCCCAGCGTTTCGTTCTATCCGGCGCTGATATCAAATAATTTTGCGGTAAGGTGTGTCAGGGATT
>Ga0351873_10119_pt1 | contig 15706 bp, 16 predicted proteins | sample TotcelFGM3001N11_FD_206764 | JGI IMG/M metagenome (GOLD analysis project Ga0351873, IMG submission 206764) | Enriched cells from coal bed in the Powder River Basin, Montana, United States - Total cells FGM rep2 HSBNCT.FGM.300.1.N11 ... | reverse complement strand
ATCTCCCCCCCCCCACCCTCCGCCGCGTTTGGTTTTCTAAAATTTTTTTTTTCCCCCCCCCCGACCCCCTAGACTGTTCCCAAGCTCTGCTTGGGAACGAACTGAAGCGGCGCCAAGTCGCCGCACTCCAAAACCCTCAATTCTCCGGGAGACAAGCGATGAGTGGACACACATCAGGTCAGTTCGATCGGCGGACGCTGCTGAAAGGGGCCGTGGCTTCTTCGGCGGCGATTCTGGGCGGCGTCTCGGCGATGCCCGTCTCGGCCCAGGAAGCCTCGCGCCAGGCCTCGGCGGTGGACGTGCCCGCGGCCGACCCGCAGTTGATCCGCCGCGAGAACGCGCAGGAGGGCGCGCTCGATTGGCAGCTGACCCGCGTGCGATTGGACCGCACCGGCGGATTCCGCTCGCCGTGGATCGAAGGCTACTGCTCGCGGCAGAGCGTCCAAGCGGGCGAGGCACTGGATATCATGGTCTCGACCGACCCGCCGGGCCGGTTCACGATCGAGATCTTTCGCACGGGATATTACGGCGGACGCGGCGCACGGCTGATGACCACCCTGGGACCGTTTCCCGGTATCGCCCAACCGGTGCCCCCGGTCGGTGAGAAGCGACTCCGCGAATGCCGCTGGGAGCCGGCCGCACGGCTGGTGATTCCCAAAGATTGGCCCAGCGGCGTCTACCTGGGCCGGCTGTCTTTGGTGCCCGACGAGCAGACCGGCGGATACTGGCAGAGCTATGTCGTGTTCATCGTCCGCGACAACCGGCCGGCGGACATCCTGCTGCAGTGCTCTGACAACACCTGGCAAGCGTACAACCGCTGGCCCGACAATTACTCGGTATACACCGATCCCAAAGGCAACCAGGGTCCTTGGTCCAACGTCAGCTTCGATCGCCCCTACGCCAAATACGCCCAGATCTACGAGAACCCGAACTCCGTCGGCTCCGGCGAATGGCTATGCTTCGAATTTCCGTTCGCCTACTGGCTGGAGCAGCACGGCTACGACGTGACGTACTGCAGCAACAGCGACATGCTGACGCCGGAGCATGGTCTGCAATGCAAGACGTTCCTGAGCGTCGGGCACGACGAATATTGGGACATCCGCGCGTACGAAAGTGTCGTCGCGATGCGTGACGCGGGTGTGAACGTGATGTTCTTTTCCGGCAACTCGGTTTGCTGGGTGACTCCGCAGCTGCCCAGCACCGACGGGCGTCCGAATCGGATTATGTTCCGTGGCGGCCCCTATGGCGGCGATTACGTGTACGCCGTAGATCGCGAGAAGGAGCACGGTCCGTATCCGCACCGCGGGCCGGACGAAGGCTACTTGATGGGCGCGCGGAACGTCGATCCGGTCAACGGCGGTGGCGACTGGATCGTGGCCCAGCCGGACCATTGGATTTTCGAGGGCACGGGGATGAAGAAAGGCGACCGCATTCCGGGCTTGATCGGCTGGGAGTACCACGGCGATCCGCCGCGCGATATTCCAGGCCTGGAGGTCGTGGCCGACGGCATCGCGCTGCAGGGCGGCGTGAATCCGCAGCACTGGACCGCGACGATCTATCCGGGCCCCAAGGGCAACTTCGTGTTCAACGCCTCGACGATCTTCTGGTGTCAGGATTTGTCCAGTCCCCCGGGGCACATGCTGCCCTGGTCCCACTGGAGTCGTCCGCACGGTCCCGACGCCCGCGTCCAGCGGATCACGCAGAACCTGCTGGCCCGCGCCGGCGTCCAGCCGCCTGCGGGATGAGGGAATCCGAGCTGCAAGGTACGTTGCGGGTGGGCGGCCGGAAGGCCACGAACCGGGTTCTGCGTGGTGGCAATTGGAAAGACAACGGCAGGTACTGCCGGTCGGCGAACCGCAACAGGAACGTTCGGACAAACCGAACCGGAACAACGGCTTCCGCCTGGGCCGAAGCTTAGGCCAGGGCGGTGGATGCCGGGAGCGACCGAACCGGCCGCCCTCCCATCCTGCCGCCTTCCCATCCTGCCGCTCGCCTGCCGCTACAGGTGAAACCAGACCTTGGCCGCCCGGTGCTGATCGCTTCGCGGCCACGGATTTGAGCGTTGACAAAATTCCTCCTATAACGCATTATAAACGGATTCATAGGAGGAATTTTGTGGCCATCCGGTTTGTCGGGCGAACTGCGGAGCTTCGCGCTTTGAAGGGCTTTCTGGCGAAACCCGAACCCGCCGTGGCGGTGATCTACGGCCGGCGGCGGATCGGCAAGAGTCTCCTGATCCAACAGGCCTTGGCGGGCCGTCCGGCTTTGGTGTTCGAAGGCCTGGAGAACCGTCCCAAGCGGGAGCAGATCGCCGCGTTCCTGTTTCAGCTGGCTCGCCAGACTCCGCTGGCCGGCATCGGCGGGGACACGCGGAACTGGCGGGATGCGTTGATCCGGCTGCAGCCGGTGCTTGAGCAACGGCCTGCCTGGATCATACTGGACGAGTTTCAGTGGATGGCGAACTATCGTCGCGAGATGGTCTCGGATTTGAAGCTGGTTTGGGAGCAGTACCTGTCCAAGGTTCCGGGCGTGAAGCTGATCCTGTGCGGGTCCATCGCGTCGTTCATGACGACCAAGGTGATCCGGTCCAGCGCCCTGTACGGCCGGACCGACTTGGAACTCCACCTCAAGGAGTTCAACCTCGGGGAGGCGCAAACGCTGCTGTCGGGCCGGGGCCTGGACGAAGTCGTCGAAGCTTGCCTGATCGTTGGCGGAGTGCCGAAATACTTGGAACTGGTCCGCGACCACCCTTCGATCCGCACCGCCGTCGACGCCCTCGCGTTCCGCGAGAACGGGTATTTCGTGGAAGAGTACGACCGGATCTTCATCAGCCACTTCGGCCGCAACCCGGATTTCCGGAAGATTGTAGCCGCGCTGGCCGCATGTCCCCAGGGCCTATTCCGCCAGCAGTTGGTACAACAGGCGGGGATTGGTTCAGGCGGTCTCTTGTCCGAGCACTTGGCCGACTTGCAAGCAGCCGGGTTCGTGTCGTCCGCCGTTCCGATCGATAAGGGCGAGAACTCGCGGCGGATCAAGTACTGGTTGAGCGACGCGTACTTGCGGTTCTATTTCGCATTCATCCGGCCGAACCTACGGAAGATCCGATCGGGGGTGCAGTCCGATCTATTTGCGAGACTGGCTCAAACCGGCCGGTTTCATGCGTGGCGTGGCAAGGCCTTCGAGCATCTGTGCATCGCCCATGCCCGGCCCTTGGCCGAGATCCTGGGGTTCTCCGGGATCGACTTTACGTGCGGCCCGTATTTCCGTGCTCCCGCCGGCGAGGAAGCGGGACTGCAGATCGACCTGCTGTTCCAGCGGGCGGACAACGTGCTGACGCTGTGCGAGATGAAGTGCGGTCTGCCGCCGATCGGCCTTGGGGTGGTGAAGGACGTGGAACGGAAAGTGGCCATTCTGCAGCGGGCCTTCCCGTCCAAGACGATCCAGCGCGTCCTGGTCGTCCACGGCGAACCGTCCCGGGATCTGGAGCAGGCGGGTTATTTCTATCGGATCATCCGGTCGAGCGAACTGCTGGCGTCCGGGGATTGACCGGCTCGTTGCTCCGCAGTTCGGTCACTTCGACGGTCACCGGTCCGGACAAGAACGATCGTGGATGCCTTTGCTTGTTCCCAAAAGGCAAGATGATGGTGTTGCGTCTCGAAGATCCTCACCGCTCGATCCGGTACAGGTGCGTCTTGGTGCGGACGATCAGCGCATCGCCAAGCACGGCGGGCGACGCCATGCAACCGGCGTCCAACGGGTTTTCGGCCAGCAGCCGGAACTCGCGCGGATTCGCCTCGATCACCCGCGACTTGTCGTCCTCGTCGAACAGCCAGATGCGGCCGCCGGCATGGATGGGCGAGGCGCTATGGCGGCCGCCCATCCGCTGGGTCCACGTCGGCTCACCGGTTTGGATGTCCAGGCACGAGACGATTCCCTGATCGTTGACCATGTACAGGTGGTCTCCGACGACCAGCTGGGACGGCCGCGTCGGGGTTTGTCGCGTACAGGACCAGACGATATGCGTCTTGGTCACGTCGCCCGTCCCATCCGGGCGCACGGCCACCAGTCTGAGGCCGTTTTGGGTATTGATGATCACCATGCCGTGACTGTACAGCGGCCGCGCGGCGGCGTTGTAACCGCCGTGATAGACCTTCCACAATTCCTCGCCGGTCAACGGGTTGTATGCCTCGGTACCGATCGCGGACGGGCTGACCAACTGCAGGCGGCCCTGGTGCTCGAACACGGCGGGCGTGCTGTACGCTTTCTTGTAGTCTCCGTCGTCGGTGCCGTAATCGATCGAACGATCCGTCTTCCAGACCGTCTTGCCGGTACTCTTGTCCAGGGCCACGACGTACTGCAAATCGTAACCGTCAAAGCTGATAATCAACAGATTGCGAAAGACGATCGGCGACGACCCGGGCCCGCGCCAATGATCGCACGGCAAATCCTGACGCGTCCACACGACTTGACCGCTGGCCGCATCCAGGCACGCCGTGCCGGCGCTGCCGTAGTGGACCCACACCCGGCCTTCCTCGACCACGGGGGTCGGACTGGCATAGCTGTTGTACGGATAGCAGAACATCGGCTCCGCGATCTTGAAAACCGTGACGTCATGCACGATCTTGCCGGTGTCGGCGGCGACGCAGACGGCGAACAACTGGGTGCCGTCCTCGGTGGCCGTCGTCAGCCAGATCCGCTCGCCCCAGACGACGGGAGACGACCACGCTTTGCCGTGAATCGCCGTTTTCCAAACCACGTTCCGGGTTTCGCTCCACTGCAGCGGCAACGACGCCGAGCCCGCTTGGCCGTCCCCGCCAGGGCCGCGAAATTGGTTCCAGTGTTCGGCCTGCGACAGCGAAGCGGCCAACGGCAACAAGACGGCGGCCAACGTCAAAGCACGGGTTCGCATCGGATGGGTTCTCCAAGGTGGGTTCGAGGTTTGATCAAGATACCGTTTGATCCGCGTACCGGGAAGTCTATTTCCCACCGGCGGGCGGACGGTGCTCGACGACGTCGAAAGCATCAGCCGGCGTTTTTCGCGGGCCGCGTGAAACGCACGTGGATGCTGCCGTGATTGTCATGCAGCTGGTTCCAGTCGTCGCGGCAGCGCAAGTACAGTTTGCCGTCTTGCGTCGCTTCGAACGTCCCCAGGCTGCCCAGCTCAAACGGTTTCCCCAGGCGAAATGTGTCCAGGACGACGGCCATCATTCGGCCTCGCCCCTCGGTGTCCCCGTTGGCACAGGTCGTCGATCCTTGGACCGAAGTGCCCCACGAGCCGGTTGTGGCATACGCATAACTTTCGCCGGCCACGACCGTCAGGCCTGACGCTTGGTAACCTCGCGCCGCCTCGATTCGCACACCGGCCGTTCCGCGCATGTCGGGCGCGTCCAAGGTTCGAAAACGCTTCTGCCAGTCCCAGCGGCACAGATCCACCCGGTAGCCGGCGCCCATGTGTTGGAGGAAAAAAGCGTACTCGAATGCCAGCTCGTCGCTCACGGACGCAAAGACGCTGTCGAACGAATCGCTGCCTTTGGTGACGTAGCTGTCGCCCAGCGTGCGAAACCGAGCGGCGTAGTTCGGATTGCACAGCAGCATGTGGCACAGTGCCCAGCTGCGCATGTAATGCAGTTCGGCCAGGCGGACGGTTTCGTCGTCCTGCGCCGTCCAGTCGCTCAGCGGAACGTGCGCCAGCTGATCGCTGCGATTGGCCAGCATGGCTCCAAACGAGTCGCTGATCCCGACCGTAAAGCGCCCCGCCTGGACGACCTCTTTGACCGTGGCGGACGCGCCTTTTCCCAAACCTCGCACCAGTTCCGGAGGACAGCCGCGTTCGGTTCCGCCCTCGCCGCCGAGCGAGACCCATTGGGCCATGCCCTCCTTGTACCATTCCGGGCCGGCTTCGCCGAAGGTCTGGTAACAGTAGGCATGGATGACCTCGTGTTCCACGACGCCACGGCGCGGCACGGCATAGACCGTCGCGCGGATGCGGGTATCGCGCCCGGCCCCGATGAACTCGGCGATCGTTGCGCCTCCGACGCCGCCGATCCAGACCCGCGCCAGCGGATGCGGCAGAGCCGAATCGGGCCAATTCGCCAAGTCGGCGACGACGTAGCACGCGATCTGGCCGCGAGGCGGGCGTTGCCAGTATCGCGTCGCGCCTTTCAATGTCGCCTCCATGCGCGAAAGCATCGGCTGAGCCTCCGTACGCGGCAGGTCCGTGGTCAGAACAAAATTCGAACTCCGCAGCACGATCCTGGGAGCCGGCGCCGACGGTCCGACAACTTCAGCCGCCTGGCCCGCCATCGCCTGGCCGAGGAGAAGTATCCACGTCAGCCGCACCCAATCTTGGTTATTCATCCACTGCTCGCACCGAGAGTTGATCGATCGATATTTCGCCCACCGCCCCGAACATCCCCACGGCCAGTACCGCCAACCGACAGCGTGGGGGCACGCGAATTCGCGTCTGCTTCGCTGTCCAGGAAATGGTTCCTGTCCACGGCCCCAGGATCTGGGTGCCCAGCGGCGCCCGCTGTTCGTCGAAAAAGCTCACTCCCAGACGCGGCACCTCTTGCGGCGATTGGCCGAGCCGCACGCCGCGCGTTTGCACCATCAGGGAAACGTCCAATTGCCGAACCTGCCGGCCGTCGATTCCCAAAGCCTGCAGGGCTTGAGCACCCCTGCCCGGCGTCTGGTTTTGAAAGCGAAGAAACCGCTCCCCGCCAGGCGCCTCGGGGCCCGTCACCACCTCGGCTTGACGAACGTAGTACCAGCCCAGTGGTTGATTTTTGTCGTCGAGCGATTCAAATCCGCCGTTGACCAGTTCCGGGACCCCCGAATCCTCGCGACGAAGCCGGAGTTCTTCGGCGGTTCCCGTCATCGGGACAAAGAACGTGGGCTCCAGCGACTCGGCTTCCAGCTTGCCGGCCACTTTCTTCAACCGATACAACGTCTGCTGATATCGCTCGCCCAACGGAACCACGATCTTTCCGCCTTCGCGCAACTGTTCGACCAGCGGGGCCGGAACCTGTTCCGGCGAACACGTGACAATGATCTTGTCGAACGGAGCGTGCTCGGGCCAGCCGAGGAATCCGTCCCCGACGCGAACATGCACGTTGGCGTAGCTCAATCGCCGCAACGTCTGCTCGGCGGTTCGGCCCAGCGACTCGACGATTTCGATCGTATAAACTTCGGCCACCAAGGGGCTCAGAACCGCCGCTTGGTAACCGCTGCCCGTGCCGATTTCCAGGACTTTATCGGTCGGTTGCGGCTCCAAGGCCTGAGTCATGCTGGCGACGACAAAGGGCGGCGAGATCGTCTGACCGCCGCCGATCGGCAGCGCCATGTCGAAATACGCGTAACGTTGCTGGGCGGACGGCACGAACAAGTGCCGCGGCGTGTCCCGCAGCGCAGCGAGCACGCGCTGGTCGGTGACCCCCGCGGCGGCGACTTCTTCGCGAACCATCCGCAGCCGCGCATCGACCCAACGGCGCTCCTCTTGTCCGTTCGCTTCCGTAACCAGCCACAATCCTGCGGACAGCCAAACCAAACAACAGCCCGTCATGGCGAGTGGATGATAGGACATTGAAAAGCACGCCCCTGCGACGATGAAAGGGAAAAGCCTGAGAAGAGACAAACGCTGTGCCGGAAAACGGAACGTAAACGGCGTAAGAAGCGAAGCACCTGATTGCACTGTACACGAAATGCCGCCAAAATGCAATCGGCCCGCTTGGTCGACGAAGGTCAGGGGCCCATTGCAAGCGGTGTGCCGGCGCCCGGACAGGAGGCTGAAAGCTGGCCCCTCTCCCGCAGGAACGCGATCACAACTTCCGCCAACTCGTCCGGATTCTGCTCGCCTCCGCAGAGCACGATTTCGGGCCGCTCGGGCGGTTCGTACGGATCGTCGATTCCGGTGAACCCCTTCAGTTCGCCGGCGCGGGCCTTTCGATACAGCCCCTTGGGATCGCGCGATTCACAGACGTCGAGCGGCGTGTCGACGAAGACCTCCACAAAATCCCCCGGACGGCCTCCCGCTTCGACAATCCGCCGGACGGCGTCGCGATCCCGCCGATAGGGGCTGACGAACGCCGTCAAGGTCACGATTCCCGCCGTCGCGAACAATTGCGCCACCGAACCGATGCGGCGAATGTTCTCTTGGCGGTCCTCGGCGGAGAATCCCAAACCGAACCGCCGGGCATAGGGTTCGCCAAAAGGCCGAAGCATTTCGGGACTGGCGTTCAACCCATGCCGCACGTTGTCGCCGTCCAGCAGGAACGTATGGATGCCCGCTTCGACCAGCTTGCAGTCCACGGCATTGGCGATCGTACTCTTGCCGCTGCCGCTCAAGCCGGTAAACCAGACGACGCAACCGCAATGGCCGTTAACCCGCTCGCGCTGTTGGCGCGTCACGGCGTGCGCGTGCCAAGTGACAAGGGTTTTTTCCATCAGCTTCCCCGTACGATCAGCTTCCCCGCACGATCCAAGGTCCCCGGCGCCGCCCGGCGCAAAAAATGGCGGAAGTGCATGGGAATCGAACCCACCGGCCGCCGGCTTTACCGACGGCCCAGCGATTTTGAAGACCGAGGGGGGCACCAGCCCGCCAAGCACTTCCGCACCGTGTTTTACCGCGTTTTCTTGCTTTCCGTTTGGGGGGCAAGTTGCCTTGACACCCGTTTGACACCCGTTTATGATACTTGCTGTCGGAAACGACACCCGCCCGGTTGTGACGAGCGGGTGTCACTGACACCCACCTAAACCCGTTACAGTCTGAGGTGAACATCATGGCAAAGTCTACTCCCCGCAAGCCCGTTAGTGAAGAGGCCCGCCCGTTTCCACACAACGGCTATTGGAAGAAGAAATGCCGGGGCCGGTTGATCTATCTGGGCAAGATCGCAGACGACCCCGACGGCGCCCGAGCGTGGGAAGAATGGCTGCGCATCGGTGAAGACTTGCGGGCCGGCATCGACGCATCCAAGCAGACCGCGGGAATCACCCTGGGGGCGCTGGTCAATGACTTTCTGAATTCCAAACGGGAGTTGGTCGAATCCGGCGAACGATCCGAGCGGACGCTGACGGAGTTGGTTCGCGTTGGCAAGCAGCTGACCAAGGTACTCGGCAAGACCCGCCCGGCTGCGGACATCGGGCCCGATGACTTCGCCAAGGTACGGCGGGCGATCACCAAGCGTTGCGGTTCGGTTCGGACTGCCAACGAAATCCAGCGCATCAAGAGCATGTTCAAGTGGGGGTACGAAAACGGGAAGATTCCCCACCTACCGCGCTACGGCGACTTCAAAAAGCCATCGGCGAAAACGACCCGGCTGGAACGGGCCGCCAAAGGCGAGCGGCTGTTTACGAGGGACGAAGTTCTTGACTTGCTGAGGCTGGCCAATGTTCATCAGCGGGCGTTTGTGCTGTTGGGATTGAACGCTGGGCTTGGACAAGCCGATATCGCCACCTTACCCAAGCAGGCCATCAAGGGCGAATGGCTGGCCTACCCGAGGCCCAAGACGGGCGTTCTACGGCGGGCGTGGTTGTGGCCGGAAACGGTGGAAGCCGTGGCCGCAAGTATGGAGGCCAGCGGGCCGGCAGAAGATCCGGCAGACGATGGATTGGCGTTTCGGACGTCCAACGGCGGGCGTTGGATTGTGATGTACAAAGGCACGCCGGACGATCGGCTGAGCGAACAATTCCGCAGCCTGTTGCGGCGGGCCAAACTGAATGACCGGGGGTTGTCGTTCTATCGGCTGCGCCATCTTCACCGGACGCTGACGGACGAGTGCTTAGACTGGCCAGCGGCGAACACGGTTATGGGGCACGCCGATGCGTCGATGGCTGGCCAGTATCGGGAGAAGGTTTCCGACCAGCGCGTTAAACGCGTTTGTGAATTCGTCCGGGCGTGGTTGTACGATCCGGCGATTGAGGGCACCGGCGGGGCGCCCTTCATGGGCTAAGCGGGCGGCATCGCCTCCGTGGCCGACGTCAAAGATGATCGCAGCCGAGACGACCGGCCGCGGCTGCGAGTTGGTGGCGGGTAGTCCCCGCCAATTCCGGCGATGTGAAAGGCCGTTCCGTTGCGGGACGGCCTTTTCTATTTCTTGCGGGAGGGCCTTGACAGGTTTTTTCACTTGCCTAGCGAATCTGTTTTCCAGCGTGGCAACACGGCACGCCGAAACACCTTGCGCCGATCGATAACCGGCAAAAAGACGGCGCAACTTTTTTGCGACGCAGTTGGTTGCAGAGTTTTTGGTTTACGTGGTACATATTGCCCGTCTCATTACAGCACCGCGCCAACAGGAGAAAGTGATATGACAATCGACACTCGGTCCGAGGAACTGCTCGACTTATATGCGCTTGCCGACAGCTTGCCGGCGGCATGCCGCCCGAACCATCGAACGGTCCGCCAATGGATCCACTGCGGTGTCGGTGGAGTGCGACTGGAGTGTGTCAGGGTGGGTGCCCGGCTGTTCTCGACGCGCGAGGCAGTGGATCGGTTTTCCGTTCGCATCTCCGAGGCGGCTGATCGAGCGAGGCAAGAACGCTACGCCAAGAAGCTGGCCACGACGCGGTCGACGGCGGCGACCACGGAGGGGGCCCCGTCATGACCGCCGACACATCGTTTCTGACTGCTCCGGAGATCTCAAAGCTTCTGCGTTGCCGGCAATCAAAGGTGACGAACTGGATCCGGTCGGGCAAGTTACAGGCAGTGAATCTCTCAGATGGCCAGCGGCCGCGCTATCGTGTCGCCCGCACGGCCCTGGATGACTTCTTGGCGGCCCAAGCCGTGGTGCCAGAAAGTAAGCCGGCGCGTCGACAGCGACGGGAAAAGCCGACTGGATACGTCGAATACGTTTGACGCAGGGAACGCAACACATGACCACATCAGCATGCGGGCTCCCGGCAGCACTGGCCGGCGTCAGAAACCGTTGTGCGGGATATGCGGACCGGATGCTATTGACGCCGGCGCGGCGGCGGTGGCAGGAAGCTTGGTTGCTGGTCACGGGAGTGAAGACGGCGGCGAAAACGGCCGCATGGCCTGGAGAAACACTATCTGTTCCCGATTTATTGTAACTTAACCCCTATCGCTCTGCAGCGCCCAAACATCGATACAACAGAACGATCAATTACGAAATGGAAAGAGCATGAGAAAGCCGAAGGCGGAAAAGAAGACCCGCTACCTAAGCAGCCAGGGGGCGGTGGACTACCTTAGGATGAGGGCAGAGACACTTCGCGCGCTGAGGCGGGAGGGCACGTTCCCCTGGACTCAGTTGGGCCCGCGGCTGATCCGCTACGATATCGATCTCGTCGACGCCGCAATACGTCGCCTCGCGAATCGCCAAGTTCCTGACGCCGAGACCCTGAACGCCTAACACCAGCACATCCCCCGGGGCGCGGCGCATAAAAATGCCTCGTGCTTATCGCTGGCCGGCCGCACGGGGCAAAGAGTAAATCGACATGCGTAATGTACACCAAAACGAAACATATTACAAGTACCGTGGTGACGACGGGGCGACATCAAATGGCCGACCCCTATGCCCCGACAACATCGGCGCCAACCAGGTTTCGTTGCAGGGCAAAAGCTGATCACCATCCAGGAGGAAGGTTGGCAGGACATCTCGCCGATGCTGGTCACCGAGATCCCCACGGGCAAGACTGTCGGGGAACCGCTACAATGGCCTCGCCGGGGTTGTACGAACGTGCGTGCCAGCACGAATCTGATGACCACGCGCTACCGCAGCAATTCGGCCTGGATCGATCTCGACAGCCGCGAAATCACGCCGTTCTTTGGAATCCGGCCGGGCTGCCAAACGAACAACAACCTGTATCCGGCCAACGGCGTGCTGAACATGCCGAATCTCACGGGGGGATGCACGTGCAACTTCGCGCCGGCTTCGGTGGCTTGTGTGCCGGCTGCTGCTATCGAGCGTGGCGGTGCGGATTGAATCGTCGCGCAACCGCCCACCAGCCCATCGGCTGGTATGCAGATTTTCCCGTCCGAAGCCTGGAGCCACGCAAGTGGTGATGGCGGTGTTCACCCCGCCATCGCCACCGGCATCAAAACGTCCGCCGCCGGTCCCAGCCGTACGTTCTGGCACCGTTCCAGGCAAAACTGCCGGGGCTCTTCGCGGCTCAAGGACAACGCCAGAAAACGGTTCGGGCCCAGAAACCGGATGGGACTGACGACGCGGTGAGTTTTCGCGCCCTTTGGCATCGCAATAATCGAATTCAACAACCAGATCGTCCGGCTGATGCATGGCTCTGGAAATCAGCTGACGCATATCCGGTTCCTCCTCCGCGTAATCGGTGATTCACTGCCAGAATCATCGGGCCTGCCGTGACACGGTTGGTCAATTGGCTTCGGAAAACCCGTAATCCGTCCGGAAACGCCATCGACGCCCCGGAGTCGCGGATGGCGGCAGGCCACAGCGAACCAGCGACGAACTCGGACGTGACCAATCGTGTCACCGCGCCGGCGACGATTTCGGTGTGGACGAAGGCAACTGGTCCCAGAACACGGAAAGGGTTGAACGATGCCGAAATACTACGTCGAATCCGGCTGGGTGCGGATGATCTTGGATGCCACAAATGCCGAACGGGCGGCCGTCCAAGTGTGTAGCGGTGCCGCGAAAGGCAAGCCACAATTTACGCCGACGCACGGCCGGGGACGTTCCGGGACGCGGAAGCCGTGGATTGGCAACTTGCGGACGAAATCAGAGTGAACGAGATCGGCTTCGGCGGAACGGACGGCGAGACGTTCGACACGTTCGAGATCGCTGCCGAATTGCAGGGCTACGCCTTCACGGGGCAGTTTAGCGAATCTGGCGTCGCCTGACGTGGCTCGGCCCACCGCGGGTTTCGGTCGCGCGTGGGGTCAGCGTTGGGCCATCATCTGCCGAATCGCCGCCAGGCGGCTACTGGCACGACCGTTGGCGCCCCCTGTGCTGCCGATGCGAACTCGGCATTGCTCTTTCCGCCCGCACGTCAATCGCGCCACGGCGAGCGCAGACGCACGCAGACGGGGTGGGACGATCTGGGAGCCAGTATACGCTCGAAACACCTCCGTCGCCGACTGGACCGTTCTGTGCGCCGCTGTTCTGTGCGCCGCCATTGCATCCGCCCCGCCCTGCTGCTACGCTCAACCCAGCGGTTGCGGCTGGTTTTGCAGGCACGCTATGCGGATAAGGCGGGCAAGGCGGTGGCATGTGGAGTACACCCCGGAAGAAGTTCGCGTCGACCGAATCCACATGCGGGAAGGCTGGGTGTGTTTCATGGCATCGAACCCGCCGTCCATGCCCGAGCAATTGCCGCTGCACCTCAGCAAGGCGGTTTCGGCGTGCTCAAGCAGAATCCGATGCTGACGGTGCGGGCGACGCTGCCGATTATGGCCAACGGGAACACGATTGCGGTGCGTGTGTGGTTTGAGTGATGCCTAAGTGGAATCGTGAGACAGCAAGTGGCAGCTAGACCGCTCGCGATCGACTCCGGTGACGTTTTCGGCGACCTGCGAGTCATTCGCTTCGCAGGCCGTCTGGGGCGTCATTATGGCTACCTCTGCGAGCACAGTCCAAGCGGCAGGCGAAAAGTCTACCGCGGGTCGGATTTGGTCCGAGGCGACGCAACCGGACTGCATCTCCATCCGGACCTTCCCGCCAAAGAGAAGCGGCTGGCTCGCGTACGAGCAGGGTTTCGTCGGGGAGAGTCGATCACGGTGATCGCCAGAAGAATTGGCATGTCGCCTGCGGCACTGCGGAAATGGCTGAAACATCGCGGCATCGACACCTCGATCCGATGGATTGCGAAGCACGGCAGCCGCTTGGACCCCCACCGCGGCGCCATCCTTCGCCACTATCAGCAAGGGGAGACGATCAACGCCCTGGCGAACCGGTACGGCGTCACGTGGGCAGCGATGCGCAAGTGGCTGCGGTCACGTCATGACAGTAATCGTGCGCTGAACGAATTCGTTACGCCAGCTATCGCCAAGGCTCTCCGTTCAGCGGGAATACGTACCGTCGGAGAACTAAAAAACTCGCTTCGGCTGGGCGAAGTCGGAGCGATTCGCGGTATCGGGCCAAAGCGAGAAAACCAACTTGCAAGGCTCGTTCAAAAAGTGCTCTAGGCGACCTGCAAAGCAGTGGCGGGATCTGGATCGCGACAGGCAAGACACACGCCGTGGCTGCAATTACAGCAAGGGAGAAGAACGCAATGCGAACCCCAATTGAAGCACAGCGGCGATACGGTGGCCCGTGGAAGCCGGCAGAACTCAGCGACGAGGCAGAACTGGCCGACGGCGGACCCGTGGTGTTCATGGCCGGCATTGACGAGCCGCTGGGCGTGGCCGACGTGTTTGCCATCAAGGCCGATGCCGACAGCGATGCGGAGCTGATCGAGTCGGCAAGGGCGGCTGGGTTCACAGTGGTCGATGCGTGACGGAGACGCAGGAACTTCCTCGACAGGAGACGAAACGACATGCCGCATTGCCATCCGAACCGCAGAGGGTTTCTGGGCACCGTGGGAGCGCTGCCAGTCCTCGGCATGGCTGCGGAGTTGCCTTCGCGTGGCATGGCCGTGGAACAAGCCGAACTCAAATCGCACTCGGCTGCCATGCGCGGGTCGGACCAGCAGGAATCCGTCAGACTCAAGGCGTTGGACCTGAATGGCCCGGAAGCTGCGGACAGGCAGAAGAAGATGCCCGTGGGAAGAATCGGCAGCCTGTCCGTCAGCCGCCTCATCAGCGGCAGCAACCTGATCAGCATGAACATGCACGCCCGGGACTTGGCGTACATGCGCACGCTGGCAGCCCGCTACAACACGGAAGAACGAGTCTTCCTGACGCTGAAGAAGTGCGAGGAGTTCGGCGTCAACACGATCGTGCTGAAGAACCACAACTTTCGGCAGTTTGACCTGGCGAAGTACTGGACCGAGTGGGGCGGCCGAATGCAGTGGATCGCCGACGTGATCACCACGGACATCAACCAGTACGAACGGCTCGTGGCCGAGCATCTCAACCTGGGTGCGTCGGCGGTCTACCTGTGGGGAGGCGCCTGCGATATCTGGTATTATCAGAAGGAACCCGGGAACATCATCAAGGCATTCGAGATCATGCAGCGATACCAGGTTCCTGTCGGCATCGGCGCGCATCAGTTTGAGCCCATCGCCTTCTGTGTCCGAGAAGGGCTCGTGCCCGACTTCTATTTCAAGACGCTGCACCACGACCGGTACTGGTCCGCGCATCCGCCAGCGAATCGGCGGGACCTGGAAATGTACGAGCCGAATTCGGATGACCACGGCTACTACCACGACAACCTGTTCTGCGATCGTTCCGAGGCGACGGTGTCCCCTGGATCGCCTTCCAGGTTTTGGCTGCCGGGGCGATTCCGCCCGCCGAAGGGTTTCAGTATGCGTTCGATGGCGGTGCGGATTTCCTGTGCGTCGGCATGTTCGACTTCCAGATCGAGGAAGACGTCGAACTCATCCGCCGGAGCGTCGCCGCGGCCCAGACCCGCCGACGCCCGTGGGGATAATCCCTGGGTAGCGTTTGCCGTGAAGAGGGATCGGTTCTGGTTGCACCGATCCAACACGAGCGCAAGAAGACGCCCCCGGTCCATCGCTGGGTCGGGGGCGTTCATTTTCGACGATCGGGCCGGTCTACAACTCGACGGCCTCGACCTCGGCCACGAAGCGGCCGGCGTCGCCACTCAAGAACGACGCCACG
>Ga0351873_10198_pt1 | contig 15851 bp, 9 predicted proteins | sample TotcelFGM3001N11_FD_206764 | JGI IMG/M metagenome (GOLD analysis project Ga0351873, IMG submission 206764) | Enriched cells from coal bed in the Powder River Basin, Montana, United States - Total cells FGM rep2 HSBNCT.FGM.300.1.N11 ... | reverse complement strand
CCAGCGTTTGTTTGGCAGCCGTGTCGGTGGGATTCAGTTCGAGGGCGCGGCGCAGGTGATGCTGGGCTTCGTCGCGGCGGCCGAGTTGCGCGAGGGCGAATCCCAAGTTGTAGTGCAAGTTGGCATCCGTGTCGTTCAAGACGAGCGATCGCCGATAGTAGCCGACCGCTTCGGCATACTTCTGCTGCTCGGCGAGAATCGCCCCCACCATCTGCCAGGCCGCGGCGTCGCGGGGCCGCAAGCGGGCCAGCGCCAGGAACTGCTCGCGCGCCTCGTCCAGTCGCCGCGCGTCGACCAGCATCGCCCCCAGCAATTGCCGCGCGTCGGGGTACTCGGGCAATTGTGCAACCGCTCGCTCGAGATACTCGATGGCCCGATCCAGTTCGCCCTGTTCGCGAAGATACGCGCCGCCGATCACCAGACTCTCCGGCTCGTCCGGCAATGTTTCGAGCGACCGCAGCGCCAGCCGTCCGGCCTCCTCGTGCTTGCCGGCCCAGTTCAGCACCTTCGCCAAATTCCGCTCCGCGACGGCGTGCTGGCGGCGGTCGATGCGGCCATGAATCTGCTCCGTTGCCCGTGCGACGTCCGCCTCGGCAAGCGCTCCCACTCCTAGCATCTGGTAATTCGCCAGGCACTCGATGACCGAAACGGCGACCATGCGGTAGCCGTCGAGCGTCAGATGAACGTGATCCAGGAAATACTCGTTGCCGGGCAGGTTGTGGCCGTACCGCACCAGGCAGTCGTTCTTGACGATCAGGTCGAAGTCGGCCAGCGGTATTCGGTGGGACGCGGCGGTCCGGCGGACGGCTTGCCGAAATTCGGAAGGGGCGCGCAGCGGACAGACGTCCTCGTCCAGGGCTCGTTCGAAGGCCGCCGACGCTTCACCCGCTCGCCCCGCGGCCAGCAACAGCCGCGCCGCGCGAAAGGACGTTTCGGCATGGCGCGGGTCGATCTGCAGGGCTTGTTCGTAGGCCCCCAGCGCGTCGTCCAATCGGCCCGCGCGCTTCGCCTCGGCCGCCTGCTCGGTCAGCGCGTTCCACTCAGCCAACTGCGGTTCGGAGAAACCAGCCGCATGTTCGCTCTTGAACGGCGAGCTGTCCTTGAGATTTACCGCGGGCACGACGAGCATCAATTCCGCGCCGCATCCGCGCGCCAAGTCGGCCATGCGCGCCAAGTTCGTTTCGAAGTGAACCAGGACCTGTTCGTGCCACGCATCATTTCGTTGGTAGGCGGATGGCCCGACCGTGTGATCCAGCACGGCATCGACCTCGGCCGCCAGAACCGCACGCCCCTCGGATCGCCGCTTCTCGCCTCGCCACAGCCCGTCGAGCACGCGATAGGTGCGGGTGCGACCAAGCACCGCGGCGGCTTGCAGCAGCCACGCGGGCTTGCGCCGCAAGTCGCCGTAGGTTCGCTCTTCCAGGAATTCGTTGTGGCCCGTGTAGACGACGAACAGATCGGGTTGATACTGCGCCAGTTCCTGCATCACGGCAGCCACGCGATAGCTGGCATAGCTGATCCCGCCCGCGTTGATCACTTCCCAGCGGGCGTTGTCCGAGGCTGCAGGCAACAGTTCGCGGAGCCACGCGGCAAACGACGTGGTGTCGTCGTACGGGTGACCGTACGTCGTAGAGCCTCCCAGGCAGAATACCCGTCGCGTGCCGGGCTCTTTGTCCCGCGGGAACCGTTGCTCGTTGAACCAAGCCAACTTGTCGGGTACCGTGGTCATCCACACGCGCCCGTCAGCATCGGTCTGGGGGACGAACAAGGGCAGATAAGCTGCAAAGCCGACGTAAGGGTCGTCGCCGGCGGCGATCGTCCGCACGCCGGCCATCCACAATCCGACTTCCAGCAGTGTGAAGAAGATCAGCGTTGCCACCAGCGCGAACAGCAGCTTCTTCCGCCACGGCAACGCGACGCGGGCCAACGGGGGCTTGACGGGTTGGGCGGAGTGACGGGTGGACATCCTAGGTCGCTCGCTACTTGTCCCCCAGGCAGAGCAGCCGGCCGTCTTGCAGCGAGACGTAGACGCGGCCGCCGGAGATGGCCAAGCCGTCATGTACCGGTGCGCCGCCGATCTTCGTCTCGGCCTGCAGCGCGCCATCGGCTAACGCATAAGCCTGGACGACGTTCTCTAGACGCTTTCCTTGGTCGGCAGGCAGCAGGCCGGCCACATAGGCCCGATCCGGCGTGATCGCCATGCCGCGGAGACGGGCTTGGTTGGGCATGTTCAGCGACCAGTCCTTGCCGCCCTGCGCGGCTTTGACGAACAGCCTGGCGTCGCCCGACATCTTGCCGTCGCTGCCGGCAACCGACTCGCAAGCCAGAAAACCGCAGGTGGCTTGCGGATGGTAAGCCAGCATCTGGGCGCTGGCTCGCCCCGTGGCTTGCCATTCTTGCAGATTCCTGCGCATCGCGATGGGACGCTGATACCAGGCGTCGTTCAACAACCCCAATCGCCCGCCGCGCAGCAACGCCTCGCGCGCGTCGTGCCCTTCGCCCGTCTTGGCATCGAAACGGTACGAAGCCATCTGGATCGCGCCGTCGGCGGCTGCCAGCACGTCGGGGATTCCTTGATAGCCTTCCGCGTGTCGGCTCCACACCAACTTGCCCGTCCTCGGCTCGACCGCGCAAACGGTGATGCCCCCATCCGCGCCCGCGTGCCGGCCGACGCCGAAATACGCCAGTCCCTGGTACACCAGCACGCCGCCGATCACTGGCCACCTGGACTCCAACTGACCGTAGGCGACGATCCGCTCGTCGCGCGGGGCGGCGCAGAACCGCCAGACGAGCGTCCCGTTGTCCGTGCGCACGGCATAGACCCAGCCGTCGCGGGCGCCGAACAGGCACAGCCCCTCGTGCAGCGCGGGCGGACAGTCGATTCGGCCGCCGGCGGTATACGTCCACCGCGGCTGGCCCGTTCCCGCGTCGAACGCCTCGACCCGATGCCGATCCGTGGCCGCCGCGATCACCAACGACGCGGCCACGACCGGACTCGACAACCGCCCGCCGTTTTTCAGATCCCATTCGGCAGCCCATGCCTGATCGGCTGCCGAACCTACCTGCGCCGTCCAGAGCAGATCCAGCCGATCCGGGCCGGCCTCCGTCGTGCTGGCCGACCGCAACGGATCGCGGCGGTAGACGGGCCAATCGTCGGCGCTGGCAGCAGGCTCCGGCATGGGTTGCTCGTAAGCAGGCCCTGGGACGAGCCGCCACGCGCCGGGCTCCCACTGCGTTTCCGGCGACGGACGGTCTTCCAACCCCAGGAATCCGCGCAGCATGGGATAGCAACCGCAGGCGTGCGGGAACGTGTACAGGATGCCGTTGGCGGGCAGCACGCAGGCCATCGCGCACGAGTTCCGGGCCGCCGAGAAATGGTGGTAGTCGCCCGTTTCGCAGTCGGCGAAATCCATCGAGCCGCACATGATCAACCGCGTGGTGGCCACATCGTAGCTGCAGCGGTGCTTCAGCGAAAAATCGGCGGGTTGCACGATTCGCCGCTGAACTTGGCCGCTGGCCGGATCGAGTCCTTCCCAAGCGTAACGTCCGGTCCCCTCGGCCTTGGCCGTGTGAACCCAGACCAGCCCGTGCATCGCCAACACCTTCAGATAGCTGCCGCCGTGTCCGATCGTCGGATACTCGTACGACCACAGCGGCGAACCGTCGCGGGCCGAGACGCCGTGATTGCCCGACTTGCCCGCCGCCACCAAGACGTCTTCGTAAAACAGCACCAGCGTCGGCGCGCCGGAAGACCACTTGCCGGTCGGCTGCTGCCACTGCCGCTGGCCGCGGTCCACGTCGAGGCAGACGAACTGCGATACCCGCTCGCCCTGTGCATCGCGGTCGCTGGTATGCAGGAAGACGCGGCCGTCCGCGGCCACGAACTGAGCCGGCACCGAGGGATATTGCCATCGCAACCGGCCCGACATGGCGTCGTAACAGTTCAGCCCTTCGGGGGAATTGGCCAGCAGATGGTCCTCGACAACCAGCACTTGCTTTGGCGTCCGAGTTCCCTCGTACGTCGTCAGGATCTGGCCGGAGTTCGAGTCCAAAGCCACCAGCGGGCCACCGTCCTCGACCACCGCGTACACGCGGTCGCCCACCGCGGCCAGTGCGGCCGATTGCTTCGTCGCCGGGCGTTTCCAGAGCAACAGCCCGTTGTGGGCGTCGCGGGCGATCAGCGAATCCTGCGGCCGGACTCCGTCGGACGTCTCGACTTCGTCCTGAAAAATGTAGACCAAATGATTTTCGGTCGCGACGACGCCCGGCACGGCACTCTTGCGGTTCCCGGTCGGCCATTGCGGTCCGCTCATCCAGCGCACGCCGGTGGGAACGCCCACCGCCAGATCGTGCGACACTCGGTTGCCGCTGGCATCGTACCGCTTGTGTGTCCACCGATCAGTCACCTCGTCGCGCGGCATGACGGCTTTGGCCCACAGCCCGTCGCGCTCGACGATCTCGAATGTTTCCAAGCCGGCGTCGCGGAGCAAGCCGGCAAGCTGGTCGCGGGTGAGTTTCGTCCCGGTTCCGCCCGACGCACCGCCCAGCCAAGCGACACCGCCGGGCCGCAGCACGCGCCGCACCTCGGCCAGCGACAGGCCCTGTTCGATCAGCCGCGGCAGATCCTCGGCGACGACCAGATTGGCAAGCTGATCGGCATAAGGCAAGCGGTTCCACGTGGCTCTCTGGACCGATACGATGCCCGCCAGATTCGCCCTTTCGATCCGCTTGCGGGCGGCCTCGACGGCCGCATCATCGATCGCCAGCCCGTGGACCAGATACTTCCCGTGCTGCGACAAGTCGGTGGTCAGCGCGCCATCCAGCACGCCCAAATGAACGCAAAACCCGGCCGGCGAATCCAGCGATTCCCAGATGGCACGAGCCAGCGATTCGGTCTCCGAAGCGGTGCGCTGCTCGGACCACGCTCGCGGCCAGCCCCACACGCCCGCCATCAACACGATGGCCGCCACGGCGGCCAGTCCTAGCCACGTTGAACGTAAGAATCGCTTCATCGAATCGTCTCCTGCTCCGGTGCATGGCGGCGCCGAAACCCCGGCGACGACTGAGGCTGCGGACGCAAGCGGCGAACACTTTTTCAATCTATCCGGGATGCAATCGGGCTGCAAGCAGATGGGTGGTGTGAATTCACAGAGACCGTCGGGCTGGCCAGCAGCAATTCGCTCGAAAGCGGAATAGAATGGGGCGTCGGGGTGATCCGCTCACTCGTTTCTCGAACAATGCCAGGGAGTCGACTTCGATGAATGGCGAGACGAACACGATGCGCTACGGCTGTGTTGGGGATTTCAGACGAGCGGCCTTCACCGCGTGGGCCGCGGCATTGGCTTTCTGGCCCCCGATGTCGTTCGCGGCCGTGCCGGAGGTGCGTTTGGCCTCGGGCGGCCGAGCCCTGCACACAGTGGTGGTCGGCGAAAACGCCGCCGCCGAGGTCCGTCAGTCCGCAACAGAGTTGGCCGAGTACCTGGCGCGGATCGCCGGAGCCGATTTCGCCGTGCGGGTCGGGGATGGCTCGGCCGGCGTCGTCGTCGGCCTGCCGACGGATTTCTGCGGACTGCCCTTTCAGATCGATTTCCGCACCGGCCCGCTAGACCGCGAGGACTACCTGCTACGTTCCACCGACGGCGGGCTCTACATCCTCGGGGCGGCGCCCCTCGGCGTGAGCAACGGTGTTTGGGACCTGCTGCACCGGCTGGGATACCGCTATTTCTTCCCCACGGAAACCTGGGAGTACGTCCCTGCGAGGCCGGAACTGACCGTGGCCCTGGATGTTCGCGAGACCCCGTCGTACTACTCGCGGCGCATCTGGTGGACCACCGAGGACTGGCAGCGCCGCAACCGCAATCTGTCCGGGGTTTCGCTCAGCACCAGCCATGTGTACGGCAGCATCATCCGACGCAATCAGGAGGCTTTTGACAAGAACCCGGAGTTTCTGGCTTTGAGAAACGGCGAGCGGGGCGGCAGCAAGTTCTGTATCTCCAACGCCGGCCTGAGAAAGCTGGTGGTCGAGGATGCAATCCGTCAGATGACGGCCGAACCGGCGCTGGAGAGCCTCTCGATGGAGCCATCGGACGGCGGCGGTTGGTGCGAATGCCAGCCGTGCGCGGAAATGGGCAGCATCAGCGACCGGGTGGTCCTACTGGCCAACAACGTAGCCGAAGCGATCAACGGCTTGGGGCTGGGCGACAAGTACGTGGGCATTCTCGCCTACGCCAGCCACTCGCCACCGCCTTCGTTGCCGGTGCATCCTCGCGTAATCGTCAACTTGGCCACCGGCTTCATCCGGGGCGGGCATACGATCGATTCCATGCTGGACGGCTGGGGGAAACAGACGGAGCTGTTTGGCATCCGCGAGTACTACTACAGCTATGCCAATCTGCCCGGTGGCGGCAATGTCTCGGACATCACCTACCTGGCCCGCACGATTCCCGAGTTTCACGCCCGCGGCGCCCGCTTTCTGAACGCCAATACGCACGGCGCTTGGGGGCCGACCGGCTTCAGCCACTATCTGATCGCTCGGCTGCTGTGGGACGTCGACGAGGCCGGACGCATTGAGGAGGCATTCAACGATTTTCTGGACAAGTCCTTTGGTCCGGCGAGGGAACCCATGCGAGCCTATTACCGCCTGATGCATCGTTTCGAGGACACCCAGCCCCGGGCGCTGTTGAGCACCGATCTGTTGGGGCGGATGTACCGTCTGCTGGCCGAAGCGCGGGGCTTGGCCGACGATGCCCGGATCCTGACGCGCCTGGACGATCTGATTCTCTACACGCGTCACGCCGAACTCTACCATGCTGCGGTCAATGCCTCCGGCAGCACACGCCAGGAGCTTTACGACCAGTGGGTGCAGCACAGTTACCGCATGGCCGACCGCAAGATGGTCCACACCAGCCGCATGGGCGGCAGTCACTATGCGCCCGGCGGCGTGACCGACGTGGATAGCCGTCCCGAAACAAAGAGGGAAATGCAGCAGGCAGCCCACCCATACACTCGGGCGGAGATCGATGCGTTTGTCAGCGAGGGCATCGCCGCCAATGCGCTGCTGGACTTCCAGCCGGTGAATTTCAGCGACGACCTGGTGCCGGCGGCGGCCGGTCTCAACCTGCCGGATGTGCCCGAGGGCAGCTACGGGAGCCGTGGCTTGCACAGCGGCAGTCGCGAGTTTCTCGTCTGGGTCGAGAGACCGGGCGAGATCCGGCTGCGCGTTCTGGGCGGAGTGAACTACCAAGACCGGGGCAACGTCCGGCTGGCTCTTCATTCGCCTCGCGATGAATTGGGCGAACCGGTCGACACCGATGAATCCGTGCCGCCGGATCAGCAGGAGCATGACGTGGTTCTCAGCACGCCACATACCGGCCTGCATACACTTCAGGCCACCAACGGCGGCGCGCGCTTCCAGGTGCATTTCCCCGAAGGCATGCCGGTCAGCCTGAAGAGCGACTTCACTCCGTCGGTGGGTTTCAACCTCTATTTCTATGTTCCGCGCGGGACGGCCCGAATCGGCGGCTACGTCGACAGCGGTGAAGGCGGCCTGTTCGACGGCGACGGGCGCCAGGTCTATTCCTTCGAGGATGGCGTCAGCCGGGGCTATTTCAGCGTGGCGGTCCCCGAGGGCCAGGACGGCCGTTTGTGGCGGGCCCGCACCTGGCGCGGCCCGGGACAACTGCGGCTGATGACCGTACCGCCCTACCTGGCCCTTGACGGCAAGCGACTGATGCTCCCGCGTGAAGTGGTGGAAAGATATCGATAAAGGAGTGATGCAAATGATGCAAACAATCCTTGCCCTCTGTCGAGATGTAACGCTGGTGGTTGTGACGCAACGGGGTCGGGAGTCGTTTTCGGCCAACGATCAACCATATTGAAGACACTTCCTCCGAAAACGACTCCCGGCCTGGCGAGTTCAATTTCTGCTTGTCAAGGCCAATGTCCTTGATCCCGTTTTTGTTCTGCGTAGAACCTCCTAGCAGGAGTCTCGCGCCTTTTTGGAGTGCGGTGGCTTGACGCCGCTTTCGTCTTGCGTCAGCTTTGCTTTTTGCACGATAGCCGTTGGAGGAGTGGAGAGAAAGAAAGGCACAGCCAAAGCGGCGTCAAGCCACCGCACTCCAAGGAAAGCGGACCGGCCTGTGGGGAACAAAAATCGTCACGTTCCAGGAGCACAAAACTGGGCGAAAACGGTACAAATTGAACACGCCACTCCCGACCCCTTACGGCGATTCCGACGGGCGCCGTTACCTGCTGTATGTTGGCGGTGGCGATTGTCACAGACCAGCGCGGCACAGCCGCAGCCGAGCGGTAGCGCGGAGGGGCCAGTGCAAGTGGCAAGTGGCAGGTGAATGGCGGTTGTCTTCTCACCCACTTGCCACCCACCACTCGCACTTGCCACTGGCAGACTTGCCAAAAAAACGTCAAAATCCGGGTTGACGGTGTAAGGGTGTAGGGCGGGCTGTGCCCGCCTTCGGAGCGAAACCTGTGGTGCGTCCCGGCGGGCATCGCCCGCCCTCCTTGATATTCGCTGAGGAAACGACGATGAATCGACGCGATGCCATCAAGACCCTGGGGCTGGCGGGAGCGGGCTGCCTGAACCGTTCCTCGGTTTGCCATTCCGCCGAGCGGCCGGGCAACGCCGAAACGCCGGCCCCCCTACCATCCGACCCGGCCGCCGCGGCCCACGAGTTGTTCGAGCGGTACGAACGGCGGTTCGCTGCTGCGCGACTCCGCCAGCCCGACTTCAACCCCGCACACCCGGCCGACCGCGAGGCCATCGCCGCGGCTGCGAGGAAGTGCCTGGGCATTCGCGCGGACGGGATTCCCGACATCGCCGCCGACACGGCCCGCGAGGCGAAGTTCGACGGGTTCCGCGTCGAGTGGCTTCGGGCGACATCGTGGCGCGGCACGGCCGCTTCCGCCCTGCTGTACATTCCCGAGGGCGAACACCGGCGGCGGCCGTTGGTGGTGCTATGTTGTGGGCACGGCCAGGGCGGGAAGCTGTTTCCCGGCTACCAGCGTATGGCGCGGCACCTGGCGCGCCGCGGCGCCATGGTGCTTTGCCCGGACAACATCGGCCAGGGCGAGCGCGAGCCGATGGGCCATCGCCGTTGCGTCGTGCCATTTGCCTGCGGCTTGAGCGTGCAGGGGCTGATCGTCATGGAAACGCTCGGTTGGATCGCCTGGGCGGGGCGACAACCGCGCGTCGCCCCGGAGCGGCTCGCGGCGATCGGCAACTCCGGCGGCGGCACCCTGACCGTGTTCCTGGCGGCACTGTGTCCGCAGCTTGCGGCGCTTTCGTCGTCCGGGTATCCGAGCACGTTCGATTTCGTTGCCCGCAAGGAAAAGACCCACTGCCACTGCAATTTGCTGCCGGGCGTGGTCGGACAGTTGGAAATGTGGCACCTGTTGGGCAGTTTTGCGCCGCGGCCGCTATTCATCTTCCAGGGTTCCGAGGATCACCTGTTCCCGGAAGACCTGTTCCACCACACGTCGCGCAAAGTGCAGCACGTGTATCGGCTTCTGGGGGCCGAGAAGGCGTTTCGCTCGCGGGTCTTTCCCGGCGGGCATTCATGGGACATGCCGCGTTACCGGCCCATGGGCGATTTCCTTGCCGGCCCGCTCGACCTGGGCAGACCGCCGGCCGCCGAGAACTTCGACGAGCCGGTCCTGGCCGATACCGACCGCTGCTGGGAGACTTGGCCAGCCGACGCAATCGATACCGATGGGCTGGCGCGGCAGCTCACCGGCCGCCGAGTGGATGACCGGCCGAGCTTGGCCGACGTCTTCCCTCCCAGCGACGCGCCCGCCACGTTGGCAAATATTGCACCGCGTGGAGCTACGCGGCAAATCCTCGCCCAGTACGAATTGTTTCTTGCGAATACCGACGAGAACGAAATCACCTGTAAGGATTGCTGAAGCGATACGGTACGGCCCCCTTGGGGAACGATTTCGTCGAGGACCAGGGCCGGACGCCGCTCGCCCTCTTCCGGGGCGTAGTACAGATCAAGCCCGTCGAGGGTCAGGTTCCGGACCTGCCGGAGGAACAGGCCGTAGGCCGACAGAGTGCCGAGCGCGCGCTGCCTCGGCGAGGTCGGGGCAGCCTTCCCAGTCGTCCTTCTCGGTTATGCGGCTGAAATTAGCCGTCTCATAGAGGTTGTACGTGTTGATGTCTGGGTGATGGCGGAGCCAGTCCATCTCCCAGCCGAGCGTCGGATGAGGTCCGCCGTAGTGAACGATCTTGGAGGAACGCGTGGACTGGAAGAGAAGAGGGGTTCCGGCCTCGCGCGTTACGAGGCCCACGCGCTCGATGGCATCGCGGGTGTTGTGTCGCATGAGCATGTCGCTTTCGCGAAATTCAACGTAGTCGGCGAACTCGCGGATCCATTCTTCCCATGGCCACTCGATGTTCTGTTGCAGCGGCGTGGCGTTGGCGGCGCCGTCGTGGTGATGGAACATGACGCCGTGGACGTACACGCCAACATCCTTGCCCTGGCTGTGCAGGAGGTCGACCGCCTCGCGTACGAACTGCGTGAAGGCGCTCCCGTTGATCCGCCGCGCCTCGCCGTAGTGACCGGAGTGCTCCATTTGTTCGAGGACTGGAATAGTGAAACCGTAGGTCCAAGGTTCGTTGGGCCGGTTGTGATTTGTCGTCGGTGGCCTTCTTGCGACGGCCACGCGGTCGCAATGGGACCGGCCCTGCGGCAGTTGGAGTGCGCCGATGTCGATCATCCGCTGCAGAACGCGGGCGAGTTTCTGGTTGAAAATCTTGGCGGGCAAATGACCAGCGAACCCCAGCACATTGACGGCCAAATGCCGCGCGTCCGTCGTCGGCGAGACTCAGTGACTGCGCAGAAATAACTTGAACAAATTGTAGCAGGCACACTCCGTGTGCCGTCCGCAGTTTACGGCACACGGAGTGTGCCTACTACTTTGGAATTGAACAACTTATTTCTGCGCAGTCGCTTAGTGGCGACTTCCGCCGAACAGCTTATGCAGCATCAAAAACATCCGACGTCTGGCGAAATCCAGATCGCAGTACAGATCGAGGTCAAAGAACAGCCGCCCGGTGCCCGGTGCGTCCGATTGGGTCGCGAATCGTAGAACGGAATTCATTCCGTTTCGAGCGGTACAAACGGAATGAATTCCGTTCTACGATGAGACAGTTCTGACCGGGGGCGGTGTAGCTCAGGAACCCAAAAGCGCTTCACATCGAGCGGGCACAACGCATGCTCGACCAACGACAACTGAGCAAGTCCAGCGGTCGTCGCACCGCAACTGTGTTTAGCGATCCGCTCGGAACCGGCGATGGCCGAAGCGACGGGCATGGGCTTGCCGCCAGTATAGCCCCGCGAGCGAGGGACATTCCGCGAAGGTCATTGCCGAATCAAAAGGTGATGGTCTCGCTGCCGAGTTTCCCGGGGAAACTCGTACCGCCGGTGGCTTGGGCAAGCGAAAATCGTGATCGAGTTGCCCGCAAGGGCGAGGCGATGAAACGGTTGTCACAGGAGGTTTGGCCGGTGTGGGCAGTTTCGACTGCTGCATCTTACAGCAGGCCGGCCCTCGCGCGGCGCGAGACGTCGCGCAAATGCCCAACGGTTTCGTCCGTGTTTGGACCGAACGCTCCAGGCCGAACGATCGGAAGTTCGGCTGCGGATCGAATGCCAGCCATGAAAAGGAGGTAAGTCTCGGCGCGGACATCTGCTGCTCTGACTCCAGGCAGGAGCGAGATCTTCACAGAAGGATGGGAGTGCGAGTTGGGCGAGTTCAGGCTTTTCGGTTGGCACTGGTCCCAAGCAACCCTTCTCTCCCCGCGCATCCAGTCCTCGAATAGATCGGCAAACAACTCTGATGACGCGTGCCACCAGACGACAACGGCGTCGGCGGCATCGGTGTTGCACTCGATTGGTCGGACGTGCTCATAGTCTGCGCGGAAGTGGTGGTCGGCGGTAGCGACAGGTGAAGGCCGGACACCGAGTTCGTAGAATCGCGAAAACCAGCGGAAGGAAAAAGAGACTTCGTCGGTGTCTGCTGACCAAGTTCGGTCGACGTGATGGCCCCACTCGTGGTACAGGGTGTATTCGCCTGGTGCGATGAGGAACGGAAGAGGCGGCGGCTCCATCCCGAGATCTCGCATCATACGCGTCACCTCTGCGGCATAGGAGTTCCCCGCGTGTAGGTATCTGCCGCCAGCATGCGTGATGCCGCTTCGATTCCCGCTTCCGGTCTTAACCACGACGCACATTGGGTCGTCAAAGCCCCGCTCCGCAAGTCGCCTGAGGGCTCGCGTGAACCCGGTCGACAAGCGTTTTCCGTAGGACTGGACTCGAAAGCCGTAGATCGTGGCCAGTGTAGAATGACCCGAACTGCTCATTTCGGAAGATCCCGTGTCCATCGGTGTCCTTGACCGAGTATCGTTGATGCGGTGAATGATCCGAGGCGAAAATCGTACAGCATCGGTGAAATCCGTGAAAGACTGAAGAAGGCCAGGGGAATTCCCGGTTCATAGGTTTCCCGACGCATCGCCCGGTAGTCCGCGTTGGGTCGGATGCAAGCGAGCCATTGCCAGACGCGTGGTGTCGTCAGCCAGATTGGCAATTCGCACAACGGACATTATTGTCAGGTAAAGCGATCTGTTCTTGACACGATCCGGCGGCATTGTGAGCCACTGTTCCGTCGTGGTCGCAGTTCGGGGACGTCAGGCAGCCTTCGCAGTTACGAGCCGGAGGATTTGGCTCACCCGTTTGCAGGGGTGGATAACTGTTTTTGGGGGTGTTCGGTGGCCGTGGGCAAGTCTCGCTGGGCTGCGCAGGTGTGCGCCCCCTGTGCGCGCAACGGACTTGCCGATTCCTACTTGGGTCATGGAGACCCAAGCACGCAACTGCGACGAGTTTCTTGGGGAGGTGGTGCTATTGAACTCCCCGGATTGGCTAGTCAGCGCAAGTGCTCGAGGTGGATGTGACCTGTGCAGGTTGGCAATCAGTGATTGGTTGCCGAGGTGCCGGCGGCCAACGCGCCCAATCGAACAAACGATTCAACGCCGCGGACGATGTGATTGACGCTCGCCAGTTGGTTCCCGATGTTCCGCAGAGCAGCAATCTGACGATACCACCAGGAAGATGGGGAGCTGGTTGCCTGAAGTGGCGCGAGGGGCAGAACTATAGCAATGCGGATGTGTTCGACTCAGCCGTCTAGGCTACAGAGGGCGAGGCTAACTTCGAGGATTCGTGCCCACGCCTAACATGCGGTTGCGCCAGCGGCGGACGCTACTCAGATCCAGACGTTCGCCCTCGAAGATGATCTGCGTCACTTTCTCTCGGCCATTGTCCGTCGCCCGCTTTAGCCAGTCGCGGATTTCCATCCAGCGGACGTCCGTAAAGCGAATCTCGGCCTCGCCGCGGAGGCGTTCGTCGTCTTCCGGGAAGGTGCCGATCACCAACATTACCGGCACGGGTTGCTTCAACCAATACTCGACCCACCGCGGATTCTTGATCTGGAAGACTTCAGCACCGTCCTCCTTTCGTCGCCGCAAGTGCGAGTTGCCCGCCTTCAGCTGCAAGTACATGCGCTTTCCAGTGCCGTTGCCGTCTTGGTCGGTGAATTCCACCTCCATGTCGATCCCTTCGTCTTCCGCACCCGGGATTTCAAAGCACTTCTGATCGGCGCTGCGGATGCGGGCTGACACTTCGGCGACCAGCATTCCAGCTTTCCGGCGATCATCCAGGTGCAGCGCTTCGGCAGCGCGTAGTGCTCGCACCTGCCGCTGCACTTCTCGGCTCCCGAAACGTTTCTCCATCTCGTCCCACAGCGGGACTCGGCGCTCGCACCTGACGCACAGTATGTCTGCCGTCTCGCCTTGTTCTGCCAGTCGCTCCATTGCGACTTCGCGGCTGCTCACGGGCGTGCCGCAGTGGGGACATATGTACTGCCTCAATCGGACGATGTCTGCGGCCTTGGTCTGGAGGTGTTCGTGAATGTAGCTGGCAAGGATCACCTGTTCGTTGGGGAGGACTCCGTGCTCGCAGTACACCTTCAGTTCGCCGCGGCCGTCGGCTTCACGGGCTAGTTTGATACCCAGCCGTTTGTGCTCTGCCAACGTTTCGAAATCCGCAGCGTCGCGCCACAAGTCTCGTAGCGGAAACGCGCCGCAGTGCGCCAGTTTGACCACCAGAGTCGCATAGATGTCATCCAAAAAGCCTTGGAACCGATAGCTGACGAATGCGGCCGGCAGTTTGCGCACCTCAGGGCGATCCCGGCCGAAGTGGCTTGGAAAGACGAGTTGATCGCCCTGACGCAGACACAGCGACCGTTTAAGCATGGTTTGTTCCATTGCTTGCAGGACTACCCGTTCTTCCGCCTCCGGCAGCCGATCTACTTCTTTGATTTCGCCGTCCGGTTGCCGTGTCTGAAAAATCAGTTTGCCTTCGGCGATGCTTCGCAAGGGCATGCATCCTAGTTCGCGCGGGTCGGCCCGCAACGTGCGAATGACTGCCTGAGCGTACCCATTGATCCATTCTGGGCGCAGCAGGATGTAAGTGCCGAACTCTAGTTCTTTAATCACACCGGGGCCATCCAACAGGCTGACAACGGTCTCCAGCGTCGCATCGGTGAAAGAGATTTCGGCCGATAAGCGCTGCCGAAGCACTTCCCGCAGTTCCTTGAATGTGACCAGCGCGATGCCTTCGTCCCGCATCCGCACAATCTCGTCTCTGATCGTCTTGAAGATTCGCGGTGACGTGCGTTTTTCGATATATTCCCACGGGATATTCTCCAAGATCGCCTGCTTCAAATCGTGGCACCCCCGGCCTTCGCGGGCGCTGGTCTCGAAGTAGAGATGCCCATTTTCCTCGGCGAACCGCTTGATTCTTTCCCGATGGAATCGAAAGCCAACGTCCGTGCGTCCGGCTACCAGAAATCGCCGAGCCTCGGCTGACACGTTGTGACGTAGCGCTTGTTGCCAGTCGCGCAGACCGGGCAAGACATCTTCACGGTCGGCGTCGAACATCAACAGAATCAACGCCGCCTTCTCCATATACAGCTGATGAATAATCCGCTGGTCCGCTTGGCCACCGAAGTCCCACAGCCAAATCTCGCGCTCGATCCCCTGCTCGTAGCTCAGTCCCGACAGAAGCCACTGCATGCACCATGTTCCCGACGTGGAATCACTCGCCGTAAATCGCCCACGGGCCAAGCGGCCGGTGAGGCCGGTCTTTCCCGCACCGCTGTCGCCGACTAACAAAACTTTGGCGTTGGTGTACTGCAACTCGTCGGCTCCGCCAGCCTCGCGTGCTGGCGTCGCGGCGATGGCCTGGGACGGAAGGACTAGGTCCCGCACTCGCCACACTCGCAGTACACCGTTACCGGCCCCGGACAACGCCGCCTGCCCATCCGCATTCCACGCGACGCTCACGACGTCTGCGGTGTGCGTATCAAATGCCATCGCGCAATGTCCACTATCGACGTCCCACATCCGCACGGTATTGTCCGACGAGCCCGATAAGGCGTGTCGGCCATCCGGGCTGTACGCCACGCTGTTGACGGCGCCAGCGTGGCCCTCCAACACTCGCATGCAGCGCCCATTATCGACCTCCCACAGCCGGACGGTGCTGTCGGCGGCGCCTGAGAGAACGTGCCGATTATTGGGCCCCCACGCCACGCTATTGACGCTTCCGCTGTGTCCTTCAAGCACTCGCACACAGCGGCCGGTTGCGACATCCCAGATCCGCAGGCTTCCCTCACGGGAGCCCGACAGGAGATGGCCGCCATCCCGGCTCCACGCCACGCATCTTACCCCAGTATCGTGCCCCTCGAACACCTTGAGGCATTCACCGCTGACCATGTCCCACAGGCGC
>Ga0351873_10189_pt1 | contig 16240 bp, 8 predicted proteins | sample TotcelFGM3001N11_FD_206764 | JGI IMG/M metagenome (GOLD analysis project Ga0351873, IMG submission 206764) | Enriched cells from coal bed in the Powder River Basin, Montana, United States - Total cells FGM rep2 HSBNCT.FGM.300.1.N11 ... | reverse complement strand
GAGGGTGCTTCGCACAAAAGGCTCCTGACCCCTTTTCCGCCAGAGGAAGGCGATACGCCCGCTCGGCCCGGCATCATGGCGGCCGTCACACGCCGGGATTGTCCAGGACTTGAATCATCGCCCAAGGGGACGCACGACCGGCCCATGGCGCGGATGGTCAGCCAGGCGATGGAGCAGGCCGGCATCCGTCCGTCGCAGCGGCACCGCAAGGTCAGCGACTACGTGCTGGAACAGATCGTCGGCGAAGGCCCCGGCTACCAGGACTGGCAGGCCGGCCACGCCACCATCTCCGAATCCAAGCGGCGGGTCCGCCTGTACCTGGTCCGCTGCGGGGCGACGGCCGGGGAACGCCAGACCATTGAGCGTGCGGCACGCCGGGAATACTTGCTGTTGGACACGCTCCAGCATCCGGGCATCCTGCGCGCCCACGGCTTCACCGAACACGAGATCGGCCCGGCGTTGATCTTCGAGCACGATCCGCTCAGCGTCCGGCTCGATCATTTTCTGGCCCAGCAGCAGGAAAAGCTCACAATCGGCGCCCGGCTCGACCTGGTCCGCCAGATCGCCGAGGTCGTCCGCTACGCCCACGACAAGAAGATTGTCCACCGGGCCCTGTGTCCCCAAAGCATCCTGGTCACCGGCGTGGGCAGCGACCGGCCGCGGATCAAGGTTTTCAACTGGCAGGTGGGCTATCGCGAAGGGACCAGTTCGTCTGGCGTGTCGCGGGCCGTGTCCGCAACCTCGCACGGCGAGTGGCTGGTCGAGGAATCCGGCACCGCGTACATGGCCCCGGAAGCCCTCGTGGACGACCAGTTGGGCGAGCACCTCGACGTGTTCTCGCTCGGCGCGATCGCCTATCACATCTTTTCCGGCGTGGCGCCGGCGCCCAGCGGGCTGGAGCTGAGCAACAAGCTTCGTGAGACCAAGGGCCTTCAGATCAGCTCGGTGCTCAACGGCGCGGGCGAGGCCCTCCAGTTCCTGATCCAGTACAGCACGCACCCCGAAGTCCCCAACCGCATCGACACGGCCGTCGATTTCCTCAGCGGATTGGACGAAGTCGAAAAGGAGCTGACCACGCCCGAACGGGATTACGTCGAGGACCCGACGCGAGCGCAGCAGGGCGATCTACTGGCCAGCGGCTATCGGGTTGTCCGGCGGCTCGGGCAGGGCGCCTGTTCCGTGGTCTTCCTGGTCGAACGGGAGGGCCGGGACTACGTGCTCAAGGTGGCCGGCGAACCCGATCACAACGGGCGGCTCAAGGACGAAGCCGAGGTGATGGGCAAGCTCCGCCATTCGCACATCATCGAGTTCGTCGGTACCGTGGAACTCGGCGACCACTTTGGGTTCCTGATGTGGCCCGCGTTTGCCGAAAAGGACAAGCGGCTGATCGAAACCCTGGGCCAGCGGGTCCGCAAGGAAGGTCGGTTGCACATCGACCTGCTGGAACGCTTTGGCGAAGACCTGCTCGGCGTGGTCAACTACTTGGAAGAGCAAGGCATCCCGCACCGCGACATCAAGCCCGACAACGTGGCGGTCGGCATGATCGGCCGCGGCGACAAGCTGCACCTGGTGCTGTTCGACTTCTCGCTATCGCGTAGCCCGGCGGACAATATCCGGGCCGGGACATCGGGCTACTTGGACCCGCTCTTGCCGCTGCGCAAGCCGCCGCGGTGGGACTTGCATGCCGAGCGATACGCCGCGGCCATGACGTTGCACGAGCTGGCGACCGGCTCGCTGCCGCAGTGGGGCGATGGCAACACCGATCCCTCGCACCTGCCTCCCACCACCGAGATCACGATCAACCCCGAAGCGTTCGACCCAGGCTTGCGTGAGGGCTTGACGGCGTTCTTCCAGAGGGCTTGCCGTCGCGATCCCAAGCAACGATTCGACAACGCCGAGCAGATGCTCACCGCCTGGCGCGAGTGCTTCAAGCACATCGACCAGGAAGTGCCGCTGTCTGACCAGGCAGACGAGACGCAGTTTCGCGAGTTGTTGGCCGCCGCCACGTTCGACACCTCGGTCGCCGAGCTGGGCCTGGGCACCCGGGCCGCCAATGCCCTGGACCGGGCCAATATCCTCACCGTCGAGGACCTGCTGACCGTGTCGATGCGGCGATTACTGCGGCTGCGGGGCGTGGGCAATAAGACCCGGCGTGAAATCTCCGTGGCGGTCAAGATCCTCCGTGAACGACTCGGCACGCCAACGCGGGAGACGGCCGCCGCCACGGACCAGCCCGAAATGCCGGCGGAAACAACGGATGTCGTTACGCTCAGCGTGGACCTGCTGGCGGATCGGGTCCTGAAGACGGGCTCGCGGGAGGGTGAGACGGTCCAACGCACCGTGACCGCGCTCTTGGGACTTGATCCCGAAGTCACCGATCGCTGGCCCAGCCAAGCCGACGTGGCTCGGGTGGCCGACGTCACCCGGGGCAGGATCGGGCAGGTCGTGGGCAAGCTCCAGACTCGCTGGGCAAAGGACCCGGCAATCACCCAGCTCCGGTCGGACCTGGTCGAAATCGTGGCCGGTCAGGGTGGCGTGGTGACGGTGCCGGAACTGGTCGAGTCTGTGCTCTTGGCACGCGGCTCGTCCCAGGACGAACCGCGGCGCACGCAACTTTCCGGCGCCGTGGTCCGAGCTGCGGTCGAAGCGGAACGGTCGATGAGCGAACCCCGGCTCCTGGTGCGCCGTGACGGTGATTGCGTCTTGGTGGCCCAGGGGGCTTTTTTGGCCGGCTACGCCCGCCGGTTGGGCGATACGGCTGACCAACTAGCCGACGAAGACCCGCTCGTGGCGCCTACGCGCGTCGTGGAGCGGTTGCGGGAAATCGGCTCGCCGGCGGGAGCCAACCTGTCAGACGCCCGGCTGGTTCGGCTGGCCTCGGCCGTGTCGCAGCACGCCGCTCTTTCCAGTCGGCAGGAACTGTACCCACGCGGCATGCCCGCCGCGCGAGCCGTTCGGCTGTCGCAGGGAGCGTTGGGCGGCCTGCGCATGCTCACGGTCGCCCAGGTGCGGGAACGGGTTGCTGGCCGATATCCCGAAGCGTCGCCCCTGCCGGGTCGGCCGGGTCGGCCGGCGCTAGACGAGCTGCTCCGCGAAGCGGGCTTCGATTTCCGCTGGGAAGAATCGGGGAAAGACGGTGCCGGCTGCTATGTCAGCAACCTGCGAGACGTGGTCTCGGTCACCAGCGGCAGCGCCACATTCTACGATCGCGACACGAGCGACGTGCAGTACGAGCCAGGCGAGGTCACGCCCGAACTGGCCGAAAAACGGGCGTTCGAGGAGAAGCTCGAACGGGGACTGAAGGAAGGGGCGTTCCTCGCACTGACCGTGCCGATGCGTGGCTACCAGGCGGCGATCGACAAGCTCACACGCAAGTTCTCATTGGAACTCGTGGACTTCGAGGGCCTGTTCCTAGACGCACTGATGGCCGTCGCAGGCAAGGCGGGTGTCAACTGGGACTTGGTTCTCAAGACCGATGTCGCTCCCCACGTTGGCGACTGGGACAAGCTGATGATCCTCGTTAGAAGAGCAATCCCGATTGTCGAGGAGTCAATTGTCACTGGTCATTGGTCATTGGTCATTGGTCAGGAAACAAATGACAAAGGACAAATGACAAATGACGCGAAGCCAATGACAAATGACCAAGGACGAATGACCATGTTGCTGATCTACCCCGGCCTGCTGGCCCGCTACGACCAGATGGACCTGCTGACCCGCCTGTCGCAAAAGGTCGGGCGTCGTGACGGCATCCCCGGCCTGTGGATTCTGTTGCCAGGCGATCAGTTGGCCCTGATCGACGGCCGCGCGGTGCCGTTGCTGGGACCAGGGCAACGTGCGAGGATACCGGAGAGCTGGTTAGAAAGCGTGCATCGAGGTGGATAATTGTCAGTGGTCATTCGTCACTCGTCACTTGTCACTTGTCATTTGCTGAGGACCAGTGACCAGTCACAACTGACCAATGACAACTGACAACTGACCAATGACAACTGACCAATGACCAATGACCAATGACCAATGACCAATGACCAATGACCAATGACAAATGACAAATGACCACTGACCAATGACCAATGACCAATGACAAACCGTTGGAGAAACGACTATGTGGCGCTCGGTTGAAGGCGTGTATCGTGACGGGCGGGTGGAACTTTTGGAACCCGCACCAGGGGATATGGAAGCGCGGGTGATTGTGACGTTTCTGTCCCGCGGGAAAGTAATCGACCTGGCAGAACGCGGAATGGACGAAGGCCAAGCGGCCGATTTGCGGCAGCGTCTGAAGACGTTCGCGGAAGATTGGGACCGACCAGAAATGGATGTGTACGATGAGGAATAGCCGTGGCGATGTGGTGTTGGTGCTGTTTCCCGATTCGAACCTGCGCACGGCCAAACGCCGGCCCGCCCTGGTCGTCCAGGCCGACGACCTTCAAACCGGGCTGCCCCAGGTGATCGTCGCCATGATCTCGAGCAACATGGCCCGGGCGGGACATCCCAGCCGAGTGACCATCCTGCGTGCTTCTGCCCACGGGCAGCAGATGGGACTGCGGACCGACTCGGTCATCATGACCGACAATCTGGCGACCATCGCCCACGGCGAAGTCGACTGCGTGATCGGTCAACTCGCCGACATGCGGCCAGTGGACGTCGCACTCTGCCATACCCTTGGTCTGCCCCCTCCCCCGCAACTGACAACGGACAACTGACGACGGACAACTTCAATGATCAACCGCCAAGCCCTGCTTTCCGACTTGCAGGCCCTGCTCACACGGCTTGAAGCTGACTTGCTTGACCGGAGCGAATCAGCCGAGGTGCCGGATGTCGGCAGGACGCTGCGCGCCGAGTACGAGCGGGCCAAGCAGGCCGAGCGGACAGCGGCGAATTACGAGGACTGGCGGAGCGATACGATTACGCAGGCGGCAGCGGCCTGGGTATTGTCCTGCGTCTTTGTACGATTCCTGGAAGACAACCACCTGATCGAACCGCCGAAGATTGCGGGGGTCACTGGTCATTCGTCAGTTGTCATTGGTCATTCGTCATTGGTCATTGGTGGGACGGCAAGTGACAAGGGACAAAGGACAAAGGACGCGAAGCCCGCAACAAATGACCAGGGACGAGTAACCAGGGACAATCGGTTACAGCGAGCCCGTGACGAGCATGAACTCTACTTCCGCGCCCACCCCAAGCTGACGGACCGCGACTACTTGCTGGCCGTCTTCGACGAGTTGACTGCGCTGCCGGGCACGAAGGATGTGTTCGGCGAGCACAACCCGATTCGCGAGTTGCCGAACTGGCTGTCCGGCGATGCCGGTGGCGAGCTGTTGCGATTCTTCCAGAAGATCGACGCCAACACCGGCGTCCTGGTCCACGATTTCACCGATCCAGCGTGGGACACACGATTCCTGGGCGATCTGTATCAGGACCTGTCAGAGGCGGCACGCAAGAAGTATGCATTGCTCCAGACGCCCGAGTTTGTCGAGGAGTTCATCCTGGAACGGACGCTGGAGCCGGCGTTGAATGAGTTTGGGTTGGTCACTTGTCATTCGTCACTGGTCATTGGTCATTGGTCATTCGTCATTGGTCCGGAAACAAATGACAAAGGACAAATGACAAATGACGCGAAGCCCGCAACAAATGACAAAGGACAAGTGACAAATGACATCTTCAGAATGATCGACCCAGCCTGCGGGAGTGGGCACTTTCTGTTGGGGAGCTTCCGCCGGATTCTGGAGCGTTGGCGGAAGAAAGAGCCGAAGGCCAATCCCCGCGATCTGATCCAACGGACGCTTGACAGCATCCACGGTGTGGACGTGAATCCGTACGCCGTGGCCATCGCTAGGTTCCGACTGCTGCTGTTGGCGATGCGGGCCGAGGGGATCAATCGTCTGGCAGACGCTCCGGCCTACAGAATCCACCTTGTGGTCGGCGATTCCTTGATGCACGGGCGGCCGGGCGGCGATCAGTTGTCCTTGGGTTGGCGCGACGTGGACCATGCCTATCACGCCGAGGACCGATCGGTTCTCCAGCAACTGCTGGCGCCGGGCCGCTACCACGCCGTAGTCGCCAACCCGCCCTACATCACCCCAAAGGACCGCGCCCTCAACGACGAGTATCGCCGCCGTTACCCCAAAGTCTGCCATATGAAGTATTCCCTGGCTGCGCCCTTCATGCAGCGGCTGTTCGATCTGGCTTGTGCGGGCGGCTTCACTGGCCAGATCACTGCCAACAGCTTCATGAAGCGGGAGTTCGGCAAGAAGCTTATCGAGAACTACCTACCGAAGATCGACCTAACTCATGTCATCGACTCGCGATGTGTGCATCTTCCTGGGCACGGCACCAGCACCGTGATTCTTCTTGGCAGGCAGCGTGCCCCGGTCGCCAAGAATGTCCGACTAGTAAGCACGCTCAAGAACGAGGAGCCAAAACCGATCGTTGCGGAGCACGGTAAAGTCTGGCTCGCCGTTCTGGCCCAAGTCGATGTTCCAGGCAGCCAAAGCGATTTTGTAACTGTTAGTGATACCTCACGCGAGTCCCTCAATAAGCACCCATGGTCAATCGGCGGCGGCGGAGCGGCAGAACTGAAGGAGCAACTCGACGACCACGTTGACCAACGTCTTTCAGACCGCGCTGATTCCATAGGGATCACTGCGTTCACTCTCGAAGACGACATTTTTCTCATACCCCGGCAAACAGCTCGCAGACGCGAAATGCGTCCAGGGGACTTTCGCGTGATGGTCGTAGGCGATGCCATCCGCGATTGGACACAAGGGGCCTGCGATGTTGCGGTGTTTCCGTACGACGCTGCCTTTGGGCCGATTCCTGACGATGAATCGCATCCGTCGTTGCGATATCTTTGGCAGGCGAGGTGTTGTCTGGCGGGGAACAAGATGTTTGGCGGAAAAACAAAAGTTGAGTGCGGTCTTAAATGGTATGAATACGGGCGACTCACCGCTGACAAGCTCCGCACGCCGTTGTCGATTGTCTACGGCGAGGTCGCCACACACAACCATTTCGTGCTCGACTGCGGCGGCAAGGTTTTCAACCGCACGGCCCCAGTCATCAAGTTGTCGGCTGATGCCTCCGAAGACGACCACCTAGCCGTCCTCGGCCTGCTCAACAGCTCGACAGCATGCTTCTGGATGCGTCAAGTCTGCCACGACAAGGGCGGCGGTGGCATCGGCGGCGGAATAGCCGCCGAAACTTGGGAACGACGATTTGCGTTCAACGGCACGCAACTCCAGCCATTTCCCCTGCCTGCCGACCATCCTCGGAAACTGGCCCGCCATTTGGACGAACTGGCCGGGCGGCTGTCCAAGCTCTCGCCCGTCGAGTTGTTGCGCACGCGTGCCGCGGAAGCCAACCGCGAGCTCATTGCCGAGCGACGTGTGCAATGGGAAGGCATCCGACGACGAATGATCGCCTTACAGGAGGAGCTCGACTGGGAGTGCTACCGACTATACGGTCTAATCGACGGCGAGTTCACGTGCGACGAGACGCCGCTGGCCATTCCGCTGGGCCACCGGGCGTTTGAGTTCGTCATGGCTCGCAAAATGGCCGTTGGCGAGCTGCAAACGACATGGTTCGCGCGGCACGGCAGTACGCCGATCACCGACATTCCCGCTGAGTGGCCTGATGACTACAAACGGCTGGTCGAGCGGCGAATCGAGCTTATACAGACCGACCGCAACATCGGGTTGATCGAGCAACCCGAATACAAACGCCGTTGGAATACCGAACCGTGGCAGTCGCAGCTTGAGCGGGCGTTACGGGAATGGTTGCTTGGCCGGGTGGAAAGCTACTCCGACTTCGATAGCCGGATGGACGACGCGGCCAATCCCTCGGTGAAGCTCGACATAGCTCTGACCTCGGTTTCGCGATTGGCCGATGTCGCCCGGCAGGACGCGGTGTTCATGCAGATCGGTGAGGTGTACCGCTACGACCAAGCCTTCAATGTAGATAGGCTGTTGGCGGAGTTGATCGGAGCCGAAAGCGTACCGTTGCTGCCCATACTGCGTTACAAACCGAGCGGGCTGCGCAAGCGGGCCGAGTGGGAACAGACGTGGGAACTGCAACGGGAAGAGGACCGAAGGGCGTCACTTGTCACTGGTCATTCGTCATTGGTCACTGGTGCCGAAACAAATGACCAGGGACAAATGACAAATGACGCGCAGCCCGCGACAAATGACCAAGGACAAATGACAATTCCCGTCCCACCGAAGTACACCAGCGCTGACTTCCTCAAGAGCGACTACTGGCGCCTGCGGGGCAAGCTGGACGTGCCCAAGGAACGCTGGATCAGCTTCCCGCACTGCGAGGGCCCTGACGGCACGCTGGTGATTGCCTGGGCCGGCTACGATCACCTGCAACTTGCCCGGTCGATTAGCTCTTACTTCGTGGACATCCAGGAACGCCTCGGCGGCCGTAACGATCCGCGTCTGGTCCCGTTGCTGGCCTGCCTGCTGGAACTGATCCCCTGGCTCAAACAGTGGCACAACGAGGTGGACCCCGAGTTCGGCGAGCGCATGGGCGACTACTTCGAGGGCTTCGTCAACGAAGAGGCCCGGCAACTGGGCAAGACCGTACCCGAGATCAAGGCGTGGGAACCGCCGAAGAAGGCGGGTGGAAGGAAGAAGAAGTAGTCATTGGTCATTGGTCCGTTGTCAGCGGCGGTAGCGGGTGGAACAATGGACCATGGACAAATGACGAATGACAAGTGACCAGGGACGAATGCCAAAGCCATGGCGAAGAAGAGCGAAGCGACTGCGCAAACGGGCGAGCGGTCGGCGGCGAAACCGCGGATCTTTGAAGCGAGCCTTCGCGCCGACGGCGGTGTCGTGAAAGGCGGCGAGATCACCGAGACGGAGGCCATCGTACAACGGCAGGCGCAACGCGAGGTCGTCGTTTGTGGGAACGATCCGGACGCGAATAACGCGTTGGCGAAGGAGATCGAGCACGCGGCCAGCGGGAGCTACGTGCGGCACGGGAAGCATCGACCCAATGGACTCAATCACTACCAGCCGCTGGCAAGACCGCCAGCGGGGCACACGTTCTACGAGACGAAGAACAGTCGGGCGAGGAAAAAATGAAGTACTTCAAACCAGAACTCTTTGTGGCGTTCAATTCCGAGGACGCCCGTGTGGCCAACCGAGCTTCCCAGGCGTGGGACGAGGCGGTGACGGCGTATGAACAGTACTTGAAGTCGATTCGCAGGAGACTGCCTGCGGCGGTGCAGAAGCTGTCCAAGCTGTATCTGCACGACGCCGCCTACCTGGATTTCGGCGAAGACTCGCCGTCCCCCGAAAACCGCGTTGCGCATCTCACGGTCAGGCGGGACGGTCAGCCGTTGCTGCTCCTGTATTTCCTTCTGGAGTCGCCCCTGGTCACCGGGCCACTCCCCGATCGCGTCTTTTCCGAACAGGCCGTCCATTGGCTGTACGACGAACTCGAACTGCGGAGTCCCGGCGACGTCAGCCACGAGATTCTGTTCAGCAACGGCCGAACCTACCGCCTCCGTTTCCATCACCTGGCGATTCTAACGATCGCGGCGGACTCCGAACGGACCGAGTTTCAAGGCGAGCCGCGACGTCCGTTGCTGCCCTCGCGGCGCAGGCGAAAAGCGGCCACGGCGTGAAGGATGCCGTTGTCCGGTACGGTTTTCAGTTGCAGCGGACTACGGACCAAGAACCAATGACCGAAGCAAGTCCCAACGTGATCGTCGTGGCCGGGCCGAATCGGGCCGGCAAGTCCACGGCTGCGCCCAGCCTATTGCAGGACCTGTTGGATGTGACGGAGTTCGTCAATGCAGACGTGATCGCACAAGGACTAGCAGCGTTCGATCCCGATCGCGTTGCGTTCCAAGCCGGGTCGATCATGCACGCCCGCCTCCGGAGCCTAGCCAGCAAGCGGCGGAATTTTGCCTTCGAGACGACGCTGGCAAGTCGCTCGCTGGCACCCTGGCTCCGAGGATTGGTCGCTTCGCACTACCTGTTCCATCTCGTTTTTCTGTGGCTGCCGTCCGCTGACTTCGCGGTGGCCCGCGTCGCGGACCGCGTACGATTGGGCGGCCATAACGTGCCGGAAGACACCATCCGCCGGCGCTACCGGCGCGGATTGCGGAACTTCTTCCAGTTGTACCGGCCACTGTCAACGACGTGGCGCATGTACGATAACTCCCAGGAGTCAGGCATTCGGTTGATCGCCGCAGGCGAAGGGACGAACGTCACTCGCATCGGCGGTGAAGAAACGTGGCAACAGTTGCGACAGGAATACGGTCATGAGCACTGATCTGAAGCAGAACATTGGCGATGCCTTTCGTGAAGGGACACGGATTGATCGAGCCCTGGAAGCGGCAAGGCTCCAAGCGATCGTCCGACACAAGCAGTCCGGCCAGCCGATGCCCATCTGGCGTGACGGTAAGACGACCATGATCTCGGCTGAGGAATTGGAAGAGCGATTGAACGTGATACCGGACAACGCTTGCAGGCGGATCTTCATTCCTACCTTGTCCTTTGGGAAGCGGGTGCCGGAGTACGTGGGCGAGGCGACCCGGGTCACGCTTCGTATTTTTGACGGGACCTTCGACGAGCGGATGGCCAGGCTGATGGCCAAATGGCGGGGCGAGGGGCGTGAGATCGACCTCGACGTGCTTCTCGTGCTGAGCTACCTGACCGGACACGCCTTCATCGACACCCTGTCGGCGGCCGATGTGCTCCAACTGACACCCGATCAGGCGCGTGGCGTGTTGGATCGACTGGCCCAACCGCAAATCGGGATTCTGGAGCGCATGGGTCGTACGCGCGCCGCCACGTTCCACCTGACAAAGGGCGTGGCCGAGGATCTGCTTGGTCGAGCGGCATACACGCGACTGAAGGGAATCGACCCAATCCGCTATCGCGAGTGGGCTCGGGAGTTCGTTGAAGATCACGGTTCAATCACGCCGCGGGAATGTCGTGAGCTGCTCGGTCTGGGTGAGTCGGCTTCTGCACAGGTCGCGGCGTCGCGCTACTTGAAAGAGTGGTCGGCGCCCACGGGGTTTCTCGTCCGCGAGGGGCGAGGCCCCAGCACCCGCTATCGACTGCGAGCCCCGATGGCCCCGGCCCAAGGAGAATCTTAACAAATCTTAGCAAGTAGCCCTTCTGCCGGGTGGAGGCCAGTGCGACCCGGCGGAAGTCATTACTCAATAACAACTTATGCCAACGCCTAACTTAGCAAAATGTTAGCAGAAGGCCCATGACCCTCATCAAAGACCTGATCGACATCCCGGAACGTGTCCAGAAGGGCGACTACGTCCTGAAGCTCGTCGAGGACATCAAACGCCCGGACGTGGTGCTCGGCAACTACGTGGTCACGCCCGAGCTGGCCAAGAACTTCGACGCGGCGCTGACGTTCATCCGCAGCGCACTCACGGGCCGGACCAGCAAGGCGACGTTCCTGCACGGCAGTTTCGGTACGGGCAAGAGCCATTTCATGGCCGTCCTGGACCAGATCCTGGAAGGGAACTCGACCGCTCGCGGCATCCCGGAACTGGCCCAGGTGATCCAGAAGCACAACGAATGGCTCGCGGGCAAGCGATTCCTGCTGGTCCCGTACCACATGATCAACTCCCACGACATGGAGTCGGGAGTGCTCGGCGGCTACGTCGATTTTCTACGGCAAGTGGCCCCCGGCGCCTCAGTCCCGCCGTTGTACATGTCGGCAACCATCATCGCTCAGGCACGCCAGGAGCGGGAAAGCTATGGCGACACGCCCTTTTTCCGGCGGCTCAACGCTGGCAAGGACGCCACGGCCGGCGGGGGAAGCGGCGGTTGGGGTGAGTTGGCGGCGACCTGGGATGCGGCGTCGTTCGAGGCGGCGGCCAACTCGCCGCCGGATTCCGAGGCGCATCTCCGGCTGGTCAGCACGCTGCTCAAAACGGTCGCCAGCTCGCACGCCGAGGTGATCAGCCACCGCGGTGGCAACTTCGTGCGGTTCGACAAGGGCCTGTCGATCATCAGTCAGCACGCGGCCAGCTTGGGCTACGATGCCGTGATCCTGTTCCTTGATGAGCTGATCCTCTGGTTGGCGATGAACTCGGCCGACCTGGGATTTGTCAAGCGCGAGGCGGCCAAGCTCACCAACCTGGTCGAGGCCCAGTCGGCCGACCGGCCGATTCCGCTGATCAGCTTCGTTGCCCGGCAACGCGACCTGCGGGAGCTGATCGGCGATCACGTCCCCGGCGCCGAGCGGCTGAGCTTTGGCGACGCGCTCGACTGGCAAGGCGGCAGGTTCGACACAATCACGCTGGAGGATCGCAACCTACCGGCGATCGCCGAGAAACGGGTGCTGAAGTGCAGGACCGAGTCGGCCCGCAAGGAACTCGACGCGGCCTTCGAGCAGACGGCCCGCATGAAAGACAACGTGATGAGCATCCTGCTGACCCGGGAGGGCGATCGGCAGATGTTTCGCAAGGTCTACCCCTTCAGCCCGGCGCTGGTGCAGACGCTGATCGCCGTGTCCAGCGTGCTTCAGCGGGAGCGGACCGCCCTGAAGGTCATGATGCAACTGCTGGTCGATCACCGCGAGACGCTCCGGGTGGGCGACGTGGTGCCGGTCGGCGACCTGTTCGACGTGGTGGCCCACGGCGACGAGGCGTTCACCCAGGATATGGCGATCCACTTCGATAACGCCAAGCGACTGTATCACCAGAAGCTGTTGCCGATGCTGGAAAGACAGCACGGCCTGCGCCGCGAGGACGCCGAACAGCTCGCCTACGACGATCCCAAACGAGTCGCGTTCCGCAACGACGATCGGCTGGTCAAGACGCTGCTGCTGTCAGCCCTCGTGCCCGAGGTGGAGTCGCTCCGCGGACTGAACGCCGAGAAGCTGGCCGCATTGAACCACGGGACGATCAAGAGTCCGGTGCCGGGCCGCGAGGGGCAACTGGTACTCCAACGCTGCCGCACCTGGGCGGCGGCCGTGGGCGAGATTCGCATCGGCGAGGAGAGCAACCCGACGATCACCGTGCAGCTTTCCGGCGTCGATACGGAGAGCATCATCGAGCAGGCACGTCGCGAGGACAACCAGGGGAATCGCATCCGCCGCGTGCGCCAGATGATCTTCGAGCAGCTCGGTATCCAGGGTGAAGGCGACTTCGAGCAGTTCCTGGAGTTCTGGTGGCGGAACACGAAGCGGAGCTGCACGGTGCTGTTTCGGAATATCCGTGAGTTGCCGGATTCCTCGCTGGAGAATACCGACGAGTCCTGGAAGCTGGTGATCGACTTCCCGTTCGACGAGGCAGGACACGGGCCCCGGGATGACCTGAGCACGATTCAACGCTTCAGGCAGGCGCACCCGGACGGCACCAAGACCCTGTGCTGGGTGCCGTCGTTCTTCAGCCTAGACGCGCAGAAGGATCTGGGGATGCTGGTGATCCTGGAACACATCCTCACCGGCGAACGGTTTGTCCAATATTCCAACCACCTGTCACCGCAGGACCGGCAGGGCGCCAAGTCGCTGCTGGAGAACCAGCGGAGTGTGCTCTACACGCGGGTGAAGAACCACCTGGACGCCGCCTACGGACTGGAGGCCCTTTCGCAGGGTTCGCTCGACACGACACATCACCTTGACCTGAACGAGCACTACGTCTCTTTGTGTCCGGGATTCACCGCCCGCCCGCCGGTCGCCGCCGACCTGGCCGGGGCCATGCAGCACTTGCTGAGTCAGGCTCTGGAGCACGAGTTTCCGGCGGCGCCCTTCTTCGAGGCGGAAGCCAAACCGGGGACACTCAAGAAAGTCTACGAGTTGGTGCTTCCGGCGGCCGAGGCACCCGATGGGCGGCTGGCAATCGACAAGACGTTGCGCCCGCTCGTGCGGCAGATCGCGAATCCTCTGATGGTCGGCGAGATGGGCCCCGACGCCACGCACTTTGTGCTGGGTCAGCACTGGAAGACACACTTCGCCCGCAAGGCGGCCGACACAGGCAGTGCGATGGTCGTGGGCAAACTGCGGGACTGGATCAACGATCCGAAGCCGATGGGCATGCCCAAAGAGGCAGAGAACCTGGTGATCCTGCTGTTTGCCGCGCAGAGCAACCGCACGTTCTTCCGCCACGGCGGGCCCTATGAGCCGACGTTGCCGACCATTCCGGACGATTGCGAGCTGCGCTCGGTCCCGTTGCCAGCGGCGGGTGTCTGGGAACCGGCGGTCCAGCGGGCCGGAAGCATCTTCGGAGTTGCCGGTTCGCGGCTGGTGACCGCCGGGAACGTCGGAGCGCTTTCCGCCGAGGTCAAGAATCGGGCCGGTGCGGTACGCCCGGCGTGCGTGGCCTACTGTCAGCGACTCAAGCACCGCATGACCGGCATCGGCATCGCGCCGGAGAAGACGGCACGGATGAAGACTGCGGTGACCACCCGCGCCCTCGTCGATAGTCTCGACGCCGCCGAAGCGGCCAGCGTGGTTGGCATCTTGGCAGCAGCCGAGATCGCCACCAGCGAAGCGGCGATGGGCGAGTGCCGGACGAGGGCGGCCGAGTTGGATGGCAACCTGGAAACGGCCGGCTGGGACATCTTCGAGGCGATCGGCAAGCTGAACGACGACCGGCAGCAGGCGGCTCAGGAGATCCTGGCCGAACTCCGGGAGGCCCTGTCCAGCGATGAACATGTCGTGGGCCTCGCCCCCGCGCTCACGAGTGCTCAGGCACGGGCCGTGCGGCTGCTGACGAAGCCGGTGGAAGCCCCCAAGCCGCCGATTGTCACACCGCCGATCACATTTCCTGAGAAACCGCTGGCTCTGACGCCCGTCGCCCAGGGAAAGAAGATCGTCGGCCAGGGCACGAGGCAGGACCTCAGTTTGGCAGACGCGAAGAAGTGTCTCGCGGAGCTGGACGAGCAGGTCAAGACGGGCCAGAAGGCTCGGATCAGTGTGAGCTGGGTCATTGAGGAATAGTCATTTGTCATTTGTCACTGGTCATTTGTGAAGACATGTGAGGTGTGGAGGATGGCTACGGTAGGATTCGGAAGGCTGAGGGTTTACGAAACTCGCCCCGAAGGGGCGCAACTCGTCAGCCCAGGGCGCAGCCCTGGGACAAGGAAACCGCGAACGCCGAAAGCCCTGAAAGGGCGAAATACGAGATCCCGTGTGCCGTTGTTTCGCCCTTTCAGGGCTGCGGCTGGCAGGGGTACGACAACCCAGGGCTGCGCCCTGGGCTGGTGAGTCGAACCCCTTCGGGGCAGACGACTGACCAATGACGACTGACCAATGACGACTGACCAATGACGACTGACCAATGACGACTGACCAATGACGACTGACCAATGACGACTGACGAGTGACCAATGACGAGTGACCAATGACGAGTGACCAATGACGAGTGACCAATGACTAATCCCACCTTCAGCCAGATCAAGGCCCAAGTCGCGGCCATTCGCCAAAAGGTGCCCCAGGCCCGCGTGATCGGCATCCGCGCCCTGGGCCGCTGGACCGGCGACACCGAGCGGCGCGACGGCGACCAGTCGTACCCGATCCAACAGTGCGATTCGCCGCTGGCGATGCGTCTCGCCCTGCGCCAACCAGCCGACCCAAACGCCACCAAGATCCTGATCACGCCCCTGGAAGAGAAGGACCTGAGCGAGGACATCCTGCTGCGTCTGGCCAAGCGGCGGCTGTTCGCCGTCGATTCGTGGCAGATTGTCCGTTCGCTGTTTGCGGCTCACGCTGTCGATCCGCGGCTGACCAAGTCCGCTTGGATTGCCGACATGCTCGTGGACCTGGTGCCTGCCGAGGGCTATCCGGCAGCTCGCGGCGGTTTCCTGGATGCGGACACCGCCTGGCCGCTGCTGCTGCGCCACACGATCGGTCTGGCCTCGGAAACGCCGGACCTGACGGCGCTCTTGAAGTGGTCTCTCGACGGCGAAGCGACCGCAAGGTTCCGGCTGTCCGCCAAGGCGTTTCAGTCGGGGGCCAGACAATGGCTGGCGGAGAAAGCTGGGCCGGTGGCCGAAGCCGTGCTTGGTTGCGTGGCCCGGTTGGATCGCCCGGACGCCGTGCCGTTGGGGCTGGCCGCAGGCGTCGTGTGCCATCCGGCAGCGGCCGGGAAGCTAGAGAAGGCGACGGGAAAGCTGGAAGAACGATTCCTGGGCGGAAAGTCGCCCGACGCCAGTTTGATGCAGCGCTGGAGCACGGCGGCAACCGAGGTGGTGCGAGCCCTGCGGTTTACCGATCCCAAAGCTCATCGCCAGACGCTCCAGCGGACCGACGAGATCCTCAGCGA
>Ga0351873_10146_pt2 | contig 16372 bp, 9 predicted proteins | sample TotcelFGM3001N11_FD_206764 | JGI IMG/M metagenome (GOLD analysis project Ga0351873, IMG submission 206764) | Enriched cells from coal bed in the Powder River Basin, Montana, United States - Total cells FGM rep2 HSBNCT.FGM.300.1.N11 ... | reverse complement strand
TTCCCAATACCACTCGCCGTTGATCGCCTGGTGTTCCTTGGCCACCGGCATCGCCCACGGCACGGCGGGAAACTCGCTGGGCTGTTCGCTTCTCGCGGAGTTCCAAAGCACACTCGTGCCCATCACGCGGTTGTCGGGCCGGGCGGGACTCCACAGGTCGCCGTGCGTGTCCCAAAGCTCGCCGAACTCCGTGTGCGCCTCGCGTCCGTAGCGGCACTCCGCGCCGCCCCAAAAACCGAGCCAGCCATCGCCGGTGGCGTCAATGAACACCGGCGCGCGGAACCGCCGAATGAGGCCGGTCGTCACCTCGCGGGCCTCGACGCTGGCAATGCGGTCGCCCGTTTTCTCCAGGCCGATGGCGATATGATGGGCGAACAGGCCGACCCCCGATTCCTTCATCGTCGCCTCGCGTTTCTGCTGGGCGAGGATCGCGTCGGCGTGGCCGTTGGGATAATGCGGCGTGTCGATCGTCTCGATGATCTTCGCGCCTTTGCCGGGGATGCCGATGGTGTGGACGCGGATCTCTTCGCTCGCGTTGCCGCCGAACAGCGGGCGGTCCTGAATGAGCGCCACCTCGAGTCCCCGGGACCTCGCGGCCAGCGCCGCAGCGCAACCGGAAATCCCGCCGCCCACGATGACGACGTCAAACTGCTGCTCCGTGACTTCGCGGCCCGCGCGCCCGGCCAGCCGGTCCTTCCACGCGGCCAGTTCGCGCAAGTCCTCGTTCGGCAGATCGGGCGACGCGTCGCGGTCGAAGTAAATCGCATCGCAGCGGCCGTCGAAGCCGGTGAGGTCCTCCAGTTCCAGCTCCACCGCCCCGCGCGACGCGATCTCCACCGTGCCGCCCTTCTGCCAATGCCACCGCTCGCCCTCGGCGCCGAACTCCATCGCCAGCGGCGCGCCGCCGACGCGGAGCTTGAAGCGGCCCGGCGCCGCCCAATCGCCGGGGCACCAGTTTCGGGTGCGCACCTGGACATGCCACGTGCCGGCCTCCGGAAACACGACTTGGGTCCCGGCGTTGGCGACGGGCTTGCCCATGCCATGCGCCAGCAAGTAGCAGCCGCCCATCTGCTGATAGTGCTGCGTGTCGAGTTTCCAACCGCCCGGCTTCGCAAAGGCGGCCGCCTCGACGAGCACGCCGGAGTTGTCCGCGCGCGCCGGCTCGGCGCCAACGACGTAGCGAAATGGAACGGCCGACGTCAGCCCGACGCCGCCCACGATGCGAATGAAGGTTCTTCTGTCCAGGTTCATGGTGGTTGCCTTTCTACTGCTCGATAACTTTACCACAATTGGCAATTCTCGTGAACGGAGTGTCGGCCGCAATCCGTGCAACCGCCGAAGTGTCAGCAGCACGGACGGAAGGTCCGCCTGCTGCAGTCGCGGCACGCAGCAAGCCGGCGAGGGTGGCAAAGGGCCGTTTCAGTTAACTTCTGATTTGTTCCTGCCGCCGACGGCGACGTTGACCGGGTCGGGAACGATGATGACGCGGAAGCCGACGTTATAGACCTGCCGCCAGGCGGGGTATTTCCAGCGCCAGGCGGAGCCGGCGCGGTTGGGTTTGTCGTCCCACGAGCCGCCGCGCACGACGCATTCGACGTTCGCGTCACGCGGGTCGGCGTCGGCGGGCGCGGCGGTCGGCCGCGGCGTATAGGCGCTGCGCGTCCATTCGGCGACGTTGCCGTGCATGTCGAACAGACCCCACGGGTTGGCTTGGAACGAACCCACGGGCGCAGAGACGAAGTAGCCGTCGTCGAAACGGTTGTCCCGCAAGAACCATTTCGGTTTGCCGCTGAACGCCATCTTCTCGCGCTCGCGGCCGGCCAGGTTTTCCCGCTTGGAGAAATCGCTGTCGAGGCCGCCATACCAGAGCGGCGTGGCCGTGCCGGCGCGGCAGGCCCATTCCCATTCGGCCTCGCTGGGCAACGCGATACGGTGGCCCGTCTTGGCGGCCAGCGCGGCGCAGAACTGCCGGACCTGATGCCAGGAGACGCGCGCGGCGGGTTGCTGCGGCCCGTGCAACGGATGGCCCTCGCCGCGCCAGTCGATGCTGCGCCACGACTCGAAGCCGCTGAAGTGCATCGGGTCCACCAGCGCCCGGAACTCGCGGTTGCTCACTTCGCGACGGCTCATGTAGAACGGCCGCTCGATGACGGTGACGCCGCCGGGTTGTTCATCGGGCGCGCCGCCGGGCTGGCCCATGATGAACGAGCCGGCGGGAATCAGGACGAAGTCCATCGTCAGACCGTCTGACAGCGGGAGTTGGAGTTCGACCGGCATCCCGGCGGCCTGCTGCATCTGGTCCGCAGTCTCGGCGTCGAACGGCCAGCCCGATGGCGAGTCGGGAACGGCCGGAGGCGTGGGCGCGGCGGCGGGCGCGACAAACTGTGGCGCAGGCGGCACCGGCGGGATTTGTTCCACGTCCAGGCTGCGGCCGGCGCCGCGGCGGTATTCCTCCAGACGCCGCTCGTAGTAGTTCTCGCGCACGTCCCACTCGCTGAACTTCCACGAGCCGTGGTCGGGCGCGCCGAGGTCGATCCAGGTGTAGAGCCGCCGCCAGGCCTCGTCGTCGAGCCGGACATGGTGATGGCCTTTGGCGAGCAGTTGGACGAGCGGGCTGGTGTCGGTGGCAAACTCCGCAGCGACCTGGAGCCCCACGTTGCTCTCGGCCGAGGGACGACGGACATAGGGATGCAGGGCGATGAACGACGGCGTGAGAATCGTGCGGACACTGCTCTCCGCCGCGTCGTGATAGCTCCTGTTGATGGCCAGCTTCTCCGCTTCGGACTTGCGCGCGAAATCGGGACGGCCGGGCTGGGTTCCGTCGTGGCAGCCGGCGCAGAAGCGGTCGAGCACGGGCTGAACTTCCACTTCGAAATCGAAGCCTCGCGGCTCGCCGAACCAAGGCTCGATCGCCGCCGGGGCGCTGCGAGCGGCCTGCGGGTTGACGACCGGCAGCGACGTGCTCTGCTGTTCATGACAACCGGCGCACGAAACCACCTCGCCCGGCATCGCGACGAACCAGCTCCGCATTTGTTGCAGCGCTCGGCCCTGTGCGTCCACCGGCTGCACCGAGACCGGCAGGTTGGCCGGGATCTTGAAATGCGCCGAGCCGTCCTCCGCGACCGGCACGGTGCCCAGCAGGTAACGCGGCTCCCACGGGCCGTCGACGCCGACCGTCGCCAGATGGCCGAAGCCCACCTGCTTGTTCGCACTGCCGTGCCGATAATAATAGCTGTAAGAAAACAACCGGAGTTCCTTGACGCTGCCGCGCGGCACGCCCGCCAGGCCGGGGCCGTGATAAACGTCCTGCAAATAGACCGTCGCATCGTTCGCGGCGAGGTTCACCCGGTCGGGGATCACCGGCGGGCGCGGACGTTTCTTCAGCGGGATCGGATCGAGCAGCGACTGGCCGGGAATGCGGCAAATCTCGGTGATGTTGTCGAAGACGTCCACCAGGTAGATGGCGAAGTCCTCCTGGTCGGGACTCAGTCGGCCGGAGACGAGGAAGTACTTGTCGCTGAGCGGCCACGGATGGACGAACTTCGGCCACTCGCCGCCGTATAGTTCGTCCACCACGATGCGCTCGACTTTCTGGCCGTAGCCGGGGATGGCCTGCACCGCGCCCGCGGTTTCTTTGCGCCCTCGAGCGGGGTCGAACAGGATGAGCTTGCCCATTTTGTTCGGGCCGTGATGACCGCAGACGATTCCCGCCACCATCGTCGGATGGCCGGGAATGGCGCGGGCGTGAAAGATCGAATTCGGCCAGTAGGAGTTGCTGCCGTAAAACTCCATCTGCCCCGTGCCGTCCGGGTTCATGTGAAACAGCATCCGCGCGAACTGGTGGTTGATGTTGGCGTATTCGTAGCGGGTATAGAGCACGCGGCCGTTGTTGAGCATGCTCGGATGCCAATTGCTTTCCTGGTCGAACGTCAGCATCCGCGTCGTGTCGCGCGCGGGATCGTAGATGCACAGCCCGGCGACGTACGAACTGCCGTCCTCGCAAGGCACGGCGTGGAACCCGCGCGTCGAGTTGAAGAGGATCCGCCCCTCGGGCAGATAGCAGGCATCGCCGTTGTCCACGTCCGCGGGCGTGTCCTTCGTGATCTGTCGCAGGCCGCCGCCGTCCAGAGTCAACTCGAACACCTGAAACGCGCCCGCCTCGTCGGGGAAAGAACAGAGCAGGCGATCCGCGTCGTAGTGCAACTCCAGATGCTGGATCATCCGGCCGGAGGGGGGTTCAAAGAGCGTCCGGGACGAGGCCTGAGGGTCCTGCAGCCGGAAGGCGGCGATCCGGTCGCGCCACCACGGCGCCACGGGCAGGTTCTTGGGGCGGAAGTCGCAGGACCAGTTGACCGTCATCCCGTACTGTTGGCCCCACTGCCAATACACATCGTTGCGATCGGCGGCCGGCCGCCGTCGATCGAGCACAAGGATCTCGTCGAAGTCGAGCAGCGGGTTGCCCAGCAACAACTGGCGCTGAAACGCGATCATCTGCCGGCCCAGGTCGGCAGCCCGGCGAAGCTGATCCGGCTGGCCGCTTGCGAACATCTTTTCCAGTTCGGGCAGTTGCTGTTCGTAGGCCGCCAACTGCGGGGCGAATTCCGGCGGCGGGAAATGGCCGGGATCCGTGGCGGCCAGATCGGCCATCGTGCGGCGCAGGGCTGCCGGGTTGAACTCCAGGGCCAGCCGCGCTCGGAAGGCCCGCAACTCGCGCTCTTGCTGGACGAGTTGCAGCAGTTCGCGCACGTCCTGCTCGTTGCGGACGGCGTCGACGCGTTCTTCAAGCCCCACGCGCCAGGATGCCGGAAGTGTCCAGACGACGCGCCGGGCCCAGCGTTGCACGCTTTCTCCCGGCGCCTGCTGATCGGGGCGCAAACCCTCCAGCGCCACGGCCCTCTTGACCAGCGTCCAGTGCTCGCCGTCCAGCGACACGCTGATCGCGACCTCCCGGGGCAGGCGGTCGCCGTAGCGGCCCGTGCGGTCCCGAGCGAAGACCACGCGTTGGACACTTGCCGTCGCGGGCAGCTCGATCTGCGCCCAGCCCGACGCCTCGGCCGCGATCCAACTCCGTTCGTTGCCGCCTTGGCCATCGTTCAGATGTTCGATGCGATGGATGGCGTGCCCCTCCAGGCACGACGAAGCCGATGCCTTGGCCCCCGCCGACGCCAAGGCCAGGTTCTTGGCTGCGTCGTCGGCGTAGATCTCCAGCTCGTCGATGCAGGGTTGGCTGCCGCTGGTCTTGTGGATCGCCAGCCGAACGTGCCGGGCCTCGCACGGAGGGAACTCCAGCGTGATCGGTTCGTTGGTGTCCAGGTACGTGGGCTCGGCCAGGACGACGCGGGCGATTTCAATCTTCCGGACCGTTTGCCAGGCTTGGCCGTCGTCCGAGATTTGGATCTCCAGCGCCGCAGGAAGCCGATCCTTGTAGTGCCCTTCACGGTCTCGGGAGAAGACGACCCGGTTCACCATGGCAGGCTGCGGCAACTCGATCTGCGCCCAACCCGCGTCCTCCGCCGGAATCCAACTCCGCGCATTGCCGTACCGCCCGTCGTTCAGATGGGCCACGCAATGCGCCGCGTGGCCTTCCAGGCAGGAAGACGCCGAGGCTATCGCGCCGGCCGCAGCCAGGGCCAGGTTTTTGTCGCTCTCCGGCCCATAGATCTCCAGCTCGTCGATACACGGCTGACCGGCCCCCTTTCCCCGGATTGTCATCCGCACGAACTTTGCGGAGACCGAGGCGAACGTCAACGTGTTGGGCTTGTCGGGCTCGATGGTAAAGGAAGTTTCCGCGCTCCGAGCGGCCGCTGCGAACGACAACACCAGCAGCATGGCGAAGACGCGGTTCGTGCCTCTGGCAATGGTTCTCATACCCTGCTACTCCTTGGTCCGTTCATGGCAGTCCCGGGCGGATTGAACCTGGAATGGGTCTTGCCGGAATCAGGATTACGCGGAAGGGGGCTGTGAAAAAATGGGACTGGCTCCGAGCTGGCACCGCACAAGTCGCTTTGTGCCAACATCTTCCAGACCGCTTGGTCGCGCGCCTTGACGTCCAGAATCGACAGCTTGTCGTCCAGCGACATCCTGTCGCTGTACGGATTCAGAAACTCCACCTCGATCACCCGGTGTTCGGGAGGCGGCGCCCGCACCGCGTTAATCAACGCCGCCGTCAGGTCCCCAGACCGTTCGCTGCCAAACACCTTTTTGAAGGCGATGTCAATCTTGGGATCAATGCCGGGAATCATCCGACTGCCTCCAGTTCGGGTTTCGATCCGCAAACCAGGGCGATTATACTCGCCCCGCCTGCATTGCACGACTCCTGAGGGGAAAAACTGAGCAAGCTCAGCGCGGCTTACCGGTTCATGGGTTTCTCGACGGCCGTCGGGCAGATGAAGTGTTGGCCAATCCTGGGCCGTGTTCCAGCGCGCGGTCCTTGCACGCAGCCTGGCGATAGTTGGTCACCTCGTCCCAAACGCCGAAATACAGCCCGAAGCGCAGCGGCACGCCGCTGTGCTCGACGAGCGCTTGAAACCCGGCGTAGAAGTGCTCGCCGACGGCATTCAGCCGATCGTTAAAGCCGGGGCGGCCGGGCAGGCACAGGGGTATTGGGGACAACATCATCTCGTTCCGGTCAATATGGGGACGGAATCATCTATTTTCGGTGCCCGGCTGGTTGTGAACTGGTTCTGGTGTGGGTAGGCTACTGCCGTGGGTGCTTTGTGGTTTCGCGAACCGCAGGGCTGAAATCGGCTTGCGGGATGTTCGTATCTTTACCCACATTGGTGACGGATGCCCCGCAGGCCGGCCCAACATGCAAGAGATCGCTGCATCCACGGGGGAACCCACCGCGATGAACGCCGCCGGCTCCAGGCGTTGTTCTGGTCCGATCCCGACGTGCGCCTGCTGGTGGCTACCGACGCCGCGGGCGAAGGCGTCAACCTGCAATGCGCCAACCTGATGGTCAACTACGACTTGCCCTGGAACCCCAACCGGCTGGAACAGCGGTTCGGCCGCATCCATCGCATCAACCAGACCGAAGTTTGTCACCTGTGGAACCTGGTCGCCAAGGAAACCCGCGAAGGCGACGTCTACCACCGGCTGCTGAAGAAGATCGAAATCGAGAGCGAAGCCCTGCACGGGCGCGTGTTCGACATCCTGGGCGAAGTCTTCGAGGAAACCAGTCTGAAGGATCTGCTGCTGCAAGCCATCCGCTACGGCGATCAGCCCGAAGTGCGAGCCCGGTTGAACCAGCAGATCGACCGGGCACTCGACCACCAACACATCAAGTCCCTGCTCGACCGCAACGCCCTGGCCAACGAAACGATGAGTCCCGAGCGTCTGTACGCCGTCAAGGAAGAGATGGAGAAAGCCGCGGCCCGCCGTCTCCAGCCGTATTTCGTCCGCTCGTTCTTCCTGAACGCCTTCGCACAACTCGGCGGCTCGATCTACCCGCGCGAGCTGGGCCGGTTCGAGATCACGCACGTTCCCGCGTCGATCCGCGAACGCGATCGGCGGATCACCGGCCGCAACCGCCGCCAACAGGAACCGGTACTGAAACGCTACGAGCGGATCTGCTTCGAGAAAGAATCCGTCGCGCCGCTGGACAAGCCGGGTCTGCCCCGCGCCGTGCTCGTGCATCCCGGCCATCCGCTGATGCTGGCCGTCACCGACCTCGTCTTGGAACAACACGCGAATCTACTGCGGCAAGGCGCCGTGCTGGTCGATCCGGCCGACGAGGGCCGCGAGTCGTGGCTGTTGTTCCTACTGACCCACGAGATCATGTCCGGCGACGGCACGGTGCTATCGAAGCGCTTGCAGTTCGTCCGGGTCAATCCGGATGGTTCGAGTTTCTTCGCCGGTTGGGCGCCGCATCTGGATCTGGAACCGTTGGCCGAATCCGAGCGGCTCTTGTTGAAAGACATCTTGACCGCCCCGTGGATTCACGCCGATCAGGAAGGGCGGGCCGTGGCTCTGGCCGCCGCCTCGCTGGTGCCCGATCATTACCGCGAGATCGCCGATCGCCGCGTGAATCACGTCGAGAAGACGCTGGCCGCCGTCCACGAGCGGTTGTCCAAGGAGATCGCCTTCTGGTCCGACCGCTGGCTGAAACTGAAAGAAGATCAGCAGGCCGGCAAGGATGTACGGCTGAACCTCGAAAACGTCCGCCGCACCGTCATGGATCTGGAAGGCCGGTTGGAAAACCGCAAGAAGACCCTCCAGTCCATGCGGCACGTGGTCAACGGCACGCCCGTGGTACTGGGCGGTTCGCTGGTCGTTCCGGCAGGTCTGATGCGGCAGCTTCGCGGCGATGAACCGGAAGATCCCGTGGCGGCAACCTTTGCCACCGATCCCGCCGCCCGCAGCCGAATCGAACGGTTGGCGATGGAGGCCGTGCGCCGAGTGGAAGAGTCCGCCGGCTGCCGAGTCGTCGATGTCTCGAAGGACAAATGCGGCTGGGATCTGACCTCGTATCCGCCGCCGCTCGACGGCAAGCAGCCCGATCCTCGGCACATCGAGGTCAAGGGCCGAGTCAAGGGCGCTTCGACCGTCACCGTCACCCGCAATGAAATCATGTATGCGTTCAACCAAGGCGACAAATTCGTGTTGGCCATCGTATTGGTAAAGGAGGACGATACAATTGAAGGCCCCTGCTACATTCAACGTCCCTTCGACCGCGAGCCTGGCTGGGGCGTGTCGTCGATCAACTACGACCTTGCAGAACTGTTGCATCGCGCTGAGCGAAAGGGCTGACAGATGATTACGGAAGCAGAACTCGTCGGACTCCTGGCAGACATGGAATCAGATCGAGTCGAGCGGACCAGTTCCACCAACAACACAGACAAGTTCGCCCAGGCCGTATGCGCCTTTGCCAACGATTTCCCCAACTCCGCTCAGCCTGGCTATCTGATCGTTGGGGTGGACGATGCCGGCCATCCAACGGGACTGACGGTGACGGATGAATTGCTCAGGAACCTCGGCGGTCTGCGGAGCGACGGGAACATCCAGCCGCTGCCGGCGATCTCCTTGGCGCGTTTCCGGTTGCCGCAGGGCGAGGTGGCGGTCGTGGAGACGATGCCGGCGGCGCTTCCGCCGGTGCGTTACAAAGGGCGTGTTTGGATTCGCGTCGGAGCGCGGCGCGCCGTCGCCAGCGACCACGAAGAAGCGATCTTGATGGAACGTCGCGTTTCCTCCGCGCTGACCTTCGACTCGCTCCCCTGTCTGGACAGCACCCTGGCCGACCTGTCCGAGGACCGCTTCGTCCTCTCCTACTTGAAGCAAGCGGTGTCCGAGGAAATCATCGCCGAGAACCAGCGATCGTTACGTCACCAGTTGGCGAGCTTGCGCCTGTTTGACATCAAGAGCGACTGTCCGACGAACGCCGGAATTTTGGTCTTGGGAGATCACCCTACCCGGTATTTGCCTGGTGCCTATGTGCAGTTTGTGCGGTTTCGGGGCACCGACATGACCAGCGACGTAGCCGACGAGAAACGCGCGATGGGCGATTTGCGCACCGTGTTGCAGACGCTGGATCTGTTGTTAGAGGTTCATTTTCGCCAGTGGCCGGTGGCGGTGACAAGCATGCGCGAAGAAATGCGTTACGACTATCCGCGGGTGGCGGTCCGGGAATTGCTCGTCAACGCGGTGATGCACCGCAGCTATCAATCCACCAGCCCCGTGCGGCTCCTGTGGTTCAGCGATCACCTCCGGGTCATCAGTCCCGGGGGCCTGTGGGGCGAAGCCCGAGTCGACAACTTCCCGCACCAAGTCGCGTACCGCAATCCAGTGGTCGCCGAAGCGATCCGCGTGCTTGGCTACGCGAACCGTTTCGGGATGGGCGTCATCCGGGCGCAGAAATCGCTCGAGTTGAACGGCAATCCGCCAGCCGAATTCTCGTTCGATCCGAGCGGGGTGACGGCCGTTGTGCGGCAAGGGATGAGGGATGAGGGAAGAGGGATGAGGGATGAAGGATGAAGGAGAGGCGTGAGATGAACGAGGAATCGGAACGCGTGGATTTGCGGCAGCGGACGAAGGGTTTTGCGCTGAGGATCGTTCGCATGTTCGGCGCACTGCCGAAGAGCACGGAGGCTCAGGTGCTGGGCAAGCAGGCGTTGCGCTCGGGGACATCCGTCGGGGCGAATTATCGCGAGGCATATCGGAGCCGGTCCGATGCCGAGTTTGTGGCTAAGATTGGCGACTGCCTGAAGGAACTGGACGAAACCGATTACTGGTTGGAGTTGCTCGTCGACGCGGAAGTTCTGGCATGCACGAGACTCGCTCTCCTGCAGGACGAGTGCAACCAACTAATCGCTATCCTGACAACGATCAGCAAGAAGGTGAAATCCCGTGTCCGGTAACTCTTCCCTCATCCCTCATCCCTCATCCCTCATCCTTCCCAAAAAGCTGATCGAAGTCGCGTTACCGCTGGATGCCATCAACGTGGCGTCGGCGCGGGAGAAGTCGATACGGCACGGGCATCCGAGGCAAGAAAACGTGCCAGGAACCGTTTTGAGGTTCGGGCCTGACAAAACCGGCCGAAATAGGGGATGCACGCGAGGCGGCGGGCGCGTTTGGGACGATGGTTCGGTCACACGCGCCGCCGCGTGAAACCGGCCGAAATTGCCTGGACCTGTCCGGGCATAGTCCTTTTGCAGGAGCCAAAGCATGGGATTTCTCGATTTTCTCTTGGGATCCCACACGAAACGCGACTTGTACGGGACGCTTCCTTACCCCACCGACTGTCGGACTGGCGTCGAGATAACAGCACCACCAGCGACGGGTGACCAGTACGTTGATTCTTGTTTCCGATGTGACTTCAAGGAAGACACCGAGATGAGGATCTGGAGCAATTTGGACGACCTTACGGATATTCCAAAACTAGGCAACGATGGCCAGGACAAGCAAGCGCCAAGGCTCGCGGAACAGGCGTTATCCAAGTATCTCGACTACGATTTCGTCGATTCATGGCTCGGCGAGCTTCGGGCACGATTAGGTTTTTTCCCATCCGCAAGCCCCTGCGCAGGCCTGATTTCGCTGACGCGCCGAGGGTTACTTTGTTGCTTCCAGCTGCCTGACGTCCTGCAACGCGGCGGCGATCACCTCCAGCACACGGTCCATGTCCGCGATCGTGTGGGCGGCGGAGAAGCCGTGGTGGGGAGACACGGCGAAGTACACGCCGCGGCGATAACAGCCGGCGATAAAGGCGTGTTCCAGCGCGCGGTCCTTGCACGCAGCCTGGCGATAGTTGGTCACCTCGTCCCGAACGCCGAAATACAGCCCGAACCGCGGCCCGGCGTACTGCAGCCGCAGCGGCACGCCGCTGTGCTCGACGAGCGCTTGAAACCCGGCGTAGAAGTGCTCGCCGACGGCATTCAGCCGATCGTAAAAGCCGGGGTGGCTGTATTCCTCCAAGGCCGCCAGCGCGCCCAGCACGGTGGTCAGGTGAGCCAGGTACGTGCCACTCCACTCGCTGCGGCCCAGCGGGCGCAGATGGCCCATGATCTCGCGCTTGCCGGCCACCGCGCTGATCGGCATCCCGCCTCCGAACGCTTTGCCCAGCACGCACAGGTCCGGGATGATACCCAGGTATTGCTGCGCGCCGCCGGGGGCCAGGCGAAAGGCGGTCAGCACTTCGTCGAAGAACAATATCACGCCGTGCCGGTCGCACAACTCGCGGCACCGCTGCAGCAAACCGGGCTTGGGCAGGATGCAACCCTGGTCATAGTTGATCGGTTCCAGCATCAGCGCGGCCACTCGATCCCCGTGCCGGGCAAACGCGGCTTCCAGTGCCGCTTCGTCGTTGAACGGGATGACGACGATGTCGCCGCGAGCGCTGGCGGGGATCCCCGACGATTCCGGATAGGCGATCGGCGCAGCGGCCGGCCCCGCCTGGTCCAGCGGTGGCGCGGCGCTGAAGTTCAAGGCGTCGGCATAGCCGTGAAAGTGCCCTTCGAACTTGATGATCTTGTCGCGGCCGGTAACGCTGCGGGCCAGGCGCAGGGCATGCATCACGGTCTCGGTCCCCGAGCCGGCAAACCGCACCAGTTCCGCGCAAGGTACCAGCTCGGTGACTCGCCGAGCCAACGCCACGTGATGTTCCGTCTCGTACGAACAGAGGATGCCCAGATCCAGGGCCCGCGTTACCGCCGCCTTGATCCGGGGATGGTTGTGGCCCAACAGCGACGCGCCGTGCGAGATGCACATGTCGATGTATTCGCGGCCTTCGACGTCGTAGATTCTCGCGCCGTCGCCGCGGGCCACGTACAGCGGATGGCCGATGGCTGCATTGGCACGCGCGGTGGCCGAGACGCCGCCCGGCAGATAACGTTGAGCCTGGTCGTACAACTGGTGGATGGTCGTCAAGACGCTACTCCTTCGGGCGGCAAGATGCGCATCTAATAACATCGGCTGGTCAGCCCGCCATCCGCCACGATGGCGGTCCCGGTCAGGAACGAACTGTCCTCGGAAGCCAGGAACACGGCCACAGCGGCGATCTCGTCGGGCCGGGCAATCCGTCCCAGGGCATAGTGAGCGGTCACCTGCCGTCGGGCTTCGGCCGGGTCCGGCTGCTGGTCAAAGTACTCCTGGACCAGCGGTGTATCGACGTCGCCGGGACAGATGCAATTCACGCGGATCTTCTGCCGCCCGTGAGCCTGGGCCATCGCTTTGGTCATCGCCAGGATGCCGCCCTTGGTGGCCCCGTAGGCGGGCATGGCCGGGTCGCCGACCAACCCCAAGGCCGAGGACATATTGATGATGCTTCCGCCGCCCTGGGCGATCATCTGCGGGATCGCGAACTTGCAGCCCAGGTACACGCTCTTCAGATTCACATCCATGACCCGCTGCCAGTCGCCGAGTGATGTCTCGGGGATCGTACCGAACACCTGCACCGCGGCATTGTTGAACAGGATGTCCAATCGCCCATACGCCTCGACGGTCTGGACGATCATCCGCTGAACGGCTTCGTCTTGGGAGACATCGGCCTCGAGGAAGATTGCCTCACCGCCCTCGGCCTGGATCCGTGCGACCGTCTCGCGGCCCCCGTCGGGATTCCAGTCCACGACCGCGACCCGCGCCCCCTCGGCCGCGAACCGCAGCGCCGAGGCTCGACCAATTCCCGCCCCGCCGCCGGTAATCAAAGCCGCCTTGCTTGCGAGTCTCACAGATACCTCCTTGCATCAGAACGAGGAACGTTAAAACTACAGGCCGGCCATCAACGGATCGACAGCTGGCCCGAGAAGCGTGCCGTCGTCCGAACTGGCGCGCCCCTTGCGGCTCTCCTCTTTCTGGAACAGATCCCACCACGCGGCGGCTTGAGAGAAGGCCGCCGGCTGGACCGACGCTTGCGAGGTGCTCCCATCGGAGTAAACCGTGATGCTTTGCAGGCTACCCGGATACTCGTACCCGTCGAGAGTGACGTTGGTCAACGTCCACGTCACGTTGCCCGCGCCGCGGAAGCGGTCGCTGATGAAGGTGATCTCGCCTTTGTCATTGGTCATGCCGGTGACCAGTGTTCCGTTGTTGCTCCAAGTCCCAGTCACGCTCGCCCCGGCGAGCGGGCTGCCGTTCTGGTCCAACACGGTTGCCGTGACCCTCGCTTCCCAAATATTCTTGTTGATCCATACGGCCGTCCCGCCAAGATTGACGTTCATGCTGCTGACCGCGTTGTTGACGGTGACCGCGATGGTGTCCTCGACCGTTTGTTCAGCGCTGTCGGTGACCTGCGCGACGATGACGTAATCTCCATCGTCGAGTTCCGTTGTGTCCCAAAGGACGGACCAACCGTCGCTGGCATCCGTATCGAGGAACGTCTGGGTGCCAAGAGTGAATTCAACTTGGTTCACAGCATAACGCCAGTCAGCTGTGGCGATCGCGCTCACGAGGACGTGGTCGGACACGATAGCGTGGTCAGCGGGAGAGACGATCTGCACGGTGGGAAACGCCGCGATGTTGTCGACCGTGACCATGACGCTGTCTTCCGCCGTCAGATCTCCCGCTGTGGCCACGGCTTGCAGCAAGTAGTCGCCTTCTTCGATGGCCGTCGTATCCCAAACAACAGACCAGCTGACTTCACTGTGTGTCCCAACCCCGATGCTTTCCCCGTTGACGAAGAACTCGACCGCAACCGCTTCTTCGCCATCGTAGCTGGCCCGCGCCTCGACAGTTACCATGCCTTCCAGAAAGCCACCCTCCGGCGAGACGATATTAACGGTCAACGTAGGCCCGGTCACCAGATCGCCGGCCCAGCCCAGGTTCTCTTCGTGCTTGTCGGGACTGTCCGAATTGGGCTGGCCGATTGGGGGAGCCTGCAGACCGTCGTCGCTGCGCCACGGTATGCCGCCGTCGATCAGCGCCTGCCGGATCGCGTAGACCTCCGCCGCATTGTTGGCGCGGCCGTTCTTGGCAACGTACAGCGCAGCCAATCCGGCGGCATGAGGCGCGGCCATGCTGGTACCGCTCATCGTGGCGTAGCCGCTGCCTTTGTACGTGGACAAAATATCGACGCCGGGCATCATCAAGTCGATGCCCAAACCGGGCGAGACAATGCCGTAGTTATTGCTGTCGTACCATGATTGGTTCGCGTCGCTGTTGCTGAAGTTGCTGAAGTCGGCGAAGGTATCGTCCGCGTAGCCGGGGCTGGTGACGGTGCCCCCTCCGCCAGAGCGGCCGTCAGAATCGGCCATGGCGCTGATCGTAGCCACCTCGGGATAAGCGGCCGGAATCGTATCGTCCGAGGTTCCAAACGTTTTGTCGGCCCCCAGGATATCGCGGTATTCGTTGCCGGCCGCCACCACATAGACCACGCCCGCCGCGACGCTGTTTTGGATCGCCGTGCGATACGCCGTGCTGGAGCCCTGACCGCCCAGGCTCATGTTGGCGATCTCGATTGTCTTGGCGTTCGCGGTGACCCAATCGATCCCTTTGATGATATCCGACACATAACCGTTACCGGAAGCATCCAAGACCTTGACCGCCCACAGGCGGGCGCCGGGCGCGACGCCCACGACGCCCACGCCGTTATCACGTGCGGCGGCGATCCCCGCGACGTGCGTTCCGTGGCCGTGGTCGTCAGCATAGTTGCCGTCCTGGAAACTGCCGCGACTCTTCGGGGGCCCCGAGTTGACGGTGTAGTATCTTATCCCGCCGGACACGGTCAGGTCGGGATGGGTCGCTTGGATCCCCGTATCAATGATCGCGATGTCAACATCGATTTGCTTGCCCGAGCCGATATCAGCCGTGCTGTTGTTCAACGTCCCGATTCTCTGCACCCCGGTGGGGACTGTCTGTGCCGTAGTCTGCAACTGCAGATCGGTCTCGACGGCCTGGATGCGAGGATTGTTCGCCAGCGCCGCGACGGCGGCGGCAGGCAACTGGGCGGAAAAGCCGTTCAGCGCATGCTCGTAGACGTGTCCAAGCTGGCCGCCGAAGCGGCCGATGACTTCGGAGGCCACGTCCTGGGGCGGACCGGCTTGATCGTGCAAGGTGACGATCACCTGCTCCCAAATCAGATCTTGCGGCCCCTGGGCCAACCCCAGACCGCTGAGGACCAGACGCGACTCGAGCAACTCAACGGCAAGACGGCGATGCCTTTTCATGGGATACCTCCCTTTGTTTTGGGCCGGCGGAGCAAAGCCTCCCCGCGTGCCGCCCTGCCGGACCGTGAACCCAAAACCACCTTAAGGAACTTCTGCCAACCAAGAATCGTCCGCCTTGCCAGCCCCACTGTCAAGGTCTTCCCCCCCAAGAAACGGCACCCAGAAACGGCACCCAGCCGTAGTTGCCGCCCGCGGAATCGGCTACACTTGGCGTCTCCCGTCAGGAACTCGCTTGGCGGGGTGCGCGCAGGTTTGTAGGATGGAGTTCCAGATCCGTCGGTACAACTAGCGCCGCAAACGGGGGTCGGGCGTTCCAATTTCAAAATTGGCCGGGAAAATGACAAACGAATCTCGGAAGGAAATCGACCGGCCGAGTGGGAAATCTGAATGCCCCACCCAAAGAACCGCACTTTATCCGCCGTTGGAGTGAATCATGGCAGAATCCCCGAAACCGAGGGAACAGGCGTATTCGTTGGCGAAAGAACAGTATGCGGCACTGGGCGTCGATGTCGACGCGGCGCTGGGCTGTTTGTCGCAAGTTGCCGTCTCACTGCATTGTTGGCAAGGCGACGACGTCGGCGGCTTTGAGAAAAGCGGCGAGGAGTTGGGCGGCGGCTTGGCCGTCACGGGCAACTATCCGGGCAAGGCTCGCACGCCCGACGAGTTGCGGTCCGATCTGGACCTGGCCTTGTCCGTAATCCCGGGCACGCATCGGCTGAATCTGCATGCCAGCTACGCCGAGCACGGGCGCCAAGCTGGCCGTCGAGCAGGCGCTGGGCCGT
>Ga0351873_10010_pt2 | contig 16652 bp, 12 predicted proteins | sample TotcelFGM3001N11_FD_206764 | JGI IMG/M metagenome (GOLD analysis project Ga0351873, IMG submission 206764) | Enriched cells from coal bed in the Powder River Basin, Montana, United States - Total cells FGM rep2 HSBNCT.FGM.300.1.N11 ... | reverse complement strand
CAGGGCCCGCGAAAATTGGAGCCTTGGTATGGCCCGCCGCGGCTGTTCAGCTATACGGCCGAAGTCCAGCCGGTGTTCGACCGGCACTGTACCAGCTGTCACGATTACGGCCAAGAAGCCGGCCAGAAACTGAACCTGGCCGGCGACCTGGGCCTGGTCTTCAACACCTCCTACACCGAACTCCGCTCCCGAGGCTTGGTCCAGGTGGTTGGTGCCGGGCCGTTCCAAGTGCAGAAGCCGAAATCCTGGGGCTCGCACGCCAGCCGGCTGACGAAAGTGTTGCGGGACGGCCACGGCGACCCGGAGATCGACGCCAAAGTGAAACTCGATCCGGAGAGCTTCGACCGCCTGGTCACCTGGATCGATATCAACGCGCCCTACTATCCCGACTATGCGGGCGGCGCGTACCGCGACAACCCGTTCGGCCGGGCACCGCTGAAGAACGGCGAACTCAAACGGCTGAACGAACTGACCGGCCTCAACCTGATGGATCGCGGCCAGTTGACGCAGGTGAGTTTCACGCGTCCCGAGACCAGTCCCTGCCTGATCCCGCTGGGCGGCCCCGAGGATGCGCGGTATCAAGAGGCGCTGGCCCTCCTCCGCGCGGGCCAGGCGCGTTTGGCGGCCGAGCCGCGGCCGGATATGCTCGGCTTTCGCATCGAGCATCCCGTGGAACGGAAGCAAGAAGAGAAGTACCAGGCGCAAGCCGCCCAAGAATCTCGCATCCGAGCCGCCATTGCCAGCGGCGAGCGTTAACAAGAGGCCCTTATTTCCAAATTTCGTACTTTTGAAAGGACATCCACCATGAACGATTCGTCCCCTAACGCACTTTCCCGACGTTCCCTGTTGATCGGCACCGCGACCGGTGCGGCCCTGGCCGCCGGCGGACTGCACGCCGCGGAACCCGCTGCTCCATGCTGCGCGGCCTCCGTCAAGACGTACCGCAGCGCCGAATTCTACGACGCCGATGGCGTCTTCCTGGTCGACAAGGCCCGGGAAGCCTATTACGACATGTTCCGCCGTTTCCAATATCCGATTTCGGACAAGCTGCAGAAAGAAATGTGGATTCTCGACTTCGGCCTGAACGATTTCGCGCACGTCGGCATGGCCGGCATCTTCTGGCTGAATCGTCAAGACTACAAGTACTTCGGCCACGAGATCTACCTGCTGCCCGGCCAGATGATTCCGGAGCATTCCCACTTGGCCACCGACAAGGGCGCGCCCAAGATGGAATCCTGGCAGCCGCGGCGCGGCATGATCTACACGTTTGGCGAAGGCGAGCCGACACCCGACCTGATCGACAAGATTCCAGCCAGCCAGCGGGAGATCGTCAAATCGCGGTGCTGCAAGCCGTTGGGCATCGACGAGGTCGGCGATCTGAACCGCTTGACCGCCTGGCACTTTATGGTCGCCGGTCCCGAAGGCGCGCTGGTCACCGAATACGGCACATTCCACGATATGGACGGCCTGCGGTTCTCCAACCCCGAGGCGAAATTGTAAGGCTCGCACCACTCGCGCCAAAACACCTGATCTTTCACTTAATCTTTCACCTATTCTCCTCTCTGCCTTGCGGAGGATGCAGGCACGAAGCTGGCTGCCTGGGGGTGAGTGGGTGGGATTAGGTGAAAGATCAGGTGAAAGATTAGGTCGATTCAACATCCGGCCTCTCGCCCCAAAAAGGATCCGTGCTCATGCCCGATCTCTCTCTATTCGATCTGACCGGCAGGAAAGCCCTTGTCACCGGCGGCGCGGTTGGCATCGGCCGCGGCTGTGCCGTGGCGCTGGCGCGGGCCGGCGCCGACGTGGCGATCGTCGATCTGAACGAAGCGGCCGGCCAGAAGACGGCCGACGAAATCCGTTCCCTCGGACGCCAGTCGCTGTTCGTCTCGTGCGATGTGACGAAAAAGGACCAGGTGCAAGCGATGGTTCAACGCGTGGCCGTCCAGTTCGGCCGCCTCGATATCGCCCTGAACAATGCCGGCATCGGCATCTTGGGCGCCGACGAAGAGATCGACCAGGCGGCTTGGGACAAGGTGATCGCCGTGAATCTGACCGGCGTTTTCTTGTGTGCCCAAGCCGAGGCGCAACAATTCCTTCGCCAGTCGCCGGTCGAGGGAAAGATCATCAATATCGCTTCGATGTCGGCGACGATCTGCAACTGTAACGCCTCGTACAACGGCTCGAAGGCCGGCGTCGTGCAGATGACGCGGATGCTGGCCGCCGAATGGGGCCGGTTCAATATCAATGTCAACTGCATCAGTCCCAGCTACGTCCTGACGCCGATGCACGCTTCGACGCCGGTGGTCGTGCGCCAGCGGATCCGCGAACTGACTCCGTTGGGCCACGTCCAGCGGCCGGAAGACCTGTACGGCGCCGCGATCTTCTTGGCCTCGGCCGCCTCGAACTACGTCACCGGCCACGACCTGATGGTCGACGGCGGCCACACGCTCAACGCCTGGCTCACCCCGCTGTCCCGTTCCGAGCCGCCGCGCGTCAGTCCGGAAGAAGAAATCATCCAGTTGAAACATGACCTCGAGACGCTCGGCCTGCCCTACGACGCCGACGGCATCAATCCCACCGTCCACCCGGAAATCGCCGACGCCTTCAAAGCGGCATTCGGGATCTAAGCACCGGCGAGGAAAGAATCGCCGCGTTAGGGATTGCCAACACGGGAAACTTCCTTTCTGACACAAAACATCAAGAGATAGATACGAGTTGCGGTTGTTTCCCCCGGGCGGGGTCGTCTATCATCGAAGGTGTTTTCCAATCAAGCGGTCCGACGCGACCGGGACGGTACGTTTCGCGTTGAGGAGAATTCATGATCGATTTCCAACGGCTGGACGCAAAGGCGTTGGCCAAAGTCATCGACTTTTCGATCCTGTCCAAGCAGACCACCGAGGCGGAGATTCGCGCGGGCTGTGCCCTGACGCGCCGTTATGGGTTCGCCGCATTCTATACGAGCAGCGCCTATTGGACCCCGGTCGTCTGCGAAGAGTTGGCCGGCCTGGACGACGTCGAGATCGGCACGGGAATCGCCTTTCCGCTGGGGGGTGCGCCGGCGGCAGTAAAAGCCTTCGAAGTCGCGGACGCGGTGCAGCGCGGTTGTACGGCCGTCGACATGGTACTGAACATCGGAGCTTTGAAGAGCGGTGCCCGCCAAGTCGTTGCCGAGGAACTGCGGATCTTCAAACAGGCCGCTGCCGGCGCCGTGACGAAGTGCATCCTGGAAGTGTGTTACCTGACCGACGAGGAAATCGCCACCGCCAGCAAGATGACAGCCGAAGCCGGCATCGACTTTGTCAAAACCTCCAGCGGCCAGTTCGAAGGCCCCAGTCTCTCCCAGTTTCTCGTGATGCGCGACGCGGTACGCGACGCACCGGTGCGGCTGAAGGTCGCCGGGGTGAAATTCCCGCGCCCGCAAAATGCGATCGTGTTCCTGCTCGCAGGAGCCGACCGGATCGGCACGCGCGCGGGACCGGAGATCGTCGATTCCCTGGATATGCTTCGCGAAATCGGCTTGGTGCCCAACGGAGAGCAGCGCTGATACAAAACGGCGAGAAAGAAATATAGAATCCGCTGACGCGTGAACTCCATGTTTGATGGCGGCCGAAGGCCGCATAAGGAGAACCTCAAATGAGACCACGTCTGAACCGGTTGATGTGTGTGTGGCTGCTGGCAGCTGCAGGCTTCGCTTCCACATGGGCCAATGGCTCTGAGCCGAGTTCGGTGACGGCTGAGTTCCAAGAGAAACTGGCCAGGCTGGCGGCCCACGCTCCGCGCCCGCCCGAAGCGCTCGATTTCGCGCCCCACCAAGCCCGGTTCGTACGCGTGGCCATTCACGAAACCAGCGGCAACTCGCAACCGGGGATCGACGAATTGGAGATCTTCGCTGCGGAGGGGAAAGAGAACCTCGCCCTGGCCGAACCCGGCGCCGTCGCCAGCGCGTCGTCGGTGCTGCCCGGTTACCCGATTCACCAGATCAAGCATCTGAACGACGGCCTCTACGGAAACGACCATAGCTGGATCGCGGCCACCAGCGGCGCCGAGTGGGTGCAGATCGAGTTCCCCCAGCCAGCCGACGTGGCCTGCGTGATGATCACCCGCGACCGCAGCGGCAAATACCGCGACCGCATTCCTGCGGTGTTCGAAGTCCTCGTCTCGCAAGACGGACAGCAGTGGCAGTCGGTCGCCAAGCGAGATCGGACCGCAGCCAATCGGGCTCGCCGCTTGCCTTATCTGGCGGTCGACCGATTGCCCGAGCAGAGCTGGGACGGATTTTTGCAGTACGCCTTTCTTCGCGAGCGGACGACGTGGAGCAACATCCCGGCGGACGATCATCTTTCGCCGCTGTTGGTCGACCGGCCCGCGGTGCCCGGCGGCGCGCCGTACTGGAGCCGCCTCGCGAGTCTGGCGCCGTTGGAACGCGTGCTGGTACTGTTCGAAGAGTTGATCGAGCGGCTGGACCGGCAGGGTTTGGATGTTACGGCGGAACGCGCCCAAGCGGCCGACTTGCGGCGGCAGGCCGCCGACGCGCCGGACTCCCAAACGCTGTACCTGGCGGCACGACTGGCCAAGCGACAGCTCTTCTTCCGCGATCCCAACCTGACGCAGCTGGAACGGATCTTGTTTGCCAAACGGCACCCGTTCCTGGAATCGCACAACTACAGCGAGCACTTGGACGGGATCCTCGAACCGGGCGGCGGCGTGTTTGTGCTGGATGTTCCCCGCGACGAAGAAGGCCGATTCAGGCCAGACCGGGCCCGCATCCAGCAGTTGTTCGACGGCAATGCGGGCATTGTGCGCGAGCCGGTCTCGGACTTTGACGCCCGAACCATCTATTTCGCTTACCGGCCCGACAAGCCGGAGGTGGAAGGGTGGGCCTCGTACTGGCATCTGTATGCGATCGAAGCCGACGGCTCCAGCCTGCGGAGGCTGACCGACGGGCCGTATCACGATTTCGATGCGGTGTGCTTGCCCGACGGCGGTTTGGCCTTTCATACCACCCGCTGCAAAGTTCGCTTCCTGTGCTGGCGGCCGCAGGCCTACGTGCTGTATCGCATGGAAACCGACGGCTCGAACATGCAGCGGCTTTCTCATGCAAATCTGAGCGAATGGAAACCTTCGGTGATGCAGAGCGGCCGCATACTCTGGACCCGTTCGGAGTATCTGGACAAGGGAGCCGACTTTGGCCACACCCTGTGGTCCATCCGGCCCGACGGCACGCACCCCGAGTTGGTCTTCGGCAACAACACGCCGAACTGTTACAGCCAGGCTCACGAGATCCCCGGCACGAACGAAATCGTCTGCACGCTGATGTCGCACGGCGACCATCAAGGCCCGATCGCGCTGATCGATCGGAGCAAGGCGCCCTTTGATACGGCGGCGATTACGAACATCACGCCGGACACGCGGCCGCATTATCAGATGAGCCGCTCGCATCACGATTCGTTTCGCGATCCGTACCCGATCTCGCGCGACCATTTCTTGGTGACCCATACTCCCGACAACCAACATAATTGGGCACTATACGTCGTTGACCGGTACGGCAACCGCGAGTTGCTGTATGTGGATCCGGAGATCAGTAGCATGCATCCGAGTCCGTTCCGCGGGCGTCCGCGGCCACCCGTGCTGCCAGGTTCGCTCGACGCGGACCTCGCCAAACAGGGGATGGGCCAGTTCACCGTGCAGGACGTCTACCAGGGTCTGGGTTCGGCGGTCGCTCGCGGCCGGGCCAAGTACCTGCAAGTCTCCGAAGAGGTCCCCCCGGCGTTGGAGCCGCTGCCCTGTGGTCAGTTCCGCGCGGATCACCCGCCGTTCACCGACTTCTACGCCACGCCCGTCCATCTGGTGCGAGGCCCCACGCCGAGTTTTATAACGCGAACCCCCAATGCCCCGCTGGCGCCGCTGCGAACCAACCACAACTGGCCGAACCAGGTTTCGGAGGTCGAACCGGGGCTGTACCGCGTCCGGGAAGCGGGGGGCTGGCCGAGCTACGTGGCCAAAGCGTCGCTGGGCACGGTTCCCATTGCCGAGGACGGCTCGGCGAACTTCCTCGCACCGGCGGGCAGAGTCCTGTACTTCCAATTGCTCGATGCCGAGTACAACGAGTTGCAGCGGATGCGGAGCGTGATTCAGTTGCAGCCGGGCGAGCGGCGCAGCTGCATCGGCTGTCACGAGGACCGTCATTCGTCGCCGCCGCCGGAGGCCGGTTTGGCCCTGTTGCAGCCTCCGCGGCACCTGGAGCCGCCGCCGTGGGGCGCCGAAGCGTTCGATTACCAGCGGATGGTGCAGCCGGTGCTCAATGCCCATTGCGTCCGCTGCCACGACGGCCGCGAGTCGGGTCGATCCGATCTGCGCGGGACGCCGGACGCGGGCCGTGTACCGGCCTCGTACCGCACGCTGATCGCAGGCGGGTGGGTCCACTATTTCGACTTCACCTACGGCATGCGGCATTTCAAAGCCGAACCGCTGTCGTTTGGCACCTTGCAAAGCCGCTTGTGGAAGGTGCTGGCCGACGAGCATCACAAAGAGGTCGCGCTCGACCAGCCGGGAATGCGGGCGATCAAGACCTGGATCGACCTGAACTGTCCCCTGTGGCCCGACTATATCTACCGCCCGGACCGGCCCGATCCGCAGACCGCTCAGGCACCTTAGCTCGCGCTAGGCCACCTCCGAGCTTGTCTCGGTGGAGCCCGTGATTCTGCCCCAGCTACGCCCCACCAACCGCCCCCACCCCTTCCACCCCTGCCGCCGCACCGCCGCACCGCCGCTTCGCGGCGGTGCGGCGGCAGGGATGGAGGCTATTTCTGGGGCTCGTTGTAGTGCATAATCACCGCTCCACCGACGCGAGGTCGGCGGGGACGGAAGGGCTTGATTTTTTGGTGTGTTACACGCTCCTGCCGCGCAAAATGGCGCTGTACAATTAGGCTGCGAGCCTGCGATTGAGTCGTTAAAAATTTGGAATGTGATACGATTACGCGAACAACAAGGAACGAACCAATGGTCGACAGAACCCGCTTCGGCCGAGCGACGGCATTTTCCGCCGGCCTGGCCTGCCTACTGTTTCTGGCTGCAACCGTCCAGGCTGCCGACGGCACCGATGAGGCGAAGGCCGACGCGAAGATCAAGGTGGTGATTCTGGTTGGCGGTCACGCGTACGACGAGCGAGGGTTCGAGGCGCTGTGGAACGGCTTGGATGGCCTGGAGTGGGAAGTCTGGAAGGGCGCCCCCTACACGGTGTTCGACGACATCAGCCAGTTCAAGTACGACGCGATCGTGATGTACAATCTATCCAGCGGGATCACCGACGCGCAGAAGAAGAATTTCCTGACCCTGCTGGACCAGGGCGTTGGGCTGGTGGTTTGGCACCACGCGCTGGCGAATTGCCAGGATTGGCCGGACTTCGAAAAAATCGCCGGCGGAAAATTCTGGCTCGCCCCAGGCGAGCGAAACGGCGTCCAGATCCCGCGCAGCGGAACGGGCTTCGGCAAGGTGAAGATGCACGTCGAGGATTCGAACCATCCCATTACGAAGGGCATGAGCGACTTTGAGATCGAAGACGAGCCCTACAACGGTCAGACGTTCGTTGAGGGCATCCAGATCCTCGTCACCGGCGACCATCCGCGCAGCGACAAACCGATCGCGTGGGTCCAGACCTACGGCAAGGCCCGTGTCTTCGGCTACCAGAGCGGCCACGATGCCAAGGCTTGGAACAATGACGGCTTCCAAAAACTGATGGCTCGCGGCATCCAATGGGTCGCGGGGCGTTTGCCCTGAGAGAATCTTGTTCGTGCCCGCTTGCCCTAAGAACCTTTGCTGTGCATAGCCACTTGCTGGCCGTGTCTGACGCGTTATCGCAGCTCGCCAGCAATTGACCCCATTGCGACAACGGGGAGGGGGAGGCCGGGAGCCCCGGCCTCTCCTTTACCCGTTGCGGTTTTCTCGGAAATTCCCTTGGGCGGGGCTTGTTGGAGTTCACGCTTTAGCGTGCGCGGCGGGCCATGCCCGCCGCAGAAGACACGCTAAAGCGCGAACTCCAACGAGGTTAGCACCTTTACAGGGGACGCACGCTGAACTTGTGTACCGTGATGTGATGATACGTCTGGCCGGGGCGAAGCACCGGGGACGGGAAATGGGGCTTGTTCGGCGCGTCGGGAAAGTGCTGGGTCTCGAGGCAGAAGCCGTGATACGGGACGTACGGGCGACCGCCGGCTTGCCAGCGTTCATTCAAGAAACGGGCGGTGAAAAACTGAACCCCGGGCTTCGTCGTCCACACGTCCATCGCGCGGCCGCTGGCGGGATCCGCGACGCGAGCGGCCAGCACTAACGACTCGCCCGGCCGCTTGTTCAGAACGTAACAGTGATCGTAGTTCTGACCTTCGACTTGCTCGATGCGCGCGCCCATCGCGTGCGGCTCGGTAAAGTCCATCACCGTGTCCTGGACGCTGCGGATTTCGCCCGTTGGCACTTTCTGATCGTCCGTGGCCAGATAATCGCCAGCGTACAGCGTCAACAGATGACCGAGGATAACTCCCGAGCCGGCGCCGGACAAGTTCCAATACGCGTGATTGGTCAAGTTGACGACGGTCGGCTTATCGGTGCTCGCCGTGTACTCGATCTTCAATTCATTTTCGTCGCTCAACTCGTACCGCAGCTTGACTTGCAGCGTGCCGGGATATCCTTCGTCGCCATCGGGACTGAGCAGCGTCATCTCGACCCCCGCCGCGCCGTCGCGCGGACTGGGCTGGGCGTCCCAGACTTTTTTCTGAAACCCCTCGCGTCCACCGTGGATATGGTTCTGGCCGGCGTTGGGCGACAGCGGATACTCCACGCCGTCGATCGAGATCTTGGCGCCGCCGATGCGATTGGCGTAGCGGCCGACGACGGAGCCGAACAGCGGATGACCGCGGAGGTAGTCGTCGAACGTGTCTAAGTACAGCGTGATGTTGGCCAAACGTCCGTTGCGGTCGGGTGTCTTGACCGACGTGACGGTGGCCCCGTACGTCATGACCTTCACCTCCAACCCGTGCGAGTTGGTCAGCGTGTACAAATCGACCGCCGTTCCGTCGGGCATCCGGCCGAAGGGGGACTTGGTAACCGTGGGCGTGCATGCAGCATCGGCCGCAACCGGCTGGGCCGGAGCCGCGACCGCAAACGTCAGAAGCCAGATTGCGGCAGCGGCCAAGAAGCCGAATCGCGGACGAGCGAACGTGGTGGTCATGACGTGGAACCTTCAAAAGGAACCTTCAAAGCTTGCGTTACGCTGGCCCCCGGTTACGCTGTCGCTTGTTCGATCATGGCCAGCGTTTCGTCGATCTGGGCGGTGCTGGTGAAGCCGATGGTAAACGCGTCGACGCATCCCAGGCCCAGCACGTATTTCAGCGACTGGAGGCGTTTTTCCGCAGAATCGAATCCCGTTTCGCCGAAGATCTTCATCCCTAACACGCCGTGGCCCCGCTCGTGCATTTTGCGGATTTCCGCAGCCACCTTTTCCGGCGTGTCGTCCATCTTTTCGCCGAACGGATTGATCCGCACCAGATGGACGTCGATCCAATCGCAATCCGACGAGGTTACCAGCGGCGGGAATCCGTGACAGGAGACGCCGACCGAGCGGACGCGGCCTTTTTCCTTGGCATCATACAGAACATCCATCACCGGCCGCATGTCTTCGGTCCAGCCGCCCTTGGTCATACAGTGCATCAACAGCGTATCCAAAGTCTGCACGCCCAGCTCGCGGCGGAACCGTTCGATATCGACCTTGGCCACTTCCGGATGCTTGGCCGTTGTCTTGGTTTGAATGAAGTACTTGTCGCTCGGCACGCCTTTCAGCGCGGCGCACACCAGGTAGTGCATCCGGTACATATCGGCCGTGTCGACATAGGAGATGCCGCAGTCCAGGGCATGGCGGACGAGCTTGGTGAACCCGGCTTCGCCCAACTCACGCTGTTCGTTGCCGCCGCGCGTTCCCGTGCCGATTCCCAAAATCGAGGTTCGAATACCTGTCTTGCCCAGTGTGACAACGTCCGAACCTTTCTTCGGGGATGGCGGAGTTGCTTCGGCCGTCCAGCCCGACCGATTCGCTAGGGCTGCCGCACCGGCGGCTGCCGTTCCGAGTACGAATTGACGACGTGAGAGGTTGACCATGATGAATCCCTTTCCTGAAGCCAAGGAATTTGTCTGACGGATTGACGCATCAACAGCAAACAGTTTATCAAATCGGCGCCGAAATACAGCGCGGGCAACGGCGGCGGACAAAACGAGGCCTGGGAAGAGGCCGCGATTTGGTCGGCATTTTTCTCTTGACGCTCGCATTCCTGTCTTTTTTGAAAAAAATTCAAGCGGCGCGGCAATTTCCGTTTGTCGCAGGCGAATTACTCGCAGAACATGACGCTGAGGATAGCGACGAAAGGTTGAAGGGAAGTATCAACGGCAATTCACACCCGTAAACACATACGTGGGGAGGCAGAGCGATGTTGAAGAGAGGTTTGGTTGCAGCGGGCGGCTTGGCACTGTTGCTGGGGTTAGTGTTCGGCCGTGACGTGACCAGTTACGTCAAGACGACGGTAGGCTGGGTAAACAGCACCGTCAAAGATGCCGTGCCCGTCCAGTTTGAACTGGAGCGAGCGCGGAAAATGATCCAGGGCCTGGATCCGGAAATCGGCCGGCACAAGCGCGAGATCGCTCGGGAAGAACTCGAGCTGAGAAAGCTGGCGGCCCAAGTTCAGCAGGACAAGGAGAAGCTGAGCAAGAACTGGAGCGAGATCGAGACGCTCAAGGGCGATCTGTCGCGCGGCGACAGCAACTATGTGTATGCGGGCCACTCGTACACGAGCAAACAGGTCGAAACCGACTTGACCAACCGATTCGAGCGGTATCAGACCCGGGATGCTACGGTCCACAAGCTGAACTTGATCCTGACGGCTCGCCAGCGTGGTTTGGACGCCGCTCAAGAGAAGCTCAAGGCCATGATCGCGGCCAAGCGTCAATTGGAGGTCGAGGTCGAGAATCTGGAAGCACGGATGAAGATGGTCGAAGTCGCCAAAGCATCCAGCGAGTTCCACATCGACGACAGCCAGCTGTCGCGGACCCGCCAGTTGTTGAGCGACATCGAATCGCGGATCGAAGTCGATGCCCAGTTGGTCAATGCCGACGACTTGGTGTTAGACGAGATTCCGGTGGGGGTCCCGGCCGAACAGGTCAAGATCCTCGACCGGATCGCCGAGTTCGAGAAGACCAAGGGACAAGATACGGACGATGCCAAGCTGGTCGGCGTCGAGAAGTAACGGCTGCGACCGATACGCGGGAGGCTCGGAACCACACGGAGTTTCGAGCCTCTTTTTCGCGCACGAGCACCTGGTCTTGAGTCCAGGAGTGGCGGGAATCTGGGGTTACACCGAGGGTACGGGGCGATGTTTCCGGAACGACCACATGCGGCCGATGGCGACGACAGGACGCAGAACACAGCGTCAGACGCAGCGAGCGAGCTGCGCGGCCGTTTCATGTTGTGGGTGGACGGTGTGGGCGGTTATTTGGTTTGCTTGCAAGATACCGTTTGCTTGGGGCTGGCCACGCCCGGGAACATGGTCGACATTCCCATCATGGGAGATTTATCCAGGCGGCACGCTCGGCTCCATCGCGGGGACGGTTATGTGATCGAACCGCTGCAGGCGGTTTGCGTCAATGGGCGGGCGATTCGCAGTACAACGATCTTATCGGACGGAGATGAAGTTGAATTGGGCGAGGGCGTGCGGCTGCGGTTTCGCCAGCCGCATGCGTTGAGTGCGACGGCGCGGCTCGAATTCTTGTCGCGGCATCGCACCCAGCCTTCAGCGGCCGGAATCCTGTTGATGGCGGAATCCTGTGTCCTCGGCCCGAAATGGCAGGACCACGTGGTGTGTCGCCAATGGGCGCACGACGTGGTTCTGTATCGGCGGGACGAACGGCTGTTCTGCCGGACCCTGGAACGGTTGGAGGTAAACGGCCGGCGGTGCGAAGGCCAGGCGCCGGTCGCACCGGGCTCGCACGTAGAAGGAAGCGACTTTTCCTTTTGCCTGCAGCAAGTTGTGTGAGAAAGGAAACTGGCAAATGTTCCCCTTAACCGCTACGCTAGAAGGTGGCAACGCGGTGGGCGGCGATCCGGCTGCTCCCCCTCAGCCTCAACCCAGAGCAGGCGGAAAGATGAAATTCGCCTATAAAACGGGCGCCCGTCCCCTCGATGGTTACGAAATCCAATGCGGCGTCGGTATCGGCGGCTTTGGCGATGTGTATTTCGCCAAGACGGATGCCGGAAAAGAAGTCGCTTTGAAGCGGATACAACGTAACTTGGACATCGAGGTCCGCGGGGTCAAGCAGTGCCTGAACCTGAAACATCCCAATTTGGTCGCGTTGTTCGATCTGCGCTCCGACGACGAAGACCAAACGTGGGTGATCATGGAATACGTGGCTGGCGAAAGCCTCAAAGCCGTGATCGATCGAAATCCGAACGGAATGCCCGCCGACGAGGCGGAGCGATGGTTTCGCGGCATCGCAGCCGGCGTCGGCTGCCTGCACGATCATGGCATCGTTCATCGGGACCTCAAACCAGCGAACATCTTCGACGACCAAGGTTACATCAAGGTCGGCGACTACGGCTTGTCCAAATTCATCTCGACCAGCCGCCGCAGCGGGCAGACAGAGAGCGTCGGCACCGTCCACTACATGGCGCCCGAAATCGGCCGCGGCGTGTACGGCAAAGAGATTGACGTGTACGCACTGGGCATCATTCTGTACGAGATGTTGACCGGCCGCGTGCCGTTCGAAGGCGAAAGCGCGCAAGAGATCATTATGAAGCATTTGACGGATGACCCCGATTTGACGGGCGTCGCGGCGCCATACCGCGATGTGATCCAACGGGCCATGCGGAAGGATCCGGCCAAGCGGTTCCACAACGTGGCCGAAATGCTCCAATCGCTGCAGCCCGTCGGCACGCCGGATCCGGAGATCGTATTCGGCCCAGTGCGGCATCAAGCCATCGTCGACGCGGAGATCGTGTCGCAGGGCCGCGGACCGAGCCAGCGCCATTGCGTGCCGCGCGCGACCGTCACAGCGGCTCGCGGCGGCCCCACGGTTGCGAAACCCGCCCCCGGTGGAATGACTGGCTCGACGAAGGCGCTGCTGATCGTAGCCGTCGTCTTGATACTGCATTTCAATCCGCTGCTGATTCCGTTGGGAATCGTATTGGGCGTCGGCTATCTGGGGTACCTGGGCGTTCGCAAGCTGACCAGCGGCATGCGTCAGCGGGACACGCTGACGCCGCTCGAACGGCCCCGAAGTCTCGCTTCGGAAAGTGCGGCCTTGCTCTCCGCGGTGCGGGCGCGGCTCAAACAGAAAACGTTCCTGCAGCGCGCCGCCGAATGGACCGGTTCGCTGCTGTGCGCGGCCTTCGTCTCGGCCGTGCTGACCTTGACGGTCCTGCTGCTCCAGGGCTCGGTTTTAGATGGTTCGAACACCGGTTGGGCCGTCTGGGCTTGGCTGGCTTCGGTCAGTACGCTCGGGTCGTGGATTTTGCTGACGATCGCCAAGTTCTGGGAGGCGGACGTAGGCGAGCACTTTCGTCGCCGATTCGCGATGCTGGGTGCGGGGTTGGCGATTGGAGCCGTCGCCTGTGGGTTGGGCCATTGGCTGATGTTGGACATGCCCGATCAAGATCACTGGACGGCACACGCCTTTCGCCAAGCCGCTTGGCTGCCTGCGTTGCACCACAATGACGGTTCGCCGCTGTTCGGCGCGTACCTGATTTATTTCGCGGGGTTGTTTGCCGTGCTGCGCTGGTGGCGTCAGATGGATCCGCTGCGCAAAGCCCGGCTGAGCATTTGGACCACGGCCGTGTGTCTGTTGTGGGCCTGGGTCATGCACTCCTTGTGCCGGTTCCCGCAACCCTGGGGCTTCATCCTGGCGGCGACGATGTCCGTGGCGGTCCAACTGGCGGCGCCGTGGATCAGTCCCAGCGAGCGGGCCGCGCTGGCTCAGCGGCCGCAGGAGGGTGTGTGATGAGCGTAGGAGGAGGTCTGGCCATGAATTGGGCGGGATTGCTCGTTGTCGTCTTGCTGGCGAGTATCGTACTGATATTGGTGGTGCGCGCGGTTGTGTCGCGAACCTGGGTGGGTTTGACGCTGTTGATGATGCTGCTCATGGCGTCGCTGTTGACAGTTGCCTACTTGAACGTTGGAACTGTTCGTTCGACGCATCCGGTTTCGACGTATCCGGTTACTGGCTCGCCGAACGGCGAGGTTTGGACGGACGAAACCGTCGCCACGGCCGCCATCGTAGCGGCCTCGGCAGGGAGCGCCGAAAACGCCGCTGGCGCTGACGACCCCGACGAATCTGCCATCCAGTTGGAAACCGCGACGGGCAAAGGCGCGAAATCCAAACGTCCCGCGTGGGTGGACCGTGCTCCCGTACAACTCGGCGAGGCGTACCAAGTCTCCGTCGCATCCGGCCCCCAGGAGAAGTTAGCGGAATGCCGGCCGGCGTTGGACGGCCAGCTGCAGCGTGCCGTGAACGCCTACGTCGACGAGTATCTGGGGTCCGAAGCGACCGGCAAGCATCGCGCCTCGGACATCGTGACGTACGACCTGGGCTATATCAAAAAGCACCTCGTCAAGCCTGGAAACATCTTCGAGGAGAAGCTGCAGATGTCGTTCGGACCGATGTACCAGACGCATGCCTTGCTGGAATTCGGACCGGAATTTCGCCGCGAACTGGACGGCCGCCAAGGCGATCTGGAGCGTTTCGCCCAGGAAGTGGCCATCGCTCGTCGCTTGCGCCGGCTGGCCATCGGCTTCGGGGCCGTGTTCAGCCTACTGGCGGTGGGATTCGCCTGGTTGCGTCATGGGCCATGATTCATGAGTGCGATTGCCTTAGGGGTCGGGCGTGTTCAGTTTGTAGCGTTTTCGCCCAATTTTGTACTGCTGGAACGTGACGATTTTTGTTCCCCACTGGCCGGTCCGCCTTCCTTGGAGTGCGGTGGCTTGACGCCGCTTTGGCTGTGCCTTTCTTTCTCTCCGCTCTCCAACAGCTATCGTGCAAAAAGCAAGGCTGCCGCAAAACGAAAGCGGCGTCAAGCCACCGCACTCCAAAACGACTCAAATCCTGCTAGCCGCTAGCTCTGACTGCATTTCGCTGGATTAGGATCGAGAATGCACCCATTATGCGTGGGCGTCCGCAATTCGCTCTTGATCGCTTTCTGCAAAAAACGTAGGCTCTCCGTCCGATTGACGGCAGTCGGGCCAGCAAGGCGCGACCGCCGTGCTGGGGATCCCAACCTTCTGCATGGATGCGGTGTATCGATCATGACTTCGGCAAATCCCGACTCGATTCGGCGCGACGACCTTCCTATCTCGGTGCCCCTGCTCGACGTGAATCGCGGCAACGCGATGTTGCGCGGCGAGATCTTAGAGGCAATCGCCCGCGTCATTGATTCGGGGCGATTTCTGTACGGGCCCGACGTGGTGCGGTTAGAGGAAGCGATGGCCGCCATCTGCGACGCCCGTTATGCCGTCGGTTGTGCATCCGGCAGCGACGCACTGCTGTTGGCGCTGATGGCTTTTGAGGTGGGCCCGGGCGACGAAGTCATCGTTCCCAGTTTTACGTTCTTTGCGACGGCCAGTTGTGTTTGGCGGTTGGGTGCCCGAGCGGTCTTTGCGGATGTCGATCCAGTGACGTTCAATCTGGATCCGGCCAAGGTCGAAGAGGCCCTTACGCCGGCAACGCGGGCGATCATTCCGGTACACTTGTACGGCCAGTGCGCGGACATGGACCCGCTGTTGGAGATCGCGCGGCACAATGACCTGAAGGTGATCGAGGATGCGGCGCAATCGGTCGGAGCGGAATACCGCGGGCATCCCGCCGGATCGATGGGCGATTGTGGCTGCATCAGCTTCTACCCCACCAAGAACCTCGGCGGCTATGGCGACGGCGGCATGATCGTCACCAACGACGAATCGCTGGCGGAAAAGGTTCGGCGGCTGGCGGCGCATGGCATGAAGACGCGGTACTATCACAGCCTGGTGGGGATCAATAGCCGGCTGGATTCGATCCAAGCGGCCGTGCTGAACGTCAAATTGGCCCAGCTGGGACGCTGGACGAACGATCGCCGCACCAACGCCAAGCGGTATCACGAGCTGTTCGCGGCCGCGCACCTGGACCAGCGCCTGGTCATGCCCAGGGAGCTGCCCAACCGATATCATGTCTGGAACCAATATACGATTCGCGTTCCGCAAGGCCGCCGCGACGAATTGCGAGCCAAACTGACGGAACGTAACGTCGGATCGGAAATCTACTATCCCGTCCCCCTGCATCTGCAGGAGTGTTTTCGCACGCTGGGTTATCGCCGCGGCAGTTTGCCCGTGACCGAACGGTTATGTCAGGAAGCCTTGAGCCTGCCCATCTTTCCGGAATTGACGGAAGCCGAACAGGACCGCGTCGTGGAAGTGATCCAGGACGTGATGCTGAGCGAGCGGGCGGCTGCGTAGGCTGGGGGGGGCGGGCGTTAAAAAAAAAAATTTTTGGCCCCACCCCCGGGGGACCAAAGGTTGGAAGAGAAAGGAGAAAAAAAAAAATTTGAACCCCCCCCCCCCCAACCCCCCCCCCCCCCCCAGATTTGGGAAACAAGA
>Ga0351873_10178_pt1 | contig 17007 bp, 14 predicted proteins | sample TotcelFGM3001N11_FD_206764 | JGI IMG/M metagenome (GOLD analysis project Ga0351873, IMG submission 206764) | Enriched cells from coal bed in the Powder River Basin, Montana, United States - Total cells FGM rep2 HSBNCT.FGM.300.1.N11 ... | reverse complement strand
AATGCCGAACGGATCAAAATCGGTTTTCAGCGGCGCGGGGGACGGCGTGAGATTGCTCATGGTAGGCCCTTGATAGACGCCAAAGTGCCGAAGCCGTTGAACCAGTCCGGCAAGCCGGTAGCGCAACGGCGTGGTCTGCGTCGCTGCAGTCTAACCGCGTCTGAATGATGGGGCAAGGAAGGAACTTCGCGGATATCAAATCGTCGGCCTGCCCGGCAGGCCACCGGCTTTGGTGGTCAACGGCACGCCTCGGACAGGCTGGCCGGCCCCGGTTGATCAGCCCAAATCGCCCCTGGCAAGTGCACCACTCCAGTCGCTACGGCGAATGAGCTTCACCCCGCAACAGGTGCAGGGTATTGGCAGTGCTGCCTGATGCGGGCGGGTACGAATCGAACTCCTGGGTCAGACTTCGCAAGTAAAGGACGACGACACCGGAGTTGCGCAAGCTGTGCGACGAAGCCTCGGCCATCACCCACGTGACGAAAGAAGACCCGCCGGTCTTCACGAACCACAGTGGCCGGCTAACCTTCGTCCGAAGCAGGGACGGTGGGTTGCAGTTTCCCGCGGTGCGTGATTCGGACGACGACCGGTTAGTTTCAAAGCCGATTAAATCACGCCGCGCTGCCGCGCCCCACATACGGCGGTTTGATGGGAATCTCGCAAACCGGTCACGTTCACGTCCGAGGACATGACGGACGGAGTCGTCGGGGAGGGAGACGCCGCATTCTGCTTGACGCTGCGGACGATATAATCCGGGTACGAGGCAGCGGGTAACTCGGCGATTCCTTTCCAGCGGACGGGATCGGTGCGAGTGAATGCTGCGTTGGCCCGATTGTCGCGAAGAAGGAAAAGATCATGATTCAGGCAGAATCGCTTCCGGCACCCGAACTCGAACCATGCGTTGACGGGATGAGCAAGTGGGAACAAGAACGCTCCGCCTATTGGCGGTTGTTGCCCACGCTGGTGTCTCAGTACCGCGACCAATACGTTGCCATTCACGAAGGCCAAGTCGTCGCCAGCGGAACGAATCAAGTCGAATTAGCCCTGCGCGTGTACCGGCAGTTCGGGTACGTGCCGATCTATGTGGGTCTCGTGTCGGACGAGCCGTGGCGAATGTTCCGGGTGCCGTCCCCGCGAGTCCTTGGCGAGGCCCGCAAAGTATGATTCGATACAGCTACAACCAGCAGCTCACGCCTCCGGCACCGTTTGTGCATGTCACCGTCCGGCCGCCCGAGCGCGGAATCGCCGTCTCCGACTTGCCGGCCCTCTTGGACACGGCGGCTGACATCACGGTGATCCCTGCTCGGATCGCGGAAGAACTGCAACTGATCCCCTTGGACGAGGTGCCCATTGGCGGATTCGACGGTCGCGTCAGTTGGGTTTCCACGTTCCTGGTTCAGTTGGCGTTGAGGCAGTCCACGCCGAAAGTTCATCCGGGTCGTCGCCAGCCGCGACGAGCCCTATGTTCTGCTGGGGCGCGACGTGCTAAACGACTACCGCGCGATATTGGATGGGCCGCTCTTGCGTTTGGAAATTGAATGAGATCCGGTGGACGGAGGGTCGAAATCGGCAGCCGAACGCGGGTAGCACCGAAGGCGACCGTCAAAACGCTGCTCTGGCGAGAGGCCGGTCTCAAGGCCGTTGACCGTGTACCAGAACCGGTGGTTTTTCGGCGTGTGTCACCTCGTCCATGGTTTTGTGGGAACATCGGTGGAAGTACACCTCAAGCTCAAGCCTTAATCCTACGCAAGCCGGATCGTGAATGCCGTCGTTTTTGACGGCGCGCTGCGATGGCGTAGATTAAGCTGTCTGGTGTCGGTCGGGGCGAACCTTGCTCGCGCGTCTATTGACGCTCATCGAAAGCTAGTCCCATGATCCGCAGCTCGCATAATCGTCGCGCCGTCGCTCGGATTTTCGAGGGGGAAACTACCAGCTAGGCATCCGCGCTGGACCTGCGACATTGTGCAAGTTGAGAGGTGATATAGATCAGCGTAAGAACGCCCCAATCGGTCAGCCTCCCGAGGTCGCTACCGATGCTCGCCTGCCAGGAATTGCCTTCGATGTCAGTACGCTGCCATCCGGCCATCGCGAGGTGACAACCACTTAGGTTAATCCCCAATGCCTTTGAATCTTGAGGAAAAAGCGGCTCCTGACTGTCGTTCAGCGACTCGCCTGTGTCCTCTTGCGTGAAGACGCCATCCACAAACTGGTCAAAGTCGGCGTGCCAATGCGGTTGTCCGCCCGCACCGCCGTGTCTAGGAGGTTCGGCCCATTCAGCGCGAACGATCTGATACTTGGCTTGCGGCGGTCCCCAGAAAACCGTCAGCCCGGCTGAACGAAGTTCGAATGCCATCGCCGCATGTGAAATCCATTCTTCATACCAGGAAACCCACGCTCGGCATTCACTCCACCAGCCTTCGCGTTCTCGAGCGGGAACAACTTGATGCCATCCTCGATCTTTTCTTTGAGCACGCTCGGAACGGCCGCTTTTCTTGCCAACCAGACCGAAGGCAACAATTCCCTGATCGGCCCGATGCCACCAATTCTCGGGTTTCTCGATTTGAACCTCTTCGGCCAAGGCCTCCGAGAACTGCTCCTCGAGACTCCGATGATGGGCCTCGATGTCACCCCTCTTGAAGCCGCGACAGCCTCCAGGAGTTCGAACCGTGCGTGACCGTGCCATGTTACGCTTCACCCACTATCCAGTCCTCGAAAGGAAGCCCATATACTCGGCAGACTGCTCGATCCAACGCATCAAGTGAGGGGAATTCGCCCGTTGCGATTGTTCGCCCGTATTCGAAGAGTTCGGTGATGGCTTGACCAGTAACTTTCGTCGCGTCCGTTAGATCTGGTAGCGGAACGTCGCGGACAAATCGAACCGAGAGATCGTATTGACCACCGCGTACAGTGGGGCAGTAATGAGCTAATAAACTGTGAAACACACGACTGTTCAAGATCGATAAGTACGCCCAAGGGAGCAAGGACGCAGCGAATCGTTCCGGTTCGGTTTTTCGCCAGACCCAGCCAAAGCCCTGCGTAACAGCAAATCGGCCTTTGTCATCGAAGGCAAAGCTCCCCCGCTGCCCAAAATAAGTGCTGACAATCTTTGGATACAGACTACACTGCCAGGTTGTGCGGGGCTCGACCAATTCCCACCAGTGGCGATTTCTTAGACTCCTTCGTGCTTTCAACGCGTCCTCGTGAATCGACAGGACTTTCTCGTAGTATGCGGGCACACTTGCCTTGAGCTCTGCATGGCTGGAAAACGCACACACTCCGGCCTCAGCGTATGGATAGAAAACACAGAGCGAGTCCAGCAATCGTCCACTGCGGATTGTGGCGTTGCTTGCTGCAGGCCGAAACCATCTCATTTCGTTAGGAGGTAGACCAAGACGCTTCAACTCGCCCCGCTTGAGAACGAGGGCCTTATCGTAACCAGTGCGGATTCCGAGCTTAACACGAAACAGATCGTCGATGCGTGGATGTCCTTTATGGGCTAGTGCACGCAACCGCTTGGTCGATTCGCGCGAGCGGGGCAACCAACTAGGTGGCGCGAATTCCAGAGCATCTGCTTTGAAGACAGACCAATCTGGAGAATCGCCCTCCGCACCGGTCGGGTCGCGTCGCACCTGACGAATTGCCTGATCCTCGAATCCGTCTTTGGCAAGTATGACTTGGACGCAGGACTCAGACTTTGTTGCGGCTTCGTGATGGCGAGCGATGACCAAGAACGCCGGTTCAACTACGGCACCGCGAAAGTAGTTGAAGCCCCGGAAGCAACCAATGAGTCGAAGTGAAAGTGACGGTTCGTTGGCGATGTACTGGCGCCAAAGGAAACCAGCCTTACTTTCCAATAAGGGCGCGGGAGCAACACATGCAAGTACCGCCCCAGGCTTCAGTGTCAATACGGCACGATGAATAAATGCCAGGGCTTTGTCGGCGTGGTCATGACAAAATGGGTCCAGAATCGACTTGACCGTCAATCGCTCAGGCTCGGACATGTCATTCCAAAACGTGAACGGCGGATTCATCAGGATCACATCTGCCGCTTCCCACTTAGCATCCCCAAGTGAGTCACGTCGCTCAACTTCTATTTCCGCCGTTTCCGCATCGACAGCGCTTTTTGCGCAAAAATTTGCCATCTCACACGCAATCGATGATTGATCGTACCCAACCAATCGGATTGCGAAACGTCGGTTCAGTGCGTTCAATTCACGCCATGCCTCAACGAGAAAAACGCCCGACCCGCAAGCAGGGTCAAGAACTGAGATTTTGTCCCCAGGCTTTTTGTTGACGAGTTCGAGGTGTATCTTCAGTGCTTGTTCGGCCAGTAATCGCGCAAGCGGCGGAGCTGTGAACCTCGCGTCTGGCTTTGCCGCTCCCTTCTCTGGTCTACCAGAGGGTATGCCGAATAGCCTGCCCTGAACTTGAATGGGTTTTTCGAGTTCTAAATGTGCTTCCTGATACAGAAGTCCTGACGCATGTCGCATAAGGAGATTGGCATCGAGCCTGCAGCCCGTGATTGGGTCAGGCTCAAGAAAGACATCTGCAAAATCTTGCACCATGAATGAGTTAGATGCGACTGTTCCCCCAACGTTTTCGTTTGCTGAAATGACTTGCTTTGCCGCAAGGATGGCAAGCAATTCATCGAGCGAAGTGCAGCCGAGCCATTCTCTTTTCGCAACTGTCCCTCGCCGCACGGCATCCGCGCCCAACAAGAATGTGTTAAACACCCGGACGATGCGGGCTGGCTCGACGCTTGGCAGCAAAGCGCGCCGTAGCGAACGAAACACCGAGATTAAGCGCTGAACTGCCGACGGCGACTTAGGCTGTGATGTTGAAGCTAACTTGTCGAACAACGTACGCGCACTTCGTTCGTGTTCGATTGTGAATCTTCGCAAGGAATCGCGGGCATCCCACCGATGGAGCGTTACGAACCGCGTCCTTGGGCGGACAACTGCGCCAAACGTTACGTTCGAGGACCAGCACCACGAGAACAGAGGCGACATTTCGTCGGGCGCGTCGACATCACACACGGAAAGTATGAAACTGCCGCGATCACCATCTAAAAGGAGGGTATGCACTCCGCCCTCGGCTCCGGCTCTGTCTGGGCCGAACAAAGGAACGCCCACGAGCCCCAGCGTTTCTGCCCAGCGATCGGGTTTATCTGCGGTCCAGTTTTTGCTGGCGGACGACATGATGCGAGCCTAGCCATAGCTGAGCGTGATCGAGACTCTCGAGACAATTATCTCGGAATCGTGTCCGAACTACAACCCCAAACATAGTACAAGTCGAGGAATGGCTACGATTTACGCGACTTCAATAGATGATGTGCCTGCGACGGCAGGACGGACCGTGAATCCGCTTTCCCCACGGGCTGTTCCATAATCGTTCCTTTCTCACGTGGCTACCGCCGCGTCAGCCAACTGCACCTAACTCCAATGACTACAATCCCAAGAAGCCGTCTCGCAATTCAAAGTGCCGAAAAGTCGTCGCGTAAGCCGGTTTCTGGGACAGCCGCTATTTTAACTCCAGCCCCACGTAGGTTAGAGGTGCCGCTGAGCTGACGCAATACCTAGGTGTCCAGAAACTAGGTGTCCAGAAACTTTCTCGCGGCGAGGCATCCCCCTTCGGGGCAATTCCGCGAGTAGTCCGCGCCATCAGCACGGCGCGGTTCGCGCACGCTACGGAGCCCGTCCATCAAGGCCCCGGGGGCGTCTGCCCCTGGTCGGGTCTGCCAAATGCGGGATCGTCAATCCGGATGTCTTCGAAGAACCTGGCAGGCCAGTGGGCCTTCTTCATCGGCTGGAGAATCACCGCGTCGCCCTGCCTGCTAATCCAGACGCTCTCACCGTCGAAACGAAAATCGTCCGGTAACGTGACTGCCTGCGCGCCCTGGAGTTCAATGACCTCAGCAGTCTTCACGGCGTGCCTCCTCTGGGTTTCGAAACGATCCATTCACCATCATCGTAGCACGACCGTGATGGCGACAGCACCGGCATCAGACGTTTTCTCTTTCATGTCCTTGGTTGCCTGTGGTCGTTGACCTTTCCTGGCTTCGACGGTTCATTTTCCGTCAAATGACCATTGCCTGGTGGGGCTGCCACTGTTGCTGGACAGGCTGATCCTGCCAATCTCGGTCGCTCCTTCGGGCAATAGGACGCGGAGGTGGATGATCTGCCCCTGGGCCGGTAACTCGGCTCCAATTTCCTGCCAGTCCTCCGCGGCGGGGACATCTATAGACACGACCTGTTCCGGAGGGAAGTCCTTTTGGCCGTCGAGTCGCCAGGCAAAGCCGATACGACCGCCCCGGGTCGAGCGAACCCGGATCGTCGCGCGACTGGGGCCGGGGATCCTCAGTTGAGCGCAGGCGACGAACGGCCGTTGCTTGCCCGGCTTGTCGGGCGTGACGCGCAGGACTCCCTCTCGGACTTCGAGGGTGCCGTTGCGGGCGATCCAGCCCTGTATTGTCCCCGTAGCGGAGGACTCGGCGTTCGGACTCGGAGCGGGCTTGCCGTCGAGGTAGAAGTCGTAGTAGTCCTCCCACACTTTCGCCATCGGCTGGGTCTGGATGCCCGGTGGCTGGAGATCGGCGGACCACGCTTCCAGACGTCCGCGGAGTCGCTCCGCGATCGCCGGATGCTGTGCCAGCAGGTTGTTCTTCTCTGCGGGATCGGCTTCCAGGTTGAACAGGTACTGGCGGCGTCCACCGACGAGGAGCTTCCACTGGCCCTCGCGCACGGCCGCCTGCGCAAGCCAACGCCAGTAGAGGGCGTCGTGCGGCGCAGCCGTTTCCTGGCCCGTAAAGTAGGGTATCAGGTTTACGCCATCGAGTTTGGGCTCTTGCGGCAGTCCCGCCAGGGCAACCGCCGTGGCCGCGACGTCGAGCGAGATGACCGGGTGATCGAAAACGGTTCCCGGTGGAAGGATGCCTTTCCAGGAGGCGATCCACGGCACCCGAATGCCGCCTTCGCTGAGCATCCCCTTCTCGCCGTTCAGCGGCGCATTGAGCGAGCCATCCCAGCCGCCGGGGGCGGTATTCAGCGGAGCATCGGTCTTGTGAATCTTGAGCGGCGCGCCGTTGTCGCCCATGAAGACGACAAGGGTCCGTTCTTCGAGGCCGTGCTCGCGCAGCGTCTGCATCACGCGACCAACGCCATCGTCGATCGCCGAGATCATGGCCAACGCCTGGCGGCGGCGCTCGGGCATCCGTCCGGGGAAGCGGGCGGTGTACTTCTCCGGAGCATCCAACGGTGTGTGTGGCGCGCGATAGGCGAGATAGAAGAAGAACGGCCGGTCTTTGTGCTGCCGCACGAAGCCGCACGCAGCCGCGGTGTTGGCGTCGAGGTGGTAGACGTCGCTGCGGACGTTCTCCGCTGGAACGCGATGGCCATCGAAGTCGATGTTGGCCCAGGCCTGCGAGCCGCCCTGATTGCAGTACACGTCATCGAAACCGTGCTCGGTGATCAGCGGTGGAGGACCGAGATGCCACTTGCCGGTCATCCCGGTGACATAACCCGCTTGCTTCAGTCGCTCGGCGATGGTGAGTTGCGAGTCGAAGCCACTCAGATCGACGCCGTTGCTCTCCACGCCGAACCGATTCTGGTAACGCCCGGTCAACAAGCCGGCGCGTGACGGAACACACTGGGGCGCGGTGACATAGCCGTTCGTGGCTCGCACGCCTCCCGCCGCCAAGGCATCCAGGTTTGGCGTGCGAACATCCCTCTGCACCCCCTGACAGCCCAGATCCGCCCAGCCATGGTCGTCGCTGAAGATGACGATCACGTTGGGCTTGCTCGGAGGCGTGGACGGGGCCGCGGCGTGCAACACGGATAACGGCCCTGCAAAAATGACGAAGAGGACCGCGTGTCGAATGTCCATCCTGCTTGTCTCCCTCCTCGAAATCGACGTGTTTGGTCCCTTTGTAACACCCGCCTCGCGCCGAGGGAAGTGCCGGCCCGACTGGGCAGTGGGCGGGGTGCCCAGCGAAACCGTGACGGCAGGCGAACTCCGCGAAATTCGACGCGGGGCTTGGCACATCTTCGGCGTTAGTCCATAATTCGTCGAGTGACCAAATTTGAACATCGCGGGAAGTGTGCTGAATGTCGGAATACGGGACTTGCGAAACACTGGTGGAGCCGCTGCTCGAAGCCTTGAATATGGGCCGTTGCGTCGAGGATCTCCTGGCTTCGATGCACGAGAAATTGGTCGGTGTCGTTCCTTTCAACCGCATTGGCGTGGCAGTTTTGGACGAGGCGAAGGAGACGCTACGGGCGATTTCGTGTCGCAGCGACGGTCCGACAGCTCTCGATGTGAGCTACTCGGCTCCCGTGGCAGGCTCGACGCTGCAGCATCTTTTGGCCACGGGCGAACCTCGGATCATCAACGACTTGGAGGGTTATCTGGCGGCGAAGCCGGAATCGGTCTCGACATCTCTGATTGTCCAGGAAGGAATGCGATCCAGTCTGACACTTCCGTTGCTGGCCGAGGGCAAGCCGATCGGGGTCGTGTTCTTCTCGTGCCGCGAGAAAGATGCTTACGCCGAAACGCACGTTGCCGTTTTGAAGCCGTTGGCCGGGCACATCGCCATCGGTTTGGAAAAGGCGCAGTTGATCGCCTTGCTGCGGCAGCGAAACGACGAGTTGGCGGAGGCGAATCGCGCGAAGGACGGTTTCTTGGACCGGCTTCGGGAAGAGGTCCAGCGGCAGACGGAGCAACTGCGTGGGTCGGAGGAACGCTACCGCACGTTGGTCAGGCTGGGGCGGATTGTGAACTCCAGCTTGGATCTGCGCCAGGTATTTCGCTCGGCGGCCGAGGAGATTCACAAGTTGTTAGCGTGTGATCGGGTCAGCCTGTTGCTGTTGGGCGACCGTGATGAAATGAGGTACGGTTTTGCGTTGGAGTTTGCGGGCCGCCCGCGCTGGCTGGATATCCCGCTGCTGCAACTGCCGGGCACGGCCGCGCGATGGGTCGTGGAGCACCGACAAGCCCGGTTCGTGCCCAGCCTGGAACGAGATCGGCTGTACCCGGAAGACCAGCGGTTGTACGATCAGGGGTATCGAGCCTACGTCTATTTGCCTTTGGTTTGCCGTCAAGTCAGCGTCGGCGTGCTCGGAATCGCTTCGCGTACTGAGGATCGAGCCAACGCATGGAACTTGGAGTTGTTAGGCGAATGGTGCGACCACTTGGCGACCGCGTTGGACAACGCCGCGGCGTATGGCGAAATCGCCCGCCTCAAGGCCCAATTGGAAGAGCAAAACGTTTACTTGCGGGACGAGATCAAGACGACGCACGATTTTGGAAACATCGTGGGGGACAGCGCCGCGATGCGGCGGGTGCGGGGGGCTATCGCCCAGGTCGCGAAAACCGACAGCACCGTGCTGATTCTCGGCGAGACGGGAACGGGCAAGGAATTGTTGGCTCGGGCGATTCACGAGTCGAGTCCGCGAAGCGGCCATCTGCTGGTCAAAGTGAATTGTGCGGCGTTGGCGCCGGCGCTGATCACCAGCGAACTATTCGGCCACGAAGCCGGGGCGTTCACGGGCGCGACGGGGCAACGGCAAGGCCGTTTCGAACTGGCCCAGCGAGGCAGCATTTTCCTGGACGAAATCGCCGAGGTGCCCCCGGAGACGCAGGTGATGATGCTCCGCGTCCTGCAGGAGCGGGCCATCGAACGCGTGGGCGGCAGCCGGTCGATCCCGGTCGACGTCCGCGTGATCGCGGCGACCAATCGCGACTTGAAAAAACACGTCGACGACAAGCACTTTCGCGCGGATCTGTTCTATCGCCTGAATGTCTTTCCGATCCTCGTTCCGGCCTTGCGCGAGCGGCGGGAGGATATTCCCGCGCTGATCGATCACTTTCTGACACGCTTTGCTCGCCAAATGAACAAGGAGGTCACCCGCGTGAATCGGCGGACGATGGAGTTGCTGATGAACTACCAGTGGCCGGGCAACGTTCGCGAGTTGGAGAACATCATCGAACGGGCCATGATCATCAGCCGCGGCGATACGCTGGAGATCGACGCCCAGTGGCTGTCGGAGTCCGGGGACGGCACAGCTGCACCGCGCGAATTGCCGTCGTTTGCCGAGGTCGAGCGGCAGACGATTCTGGATGCCTTGCAGCGTTGCCGGGGCAGGGTTTACGGCGCCGCCGGCGCTGCGGCTCTGCTGAAGTTAAAGCCCACCACACTGTACGGCAAGATGCGCAAACACCGCATCGCCCGGCGGCGGAGCGGGTTCGAGCAAACATGATCCGGCCGGGGCTTGACGCGCCCCCGCCTTTCCTTTCTGATTCGATCCATGGACTTTGATCAACGACTTCAAAAAGCGATCGAGCGGGGCCAGCGCCGGGGTGATGCCCAGGCGTTGGCCGAGGCTGCCAGAACGGTCAACGAAGAAGAGCTGCGCCGTCTGCACTCGCAGTACCGGCTGGAGCTGTCGGAGCATATCGAGCGGTGCATTCGCAGCCTGGTGCAGCATTTTCCCGGATTTCAAGTCGAAACCGTTTACGGCGAGCGCGGCTGGGGCGCGGCGTGCCGCCGCGACGACGTGCGGCTGTTGGGCCGCGGGCAGCGCGAGAACTACTACAGTCGCTTGGAGATGACCGTGCGGCCCTACAGTTCGCTGCGCGTCCTGGAAGTCGCGGCCAAAGGCACGGTCCTGAACAAAGAACTCCTCACTCGCCAGCACTACGAACCCGTGGTCGATGCCGATCTGACGAAGTTCCTGGAACTGATCGACGGCTGGTCACTGGAATTCGCCGAGTTGTACGCGGCCCGCTGCTGACGTCTGCGACGCACCTACTCTCTGTTCGTCAAAGAAAAAGGGCTGCGGTTCCCGCCCTTCGAGGCGAGAAACACAGCCCATGGGATTTCGTCCGGATCGCGCGGACGGGCCGAGAGACCCCGCCTACGAACGGCGCATCCGAATCCGGCTACATGATTCGCGGAATCAGCCCGTCGCCTGGGGCATCCGGAGCCGCTTGTTGATGTCGGTCTCCAGCACGCCGAAGACGGCTTCATGCCGCTGGACGGACATCGACAGCGCGCCCAGCAGCCGCTTGGCCGTGAAGAAATTCACGATGATCCGCTGGCCGACCTTGATCGGTTCCGTGGGAATGCCGACGGGTTGGGGGTTCAGGCCAAAGTCGATAATCAACTCTTCGGGCGTCCCGGTGACGCGGCAGAAATTCGCGTACAGGGCCAGGATGTTCGAGTCATCGACTCGCAACTGGGTCTGGGCCGGACGTGCCTGAGCTGCCGGAGCGGCCTGATCTTCCGCAACCTGGGGGGCGTTCTCTTCATTCGCCATACTAACTCTCCTAACCTTCCTGAAACGGGTGCAAACAACACAAAACGGTTCGGGTTCCTCAGAACCCGTACGGTTACAACTCGAAGTGGAACGTGCGGGACAAGTAGCGGTGGAGCCGCTGGCCCAACGATTGCCATTGGGTGTAGATCTGGGCTCGGCCCATCATCCCGGGACAAAGTAAGCCTTTCAAATCGCCCTGATCGTCCAACGGAACGCGGGCATGATACGAGGTGCTCAACGGACGAACCGCACCCGAGCGATCTATTTTCGTTTCCAAGCGGCCCCCGGCCTGGGCCGCCAAACTATCCGGCACGTCTTTCAATTCGACGCGGGCGACTTGTTCGACGCGGCTGCTCAGCGGCCGTCCCGGGTATGCATCGGCCTCCAACTTGACCAACGGCTTGCCCTCCTGGACCATCGCGAAATCGACCAGGTCGATATCGGCTTGGTCGACGATCAACAACGCTTCGAGGTCGGTTGGATCGCCGATGCGGCACAGCAATTCTCCTTCGGGATAGGCCGCCCCGACATTCTTCGGATCCAGCGGCGAGCCCGTCCAAGCCGGCAGCCGGCCGTCCTGCACATCGCCGCCCGCGGGCCGCGGGGGTGCGGGAATGACCGTGCCGGCGACGGGCGCGGCGATTTGCAACCGCAATAATTCCCGCTGCTGTTCCGCCAATTGCCGTTTGGTCGTCGTCAACAACTCGGATAGATGGCCGATTTGGAGCCCGGACTGGTCGGCGTGGAACCGCTCGCGTTCGACGGTCTTCAAACGCGTTTGCGTCACTTCCAACTGGCCTGCCAGGTTCAGCACGGAGAGTTCGAGATCCGGATTGCTGAACACGACCAAGGGCTGCCCTTGCTCCACCTGCTGACCATCTTTGACCAGGATCTCTTCGACGCGCCCCGGCACCTCGACGTACACGGCGCTCGCATTGCGAGGCTGAATCTCGAACTCGCACTTGACCGAATGTGGCAAGGGAAGAAAGACCACGGCCGCCAGCAAGCAGGCCACGACCGCCAGCGACGCGATCACCCGAGGCTTTTTCACCTTATGCATCCTCCCCGGCATGTAGAAGAACCTCGCCAACTGCCACAAGGGCTGGACGACTAGACCAAAGAACCCAACCGCCGCAATCACCTGCCCGACGATTTTCAAGCCGATCGGCTCGAAGACTTTGATCAGAAACATCACGATGGAGAACACCACGATCCAGCGGTAAAACACCGCCGCCACCGTGTACAACCCGAATAAAATCCGGTTCTTCTGCGGTAGGAATGGGTTCTCCGGCTGTTCCAAACCCAGGCAGACGCCCACCATGAACCGCTTCAGTACCTCGGTCGCCTTCTGGCGCAGGTTGGGAATCTCCGCCAAATCCATCAGAATGTAATAACCGTCGAATCGCAGCAGTGGATTGCCGTTGAAGACCAGCGTGCTGACCGAACAGATGAACATCACATTCAGGCTCAAATTGTTTAAGAGCGTGGTTCGATCGCTGAACCACCAGAGAAATGTGGCGATCGACGCCAGCAACATCTCCATATAGATCCCCGCGCCGCCGATCATGGCGCGGCGATACTTGTTGGGCAGCATCCACGAATCAGACACGTTGCAGTACAGACACGGAGTCAGCACCAACAGCATGAAGCCGATTTCGTGGCATTCGCCTCCGAAATGCTTGCATGACAAACCGTGAGCCAGTTCGTGCAGGACCTTGACCACCCCCATCGTCAGCGCCAAGTACATCCATTTATCGGCCGAACGCGGATCGAAGAATTCGTGGAACGTCGGCAAGCGGGAGTAGAAAAGGTCGTACTGGACGGTCACCAACAGCAAAGCGGAAATGCCCAACGCCAAGCATATCGCGACGCAGACGGGATGAAAGATCCACCACGTAAAACGATACAGCCAATTGAGAAACCGATCCGGGTCGACGCCGCGCCAGCGGAGCGCGAACACGTTGGTGAGTCGGCCCAGCCATTCCTTGCGTTTCTTTTCGTCTCGCCGTTTTTTCAGCTGCCGGCCTTGCCCCGCGGTCTCCGAGATCACCAGGCCGCTGCGATGCAGCATCCCGATGAACTGCTGCAGGTCCTGGAACGTGATCTTCTGGGGCGCGAATTCCGCTTCGAATCGCTCTTTGATCGAGTCCAAGGTCGACTCGCCGTCGAGCATCTGCAGGATCGCGAATTCCTCTTCGTGAAAACGGTAGTAGTTCAGCCCGACCGGCTCTTTGACAACCCAGTACCCCTCGCCGTGGTAACGATGTTTGCGCACCGACAGATCCGGACGCATTCGCAGAGCGAGCCGTCGCGAGGTGGTGCTGACCAAACTTTCCGCAAGCGTTGCCATAAACGATGAACCGCGAAATCCTGAACTGCGTTATCTCAAAGCCGCGACCGGATTCAACCGAATCACCATCCCCGCCGTCGAGCCCGGCCGGAGCAGCCAGGGATAGCCATCCCGCCCCGGCAGGTTTTCAACCTCCGCCCAAATGCGGTAGTCCCGATTCGAACCGACCTGAGGGCTGACGTAGCTGATCTTTCCCAACAACTTTTGCTGGATGCCGCCGGGCAGGGCGACGGTGACCTCCACGTCGGCTCCGTCGACCTGTCCGGGCAGGACTTCGCGAGCGTTCACAAATCCTTCGATCCGCAGACGATCCATGCGGACGAACCGCAACACGGGTTCCCCCGGCTGGACCCATTCGGCCTGTTGGCGATACACCTCGACGACCACGCCGTCAAAGGGAGCCCGCAGGGTTCGGCGCTCCAGCTCGTTGTCGACCGCTTCGACTTCGGCCTCGGACACATTTCGCTCCAAGCCCGCAATCTTGAAATTCATGTCGGCGGCCACGCAGTCCAGCGCCGCTTTCTCCCATTGGACGCGCTGGCGGCGGAGCTGGGTCGGGGGAATGGTGGCCGCGCCGCTGCTCTTGTTGATGGCGATCGATTCCTCGTATTCCGCCTTGTATAACTCGACGATCGCCCGGGCGACGCGGACCTCGGCGTCGTTCGTCGCTTTCTCGTTCGCGACGTCCAACTTGAGTTTCGCGGCCTTCTGCCGCAGCACCGTCTCGGTCTCGTCGACATTGCCCAACACGTCGCCCGCTTTGGCGCGATGCCCCTCTTTTGCAGGCATCTCCTGCAGCACGCCTGCTTCTTGCGCTGGGATGTTTACGTCATCGATCAGCGAAATCAAACAGCTGGGCAGCTCCAGGACGGAAGCGGACGTTCCGCTGCCGACATCGGCCGGCTGTGCCGCCAGGACCAGGTTCGCAATCAATAACGCCGTCATGTTCATGATGAGACTCCAATTCGCTGGGAAGCCGGCTGGTCGTCACCGCGACCGGCCGGGATTTGGCCCCCGCCGCCCGAACTTACGAAAGATAGAAAAAGATGTGAATCTGCAGCCACTCCCACGCCTCGTGGAACCATACGTAGCCGAGCGATCTCCGGCCGCAGAAGACTTGCCCCGTCACGGTGGCCCCCGGATGTGGGTCTCCGAGCTGGGTACGGTCGATGTCTACTCGGACCTTGACAATATTTCCTTCATCCTGGCGGACTTCGGTCGTCGCCTTGACCTCGCGTACGGTCCCGCTCCGCTTGACTCCCGGATCCGTAGCCAGGACATAACTCACGCGTTCGCCAACCCCCGGAGACCGCTGCTGGCCCTCGGCGTCGGCCCGCGCACGACGGACGTGGCCGGCGCGGCTTTCCCGCATATACAACTCCAGTTCCCAGTCCTCCTTGGGATCGGCGATACTCAACAACATCTGTCCCATCGTCACCGGGCGGTACATCAGGGACTTCTGCACGTCCCACGACATCATCACTTCGCCGGCAATCGGACTGCGGATCTCCAGCAACTCGCGTTTCTTCGCCAACAACTGATACTGTTCGTCCAGCGTTTTCAGTTCTTGTTCCAGCTCTTCGGCCTCTCCCGACAAACGAATGCGTTCGACTTCGTCCCGCGCCCGCACGTCCGAACGGCCTGTCTGCTCGAACAGCGACCGCCGCACCGATACCAATCGGCTGCGTTTTACCTGGATTTGGCCTAAGACGTCCTGGTACTTGATCTCCAGATCGGTGTTCCGCAGCTTGACGAGCAGATCGCCTTCCTGGACGAAATCGCGATCCTGAACCTTGACGTCGATCACGTCCCCGTCGACCGGCACGAACACGTCCCGTTTGACGACCGGCTGGAGCGTTCCTTTGGCACTGGGCTCGAAATCCTTGCGGACGAAGACCAGGCACAGCATTAACACGACCAGCGCGGCAAGAACGGCCACCGTCTTGGGCAGGTAGCGGGGGCCGAACAACCAGCGCGACTTGCCGATGGCCTTCCACAGCGGCATCAGGAAGATCCGTTCGTGATCGACCGCGTTCGTCAATGCGCGGGCGCTGTGCTCGTACACCAAGTCCGTCCGCGAGCGGAGGACTTCCTCCGGCAGATCGCTCTCGATCTGCTCGACGATCAACACGCCGATGATTTCGTTGGCCTCGTTGCTCTCGCTGTCCGCTTCGCCGGTGGCGGTTTCGCGCGCGTCCACAAGACGTTTGGGACGCCGCAAAGGAAGAAGCGCCAAACGCTTGGTATGGGACTCGTCGATGTACCGGTCGAGCGCTTCTTCGACCTGCGGCGGCAGCTCCTCGTCGGCCCCGTCGTACCATAGCGATTCGCCGGTCGCCACGACGCGCGTGGCCAGCTTGCCAAGATAATTGACGATGTTCGAACGATTTTCGATGGTGTCCTGGCCACTGATCGCCTCGATCTTGCAGATGCGCCCCCGCATCAGCCCGACACTGACGCGATCACAGCCCACCATCCGCCGGCCTTCGTTGACAATCACGTACGCCGTCTCGCGGACGTCCAGCTGTTCGTGGACCAGACGAGCAAAATGATCGGCCTGTTCCCACAGCGAGTGCCGGGTGCTGATCTGGCGAAGCTTGCGGGTCTTCAGCCACTCGGCCGCCAACTCGCACATTTGCATCAGAAACTTCAGATAGCCCCGCTGCGTCACCGGTTGGGCGTCCGGCCGCTGAAAGATCTCGATTACGCCTTCGACCTGGTTGTCGCTCCGCATCGGCGCAAGGACCAGCAGATAGCGCGTCGGGTTGGCGGCGCCGTGCTCGTCGGCGGTGCCGGATTGCGGCGGGACCAGACTCGGCTCTCCGCTCGCGGCGATTCGGCTCAGCAGACCGAAGTGACGCGCGGCGTCCTCCGAGTCCGGCGACAGCAACGACTCGCTCATCTTGATGTGGTACGCCAAGTCCAATCGCCGCCCGTCGCGGATCACCCACACTGCGCCGCCGATGGCGGCCAATGCAGATACGATCCGCTGCAAGAACGCGGGATAGTACTCTTCCGGCCCAAGCTCGCTCTTGGACAACTGAGCGATTTCGCTCACCAGCCCCCGAATCTGTTGCTTGGTCTGTTCGATGGTGTCAGCATTGACTGCTTGCTCGCTCGACATGTTCCAACACCGTTTGAATCTCGAGGAACCATCCCAGACAGCCACGTTGGATGCGGGGATTTCAAGTAAGGATCGAACCCCCGGGCGGTCAGGAAACAGTCAAAGTTGAATTGTATGTAAGATGACGACTGTGGCGATAAGTTCCAGTGCGCCGGATCCGAAATTCTTTGTAAACCAGCCAGAAACCAGGAATCCTGCGCAAACTTATACGAATAAGAGGA
>Ga0351873_10037_pt1 | contig 17815 bp, 9 predicted proteins | sample TotcelFGM3001N11_FD_206764 | JGI IMG/M metagenome (GOLD analysis project Ga0351873, IMG submission 206764) | Enriched cells from coal bed in the Powder River Basin, Montana, United States - Total cells FGM rep2 HSBNCT.FGM.300.1.N11 ... | reverse complement strand
AATTTATTTTTGGCCCCACCTCTTTGGGGGTGTTTTTTTTTATATTATTTCTTAAAATTTTTTTTTTTCACCCCCCGACCCCAAATCCGCCCCAGCAGCGAATCTCTTAGTCGCCCGTGCAACCAGAACAAATCATTTACTATTGACGGCTATCGGCTGTTCTCAGTTCCTTTTCCGACGACTGCAGTCGCTCGCCAACGGAGTAGAATTTCCGTTCTACAATGAAGAATCCACGTTTTCCCGTCCCAGCGCCCGAGCCAGCGCGGCGGCTAGACGCTCTCGCTGGACCGGTTTCGCAAGAATTTCTTGGATTCCCAAGTCTCGAACGTGCTGGGCGATGCCCGCCAATTCATACCCACTACTGACAATAATCGGCATTCCCGGTCTGGTCGCGAGGACTTCGCGAGCCAGTTCGGCCCCGTTCATCTCGCGCATGGACAAGTCGGTCAGGACCAAATCGAACTGATCGGGACGCGCGCGGAACGCGGCCAAGGCCTCCAGGGGCTTGCCAAAGACGGTCACGCGATAGCCCAAATGCTCCAGCAAGCTGCGCATTGCGTCCCGCACCAGCGCATGGTCGTCGATCAGCAGGATGTGCTCGCCGCCGCCGCGAGGAAGCGGCTTTTCGATGCCGGGCTCCGTCGCCGGCCCAGTTCGCTGCTCCGGAAAGTACGCATGCATCGCGGTCCCTGCGTCCAGGCGGCTTTCTACCGCAATGCCCCCTTCGTGTCCTGTCATGATGGTCCGCACCACGGGCAGCCCCAGACCCGTACCTTGTCCGGCGGGTTTGGTACTGAAAAACGGGTCGAATATCTGCTCCTGAACCTCCGCCGTCATCCCCTGGCCATTATCCCGGACGGTCAGCCGCACATAGGGGCCCGGAGATAACCCGGGCAACTTCGCCGCCATTTCGGTGTCCACATCCACGTTCGCCAAAGACACCGTGATCCGTCCGCCACTTGATTCCAAGGCATGGCAGGCATTGGTCCAAAGATTGACGACAACCTGCTGGACCTGAGACGCATCCGCCAACACGGTCCGTCCCGTGGCGGGGATTTCTACGGCAAGCTCGACACCGTCCGGCAACGAGGCTTCGAGCAGCCGTAGCGCCTCGTGAACGGCGTGCCCCAGCTGGATCGGACGTCGCTGCTGCTCGTCGCGGCGGCTGAAAGCCAGCATTTGGCGAGCGAGGCCAGCCGCTTGGCGGCTGGCGCCGATCGCCCGGTCCAGGTACTCGGCGGTCTGTGTGTCGCCGGAACTGGCGGACAAGGCCAATTGGGCGTTGACGATAATCGCGCCCAGGAAGCTGTTGAAATCGTGGGCGATTCCTCCGGCCAGTTCCCCCAGAGCTTCCATCTTTTGAGCCTGGCGGAGCTGCGTTTCCAGCTTGCGAAGCGATTCGTCCGCCCGCTTGCGCTGGGTTATATCCTCCGCGACTTTGACGAAATGCAGGATGGCTCCGTCGTTGTCGCGAACCGGCGAGATTGCCGCCGCTTCCCAAAACAACTCGCCGTTTCGCTTGCGGTTGACAAACTCGCCCCGCCATTCGCCGCCTGCCAAGATCGTTTTCCACAGTCGAGCGTATTCCGTGGGCGCGGTATGCTCCGACTTGAACATGCGGCAGTTCTGGCCTCGCACCGCCTGCTGCGGGTAACCGGTCACGGCCGTGAACCGAGGGTTGACGTACTCGATGTTACCGGCCGCGTCGGTGATGGTAATGATCGCCGGGCTCTGCTCGACCGCGTGAAACAACAGCCGCAACCGTTCCTCGGCCATGCGCCGGGCTCGCCGCTGCTCGGCTTCCTCCAGACTGCGCTGGACGGCTGCCCCGAGCCGTGCCAGGCGATCTTTGAGAAGATAGTCGTACGCCCCGGCCCGCATGGCAGAGACTGCCGTTTCCTCGCCGATCGTGCCGGAGACCAGGATAAAAGGCAGTTCTAGCCCGCTGGTTTTGACCAGTTTCAAGGCGTCCAGCCCGCTGAATTTCGGCATGGAATAGTCGGACAGCACCAAATCCCAGGTCTGCCGGACCAAGGCCAACTGCATCGCTTCGGGGGTGTCCACCCTCTCCCACGCCAGCTCGTAGCCGAACCGCTGCAACTCGCGGATCACCAACTGGGCATCGAACGGAGAGTCTTCGACAAGTAAGATGCGCAGGGGAGTTGCAGCCCGCACACCTCCATTTTGCATACCAGTCATGGATAAACCCTCGACTCAGCCGGCCCGACGAACTTCCCGCCGCCAGGCTGTTTGTGAATACCATCGAATCGCGCGTATCATCATCGGGTGCGTCACCTACGTTGTTCCCATACCGTTCGTCTATCGAACGACCGCGAGGCCTCGCGGCATCATGCTCGGCGAGACTCCCTATTCCAGAAGAGTTTTTTCCATTAGAATGCAGAAGCGGCGTTACAAACAACCCCTGCTCGGCAAAAAAGGGCGATTCAGCTGCTTCAAGCAACTACAGCAGGTAAAGGCAGATGGACGAACAGGTCCGACAGAACGAAGATCAGGTGCGGCAGTTCATGGCTGTTCAGGAAGCCGAAAGCCGCCGCTTGAGTCGACGGCTGCACGACGAAATCGGCCAATTGATGGCGGCGTTGTGCATGCGCCTGTATTTGGTCCAAGACCTCGGTTCCCAGGACCTGCGTCCGCATTTGGGCGAGTGCCTGGCCATCGCCCAGCAGTCGATTGAAAAGATCCGTGAAATATCGTTCGACCTGTCTCCCTTGATGCTCGAAAGCGGAAGCCTTCCCGACACCGTACGCTACTACTTGGATCACCAGTCCCAGCGCCACGGCCTGGCCGTGGACTTCATTGCATCGTCCTCGTGGACGCCGTTGCCGCGAGAAATCGAGGGGGCGTGCTTGCGCGTGGTACAGGAGGCCCTGGGGAACGTGATTCAACATGCCTCCGCCAGCCGAGTCCAGGTCGAACTGCGTCAGGATGCGGAGACGGCTGAACTGAGGATCCGCGATGATGGCGTTGGCTTTGCGCCGGCTTCGCTTTCACAACCAGGCGATCATTCCTGGACCTTGGGTTTGACCGCGATGCGCCAGCGTATTGAACTGCTCGGCGGCACATGGCACGTCGAGTCCGCCCCCGGGCAGGGAACGGTAATCCGAGCTATTCTGCCTTTGGCCGACCCTTCTACGTCAGTCCATCGCGGCTGACCGAGCTACGTTTTTGCAGGTCGTAAGCATGTCCATTCGATCCATCCAAGTCCTACTTGCCGACGACCACCATTTGGTTCGGGCTGGACTCCGCGCTTTGGTTCAAAGCCTATCCGGCTTTGAAGTGGTCGCGGAAGCCGGCGATGGGCGCGAAGCGGTGCAGCTGGTGAAGAAGCTTCGGCCGGATATCGCCCTGATGGACATCATGATGCCCGAACTGGACGGCCTGGGAGCTACCGCCTTGTTGGCGACAGCCTCGCCCGACACGCGGGTCGTCATCCTGTCCATGAATGCCGGCGCTGACTCGGTGCTGCGGGCGATGCGAGTCGGCGCGGCGGGCTATTTGCTGAAAGACGTCACTCCCGCGGAACTGGAATTGGCGTTGCGATCCGTCGCCCGCGGCCAAACATATCTCTGCGCCGCCGCCTCACGGCACGTGATCGACGGATACGTCGACAAAGCTGGCTCCGGAGCCGACCCGCTGGATCGTTTGACGCCGCGCCAGCGGGAGGTGCTGCAACTGGTCGCCGAAGGGTGTACGACCAAGGTGATTGCCAGCAAGCTGAAAATCAGCGTGAAGACGGCGGAAACGCATCGCGCCCAGCTGATGGAAGAGCTGGACATTCATGAGATCGCTGGGCTGGTGCGTTTCGCGATCCGCTCGGGTTTGGTCTCCGCTGACACGTAAGGCGTCCGGCCCGCGCACCTCGACGGTACCGCCGACTCAGGTCTTTCCCTGCCGGTGACTCAGGTTTTCCCTGTGCGGCGTATCAGGGTTCTTGACCATTTGCGCGAACCACCGGTTGCCTGTAGGTTACACATGCAAGGTGAATGTCAGGATGAAGGATCTCGGAAAGGAATCGTCCATGGACGAACTGAAAATTCTCGTTATCGGCCAATTTTCCACCTGGGTGGACGTAATCGAGCCGGGACTCAAAAGGCTCCTGCCGAGCTTCAGGTTCCAATCGGTCTTGCGCGCCTTAGACGCCCTGCCGGAGATAGAAACGGGACGTGTTATCGCGAGCGTGGCATTCGTGCAAGAGCCGGCCGACGAAGCCCCCTTGGCGGCCTTGCTGCATGACTTGCAGACGAAGCATCTGTCGATCCCCGTGTTCGTGATCACCGCGGAGAACGACGTCTACCAGCGGCTGCGATTCTTTGAGTGGGGTGCGGTGGATTGCTTGGCGTGGCCCGTCGACTTGTCCCGACTGGCGGCCCTGATCGACGTCCTCTCGGTTCGTCGCCGGGTCGCCGACAGAACCAAACCCGGGAAAACCCTCCGGGCTGCGCCAATCGTTGAATCTTCGCAGCGCACCGTCGCAGGATTTATGTTCGCCAGCCGAGCCATGCGGGACTTGTACGATCACATCGAGTCGGCGGCCGACTCGGATACCCACGTTCTGCTTACCGGCGAGACGGGAACCGGCAAGAGCCACGTGTCCAAAGCGATTCATGACCTTTCACCGCGGCGGAAGAAGCCCTTTGTTGTCGTCGAGTGCGGCGGGCTGTCGCCGACCCTGCTCGAGAGCGAATTGTTCGGCCACGTGCGCGGTGCCTTTACGGGCGCCGATCGCGACCATGTCGGCAAATTCGCGGTGGTCGAAGACGGCACGATTCTGTTGGACGAAATCGATTGTGTGCCGTTGGAAGCCCAGGCAAAGTTGTTGCGGGTGTTTGAGGAGCGCGTGTACGAGCCGGTCGGCGCCAATCGCACGGCTCGATTTCGGGCACGCGTAATCGCCGCTACGAACCGGCCGTTGGATCAGCTGGCCGCCGAGGGCAAGTTTCGTTCGGACTTGTTCTTCCGTTTGAACGTCCTCGAGTTCTGCCTGCCGCCGCTGCGGGACTGCCGGGAAGCGATCGGACCGTTGGCCGAGAACTTCTTGAACCTGTGCTGCCAGCATGCGAATCGCTCGATCGAGGGAATTACGTTTACGGCCCTCGAAGCCATGCTGGCCTACGACTGGCCGGGCAACATTCGCGAATTGCGCAACTGCATCCAGCGAGGCGTGACCCTGTGCCGCGGCGACGTGCTGGACGTTGCCGACCTGTCCGAGCCGATTCGCAGGGCCGCTGCCAAGGCCGGACAAAGCGTCCCCGTGGCCGTCCACAAGCCGTCGCGAAACGAATTGGACTCGGCCCGTCAGCACGGCGAGCGGCATCGGATTCTTCAAGCGCTGGCCAAGCACGACAACAATCGCACGCACGTCGCCAAGGAACTGGGCATCAGCCGCGTGGCCCTGTACAAGAAACTTCGCAAATTCGGGTTGTTTGAAGCGCCGGCCTGAGCCAAGCGACCGCGCAGGACCATTGTAGTAGGCACACTCCATGTGCCGTACGGTGCGGACGGCACACGGAGTGTGCCTACTACGATCTTGCGTCACGGCAGTTTCGGCTTCAGCGGCGTGGTGCCGTCCTTGTCCACGGGGTAGGCCGCGTCTTGTTTTTCGAGAGCGGTGATCAAGCCTTGCATCATGCGGCGCAGTTCTTCGGGTTGTGCAACGGCCAGGTTCTGCTGCTCAAACGGATCCTCGGACAAATGGAACAACTGGTAGTGCGAGTTGTCGGAGACGCCGGTAGGGAAGTAGTGATAGATGACCTTCCACGGTCCTGCGCGATAGCACGTAAAATAGTCTGTGCGATGCGGGGCGTGCGGATAGTGCATCAGGAACGTCTCGCTGCGGCGGCTGTCGTGCCGGCCGGCAAGCAGCGTGTCCAGCCGCGCGCCGTCGAGGGCGTGATTCGATGGTGATTCGATTTCGACGAGCGCCAAGATGGTGGGAAACAGGTCGTAGACCGCGGCTTGCTGGCTCTGGATGGCTCCCGCGCGGATCGGCAGACGCTTCTGATGCGGATGATCGGCATTCGGCTTGGCCCAAGCGGCGATCAGCGGCACGCGCGTCCCGCCTTCGTAGTGCGAGCCCTTCTTGCCGCGCAGCGGAGCGGCACAGGCGACCTCGTGCTGATGGCCCAGCGGCGCGTCCGAACCGTTGTCGCCGAGGAAGAAGACGAGCGTATTTTCCGCAACGCCCAGCGTTTCGAGATGATCGAGGAGGTCGCCGAGCGATTTGTCCATGCCTTCGATCAAGGTGGCAAACGCCTGGGCGGGAGCCGGCTTGCCGGAATCGCGGTAATGTTCGGCAAAGCGGGGATCGCTCTGAAACGGCGCATGCACCGCGTAGTGGGCCAGATAAAGAAAAAATGGTTTGTCGGCTTGGACGGCCGCGGTCACTTGCGACACGGCCTCAACGGTCAACGCCTCGGTGAGAAACGTCTCCGTGCCATGGTACTTTTCCAGGTGCGGGACGGCGTTGCCGACACGTTTGGTGCCGTGGCCGTAATTCTCCTGGCCATAGTAGCTTCCGGGAGCCCCGAAAGAAGCGCCGCCGACGTTGATGTCGAAGCCCAGATTCAGCGGATCCGCCCCCTGGGCGTCGCGCGGTCCAAAATGGCCTTTGCCCACGTGGATCGTGCGATAGCCGCCAGCTTGCAGCAGCGTGGCCAAGGTGACGTCGCCTCGCTTCAAGCCCGTCCAGTTCCACTGCGGCGGGCCGGACGGCCCGGCGTTGTCTTTGTCAGGATTGATCCAGTTCGTGGTGCGATGCCGAGCGGCGTTCTGGCCGGTCAAGAGCGAAATGCGCGTGGGTGAGCAGACACTCATCGCCGAGCAATCGTTAAAGCGGATCCCGCGGGCCGCAAGCCGTTCCATGTGAGGCGTGCGGTAATAGTCGTTGAGCGGATAACGCTTCGGTTGGCCGTCCGCATCGGTCAAGAACGGCACCGAGGTATCCATCACGCCCATGTCGTCGACCAGAAAGATGACGATATTCGGCGCCGGCTCGGCGGCGCGGGACGAGTCCGGCATGACCGCCGGAGAAAACGCGACGCCCAGGACCACGGCCGGCAAGCCGTAGCGAAGCCGCGAACAAAACGAGGCCCAGGAACAAATCAGGACGGCAACGGGATGGGAATGTGTCATGGTTCTGCCTGAAGTGGGAAAGGTGATGGAAGGTGGTCGCGTGTGTCTCCAGCAAGCCCCTGCCTGTGGAAAAATCATAATCTTTCCGATCGCGGTGTCATAGCTAGCCTCGCCAACACGGACTTAGCCCCCTTGCTATCTACCCACCTCGTCGAAGCCTCGCAAAGCCCCTGGATTTCGCCCGATATACAATATTTCGCCTGAGTGATCCCAAGTGTCGTTAGAATCGAAACTTAGGTGCTTTCCAGGCCACGGACACAAACCATCGGGAACAGCGAACGATCGCTTGCCAGAGTCTTGACGAAGTCAATGGCGCCCGGCTAGAATACCATCAAGGCAAGCCGCAATTATTCCGTAAGGGCTTTGATAGTTTTCGCTCCGGCTCGTCCCCTACAAATCCGCCGCGTCGATGCAACGGCGCTCTTATCGACTAATCTTCAAAACATATCAATCGTCGGCGTTCAACGGACGGAGCGCTAAGTTCCGGATGCTAGGAGGCGTAAAAAAACGAGGAAGATACCGGCCATCGAACGCGCCGGTTGCTTGGCAGCCAAGGAGGCTCTGATGGCACGAGACGTTGTCCTCGAAAAGGCGGCGAGCACGCAGACATTGCGGCCGGATCATCCGCATCGATTGCTGGAACAGATCAACGATGCCTTCTACGATTCAGCGGATGCTGTCGCCCAGTTGCGAGACCGGCTCGTTCAACTGGCAGAGCAGTTAGAAGGTCGCTTCGCCGAGGAAGAACAGAGCGGCCGGTTTGATGACGTGCTGTGCCATGCTCCGTGGTTGACGCCCAAAGCCCAGGAACTTCAACAACAGCATGTGCCACTTGTTGAGACGGTGCGGGGCATTCAGCGGATGTGCGACGCAGGCGACAATCCAGTCGCCTGGTGGGGACGCGTGCGGCGCGAGTTCGAAGGACTTGCCGAACGGCTGCAGGAACACGAAGCGGGCGACCACCGCCTGCTGGAAGAGATGCATGGCGGACCGGCCTGGGCCAACGAGGAATGACCGCCGCGGCATGAATTCGTTTGGCGTTCGGCCTCATTCGTCCAGCCGAACCTTGCCCTTGGCCGAGATGGTCGCATTGCCATAGATGGGCGAATAGCGGTAGTAGACTTCCAGCGTCATGGCGGCCAAGGCAGTACAGTATAACCGGCCGGCTTCATCGTGATGGCCGTCGAGCGACCAACTGCCCAGTTCGCTTCCCTCGTGACTCTGTGTATGAACCAGGTAGTCGCGCATGAAGCCGTTCCATTTTTCCCACGGCGGGCCGCCGTAGTGATGCATGACTTGCGTGGCGTAGTAGTAGTAGTACAGGCCCTTGCCGGGGCGCGCCCAGAAGTTCAGACGCTCGACGCCATGGGACAACCCCGGCCGTCTCCGCTCCCAACCGGTGTACATCCGGCACAATAATCCGATCGGCGTCGTAGCGGTGATCGGGGCGTTCTTTTCCAGGTAGGGACGCTTGTTCCCATAGGTGTAACCGTAGCAGGAACCGACGCGGTCTTCGGACACAAAGTCCAGGAACCGGACGGCCTTCGCCGCGACCTTCGGGTCCACCTCCAAACCCGCCAGGTACGCGCTCTTGAGCGCCATCAGTTGCCAGCCGACGACCGATGTGTCGCCCGGCTGACGCGGGCGATACCGCCAGCCGCCACCGGCGGGATGCTGAGCCCGTTCAATGAACGTGATCGCCTCTTGGGCCGCGCGCGTTAACGCCGGCAACGTGACGGGTACCGTCGCGTCGAAGGCGAAATCGAGCAGGTACCCGTCAGCGGGCCGCCCGCGACGCTCCGCGCCGGCGCCGTCGGAATCGTTCGCGGCCGCGGCGGGCTCCCCCCAGCGCGGCATCGCGGTCACGGGCTGTTGATACTGATCTCGCGTCATGGCCAACGCTTCGCACAGCGCGAGGGTCGCCAAACCGTGGCTGTACATGTTGCCCGAGGGGTCCATCAGACTGCCGTCGGAAGCCTGCTGTTGGATCAAATAACGCAACCCCGCCGAAACCTCCTCCCGATACTCGCCCTGCAATTGAGTATGGCCGGCGCCCAGTAGGGCCAGCAGCACCATGCCGGTGGCGCCGTGCAACGCATCCACGTACGGCCCGGGAACGCTGCAGCGACAACCGGCACAGTCGTGGTCTCCCAACTGCTGGTTGAAGCACCACGAGCCGTCGTCCCGCTGATGTCGGACCAGCCATTGGAGAGCAAGTTGAACCGCGTTCTCGCTTTCCACCGTCGCCCCCTGCGTCAGCGCTTGTTGCCGGCGCTCGCCGCGCAGCGCCAAGCCGCCGCGCGCGTCGCCGCCTACGGTGAACCCCGGATCCTTGCCGGGCCGGGAGGCCGAAGGCAGCGATTCTACATCCGGCTGCAGCGTGGCGGTCTCCAACGCCGGGACAACCACCTCGGGATGAGCAATCTCCGGTGCCGCCAGCAGGACATCGTCCCAAAACGCCTGATCGGGGGCAGCCTCCAACGCCTCGCTTGCGACGACGGGCGGCATGTCGACGATCAACTCCTCGAACTCTTCCGCGCGGCCGTCGTCCTCGGAATCGACGACCGACAAGCTGACGAGCTTGGCCCCCCGATCCGGATCGCGCGCCACGTACAGACTCAGCAGCAGGAACAGCAGTAGATGAATCACCGCGCTGACCAGGCTGCCGGGCATCGCGTGAAACAGCACGAAGCCCTTTTCGCGCTGCTCCCGTTCCGGCGGCGGTACTTCGGCCAGCGGAGCCAGTTGTTGCTGCATTTGCCGTTCGAGAAACGGATCGATCGGCGGCGGCAAACGGGGCGCCATGCTAGCACGGACCGGCGGCGGTTCCGGCGCCGTTCGGGGTGGCGGCGGTTCGGGCAACGTGCAGTCCCAATCCGGCGCGTCCCCGGCATCCGTGCGGCCGATCGTCGCTTCGGCGGAGCCGCCCCATTCTCGCGCGGATTCAATGCCAAAGGTGTGTGATGCGTCGCCAGCCACTCGTGGTCCTCAATCTCCCCTGTTCGTGCCGTGATTGCGTCTGCCGCCACCTCCGCCTGTGTACATGATAGAGAAAAACGGCAACGCGACACAAGGGTTTGCGTCGCGTTCCCGACGCAATTCAAGGGTTTGAAGAGCCCGCTCTATTGCGAACCTCGTGGATGCTTTGCGTCCCGAACGCCGCGAGCTATGATAAACGCGTAAGCTCCGGGATGCAGTCGGCGGGCTTTGAGGATGTCCGCCTGATCCGCAGCGACGAAGGCATGCACGCGGTCGTGTCGGCGCGGCGGAGGAAAGAGGATTAAGTACATAGCAGCACCAAACACGTTATGCCACATTCGCTCGATAGGGGATGCCGATGACGTTTACGTCGTGCCGCAGATCGCGGGCTGGTTGTCGAACCGTTCTCATCGGCCTGCTGGCCTGGGCAATTGCCATTTCCCCGCCGGTAGCGGGTCGAGCGGCCGAGAATTCTTGGCCGATGCTGGCCCACGACGCGGCGCGGAGCGGCGGGACGACGGCGGAAATCCGGCCGCCGTTCAGCCGCAAATGGTATCGTTTGTTCTCGGACGAGGGGTTGATGGCCGGAGTCCAGCCCGTGGTGGCCGGCGGCTGTGTGTTGGTCGGCACCCTGGCGGGCGTGGTCTACGCGATCGACGCCGAATCGGGCCGGGATCGCTGGACGTTCCGCGCCGGCGGTGCGGTGCTGCACTCGTGCGCGGCGGACGGCGGTTTGGTATTCTTCGGGTCGGCCGACGGCAAGATCTACGCGGTCCGCATCGCAGACGGCGTGTTGGCTTGGACGGTGCCCACCGGTGCGGCGGTGTGGAATGCGCCGGCGATTCACGCGGGAACGGTTTTCGTGGGCGGTCGCGACGGCCGGCTGTACGCGATTCGAGCGGCGGATGGGAGCCTGCTTTGGACTGCCCTGACCGGTGGTCCGCTGCTGTGCAGTCCGGCGGTGGACGGCGCGGCGGGACGTGTTTACGTGGGCGGCGAGGACATGCACGTGTACGCGCTGGCAGCGGACGACGGGCGCCAGATTTGGCGCAGCGACAAACTGCCGGGCGTCAGCATGCGGGGCTATCATCCGGTCATTTCCCCAGATGGAACGGTGCTGGTCACCGTGACGCCCGCCGCGTCGCTGGACTGCATCGCGCAGGTCCTGCTGGACATGGTGAAAGAAATTTTCGGCGATTTTTCCAGCTGGCGGCACACGCCGCACGAGAACGCTCGCTGGCGCGCGTCCAATTTCGAGTTGCTGAAGGATCCGAACACCTACGGCAGGCAATTGGCGTACCTCCGCGGCCGCCTGCAGGACGAGCCCGGCTTGCAGACGTTCTTCGTCCTGGACGCGGCGACCGGCAAGCAGCGGTTCACGGCGCCGATCATCTATTCGGAGAGCATGAACGGGACCGCCGCGCCCGCCATCGTGGCGTCGGATGGACGGGTGATCGTCAAGTACCAAGCCTTGCTGCGGAGCCGCTACGAGCACTATTCCCCCTTCTTGAACGTCGGCTATCTCGACACCACCGCCGGCGACATCGCGCCGATCATGGATCAATCGCGGACCTACGGCTGGCACGACAGCCTGTTGCTCGTGCATGACGAGCAGTGCCAGCTGAGTGTGGCGGGCCGGATCCTGCTCAACACGCACCAGGACAACGTCAACGCGCTCGACTTGGACACCGTGCAGGGTTATCGCGAACCGTTGTGCCGGAACGTGCACGAGCCGCAGCCGGGCGAGGCGGTGGCGATCTGGTCGCACGTATTGCGAGGCGAGCCGCTTCCCGTGGGCAAGGAGTGGCTGGCTCGTGGCACGGCCGTCTACGGTGGCGGCTCGGTGATCGACGTGCCCGTGTCCGTGGCGGGCGACAGTTTCTACTTCATCCCCACACATGAGATGAATGCCGGGGCGGCCGTGATCGCCTATCGCATGGATGCCGACGGCCGCGCGCACCAGACGGTGCCTCCGCTGTCGGATCCGCTGACGGACGACCAGTGGCAATCCGTACAGCAGCGGCCGTGGGACTGGGACTCGCTGGCCATGCCGCGATTGGATCACGTGTCGAGGGCGCTGCCCGGCGCGGTACCGGGAACTCGGCAGCAGCCGCTGGCCGAGGAAGCGGTTCAGGCGGTTGCGGAGATTTCGGATGCCGATTTGGACCGCTACATTTGGGAGGCGGCCCGCGTTCGCGGAACCGGCGACACGTCGGAGTCACCGCTGCGTGAGGCTCTGTCGGACGGCGTGTGCGAACTGATCCGGCAAGCCTGGCGGCCGCTGGTGTTCCCCGCCGGAAAGCATCCCGAAGAGGCGTACCGTTTCTTCAGCGATCCGAGCGAGACCCTGTTCACGCTGGCTCGGGCTTATCCGCATTTGGAGGCCGGTTTGCAGCACGATGTCCGGCGTTTTGTCGCCGTGTGGGCGGCAGCGGACGGGCCCCTGGCCGGTCCCACGGGACGTCGCACCCTGGCGCCCGATGCGGGCGAAATCCGTTCGGCGTACGACGTGCCGGAGCGGCTGCTGCGCGTGAGGGACGATTTCGGCCGCAGCGAAGTCGCGCATTTGTATCCGCTGTGGCTGTGGGCCCGCACCAGCGGCGACTGGAGCAAACTCGAGCGCGACTGGCCCCGCCTGCGTCCGCTCGCGGACCATGCGCCCAACGGGATCGACGAGGATTGCCGCAACGGTTACGTCGCCGGGCTGCTCGCCTACGGCCGGATCGCGCACCGGCTCCAAGACGACCAGGCGGTACAGCACGGTCTGATGGCGGCTCGCCGAGCGATGCGCGAGCGGCTCGCATACGAATTCGCTCATCCGCGAGGCGGCGTCATCACCCGCGTACCGGTCGGCCGCTCGATCTTCGGCCGCTGGCGGCACTTGACGCCCGACGTCGGGCGGCTGCTGCAGGTCCATGCCGCGGCGACGCATCGGCACTTGATGGACGTCTATGTCGACTATCATCGGCCCACGTGGTGGCTAAGCTGGAATGTGGAGCTGATGGTGCGCAACGAAGCCTCGTTCTCGTTTCCCACGATGTCGGCCGAGATTTTCAACGCGCGAGCGCTGATTCTCCGGGAACCGCAAAAACAGTTGGCACAGTATCTCGATCTGCCGTGGTGCCGCGCCGACCTGTTTTACCTGCAGAAGCTGGTTGCGTGCCTCGAAGCGGACAACGAGACCGTGTGGGAGGACGTGAGAGGTTAGGCCCTGTCCCACGACCCTACTTGGCGGCGGCCAGCGGCTCGAGAACTTTCGCCCGGCGGCGCGGTTTCTCGGGGCCGGCCACGGGCGGCGCCGTGTCGGACCGGCCGGATACGAGACGCACCAGGAACGCTTTGGCGTCCAGTACCAGGCTGAACAGCAGGGGCACGACGACCAGCGTGAACAGGGTCGAGCAAACCAGTCCGCCGACCACGACCGCGCCCAGCCCTCGATACAGTTCGCTGCCGGCTCCCGGGGCCAATACGAGAGGCAACATGCCGAAGACGCTGGTGGCCGTGGTCATGAAGATCGGGCGGATGCGGGTCTTGACCGATTCGCGAATCGCTTCGCGCGGCGGCAGCTGTTCGCAGAAATCATGTTCGCTCTCCCCGATGCCCCGCATAAAATTCAAGGCCTGGTGAACCAGCAGGATGGCGTTGTTCACCACCACGCCGATCAAGATGACAAAGCCGAGCATGGTCAGCGTATCGAGTTGTTGGGTGGGCTCGAGAATGCGGACCAAACGCAGGCCGGCAAAGCCCCCCACCGTCGCCAGCGGCACGCTGAACAGGATCACGACGGGATACAAGAAACTCTCGAACAAAGCGGCCATCAGCAGGTACGTAATCACCAAGGCCAGGAACAGCCGGCTTAATCCCACGCTCTTCAGCGAAGGCAGGTTCCAGCCGTCCCAGTGGCCCAACAGGGCCGTGCGGACTTGCGTCAGTTTGTCGGCGTTGCCTGACATCCGAACCTGGACGTCGGACGCCATGCTGCCGGCAAAACGCAACTGGGCGACCAACTCCTCGATCCTCGCCTGGGCCTCCTCCAACGCCATCTCGGGCGGCGGACTGACCGTAAACGACACGGCCCGTTGCTGTTCGACGCGGCGGATGGACTGCGAGGCGTCGGCCTCCGCAAAGCGAACCAGTTCGCCCAGCGGCAGGATCGTCTGGCGGCCGTCCGCCTCGGTGATAGCCAGCGGCATTTCCCCCAATTGGTCCGGGGACAATTCTAAGCGGGGATCGCGGACCAACACCAGATCGATGTTGTCGCCCTCGAAGGAAAAGTCGCCGACGATCGCGCCGTCGACCAGCGCCCGGGCGGCCAGCGCCAGCGACTGGACGTGCAATCCCAGTTCCTTGGCGCGGACCTGGTCGATGACGATTTGCCGCTCCGGTCCGGACTCGTTAAAGGTCATCGGATCGCTGCGCACGGCGAATTTCGAGAATTCGTCCATCAGCTTGCTCTGCAGCTGTGCGGCGCTGTTCTTGAGCCGCGTTAGATCGGTACCCACGGTTTCGACTTGCACCGAATTCGACCCGCCGACATTGCGGCCGAAGATCGAGCGTTGGGAGGCAAAGCCGTAACTGCCGGGAACCTGGTTCATCGCACGGTTGAGAATCGCCTTGACCGGCCGCACGTTCTCCGGGTCCTTGCTGGTGGTGATCATGAACACCCGCCCACGGGAGACGACGAAATAAAACTCGTCCAGCGCCGGAACCTTGGGGATCGGCTTGCCCGTCTGGACGTCGATCAGCGGTGCAATGGCCTGCGCCTGTTGCGAGTTCTCCGCCTCCCAGTACGGACGGACTGCCGCCTCCAGCCGTTTGGCCACCGAGGTATTCTGCTCCAGCGAGTAGCCGGGCGGGTTGAACATCGTGCCGAAAGAGAAATTCTTGTTGCCGTCCGGCAGGTAGCTGGCGGGCAGCATCAGCATCCAACTGGCGCCTACGGCGCCCACGGTAATCAGCGTGATGATCATCACGCGGACCCAAGCACCGGAGCGGCTGGGAAAAGTCAGCAGGTGAATCAACCGCGAAAAAGCATCGCAACCCCACGCCAAAAAGGGTGCCAAACCGAACAGCGAACGCAGGGCCCGCGCGAACGGTCCTCGCGCCGGGCGGCGATGCCGCAGAAACTTGGACCCAGCCATCGGCACGACAGTGATGGAAACCACCAGCGATAACGTGACGGCCGCACAAATGGCCAGCGCGATGTCGTAAAACAACTGGCCGACTTCTTCCTTAATCGTCAGCACGGGAGCGAATACAGCCACCGTCGTCAAGGTCGAGGACAAGATGGCTCCCCAAACCTCCTTGGTGCCGCGATACGCGGCCTCGGCGGGCGTTTCCCCCAACGCCAGGTGGCGATCGATATTCTCCAGCACCACGATCGCGTTATCCACGACCATGCCCACGGCGAAACTCAGGCCCGCCAGGGAAATCACATTCAGGTTTCTTCCCGTGAGGGCCATGACGACAAACGTGCCGATCACCGAGATGGGGATCGCCACGGCGATAATCAGTGTCGGCCGGGTGCTGCGAAGAAACATCAGCAGGACGAGCACGGCCAGGCTGCCGCCCAGGACGAGGTTCTCGCGGACCAGGCCGACCGCGCGGCGAATGTAATAGCTGTCGTCGGCGACCAGCCGCAAGCGAACCCCGTAGCGGTCGTTCTCGAACGATGGCAGGACGCCGCCGGGCGCGTTCAAATCGACGATCACGCGGCGGATCTGGTCCGCGACCGTCAGCACGTTGGTCCCGGTTTCGCGTTTGATGAACAGACTCATCGATGTCCGCCCCTTGGACTGGGCGAAGTTGACCTTTTTTTCCAGGCGAAGGTCCACGTCGGCGATCTCCTCGACGCGGATCGGCACGCCATGTGCGTCGACCTTGACGATGGTCTGACGGATCGGCTCCAGCGAATCGAACTGGCCCAGTACGCGAAACCGCACGTCCTGACGGCCGTGCGCCAGGTCGCCGGCCGATTCGTTGACGTTGTCCATCTGCAGGGCGTTGCGCAGATCCATGAGGCTGATGCCGCGCTGGGCCAGCGCCGTCGGATCGAACTGGACGTGCACCTGGTGCTCGCGACCACCGTGGATCCCCACTTCGGAGACGCCCGCGATCCGTTCCAAAGCCGGTTTTACATACCGGTCGGCATAATCGTAAATGCGGGCCATTTCAAAATTCGGGTCTTGAGCCTGCAGCAGGCAATACGCCACGGCGTCGTCGCTGGCGGAGTCCGAAGCGCGAATGACAGGCCGCTCGACGTCGGCCGGATAGGCCCGCACTTCGTCCAGCCGGTTGGCCACTTCTTGCAGCGCCCGCGAGATGGGGAAACCGACGTTGAACTCCAAGGTGATCCCAGCCTGCCCCAGTTCGGCCGTGGCGGTCATCTGCCACAGGCCCTGGAGGGTTTTCAGCTTTTCTTCCTGCTCGATCAGGATCGATTTCTCCACCTCCTCCGGGCTCCGCCCCGGCCACATGGTGCGGACGGTAATCACGGGCCGCTCGACGTCGGGCGTCAGCTGGATGGGGATAGCGTTCAAGGCGATCAGGCCGAACAAAACGACGAGGATCACCCCCACAGCGACTTTTACCGGGTTGCGGATCGAGAAACGGATCGGATCCACGGTTAACCCTCCTGCAGAGCCACGATACGAACGCCCTGGCCCGGCGTCAGCCGCTCGGCGCCTTCGATCACCACCGAAGCCCCGTCGTTCAGCAGTTCGCGATCCGGGCCGGTTTCCGATTCGATCGCGTACTCCGCCGTCATCCGCGCGGTAATCGTCACCGGCACGGGCTGGACCTGGGCGTCGCCGTTTGTTCCAGCACCCACCGCGACCCACACCGTCGAGCCGTCGGGACGGACGAGAACGGCATCCCGGCCGACCACCAGCGCTTCGCGCTCGGGTCCTGTGGCGATCAAAGCCGTGACGCTCATTCCCACTTTGAGACGGCCGCCCTGATCGTCCAGCCGCACGCGAACGGGAAACGTGCGCGACGCCGCTGGACCGTAAGGCGTTATCGACACGACCTTGCCTCGCGCATCCTCGCCCAAGGGGTCGATTCGAATCGGCAAGTCTTGATCCAGGCCGATCAGATTGATCATCGACTCGGGGACCATCAAGAGGGCGTCCACTTGCCCGCTGGAAACGATATCGACGATCGGATCGCCCGGCGACAGGTATCCGCCCAGTTCCGCTTGTTTTTCAACGACCGTACCGTCAAAGGGAGCCAGAATGACGGATCGAGCAATCCGTTCATTTTCTTCCTCCAACGTCGCCCGGGCCTCGGCCAATTTGGCCTCCAATTCACTGACCATGGCGCGGCGCGATTCCAGTTCGCTGGCCGTCACTACGTTCGTCAGACTCAATTGCTCACCCCGCCGCAGTTCCGCTTGCTGGTACGCAAGCTGGGCCTGGGCCGATTCCAACACGGCTTGACAGCGCTGCGCAGCCAGCCGGCTCCAGACGTCGTCCACCCGGGCGAGCACCGTCTTGCCGGCACGCGCAGGCGTTCCCACTTCGACCGGCAGTTCGATGATCTTCCCGGCCACCTCGCTGGCCACCGTGACTTTGCGGACTTCGACCAAGCGGCCGATAATCGAGCGTTGCGGCTGGACCTGCTTGCGGTGAGCCGTGCTGACCCGGATCAGAGCACGGGGCGCTTCGGCAGCCTTTCGACCGGCTTG
>Ga0351873_10168_pt1 | contig 17984 bp, 11 predicted proteins | sample TotcelFGM3001N11_FD_206764 | JGI IMG/M metagenome (GOLD analysis project Ga0351873, IMG submission 206764) | Enriched cells from coal bed in the Powder River Basin, Montana, United States - Total cells FGM rep2 HSBNCT.FGM.300.1.N11 ... | reverse complement strand
GGGCTTGGAAGATGGGGACGAAGTCCAAGTCGCCGAAACCGGGGCCCTGCAAGTTGGGATCGTTGGCGTGGAAATGGATCATGGCCGCGTGGTGACGGCGGATCACGTCGGGGATCGGCTGCTGCTCGCCGCCCGTCATCGCCTTGCAGTCCAACAGCAGTTGGATCTGGGGCGCGTCGATTCGCCGGACCAGTTCCATCGCCTCGGCCGCGTGGGTCATGAAGTTCGTCTCGACGGGCGCCAGCGGCTCCAGAGCCACCCGGACCCCGGTCTTTTCCAGAACCGGTAGCATTCTCTCCAGCACCTCGGCGGCGTTGTCGAATGCTTGCTGACGCGTCACGTCCGGCAGCACGTTCCGCTGCTTGGGCGAGCCGAGCACGAGCACGTCGCCGCCCAGGTCCGCACAGAACCTGGCCAACTCCCCCAGGTAATCGGCCGTCTTGCGGCGGACGTTGGCGTCCGGCGTGGTCAGGTGCAGGCCCTCCGTCTTGGCCAACAGCCAGTGCAAGCCCAGGATCTTCAAGCCCGCCCGTTCGGCCTGCGAACGCAACTCGGTGCGGCGGGCGGCGGAAATGTCCGTGACATAGGTGGCAATGGTGAACGGGGCGATCTCCAGGCCCGTGTAGCCGCATTCGGCGACAAACTCGACGACCTTTTGGTGCGGCCAATTCTCGAACGTTTCGTTGCAGATCGCAAAGCGGGTCTGCCAGCCCGCAGCCTCGGCCGCGCCGGCCGGAGCGTTCATGCCGGCCGCAGGCAGCAGGGAAGCCAAACCGGCGGCGCCGGCAGCTTGTTTCAAAAAGTCACGACGGGTGGGGTTCGACATGCGTTGCTCCTTGTCAAAGCGGTGATCGTTCGCCGCACTCTGAAATCGTTGCGGTTCTGCGTCAAGCTTGCGTATAGCGTTCAAAGCGATGCTTGTCGGATGCTTTCATGTAGGCGTCGGCCGGCTCGATCACCTCTTGCCGCAGCAGTTCCTCCAAGGCATCGTCCATCGACTGCATGCCCTCGCGGCGGCCGGACTGCAAGACCGACGTGATCTTTTCGATCTTGCCTTCGCGGATGATATTCGACACGGCGTGCGAGCCCAGCAGGATCTCGTTGGCGGCGACGCGGCCTCGCCCCGCCTTGCGGCGGAGCAGCTGTTGGGCCACGATTCCGCGAATCGACTCGGCCAGCATCGTGCGGATCTGAGCTTGCTGGTCGCTGGGAAAAACGTCGATGATGCGGTCGATCGTCTTGGGAGCGCTGTTGGTGTGCAGCGTGCCGTAGACCAATGCGCCCATGCTGGCGGCGCTGATCGCCAGGCCGATGGTCTCCAGATCGCGCATTTCGCCGACCAGCACCACGTCCACATCCTGCCGCGGCACCGCCCGCAGCGCGGCGGCAAACGATTCGGTGTGCGTGCCGACCTCGCGATGACTGATCATCGAGCGATTGTTCTTGTGAACGAACTCGACCGGATCCTCAATCGTCACGATATGCCGCCGGTGGTGGCGGTTGATGTGATCGATCATGGCAGCCAACGTCGTCGATTTGCCGCTGCCCGTGGGACCGGTGACCAGGACCAACCCGCTGCGCAACTCGGTCATCCGTTTGAGCACCAGCGGCAATTTCAATTCGTCCAGCGTCAGGATGCGGGTGGGAATCAGCCGCATCACGGTGGCATATCCGGTGCGCTGAAAGAAATAGTTGCAGCGGAATCGCGCCTGGTCCTCGATTCCATACGCAAAGTCGAAATCCAGATTCTGCTCGTATCGCGTCCGCTGTTGCTCGTTGCAGATCTCAAACAAGTACGCACCCAGCGACTGTTCGCTCAGTACGTCATGCGCTTCGATCACCCGCACCTCGCCGTCGATGCGGTATTTGGGCTTCTGCCCCACGACCATGTGCAAGTCGGAGGCGTTGACGTTTTGCATGTTCAACAGCAGGGGGTCAATCTTCGCCATAGCGGCGTCCTTTCCTCAACGAAACGCGGCGGCGTTCGAGCCGGGATAGCGTGCGTGCGCCGCAAGCATCTGTTTCAAGTGGGCGCGACGCCGCAGGATACCGAAGGAACTGAAGGACCATTGGACTTCGAGGCGGCGCGCCGGTCAAGCGGCCGCTTGCGGTTTGGGCGGGATGATCCGTGAAAACGTGGCAGAATCATCACGGCAGAATGATGATGCGGAATGCAGCAATCCTGGTCTGCCATGATTCTGCCGCGATGATTCTGCCAAATCAACTCCGCCAAAAAAACGACTGTTGTGGAGCCAGTCCCCTTTTTCAGCAGGCACCACAACCGTCGGCGCAGGTGTTGCCGCTCACAGAATCGGCAGCTTGCCGCCGACCGGCACGATAGGCACGCCAGTACGAATCGAAACGCCCGTCATGCGTGCCATGCGGGGCCGCCGGATATGGTGTTTCCCACGACTGGCCTTGAGCCTGCCGAGTCCGCGCGGACGATGATTCGCGGGGACGCAATGCGTTTGGAAAAGGGGGCGGCCACTGGCGCAGCGGGGCTGACGGATATGAAGCTGAAATCTGTCCGATGGATCGTGCCGTTTGTAATGGCAACCGCGGGCTGGGCGGCGGCGAGCTATGCCCAGGGGATCGTGATTCCCGGCGCGGGTCCAGTGAATCGTTCGATGGCGGGGGCCGGAGTGGCCGCGCCGCTGGATGCGGCCGGGGCCATTCATTGGAACCCCGCCTCGATCACCGCGTTGGACAGTTCCGAGTTCGTGATCGGCGCGGAACTGCTGTACTTGAACACGCACATCGGTTCGTCCGTCGCGGCCGGGGCCTTCGGCCCCGACGCCCCGCCCGTGTCGTTGTCCGGCGAGACGCGCAGCGATTCGGGGGTCAGCGTGCTGCCGACCGTGGCGGTCGCCTTTCAGCCGCAGGATTCGCCGTGGACGTTCGGCCTGGGATTGTTCTCCGTCGGCGGATTCGGAATGAACTTGCCGGCCAGTCCGGCCGCACCGCCTCTCAACCCCATTTTGTCGCCAAGCGTAGGCGTCGGTTCGGTGTACTCGAAGCTGGCCGTGTTACAGCTGGTCCCGACCGCAGCCCTCAAGCTGAGCGACCGGTTATCCATTGGGTTGGCGCCCACGATTTCGATTGCCGACGCCGCCCTGGATCCGAACTTCCTGGCCGCGCCGGACGGGTCCGGCTATCCCAGCGCGACCCATACGCGGACCCATTGGGGACTGGGCTTCCAAGTTGGAATCTATTATGAAACGGAAAACGACTGGCATTTCGGTGCGTCCTACAAGAGTCCCCAATGGCTCGAGGAATTCACGTTCTATTCCGTGGACGGCGCGGGGGATCCGCGCACGGACCGCTTGAACGTAGACTATCCGGCGATCGTTTCCATCGGCGCCGCGTACTACGGTTTGCTGCGCACCGTGTGGGCGATCGACGCCCGCTATGTCGACTATGCCAACACGCAGCTGTTCGGGGACAACGCCGGCTTCGGCGAAAACCTCGCCGCGACGGGACTGGGTTGGCAAAGCGTTTTTTCGGTCGCCACCGGCGTCCAGTACCAGCTGACCGACGCCTTGTCCGCGCGTGTGGGCTATGTCTTCTCTGAGAACCCCATTCCCGACGAGAACACGTTCTACAACGTCGGCTCGACGGCGATCTACCAGCACATCGTCTCGGTGGGAGCCTCGTGGCGTCTGACGGGCAACACCAGCCTGGTGATCGCGTACTTGAAAGCCTTCGAGAACTCGATCTCGGGACCGTGGGAAGCCCCCGGCGCCGGTCCGCTGCCGGGCACCTCGGTGACAGCACGGCAGACGATCGACTGCCTGGTGACCGGGCTGCAGGTGAAATTTTAGACGACGACGGAACAACCCTACAGCCGCGGCACTTCGACCGAACGGATCAGTTCGGTCAGCAGTTCGTCGACGTTGCGACCCTCGACTTCGGCTTCGGCCGTCAAGATCACGCGGTGCCGCAACGCGGGCAGCGCCAGTTGCACGACGTCGTCCGGCACGGCGTAATCCCGTCCGGCAAAGGCGGCCAGCGTGCGGGCTGACTGCATCAGGGCGATTCCAGCCCGCGGCGAGGCGCCTAAATAAAATTGCCGCCACTTGCGGGTCAGCCGGACCAGTTTGTTGATATAGTCGATCAAGCGCGCATCGACGCGCACGTCGGCGTTCTGTTTCGTGATGCGGACGATCTCTTCGGGCGTCGTCAGCGGCGCCAGTTCGTTTTCCAGCCGCTCGTTCACGTCCACCTGGCGACTGTGCAATTCGAGGATCTGAGCCTCTTCCTCCGCCCGCGGATAATCGGCCGTCAGCTTGAACATGAACCGGTCCAGCTGGGCTTCGGGCAGATTGTACGTGCCCTCCGACTCGATCGGGTTCTGGGTCGCCAGCACCAGGAACGGGTGGGCCAGATTGTGGCTCTTGCCGTCGATCGTGACGCGGTACTCCTGCATGATTTCCAACAGGGCCGCATGCGTCTTGGCGGGCGAGCGGTTGATTTCGTCCGCCAACAGCAATTGCGTGAACACGGGGCCCGGGCGGAAGCGGAATTCCTGGGTCTTCATGTCGAAGATCGGGGCCCCGGTGATGTCCGACGGCATCAGGTCGGCCGTAAATTGAATGCGGCCGAAATGGCAGCCCAAGACGCGGCCCAGCGTGCGGACGAACAGGGTTTTGCCCAAGCCGGGCACGCTTTCAATCAGGATGTGTCCGCTGGAGAACAGGGCCACCAGCGAACCCAGTACCAACTCCTGCTGGCCGACGAAGACTTTGCCGATCTCGCTCGTGATCCGGTCGAACAGAAGCTTGGTCTCCGTCTGGCGGCTCGGCGGGTGCGGCGCGATCGGTGCGATCGGCGTCGTGCCGGATTCCGTTTCGCCGGCAGACACGATCGGTTCGTCGGCGAATGGTGAATTACTCATGTTGCAGCCCCGAACAGCATACCGGCATAGCCGACCACACGACGCGTGTCGCCGGAGGCCGTGGCACTGGTGTCATAGCCTACGCGGACGCAACGGCCCAGCAGATTCAACTGGCGCAGCGTCTCCATCACGACAATCGCCGGCCGCACGCCGCACATGCTGATGTTGTGACGAGCTACGACCGTCTCGTAAACGGCGGCCGGGTCAAGTGTCTCCACGGACTGCAAGGCGATTTCGTCCAGCCGGCGGTTCTCCTGGTCCGAGGCGAAATGGTTCATGTCGCTGGAGATCACCAACAGCGGACGCGGCTGCAGCGACCGCAAGGCGTCGGCCAATCCGAGCGCCAAGCGGCGGCAGCGTTCCAGGTCGCCGGCCCCCAGGGTGATCCCCACGACGCGGGCGTGGGGCGCCAGCCGCGCCAGGATCGGCAACTGGACCTCGATGGCATGTTCCTGCTGGTGCGCTGCGGCATCCAGCTGCAGCCCGGGAACGCTGGCCGCCAAACGCCGCGCGAGTTCGGGATCGGAGGCGAGCGAGCCGCCCGGGAACGACCACGTATCGTGCGGCGCAATCGCGAAATCGACGCCCTGCCGCGTGTGCTTCGGCGCGATGATGATCACCGTTTCGGGAATCCGGACGCGGCGGAACGTTTGCGCGGCCAGCCGGCCGGAATAAATCAGTCCGGCGTGCGGCACCATGACGGCGGGCCAATCGGCGGGCTGCACGTCGCCGTCAGCCAACAGGTCGTCGATCATCTTCGCCAATTGGCGGGGCTCGCCCGGATAGAACGTGCCGGCCACCGCAGGAGGCCGAACGTTGGGACCAGGGCGAGGCCGCGGGACGCTGGCCACCGAAATCGAGCGCTCCGTCGATTGCGCCGCCAAGCTGAACACCGACGCCATGGCGGGACTGGAAACCTGGGCCGCCAGCGAGGCGGTTTGCAGCAGCTGCGGGATGGTTTGGCTGGGGTCGAAGATCCAGGCATTGCGGCCGTGCTCCACGACCAACAGCGCTCGCCGATCCGCATTCACACCCGCCAAGTCGGGCTTGTTCGCCGTACCATGCATCGCCGGATCGTATAAGAGCGTCAGCCCGACTTGAAGTCGGTTCAGATCCGCCGAGCCCGCGCCGCGGGCAAGCGTCTTGGCGGCCGTTTCGCACAGCGAAAACAGCGTCGCCTGCAACGGGACCCCGGGACGCAGCGACAGCTGCGAAAAGGTGGAGGGCTCCGTTTGGTCCCCCAGGCGAACGGACAAGGCAACGACTTCGACGGTGCCGTCCGGACAGCCGGGCAGATAATAGTTGGGCGTGGCTCCGCGGATCAGGGCCAGTACATTCTGACGGCACTGATCGGCCAGTTGCTGCAGATCCGCCGAAGCGAACCGCGGCGGCTTTTGGCCGCCGGCCGCGGCCAGCACCCCGGCATCGAAATCGCCGGGGACCATGTGACCCTCGAATCGCAGCAGCCGCGCTTGATCGTCTTGCCAAGCGGTCGTCGGCAATCCGGCTTTGCGGCAGACGTGCTCGAGAAACTCCTCCGCGGTCCAGCCGTTCTCGACGGGGACCACGGGCAGCAGCAAACCGATTGAGGTGCCGCGGGAGATGTGCAGACCGTGACGGCCGACTTCGACGTGCTTGAGCCGCTCTCGGCCGCCGGCTTCGATCGGCTGGAAGCCATACAGCAGTGTCACGTCCAGGTGCAAGTGTGGCAATTCTGTGAGGGAAATCGTGGGGAATCGCGAATCCTCGGTGGCCGTTCGCAAAGCGGCTCGCTGAACGGCTTCCAGGACGCGCATCGGCCGTCCCAAGACGCCACAGCAGGCCCGCAGCCGGCCGCTGCGTTTGAGCGTCACAAAGGCGCCCATCACCAGTTGCTCGGCGCCGCCCGCCAGCGTGGCGTCGGACAATTGGGGCGTTCGTCCCTGGACACCCGCCGCCACAACTTCGCACGCTGCGCGATGGACAGCCGCCTCTTGGCCCGCCGTCAGTTCGGGACTCGACGGCACGTCGCCCGCCTCCGCCGCCCGAGCTTCCGCGGATTTCTGGCCGGTCGCCGGCTTCGCTGCCATGACGTTCTCCTTCTGGTCGGGTTCTCGTTTCGAGTCGCCGGACTTTGACGCTGTGCCGGCAAACTGCGAAATTCGCACCGGCATGCGCTTGCGGCCCCAGTCGCCCGGAGTCGCATCGAAGTGGCCGGCGATCTTGGCGTTACAGTGATCGCAGCGATCGCCGCGCAGGCGATACGTGCTCAAGTCGTACCAATTCCGTTCGATTAACAGTTGGCTGCATTGCGGGCAATACGTGCTGTGATGCTGGACGTCGTCGACGTTGCCCACATAGACGTACTTGACGCCCTGGCGCCGGGCGATGTCGTACGCCGCCAGCAGCGTCCGGATGGGCGTGGCCGGCGTGCCCCGCATCCGAAAGTCCGGATGGAACGCGCTGAAATGCACCGGGACCTCGTCGCCGACCGCGGCCAAGATCCAATCGCACATGTTCCGCAATTCATCCGCCGAATCGTTCTCGCCTGGAATTACCAAGTTCGTGATCTCGAACCAGACGTCGGTCTCGTGCTTCAGCCAGCGCAGCGTGTCCAAGACCGGCTGCAGGTGGGAATACGTCTGCTTGAAATAGAACTCCTCGGTAAAGGCTTTCAAATCGACGTTGGCGGCGTCCATCTCGCGAAAAAACGCTTCGCGCGCCGCCGGCATGATGTAACCCGCGGTGACGGCCACCGAGCGAATGCCGACGGCTCGGCAGGCCCGGGCGGTGTCGATCGCATACTCGGCCCAGATCACCGGGTCGTTGTATGTATATGCGACGCTCCGGCAGTCGAGTTGCCGGGCCGCCGCGGCGATCATCTCCGGCGTCGCATACTCGCTCAACCGGTCCACCTCGCGCGACTTGGAGATATCCCAATTCTGGCAGAATTTGCAGCCCAGATTGCAGCCGGCGGTGCCGAATGACAGGATGCTGGTTCCGGGATAGAAGTGATTCAGCGGCTTCTTTTCGATCGGGTCGATGCAGAACCCCGTGCTGCGGCCGTACGTGCCGAGCACCATTTGGCCGTCGCGGTTTTCGCGCACGAAGCAGAAACCGCGATCGCCCGGTTTCAAATTGCAGGCCCGCGGGCACAGGTCGCAGATGATGCGCCCCGTCTCGTCCTCGGCGTGCCACCAGCCACCCGGTTTGGTCCCGTCCGGCAACAGTTCTGATTCCGGCGGTAGAGTTACGATTCGCGACATAGTGCTTTAAAGTGTCCCGGAATCTGGGTCCGGCGGCGGATTCTGCCGCTGCTGGGCTTCGCGCTGCTGCTGCTGGACACGCTGCTGGAATTGCTGGAACGTGCTCTGCAGCGATTGCAGCAACCGCGGCACCTGAGGCACCGACATGAAGACCCGCGACGAAACGGCCGACGTGGGGAATAGATTCGTCAAAAAGTCGAATTTGAATTCCGACGGCGTGTGTCCGATCATGACGCCATTGGCATACGCGCCGGCGAGCAGGTCGTCCGCCAGTTTCAACTCGTCATAAATCTCCTGGGCCGTCGGCTGCCGAGCGGGCGCTGGGCTGGCGGGCAGGGCCGGCGGTTCGCCAAACCGCTGGCGATAGATGTCCAGGTTCTTTCGCAGCGCCTCGATAAACTGCGGCAGGGTCGCGTGCGGCATCACGATCCTGGCCGTCACCGAGGGCGGCGTGCTGAGGTTCTGAATGAAATCCAAAATGAACTCGGTGCCGCCCGTCATGACGATCGCGCCCGTGCTGAATGCGCCGCGACTGACGCGTTCGGGTACGCGGGCGCTGACATGCTGGACGCGGACCTGCTCGTTGTGGGACCCGCCACCTTCGGCCGGACCGCCGGTTGGGTTCGCCGTTTCGCTCATAGCCGTTTTTATCCCTTAGAACGGAATCTGGTTGCTGCCTGGCAGAGCGGTTAGCTCGACTTGCGACAAGCACACATGACCGCCCCGCAATCCTGTGTTTCCTGCCTACAGTGTACCAGTTTTCGCGCGCGCCGACAGCATACTGTTGCTCAGAATGCCGGCGGCAACGGTAACCCCGCCGCGCCGGCGAGAGAAAGATCGGCCCTGGCGTGTTCAGTTTTCTGCCGGTCAACACCAATCGATTTCATCTCGTGTCTGTTCCGGAGTTTGGGGTTGAGGGATGAATGTTCTCTTCTATCCGTGGGTCCGCTTTGCCATCCGTGGGCCTAATCCTGCATTTCGACGAGCACTGACGCTCTCGTTTGGCCCTCTCGCTGGCGTTTCGGGTTACGGTGGTCCGGGGCGAGCCGGTCCTTTTCGGCCGCTGCCGCCCTTGCTATACTCGGACCCCCAGTGACGGAAATTGAGTTGCACTCGTTCGCCGAGAGGAGGCCGCCATGGTCGAAAGTTATTTGAAGGGCTTGTTTGGACTCGAAGGCCAGACCGCGGTGGTCATCGGCGGAGCCGGCGTTTTGGGCGGCGCCCTGTGCCGCGGATTGAGCGGGGCCGGCGCGCACGTCGTCGTTGGGGATGTGGCGGAGGAGCCTTGCCAGAAACGCGTGGAGGAACTGACAGAATCCGGGGGCAGTGCTAGCTACGCCCTTGTGGACGTGACGAGCCGCAAGTCCATAGAGGATCTCTTGGCAACGGCGGTCCAGCAAAAAGGCCGCGTCCAAATTCTGGTCAACTGTGCCGGGGTGAACGCGGCGAACGATTTCCTCGAAGCCACCGACGCCGACTGGGACCGCGTCTTGACGATCAATCTGCGGGCCGTCTTTCAGGCTTGCCAGATCTTCGGCCGGCACATGATCGAGGCGGGTGGCGGATCGATCGTGTACTTCGGCAGCGTCACCTCGCACCTGCCGTTGTCCCGTGTATTTGCCTATTCGGCGTCCAAGGCCGGCGTGCTGAACCTCAGCCGCAACGTCGCTCAGGAATTCGCCACCCAGGGGGTCCGCGTGAATTGCATCTGCCCCGGCTTTTTCCCCGCCGAGCAGAACCGGCGCGTCCTGACTCCCGAGCGGGTCGACTCCATCATGCGCGGCACGCCGATGAAGCGGTTTGGCGAAGCCGACGAGTTGGTCGGGGCCTTGCTGCTGTTGGTTTCTTCAACCGGCGGCCAGTTTATCACGGGAACGCATATCAACGTCGACGGCGGTTTCACGGCCGCCTGGTTCTAAGCCTGGATGCTTGCTCAGCGGGCGTACACCAGTCCCAGGCTCGGGCCGTGATAGACAACCCGGCCCTCGTGGTTGACGTGGGCCGGACGATTCTCCGAGGTCAGCGCTTGCACGCTGGAACTGAAGTTCTCCGAAGCGAGAGCGACGCCGTCCAACCAGAAAGCGTTGTAGCCGGCGCGGACCGTCAGCGACGGGGTGAACTGATAGTTCAAGTTTACCGATAGGTCGCCCAGGAAGGCGGTGAAATTCTCGCTGCCGCGAGTCGTCGCCGGCGTTTGCTCTCCATCGACATACAGGTTGGCCTCGGTCGTATTCTTTGCGTCGCTGAATAACAGCGACCCTTTGATCTCGGCATCGACCCAGGCGCGATCATGCACGAGGAACTGCGCCATCGCTCCGAGCTGAGGACCGATCAGATTGTTGTCCGTCCTGACGAAGACGTCGTTTTGGACCACGCCGTCGGCGATCAGCGATTCGGTGGAGTACCCGAATTCTTCCTGCACCTTCATATATCGCAGACCAATCAGGCACGAGGCTTCGCCCTGATAATACCGCCCGGAGGACACGCACAATCTGCGACGAAGATTTGCTTCGGCGCTGTCCAATCGCGATGTGAAACTGATGCGGGCGTAGTTGTTGTTGTCCAAACCCTCGGTCGGCTGAAAATTCGCCTCCGGCACCGGCCCTAGCTCCGCAGGTCCACCAGGGTTCCCAAAATTGGAAAAAGGTGACAGCATTCCTTCGCCCGGTTCCAAGGTCGCGGGAACGCCGGGGTCGAACGTCGGCGGAACGCCGGGATCAAACGTTGCGGGAACGCCGGGATCGAACGTTGCGGGAACGCCGGGGTCGAACGTCGGTGGAACGCCGGGATTGAAGATCGGCGGAATGCCGAAATCCAAGCTTGGTGGAACGCCCGGATCATAGGTCGGCGGAACGCCGGGGTTGAACGTCGGCGGAATGCCCGGGTCAAATGTCGGCGGAATGCCCGGGTCGAACGTTGCCGGAATGGCGGGGTTGAACGTCAGCGGAACAGCGTCCGCGTAGCGGGCCGCCGAGTCGGACCACGAGTACGAACCCATGTACGAGAACTCGACACGATACCAATCGCCCAAGGCGCGACCGAATAATGCTCGAACACCCGGTACGAAGTCAGTATCAAAATCGGAAGTGCTGAGAACAGCCTCCCGCAGATAGGTGACAACTTGCTCGTCGTTTACCGTCTGCACCTGTCGAACCGCCACCGCCTGAAACGGCGTCGACCCATTTTGATCGCGAAACAGCGGCAGGAATTCGGCCGAGGCGAACCACGTGGGCGGCCCGGAATTGTGTTCGTAACACGGCATAAAGTCGTCCCGGTATCCGCCGCCGCAGGGGTCTTGCCAAAACAGGCTCTGCCCACACGGTGTTTCCAATCGCGGTACCGGCGCCGGACAGGAACCGTCTCCGCGGCAACTCGTACATTCACTTGCCGAAGCCTGCCGCGAGTCGATGGCAAGGAAGAACTGGGCGAGCAACGCAAGGCTGATGATCAAACCAGCTCGCTTGACGGTTCTATTTCGCATGCACATTTTAGGCTTCCCCCCCTCAGCGTATCTCTTGATCTTCGCACGTGCGTCCGCTCGCCGGCAAAACCGGTGGAAACACTCAATTACGTTCGACCATTTCAATCCGCATCACCATTGTCTTTGACATCTGCGATACATTTCCCCCTCCCGACACATGCCTCCTATTTCCCCTAGAATCGCATTTTGGGTGTAAGCCTTTGGATTGCGGTGGCTTGACGCCGTTTTTGTTTATGGCCTTGATCGTAACCTTGCCACCGCACTGGCAAGGACTTACGCGGCAAGCCGCCTTTTTTTCCCGCCCTGTCCTGGGAAGCGGGTTGAAATCCATCAACACGCTCTTATGATCTTTCGGGCCAAACTCTGAAGCTATAAACCGTTTATTCATAGGGGTTTCTGGTGAGAAGGTCGTTTTTACCCTTAGCAATTCTATTCTTCTCGTCGTCTGCCTGTTGGCTCGCCACCGCAGCTCTCGCCAGAGACGCATTTGCCGAGCAGCAGGCGGCAAGCCAAGATCGGGTCTTAGTCGAAATCTTCGAGGGGCTCCCCAACAAGGCGTCCTGGGATTTTTCTCTGCCGGAATCCACCGACCGCTACGACACGGCGGCCTTTGGATTTGTGGAGGTTCCGCACAAGTACACGCCGCACGGCGTCCGCGCGGACCGATCCGAGCCGTTTCTGATCCGAGCGACCGCCCAAGTGACCGTTCCCGAGGGAAAGTGGCGAATTCTGGTCCGTTGCCGCAATGCGTCGCGGCTGTACCTGGACGACGTGCAGATCGCCGAGACGCCGTTTCACAGCATCGCGGCGTCCGGCCACGACCGCGTCCGCGAACTTGATGCGAGCTTGGGACCGAACATTCGGCCGTTGCGCCGCGGCGACTCGCAGCGCGTCTGTGACATCGTCGGCGACGGCAGATCGCACGCGTTTCGATTGGAAATGATCGTCGGCGGCCGCGATCGCCGCCCGGAACTGGGCGAGACATCGGTCAGTATCGGACCGCCGGAAGGCGATTTCCAGTTGCTTGGTCCGGTGATCCAAGTGCCGCTGACGGACGCTCCGTGGCGGGAATACGCGGCCGAGCAACGCCGCGAACTGGCCGCGTGGAACCAGCGGCGACGGCGTGAGGCGAGTGTGGCCGAGGCCGAGTATTGGGTTTGGCGGCACGATCTGGCCCGCCGTCAACTGGCCGACTTGCCGCCGAATCTGCCGCCGGCTTACGAGGGACCGCTGCCCGTACAGAATGAAATCGACCGCTTCCTGAACGTGCGGATCGAGGCGGCGGACACCAAGCTCACGCCGCGGACTGAAGACTGGCAGTTTCTCCGCCGCGCGACGCTGGATATCCTCGGAACCATTCCCACCTCGGACCAGGTCGAGCAGTTCTTTGCGGACGCGTCGCCGGACCGGCGGGCGCGATGGATCGAGCGGCTGCTGGCCGCTGACGGCTGGGCGGACAACTGGGTAGGTTACTGGCAGGACGTGCTGGCCGAGAATCCGAATATCGTCAATCCGACGCTGAACAATACAGGGCCCTTTCGCTGGTGGATTCACGAATCGTTCCTGGACAACAAGCCCTTTGACCGCTTCGCCACCGAATTGGTGCAAATGGAGGGCAGCACGTACTTTGGCGGACCGGCGGGGTTTGCGCTGGCCACCGAGAACGACGTTCCGATGGCAGCCAAGGCGCACATTGTGGGTCAAGCTTTTTTGGGTCTGGAAATGAAGTGCGCCCGCTGCCATGACGCACCGTACCACGATTTCAAACAGCGGGACTTGTTCAGTCTGGCTGCGATGTTCAAGCGGGACGTGCAAGCGGTGCCGAAGACCAGCACGATTCCCGGCGGCGAGGATGCCGTCAAGTCGCTGCTGGTCGCGGTGACGCTGAAGCCCGGCGAAAAAGTCGCTCCGCAGTGGTCGTTTGCCGCGTTGGTGCCCGATGAAGTCCCGGAGGGAGTGCTGCGGGATCCGCAGGATTCGCGCGAGCGGGCGGCGGCGCTGATCACGTCGGCCCGCAACGAGCGGTTCGCCCACGTGATCGTCAATCGGCTGTGGCGGCGTTATCTGGGCCGCGGCCTCGTCGAGCCTGTGGACGATTGGGAGCACGCCCGGCCGTCGCACCCGGAGTTGCTCGATCATCTGGCTCGGGAACTGGTCACCAGCGGCTACGATCTGAAACACGTTGCGCGGCTGATCTTGAACTCGCATGCTTACCAGCGCATGCCGCGCGGCGAAGACGTCCTGGAACCGGGCCAGCCGTACTTGTTCGCCGCGCCGATTCGCCGCCGTTTGGCGGCCGAGCAACTGGTTGATTCTCTGTTCCTGGCCGCCGGCAAGCCGTTGGATGCAGGGCCGATGTGCGTCGATATCGACGGGGCTCGGCCCGCCAAGCTGTCGTTGAATCTGGGCGAGCCGACGCGGGCTTGGCAGTTCGCTTCGCTGTCCAACGAACGCGACCGGCCCAGTCTCGCGCTGCCGTTCACGCAGCCGTTCGTGACGCTGATGGAAGCGTTCGGCTGGCGCAGTTCGCGCCAGGACCCGCGGACGGTTAGAGCGGACGAAGCGACGCCGTTGCAGCCCGCCGTGATGGCCAACGGCAGCTTGACCGGCCGGATCGTACGTCTGTCCGACGACAGCGTCTGGACGAGCCTGGCGTTGCACGATCTGTCTCTGGACGAGCTGACGCGGCAGATCTTTGTGCGGTTGCTGACGCGCGAGCCGCAGTCTGCGGAACGGCAGGTGTTCCGCGAGTTGCTGGGGCCCGGATACGCCGAACGGCGAGTCGTCGGCGATGTGCCGCGGACGGCTCGAGCGCCGTTGCGCCGCGGCGTGGTGGCCTGGTCGAACCACCTGGATCCGGAAGCCAGCGTGGTCCAAGCCGAGCTGGAACTCGCGGTGCTGCAAGGCGATCCGCCCACGTCGCGGCTGCAGTCCGATTGGCGTGAGCGGATGGAAGACATGATCTGGACCCTCGTCAATTCGCCCGAGATGGTGTTCGTTCCGTAGAAATTCTGTTTCGGAGGACGCGCCGTGCGCGTCAGGATCTCGCCATGAAGGACAAACCGACGACACGACGCACGTTTCTTGCCCAAGCCGGCGCTGCCGGGCTGAGTCTGGCTGCGTCCACGCTGATCGCGCCGGACCACCGTGTCTGGGCGTCGCCGCAAACCTCGGAACTAGCCGCGGGCAAAGCCGAGCATTGCATCATGATTTGGCTGGGCGGCGGCGCTTGCCACCTCGACACGTGGGATCCGAAGCGCCGCGGCGACCCCAAGGCCAAGCAGGCCGGCTCGTACTACGATCCCATCGCCACCGCCATCCCGGGCACCGACGTCTGCGAGCACTTGCCGCGGTGTGCAGCGATCCTGGACCGCTTCAACGTGATTCGCACCGTGCATCACGACGTGGTGGACGAACACGCGGCGGCGACAAACCGCATGCATACGGGACGGCCGACTTCGGGAACCGTTCTCTATCCGTCGATCGGTTCGGTGGTGGCCCAGCAGCGATCAGCGGCCGGCGACGGCGTGCCGGCATACGTCTTGATCGGCTATCCCAACGTCACGCGGGGGCCGGGATTCCTGGGCGCCAAGCACGGCTATGTGTACCTGCTCGATACCCACAGCGGTCCCAGCGGTTTTTCGCTGCCGCCGGACGTGAGTCCTGGACGGCAAATGCGCCGCGAGCGTCTGCTGGAGCAGGTCCGCCGCGAGTACTTGACGCGTCATGGCGACGGCCAGACGCTTCGCGATTACGACGAGAGTGTCGCCGGCGCGCTGCGGCTGTCCGGCCCGCAGTTCATGAACGTGTTTCAGCTGGACGCGGAGCCGGCCGAGCTGCGCCAGTCGTACGGAGGCGAATTCGGCCAGCGGTGCCTGTTGTCGCGGCGGCTGATCCAGTCGGGCGTGCGATTCATCGAGGTCTCGCACAACTTGAACTTCATCAACGGCACCGGCTGGGACACGCACAACGACGGCCAGCTGAACCAGCACCTGCTGATCCGCGAGCTGGACAGCGCGTTGTCGGCGCTGGTGCTGGACTTGGAGCAGCACCGCCTGTTAGACAAGACGCTGGTCGTCGTGGCCACCGAGTTCGGCCGGCCGGCCCAGTTCGACGGGGGTGGAGGACGCGGGCATCATGCGAAAGCGTTCAGCGTCGTGCTGGCCGGCGGCGGTTTGCAGAACGGCAGGACGATCGGCCAGACGGACGAACTGGGCATGAGCATTGTCTCGCGTCCGGTCAGCGTGCCCGATCTGCACGCCACGATCTACTGGGCGCTGGGCATCGACCCCGCCGAGGAACTGTACGCCGACGGCGATCGCCCCGTGCCGATCACCGACCGGGGCCGGCCGATCGCCGAATTGTTCTAGCGGTACAGCGCCTCTTTGGGTGTTACACGCTCCTGCTGCGCAAAATGCCGCCGTGTTAAATCTCGTCCGAGCTGTCTGATTCTTCGGCTGGCGGCGCCACCGCGGGATCGATGCGCGGTCCGATCGTTTCGGCGTCAAACTTGGCCTGGACTTCCGGCGGGCTGGCTGCGCGGGCCAAGGCGATCACTTTGCGCACGTCGACATAGGGATTGCCTTGCACGGACCCGTCCGGTTTGGCTTGCACCGCGTACAACGGAATCCAGAGGAAGTGGCCGCTGGAATTCAGGGCACGGCCGCCCACGATTCGGCCTTCGTCATCCAGCGCCAACGTGTAACGGAACGTCATCGACTGTTTGCGGTTTCCGACTCGGTCTCCGCTGCCAAGGTCCGTCTGCATGGCCGTGTCGGTTCCGTAGTAGCTGTACGTCACCGTCGTCTCGACTTCTTTGTAGCTCAGGCCTTCCCCGCTGCCAGCGTCGCGAACCGACTTGACTCGATAGCCATAAATCGGGTTGTTCCAAGCAACCTGTCCCTTGGTCCGGTCCATTCCGACCGGATAGCCGGCTTGCCCCACATAATTCGCCAGGGTCAAATGAAACGTGCCCATGTTGGGGCCGCCGTCTCGTGACGATGGCGGCGCCAGGAAGAGAAAGCTGTCGGGGGTCGTCCGGTTGTAGATGCATGACAGCAGCGCCTTGATATCGCTCGGATGCAACATCACGCCGGGGGTTCCTCCTACGCGGCCCGCATCGACCGACTTGACCGGCTCCGGATGCCGGATCGTCGAAGCCGTGAAACCGCTGCAGTAGCCTTCCCAAGATTCGGCGGTCGAACGCATCCGCCGCGCCGGGAACAACGCCGGCTGGCCACCCAAGATCCGGTTGATCTCGTAGGAATTCGCTAGATTCCGGCCGCCGTTGAAAGCCCGGTCGTAAACGCTCAGGGCCGACGAACCCGAAGACGCCGTCGACGCCGGAGTTCCTGTCCGGCGGCGCGCGAACAGGCCCAGGGGAGGGGCCGCGCGGACGCCGCTCAGCCCGCCCGCCGTTTCCGGGTGAATCGCGGCCGAGTAGGGAATCCGCCAGCTCGGAACCGTGGCTTCGGACTGCAGGCTTTCCAGCTTCGTTTCATACGTCAGGTTCCGGTCTCGGAAATAGTAGTTGAACAGCGATTCTTGCTCGTCTCGCTCGCTCTGAACCGTTTGTCCGTTTACGTTTCTCTGGCCAACATTGCTGTCCACGCCGGCTGCTCGCGCGGGAACGGTGCCGACGATCGTCGACACAACCGATACCAGTACCAAGCCAATCAACCTTCGATTCATTTTTCGATCCCCCCTTTGAACGCCCGACCCCAAATCCGAGAGATTTGGCGGTCTGTTGAAGAAAGATGCCCCTGCGAAGCGCAGGGGCATTTTCGACACATGCTGGTTCAGCATCGGTCTTTCGCCGACGTCTAACGACGTCGCGCCAACCGACGGTGCGGATGGCCACAGACGCCGTCCTTGCACTGATCCGGCTTGCATTGATCCGGTTTCACCTGATCCGGTTTGGCCTGATCCGGCTTGGCCTGATCCGGCTTGGCCTGATCCGGCTTGGCCTGATCCGGCTTGGCCTGATCCGGTTTGGCCTGATCCGGTTTGGCCTGATCCGGTTTGGCCTGATCCGGTTTGGCCTGATCCGGTTTGGCCTGATCCGGGGTTACCTGATCCGGCTTCGCCTGATCGGGATCTGCCGCCATGGCGGCGGGAACCGCCCAGCAGGCGGCGCAGAAAACAGCCACTGCGAGAAGCAATCGCATCGCAAAGCCCTCCCTAACAAGAGTTCAGAAACACACACAACGCTTTTTCGACGCCGTTTTGACGGTCCATCACCACGTTGGCGTTGGAAGCCGGCAGCGTGCGTCGGAAAACCTCTTCGGGTAACTCGTCCTTGAGGAAAATCCATCGGGTGATCGCAGTAAGACAGAATCCGGACGATTGGGGCGTGGATAGTTGG
>Ga0351873_10165_pt1 | contig 18110 bp, 21 predicted proteins | sample TotcelFGM3001N11_FD_206764 | JGI IMG/M metagenome (GOLD analysis project Ga0351873, IMG submission 206764) | Enriched cells from coal bed in the Powder River Basin, Montana, United States - Total cells FGM rep2 HSBNCT.FGM.300.1.N11 ... | reverse complement strand
GCTGGCAGGGGATGACAACACTCGGATCGGGTCTCATGGAAAAGGTTGGAAACAGCGAATGGCTCAAGGGCGCAAAGATTCTGATCGATCCTGAAAGCCTGTTGCCTGTTCGCTCCGTCATCGGGAAAGCTAGAGGATATCTTTCAAAATCGGCACTCCCCTTCCCGGTCTTTGGCCTCACGCTTGTTCCCAAGGAAATTATCTCGGAGATGGATACGGACCTCAGAGGTTTCCAGGAAGAATTTAAGGTTGAAGTGGAGAACTTCATTCGACGTTATGACGATGAACGGGTAAAAGCCAAAATGAGTCTGGGAGAGCTTTTCAGCGACACGGACTACCCAATCGACATAAGGGGCAAATTCAGGTTCCAATGGCGATTCATGACCTTGGACGTGCCAACCCGGTCCGGCATTCTCACCCCGGAGATCTACGAGAGGGAAAAAGAAAAGTTCCGTGTCCTGATGGATGAAACGAGGGAGCTGGCCACGGTTGCCTTGCGGGAAGAATTTGCGGGGATGATCAGGCACATGGCCGAGCGCTTGAACGGATCTGAAGACGGGAAGCCGAAGAAATTCAAATCATCCATGATCGGGAAGATGCATGAATTCTTGGACACCTTCGAAAACAGGAACATCTTCTGCGACGACACGCTTTCAGATCTTGTTTCCCAGGCAAGAGACGTCGTCAGCGGATTATCTCCGGAAGAACTGAGGAAGGATGAAAATCTGCGACACTACATCGCCGGGGAGATGAGCCAGTTGAGAAACGCCATCGATGGGGCGATTGAAGATCTGCCGCGAAGGAAGATTCGTCTGGCTGCGTAGAAGATGGAATGGTTCAGACTCGATGCGGTCCAACGTCCGAGCGGTCCTGCAGCTCAAAATTCAACTCCATTCTATCTTTCATGGATTTCACTCTTGAACAACTTCGATCTCTGCAAGTCATGAAGATGCAGCATCCCTTTCTAACAAAAGAAACCTTCCAGCCAAGAAAACCAACCACCAAGAAGGAGGAACCAACATGAAAAGAAGCTTGAATATTATCGTACTTGCGGTCCTTATGTGTGCCGTTCCCATTATCGCGCAGGCAGCGGCTCTGAAGATCGAGATGGTCTGTAGCACTCATCCGACTAAACCTCTCAAGGCAAATGCACATATCACAGTGACCAGGGCTGCATCCGGAGCCCCCGTTGAGAACCTGGGACCCGGGGGATACTCTGCAGAACTGCCCATTGGTTGGTGGATAGGTCTCCAGTGGGAAAGCGCCCAGTTGGAGGTAACCGAATTCAACAATTTTGGTTACGGCCATTACCACATTGAGTTCGCCATCCCTGAGTCCGGCCGGCGGTACCCAATCGTTGTGCAGGTAACAAAGGGAAATCTCAAAGGGAGCGCTCTCTCGAACCTTGAGGAGGTGTACTTCCAGTAGGAGATCAGTGATAGGAGGGATTCTGCTGTCCTGGTGAGCGTCGATGTTTGAACCGGATTCGTTAAGTGTCAGGCGAAAAGGGGAGCCACGAAGGGTATACTCGGGCTCCCCTGACTGGTTCAGATTCAGGATTTGGTGGTGTGTCGTATTTTTCTGAGTTCCTCTGCATTTATCGAGTGTCGGAGATCGACCGGTTCCGTCCTCCCAGTGTATTTCGCCGAGGTCAGCCAGAAGGATAGCGCTCCAGCAAACGCGAGGGCCGTATTCCATGCTTTCCATACGGTGGCCGAGCAACGGTTTTTTTTGATGACTTTTCCTGTGATTCGAAAAGGATGGAGAGCAGCAATTGCCTAGATAGCCCGTTTGTCGCTAAAAATGTTGATAGATCGATATGTTGCCTGTGGTCAGCGTAACTCGTACGAAGCACTTAAGCTCCCCGTCCTTGACCGTACAAACTCAACCCGAGCATAAAAGCAATCACGGCGCAGACGATACCAATCATTGACATGATCTTTACGCTCGCATTTCTGGTTCCCTTGTGCCAACCAATAATGCCGCTTATCCCTGCAATTCCAACGAGGACAAAGAGTCCAATCATGTCTTCTTCACCCATAGGCTTATAGCCACCCTGCGAGAGAATTTGAGTAAATAGGTTTTGGCTAGCTGCTACTCTGTATGAATCTATAAGAGTAAAAACCCCAGTAATCAAAGACACAACCGAGTAACCAATCCCTGAAGTCGAGGTTTTGTTGGTTTTTACCGTATTGGTCTTCATCTGAGTCTGGCTGGTTGAATTGATTTGGGATTTACAGAATTTACATAGAAGCGCACCATCTTTAATTTCTTCTTTACATAACGGGCACAACATAAGTCGACCTCGTATTATCTGGTCTATGATAAAGAGTGGACGGCCAACTGATTGTCATTCCATCAGTTTTCCTACTATCCACACACTGGATATTAAAGCAACAACTATCATTGCTATTCGATCAATTTTCCGCAGTGGTTTTATACCATCCTTTTTTTGATAATATAAATTTCCAGTAATCAGGGTATAGAGTAATCCAGGTGGGAAGAAGAGCACACACATAACCCCAAACCATCTTTTTCTATACCAGGGAACTTGAGAATAATCTGTATACTCTATCGATGATTCGGAATTAGCGACAATAGCTGCGGTGCCATCCTCATTCAGCATGGACCCACAATGTCTGCATTTTATGGCGCCATCTTGAATCTCTTCTTTACATAAAAAGCACAACATCTTAGCTGCCTCCATTTCGTGGGTGACCTGGAAGTCTCCAGCTTGCTTTCTCTGGCAGACCCCTACTTTTCCGCGGAATTAGACGTTGAAGACCAAAATATCCGATTTTGGGATATTGCGCAACCATCTTTATGCTCTCTCCACCATGGAAAAGAGCATCCACTCTCGACATCAGAGGAAACTTCAAGAACTCCTTCGCCAAGTGAGGCGTGAGGCCAACCTGCGTCAAGTCGATCTTGCCCAGAAGCTCGGGGAGCCCCAATCCTTCGTGAGCAAGTACGAAAACGGGGAACGTCGGTTGGACATTCTCGAGATCCGAGAAGTTTGCATGGCCATCGGCATTCCCTTGGAGGAATTCGCTCGCAGGCTTGAAGGCCGCCTTCACGAAGAATCTTGACAGGGTCCTTGGTCACCCGGATTTCGGCAGACTTCACTCAGCATTTGAGCCACCACAACCTTGCTTCGTCTTACCGTCACGAATCAAATCCATCATCACACATCTGAATGACAACATTATCGCAGCCACATATTAGGCGGGATGAAAAAGTCCGCAAGGTGGACGTGACCGGAGTCATCACCACCGTTGCCGGAAACGGAGCGCAAGGCTTCAGCGGTGACGGTGGACCCGCCGTCAACGCCCGCTTTAACGATCCCATGGGAGTGGCCCTGGACGGGGCGGGGAATTTGTATATCGCCGACTACCACAACCACCGCGTCCGAAAAGTGAGGGTCGACGGGACCATCCTCACGGTGGCCGGAACAGGCGAGGCGGGCTACGGCGGCGACGCGGGGCTCGCCACGAGCGCACAGCTCCATAACCCCGGCGGCATAGCCGTGGATGCTTCCGGCAATCTCTATATCGCCGATGAGCTCAATCAGCGCATCCGCAAGGTGGATGTGAACGGAACGATCAGCACCGTTGCCGGAAACGGAATCCCGGGGGTTGCCGGAGACGGCGGACCGGCGGTCGAGGCCCAGTTCCACAATCCCGCGCGGGTGGCCGTGGACGGCGTCGGCAATCTCTACGTGGCGGACTGGATAAACAGCCGGATCCGCAAGATCGATGCAGGCGGGGTGATCACCACGGTGGCCGGAAACGGAAGCCCCGGCTACGCGGGCGACGGAGGACCCGCCACGGCCGCATCCCTGAACGGCCCCACCGGCATCGTTCTGGACGGTTCGGGAAACCTCTACATAACGGACGGTTGGAATGAATGCGTCCGCAAGGTGGACACCCTGGGGATCATCACCACGGCGGCCGGCAGCGGGACCCGTGGCTTCGACGGTGACGGAGGCCCGGCCGTTCAGGCCAGGCTTTTCTATCCAACCGATGTGGCCCTGGATCCATCAGGGAGGCTTTTCATAGCGGACAACGCCAACCACTGCGTTCGAAAGGTTGTCATGGGGACGAACCCCACGGGCTACGAGAACCCGGGAGAAAGCTCGTTTTTCGATGAAGGCGGCCTCGGATACATCTTTTCCGCCTCCGGCAAGCACCTTCGAACCGTGGATCTTGCAACGGGCGTCGTGGCTCGAACCTTCGCCTACAATCCGGACGGCGCCCTGGCTTCCATCTCGGACCCGTTTGGAAACCGGGTCACCATCCAAAGGGATGCAAACGGGACCCCCATCTCCATCACGTCTCCTTTCGGAGTTACAACAGGCCTTGCCGTGGACCCGGCGACCAACCGGTTGACGGACATCACCTTTGCTGACACCGGTGTCACTCATTTCGACTACTCCCCCGAAGGTCTTATCCTGGCCAAGGTGGAGCCCCAACTGAACCGTTTCGAGCACGTCTTCGACGCAAACGGGCGCATAACGGATGCAACGGATGAAGAAGGAGGCCATTGGCAATTTTCGAGGACGGAGCTGGAAACGGGTGAGATTCGCTCGGAAGTCCTGACGGCCGAGGGCGAGGTCCACTCCTATCTCGACCGCACCGGCTCGACCGGAGCCTACACCTCCACCATAACCGATGAGACCGGATCGCAGACCCTCTTTTCAAAGTCCGAGGACAGCCTCGCCACCGAGCAATCCAACCCCTGCGGAATGGCTAATTCCCACAAGTACGGGGTCGATCCCCTCTACGGGTTCAAGATGGTGAAGGAAGCGAGGGAGAGGGCCCCATCCGCTCTCGAGAAGGTGGTCTTGACGGACAGGACCTACGAGGACACCGACTCGGACGGGGTGCGGGACAAGATTACGGATACGATCACCCTAAACGGAAAGACCGCAACGGTTATAACCGACACCATCCAGGCTAAAAAGACCGCCGTGTCCCCCGAGGAGAGGACGGCCACGACTTTTTATGATCCAAATTCGCTGGCACCGACGAGCCTCGGCATTCCGGGCCTCTTTACGACCACATACGGATACGATGCGAGGGGAAGGCTGACATCCCTCCTGACCGGTACCAGGGAAACCACCTTCACCTACGATGCACAGGGAAACCTCGAATCAATCACGGACCCCGAAGACCACGCCACCACCTATTCCTACGATCCGGTGGGCCGCATGACGGCCATCCACCGGCCGGGCGGGGGCTCCGTGGGGTTTGCCTACGACAAGAACGGCAGCATGACGGTACTCACCAACCCGGCGGAGATCGACCACGGCTTCGGATACAGCAAGGTGAATCTAAACGGGTCCTACGATGCTCCCTTGAGCGGTACCACCACCTATCTTTACGACCGGGATCGAAGACTCATCCAGGTGAGCTTCCCCTCGGGAAAGGCCATCCGAAACATCTATGCCGACGGAAAACTCGAGCTGATCCAAACACCCGAGGGGGACGTGGATCTCTCGTATGCTTGCGGTACACAAGTCCACTCCGTCGCCAAGATCGGCGAGGGGATATCCTACGGCTACGACGGCTCGCTCTTAACCTCAGAGACCCTTACCGGGACCGTCAGCCACACCCTCGCGTACGGCTACAACAGCGACTTCAATCTAACGAGCTTCACCTACGCGGGAGAAACGGTAAACTTTACTTACGATGACGACGGGCTACTGACCGGGGCTGGAAGCTACACCATATCGAGAAACACCTCAAACGGCCTGCCGGAGTCCGTGACGGGAGAAAACCTGAGTCTTGGCCGCGCCTTCAACGGGTTTGGCGAGATGGAGAGCGAAAGCGTCACGGTGTCAGGCCAGACCGTCGCCTCCTTCAGCCTCGCCCGGGACAACAACGGCAGAATCCTATCGAGGACCGAAACCGTTGCTGGCACAGCATCCAACTTCGTTTACACCTATGACCCAATGGGCAGGCTCCTCACCGTGACGAAGGACGGCTCTCTGGTCGAGGAATACCGGTACGAAACTGACGGGACCAGGTCCCACGAGGTGAACACCCAAAGGGGCATAACCGACAGAAGCTTCACCTACTCCGACGAGGACCATCTCCTCACTTCGGGAAGCACCACTTACCAGTACGACCTGGACGGGTATCTCCAAACCAAGACCGCCGGGACGGACCAGACTACCTACGTCTACTCCTCGCAAGGCGAGCTCCTGAGCGTCACTCTTCCCGACACCAGACTCATCGAATACGTACATGACCCGCTCGGAAGAAGGATCGCCAAGAAGATAAACGGCACGATTACGGAAAAATACCTCTGGCAGGGCCAAACCCGACTCCTCGCGGTTTTCGACGCTAACGACACTCTCCTCATGAAATTCCTCTATGCCGACGCCCGCATGCCCGTCGCCATGCTAAAGCAAGGGACCACATACTACCTTGCCTGCGACCAGGTGGGTTTCCTCCGATTGGTCGCCGACCCCAGCGGCAGCATCGTCAAAAGGATCGACTACGACTCCTTCGGCAACATCCTGACCGACTCCGACCCATCCTTCACCCTCCCCTTCGCATTCTCCGGAGGCTTCCACGACGCGGACACTGGCCTTGTCCGCTTCGGCTATCGGGACTATGATCCCGATACGGGCAGATGGACCGCAAAAGATCCCATCCTCTTCAAGGGTGGCGATACGGACCTGTACGGATATGTCCAAAATGATCCTGTTAACCAAGTTGATCCAAGAGGGCTGCTGACGGTCGCCATTGGTATAGCCGGGACGGGAGGAGGCGGAGCTGCCGGTACGTATAGCAAGGCATTGGTTGTTGATGGACATGGTAACATAGGGATGATTTCAACTCTCGGTGGGGGTGGAATGGGAGGGATTACAGCATCGGGTGGTGGCATGATCCAAATCAAAAATGCTGATAACATTTATCAGCTCACTGGATTCAGTGTGCAAACTGGAGGATCCTTCGGTGAAGTATTCTCGGGTGGTGGCGAGTGGGTTATCGGAGACGGCTATACGGGAGTAGATATAAATTTTGGTTATGGAATCGGTTTGACTCCTGGTGAACTGCATTCGATTTTGGGTCATTCAACGATAAATGGGAGTTTCAATATATTCCGTTTCTTGTGGTCTTTGGAACAGGCCATAAAATCGCGCTTGTCAACAGGATCTTGCCCCTGAAGTGGGAGAAGTGTGAGTAGCTCTGTTTTCATCTGAACTTGAGCTTACTATGCACCTAGAATATTAGGGGACTACATAAGGAGACCAATCCATGACGCTACCCTATAAAGAGATAGCTGGTGGCCTCAGGGCCGGTTCATTCAATGTGACATTCCCGTTTGCCAGGTTGAGAGTAGATCGCGATGAACTCCAGCTTACAGCTCCTGGTATAGGCACTATTCGACTAAGACCCGATCAGATAGTTGAGCTGAAGAGATACAAGTCTTTTTTGAGTGGTGGCTATCTCGTATATCATAAGGTGAAGGAATTCCCAGTTCCCATAGTATTCTGGGGTAATCCTAATAAGATTGACAAAATGATGGATGAAGTTGGCTTTAGACCCACTGGCAGTGGGGAGATTGATTATTCACAGGAAACAGGGCTAAGAGTTGTGCGGCTTGTGTTTTTAATGCTGATCTTGGTCATCGTTGTCATAGGCATTCTTGTTACTTTCATGCATCAATGAACTCGGGTACAGATCTTTTGAAACGAGAGCATGGCAACGTTAGAGCCTCAAGCAACTGCCACATAACGACAGGAGTGGTTACGTTGGAGCTATTGTGTTTTATGGAATTTCCAGTAAGCATCAAAATCTCCACTGGAGCGCAACGACCGGATTTGGATAATTGCAAGTGACTTTAGCGGTATTGCGAAAATAGTGTTGTGGGATCAAGGTTGAAACAATGAATCTTCGCGAATCCTTTCCAGGCATTCCTCCAGGGTCAATTCCTGATCGGTCTCCCACCACTGTTCCGTATGCCGCATATAGGCCAGGTTGAATTTGTCATTCCCGGCGTACTCCAGCCTGGCGAACTTGGTCTCGAAGAACTCGGCAATGCAGTTTGGGGCAGGACAACGATACTTCGCGCACAGATAAAAGTAGCTCCGGTACCATTTTGTGTAGATGTCCACGATGTAGTTATACTCGGCATCCTCTGGATGTGGTTTGATGAACTCGGGCTTCAGAAAAGACTCGATAAGCTCATTGGCCTTCCTTTGAACTTCCGCCTTCGTGGAATCCGAGACCTTCGGTCTTGATGCTTTTTGGGGACTGTACACCCATTGTTTTCTTGGCGGCATCGTGATCAGCTCCTACTCTTCTTCTTGGTCCGTATCATCTCATTTTCTTCAATCTGTTTCTCCAGAGTTTCTATTTGCTCATCCAACCGCTTCACCTTTTCTTCGAGATCTTGGATCTTCTCCTTTTTCAGCTCAATTTCCTCTTTCCGATAATCCTTGAAGAACAGGGAATCATCAGATGTTCTTGCTCCGCGCATGTGGTACTTGACGACATAAAGGAGAAGCAGTCCGGCAAACCAGGTTTTTAACGAAAAAGGAATTCCGACGTTGAACAAGGTGTTGACTGACCAGATGAAAATCAAAGGGCTGGTCACGCTCAAGATGCCAAGCAGGATACCGAATTTTGTTGATGGTTTCATGAAAGCCCTGTTCGTCTTCTACACGGGTTCTTCGATTTATGAAAAAAGCCGTCCATCACCTGCGTCTTCCTGACGGCATCTTTGGCTTCTCCTCTTCCACCTGATTTATCTTCTCCCTCAGGATCCCTGAGCACTTGAATGTCACGACTCTCCTGGGAGGAAGCGTGAGGGGCTCGCCCGTCTGCGGATTTCTTCCCCGTCGTTGATTCTTTTCGTTGACAGTGAACTTGCCGAACCCACTGATGAGGACATCATCACCCTCTTCCAACGTCTGCTTCACGATCTCAAAAAGAGTCTCGATGATGTGAGCGGATTCCCCCTTGGTGAAGATGTTATGGGCAAAAAGCTTCTCAACGATATGGGCCTTGGTGAGGGTCATATTCCGTCCTTGTTGCAGCGTCTCTGGTTATCAGGCAGTGGCTCACGAAAGTGACGGATTCTAAACCAAAAAGAGGCGGGGGAGAAAGACAAAAAGGAGCGATGAGGAACCTCAAGATGAACCGCAGCTCAGATCACCCCGACCGCTTCCCACTCTGCAATGAACTAAGGCTAGGTTTTACCAGAGTGCGGCGCTGTTGCTGACAGAAAATCCTTTCAGCAACTTTCGGAATCTGCCGACAATTAGGGGTGAAAGCTTTTTCTGATTCGGGGTTGTCGCATTCTATGATTTTGAGCCGCCACGAGGGGTTAGGAAGAAGGGATATCAGTTGAGATTCTTGAACAAAAAAGGTCCTGAAAAACGATCTCCACTCAAGGCAAAACCGCTGAGAATGCCTGGCCAGTCCCTCCAGGAAGAAATCAACGCCAGAGTCGACAAAATGCTGGAGTATGTCATCCTTATGTCGCTGGCGTTGGGAATTGCTGGAATGGAATGGTTTAGATGGTTCTTCAAATCACCACCCCATCCTTTGGCCCTTACCAGTCTGGCCGCAATAGTCTGGGCTTACGGCATCTGGAAAATAGTCAGGACGCGAAGAGCTCTCAAGATGCTTAAACAGGCGAGAGATGGCGAGAAAGTCATCGGCCAGAGTCTTGAGAGGTTGAGGGAGAAAGGGTACCGGGTTTTTCATGATATCGTTGGCGACGGTTTCAACATCGATCACGTGCTGATCGGACCAACCGGCATCTATAGCATCGAGACAAAAACTATAAGCAAGCCGGCGAAGGGAGCATGCGAAGTATCATATGACGGTGAGAAGATCTCGGTCAATGGCTTCACTCCCGACCGCGATCCTATTGTTCAGGCAAAGGCTCAGGCCAACTGGCTTCATGCCTTTGTGAAGGAAGCGATTGGGAACACCTTGGACGTCCGACCCATCGTTCTTTATCCAGGTTGGTATGTAAAACCCCAACCCAAGGGTGTAAAGGTCTGGGTGCTCAACCCCGATGCTCTGCCAGGATTTATTAGGAATGAGAAAACATTCCTTGATGCCAAAGATGTTCAGTCGATAGAGTATTGCCTTGCGACATACAGTCGGACATCATCTAACTGAAAGCAATAACGGAATGCGACCGGATCTTGGGCACCGGTTCAAGGGTGCGGTAACTAACTCTGTGCCAGCCCTTCATATTTGGTTCCCGAACACAGACCCAGCACGAACATTTCACCGCTTGAATTTCCCACTAATTTTCAGCATAGTAGACCTCACAGAATCGCCAACTGCCAGTTGCGTCTCAGCGTGCTCCTTCGTGTGACTTTCCATCTCTCCGTACGCGGATTCAGAGGGAATGGTATTGTTTACTCGACTGAGTACGAACGGTGTGTCCTATTTGCTGCAAGCCTGTCGTTAAGTGCCTGTGCCATCAGATGAACTCGAGATTCTCATCGATTCCCTCCGGGGTCACAGACCATGGATGGTAGCCGATGGCGGGGTGGACGAAACCATGAAAACGCTCAGCAGAGCTAATGTGGTCTGGTTGGAGATCTGATCTATTCCAACGGCAATGATGCCTCGAATACCCACCGCCCTGGCTCTCTCCATCGCCTGATCGATTGCTTCGATCTCATTCAGATGCACGTGCCCGTCTATCATGGTATCATAGCCTTCCGGGTTTCTTCTTTTGCATCGGCAACTGAAATTCCAGAAAGTCTGCTTGGCGACCTTTGGAATTTGACCAAGTCAATTCTATATCACGATAGTGGATGTACCTTTTCCAGAATGTAGGCCGCTCCCAACAGGAACTGGGTGATGAGGATGAACATGACATTGCTGCCTAGAGCCGGAACGAGCTTTTCCCTATCCATGTATTGCTTCGATCCCTTCATGGCTTTTACTGCCCATGGTAGGGTCAAGAAAGACAACAGGGAGTAGACGGGCATGACGACACTACCGGTTACAATCGTTGCCAGCACACATCCAACAATCCAGACATACACGGCTATCGTAGCTATCCTGAATAATCTACCGGCGCCTTCCATCCCGAAAACAACGGGCGTTGTCTTCCTGCCTCCCTTCCGATCTGCCTCCACATCGGGAAACTCATTCAAAAGAAGAAGATTGTGTACCAGGATTCCGCTGGGTACCGAGGCAACCAGGATGACCCAGTCGTATTTGCCCGTCTGGACGAAATAGAAACCCATGATGGGCAATATGCCCAATCCCAACCCAGGAGACCACTCAGGCCAGCAGGTTCTCAGTATCACCGGCGTATACAGGACCAGGCACAGAATCGCCACAACCAGGAGCGGAATCAATTGCCAGCCTCGGGCGATCACAAAAAAAATTCCGATTGCGAGGGCCGCCAAGGAGGTGGCGATCCCCACCCAAAGAGCATGCCTCAGAGGCAGTTTCCCTTCGGGAATGAGGCCGCTGCCGCCGCTGAAGGGGGTTCTTTCGACATTCAGATCGATTCCACTCCTGTAGTCGAAATAATCATTGATTGCGTTGGAACTGCCATGAGTCAACAGCAGTCCAAAGCCAGCAAGGAGCGCGTATCCGAGATCAAAGAAGCCATAGTACCAGGCAATGGAGGTCCCGAAGAACGTGAGAACGACCGAGAGGGATAAAAACTGGGGTCTGGTTTCCTTGAACCACAACAGTAGCCCTGCCATAAGATCTCCTATGAGAAGACGGCAGCCAAGGTCTTACGGGAAGTTCATTTGCGATCAATGCCTCGTTTGTAGACGCCGCCATATTTCGTTGAAGATAACGCTCGAAGCATCGTCCGGGTGCATCTCCTCGGAGCCGCAAGCTCTCAGCAGATCTTTGTTGCCGCTCCACAATCCGCAGAGGTTTCGCACCCTCTCTCCCAGGCCAAAGTGGAGGAAAATCAGATCCTCCTCGGCGATAGACCGGACCTCCTCGAGTTCTTCCGTGCTCATAGACGAGATCACCAGGTTCACGGCGTCTTCGACCGTCTTGCAACTATTTTCTTCAGGCGCGGGCATTCTTGCTTCGGCTTTCACGCTCGATCTCTTGTTGTGCCTTTCACGCTGGGCACCACTTCCCGTGCCAGGGCATGATCCTTCCGATCAAAGTCTCAGGATTTTGGCGTGCATATTGGCAGAACCTGCACCCATTGCAGATCTTTCCAAGAAGCCTCATAAACTGGTTCATGTCCTACACCCTCTCTGAGCTTTTATTTGAATGATCATCATAGATTGAATCTGGTCGGCTCATCAAGCATAATGGGTGGGGAATCCATCATAGGAAAGGGAAATTGATCCATGGCCACCGATGACTTTTCGAATGGAGACTTCGTGCCGCCTTGTAAGGAGAGCGCAGGCCAACTATGACCGAAGCTGAAGTATTGCTGAAGACTCACCAGTTCTTGAGACACGAGGCGATAGACCGAAAGTCCGTCGTGCGGCTCTACACCGATGCTCACTCTTCGCTGCTCCCTGAGACTCGGCTGCAACCTTTTCAGCGTTTCTTTCTGGACCTCGGTGACATGGTCTTCCACCCTGATTTGGTCGGACAACTGAGCGACGGGGAGTGCATCTTCGCGGTAGAAGCCAAGGGCACCACGGACATGCTCAAGGGCTTGGCCCAAGCCGAAGTCTACCAGGCTGGCTTTCATTACTCGTTCCTTGCAGCGGACGCTTCCGCCTGGACAGGTAGTATGATTTCCCTCGCCCGGGGGAAGAACGTTGGCATCTTGTCCGTCGCTGACAATGTGCTCATGCCGTTCCTGCCCCAAGCCAGGATGCCCTGGCGAGATCCGTTTCAAAGCGTCTTTCGACAAATGGAAGCCGTCATACAGGTGAGTGGACGGCAAACGTTCCTGTTCAACCTGCCGACACATTATCTCGTGTGGGCGATCATCTTGGAAGAGGGAGTGGCCTACGATCTGGAAGACATGAAGAACAGTTTCCAAGGCTACCCCATGCCTGAGGACTGGCGAGGCGCACTGGCCGGTGCACATAAGCTCGGCATTGTGGCTATTCACGGGTCTTCCGTGAAACTCACCCAGGTGGGACGTGCGGTGAAGCCGCTTCTCCCTTTTGACATTTCGGAGTGGGCGAGCGTTCACAGGGATCTGATCAACCGAGGCGGACCCATGACCCTTTGTACGCGTCATCTCCAGTCGGCATCAATGCTGCGTGTCCTGCTGCTCCAAGACTCTTTGGTGCGGCTGGTCGTCGATGGGCTCGAGACGTTTCCCGAGAAGAAAGCTTGTTTTGCCGATCTCGCTCGTGCTTGTGACCAACTCGATCATTCCCGCGCGCCAGTGTTCTTTCTCAAGCCGGCATCCGCAGCATCGTTGGCCGATGATAAAGGAAAGATCGGCTGGAGTAAGGCCATCGGAGAAGACTATCGATCCACCACTTTCTTTCAGTACAAGAGCATCTTGAAGCATTCCGGATTGTTGAAAGCAACGGCTTTGGGAGGCGCTGCTGCAAGAGGTTATGACCCGACAAAGGACATCTGGGAATTGAGCTGAGCATTTTCAAGAGGGACATGATCAGGATGCGGATTGTTGAAAAGATCATATCCGGCGTGGACTGGAACGGGCGGTCTCCTCGGCTAGATCTGCCATGTCATTTCAGCCATCACCGCGTACAATAAGGCTCAGAGCCTGTAAGGAAAGGAGAAAGGACAGCATTCATGGCCATGAAAGTCGAAATCAAAGACAATAAGCTCTGTATCGAAATCGATCTGGAAGAACCGAAACCGTCCTCATCGGGAAAGACACTCGTTGTTGCCAGCACGAGGGGAAATGTCGTTACCGACGTGCAGGTGGATGGCAAGCCGGTCACTATCGGGCTCAACGCTTACATCAAGCCCTGAGCATCACTCGCTATATGGAAGGAATCAGGCCAGAAGCTTATGAGCCACTCTATTCCGTCTGGCGACAAGACGACAACGGCAACGTCTTCCTGGTTAAGGATGGCCTGGCTGAGGCCGACGCAACGAGGCTTATGCGGGATCTCGAAAGTACAGGTCACAAGCAAACCTACTGGGTCAGAAGAAATCAATGAATGCCCAATCCGGCATCGTCTTGCCCAACCAATGTTTGCAACGGACCCGGAACCACGCGGCTCACATCCGTGGTATCTTTGTAAGCACATTAGCGGCGTGGTTCCAGGCGGCTTAACCTGGCGTTCGGCGTCATGGAGACGCATCGAAGGTGATCTATGACTGACTGGAGCAAACAGGAGGTAGAAACAATCGTCGAAGACTATCTGGCCATGCTTGCCGCTGAGCTTTCCGGCGTTCCGTACAATAAGGCAGCTCATCGCAGGGAACTGCAAAAGAGACTCGCTGGTCGATCCGAGGCATCCATCGAATTCAAGCACGCCAACATCAGTGCTGCTCTCGTAGAGGCCGGGTTCCCATACATCAGTGGCTATAAGCCTAGATCAAACTACCAAGGCCTTCTTGTGGACGTATTGGCGGATCGCCTCGAACGAGAGAAGTCGATACTTGACTTGGCGGCGTCGGATGCGGACCGGCCCATGGCCGTCCCGGAAGTGGAGGATATCCTCGCGGTTCTTACGGCTAGGCCAGCGGCAAGCGGGTCGACAAAACTCGTGAGCCTGGCAGAGCCAAAGCCCAATAGAATCCATCTCACGACGAACTATTTGGAGCGGGAGGCTCGTAACAGATCTCTTGGCTCTGCTGGCGAGCTCTTCGTGCTCAATTATGAGCAGGCGCGGTTGATTCAACTCGGGAAGGAGCGATTAGCGTCTAAGATCGAGCACACAGCAAAGATGCGAGGTGACTACGAGGGCTACGACATTCTGAGCTTTGAAGAGTCAGGTCGGGAACGCCTCATCGAAGTGAAGACCACGAAGTATGGAGGGGAGACGCCCTTCTACGTTTCGCGGAATGAGGTGGCGGTATCGAAGCGGGAGAGTGATAAGTATCAGGTATATCGCCTCTTCGACTTCCGCCAATCACCCCGTCTCTACACATTGCCAGGAGCAATTGAGGCGAGTTGTCTCCTGTCCCCGACGACGTACTTGGCGGTCCCGTGTTGAGGCTGGCGGTCAAAATCATCAGCACTTCCTGTGATTCCTTGACCGCGTGGTTGCTCACCGCTGGTGTGCGTTGTTATGTCCGCCAAATTAGACGGCATGTATTCACGAAGCAAATCGGAAGGAGTGAATCCATGAAACGCAACCATAGCCCTCTGTTACATAGTGTCCTCATCGGTCTTCTCGCCATTCTCTTACCGGCGCTCGCATTCTCTTGGACTGGTAAAGTCGTTGGCGTCTCCGATGGCGACACCATAACCGTCATGCACGATGGGAAAGGCGAAAAGATCCGGCTCTACGGAGTGGACACACCTGAGAAATCAAGACTTCGGCCAGAAAGCCAAGCAGTTCACATCCGATATGGTGTTCGGCAAAACGGTTGATGTGAAGCCGATTGATCAAGATCGATATGGTCGGACAGTTGGGATTGTTACTTTCGATGGCGTCAGCTTGAATGTGGAGTTGGTTCGCTCAGGACACGCCTGGGTCTACAAACAGTATTGCAAGGAACCTCGGTGCAAAGAGTGGGAATTTATCGAAGCCAAGGCCCGAGACGAGAAGAATGGCTTGTGGTCCATTCGCAATCCTGTCCCGCCATGGGATTTCCGTCACAACGAGAGAATCGGTAACGCGCAACCGCAGATTTCCTCGCCGGCGCAATCACAACCTGGGGCGATCTATCATGGAAATATGAGGAGCAAAGTGTTTCATGCTCCAGGGTGCCGTGACTACGATTGCCAGAATTGCACAGCGGGCTTCAAATCCAAGGAAGAGGCACTGAATGCCGGTTATAGGCCACATGGGTCCTGTGTAAAGTGAGATAGTGTCGCCGTGCCGAACCGTGTTGGTGCGGAGGTGCCGTGTTGGTTATCATGGGCAAAATCTATCCCAAAGCTCTACGGGACTTCAGACGTTTCGATGAATGGAGTGGAATGCATGGCTCAGAAGCAGTTTAAGTACAAAGTGTCGTTTCACCGCTACAGCGTATCGCGAAACGACTACCATGTGTCCGGAGAAGAGGCCAACAAAGTGGTCTTGGAAGGCAGGGACAACAAGGTTATTGAGATTGGGTTACGTGGCAAGACCTATCAGGCTGAAGGGGTTCAGATCAAAACAAAGAACGAGGTGGACGGCGATAGCAACGACTATACCGTGACCATCATCCTGACCAATCCCTCGGTTTTTCCAGTGTCCATTCATTACCGTAGGTCTGACTATTACACAGCCAGCGGCTTTGGGACGCAGGGAAGCTCAGATCCGTATATTCTTCGTTTGACCATTGTGGAAGGCGCCGTGAAGACTACGGATGAAGAAGGACCGAAAAGAAAGTACGAGTTTCTTCCATTATGAGGTCCGGAGATATTTTGTGCGAAGGGAAAACAACCAATGTGGTCGGTGATCGGGACCTCATGTATGAGGAAGAAAATCTGGAAGAAACCATCAGATATTGCCGGGCTCGCAATCGGCTACTCAGAGATCTTGAACTGGCAGAGATAGAGAAGAAGTTCTGGCACGGCATTGAAATGACAGTGGGGGAGCTCGTCACCGACAATCTGCTCAAATCCCAGGGTCGCATGGAGCCGATATATAACGCATGGTTTGTGATCGATCAGGCTTCCGAAGAGTTTCAAGTGCCGATGGATATTTGGCAAAGGCCGGCGTCGCATATGATCAACTTTTTCGTTAGGATGGGAAGGCGACCTGCGATTACCGTGGCCTGAGTTGGTTGCCATTGTGCCGACTTGAAATTGTTGACGACGACCGTTCTGAATCACTCTCTTCCGAGGTCGAGTTAGTCAGGGACACAGGGAGATTCCTCATGCTGCGTTTTCTGGATTCCATACCTTATCCGATGCTCATCATTGCCGCGCTATTTCTGCTTCTGGCTCCATTCAGGCCGATGCCTCATGTTTTGGAAAAACTCACCATGCTTAAAGAAGGAATATTGCGCAAACCAATCGATATCTTCGACCTTTGCTTTCACCTGTTGCCCACGATTCTCTTGGTCCTCAAAGTGATCAGGGACAAGACAAAATGATATTGGACCGAAGCTTAAAATAGGGGTCGGAAGGACTGTTGGATGACAACCGATGTCACAGATATTGTGGGGACAGCGTACGCTTTGGTTCTTTGGTGGTCCGACGCGATTCGGGGAAATGGTCTCACGGCGTGGTAGTTCTAGGCTGTGACTGCGATTGCGGAGGGACGCATGAGGTGACATCGAAGGACCTTCGATGTGGACACGTGAAAAGTTGTGGATGCATTGGGGTGAGTATGTTTAAAGATCTCACAGGGAAGAGATTCGGAAGGCTCCTCATCCTCAGCCGTGCCGGATCAGCAAAGGGATATGTCACCTGGAACTACCGATGTGATTGCGGAAATAGCGGAATTGCCAGCTCAAGGGATCTTCTGCGGGGTAGCAAGAAAAGCTGCAATTGCTTGAGAGTCGAAAACCAATCCAGACTTCGTCCAAGAACAATCCATGGGCACGCTGCTTCTCAAAATGGCAAAGAGAACAACTGCAGCAAGGAATATCGAGCTTGGACGCATATTAAACATTCGTGCTCCAAAGAGAAAAGCGATGCCCATAAGAAGTACCGAAAGGTGGGCACCGGGATGGATAGTGCATGGAAGGAGAGTTTTCAAGCTTTTCTCCAAGATGTTGGACCTGCCCCGTCCGAAGACTGCTGGCTGATTCGAATCGATAAGAGCAAAGGGTATTTTCGAGGGAATGTTAAGTGGGGAAAGCCAGTTGAGGCGAAATGGAAAGGCTTGTCATGGCTTATCGATAGGTAGGTTTGGTCAGATGATTCACGGGGGTGTTCGCGTTAACGGAGGCCATGAGGATCATTGAGAACGGACGGTCAGTTATGATAAAGAAATGACTGAGGACTTTATTTTCGAAGGAAAGATGAAGTCGCACAGCTTGAGAGGCACACAGGGACTGAGGTCATGGCGGATCTCAACAAAACGCCCAATGATCATGTGATTTCGAAGAGGCAATTCAGCGGCTTCATCAAGACGGATCTCGATC
>Ga0351873_10164_pt1 | contig 18125 bp, 16 predicted proteins | sample TotcelFGM3001N11_FD_206764 | JGI IMG/M metagenome (GOLD analysis project Ga0351873, IMG submission 206764) | Enriched cells from coal bed in the Powder River Basin, Montana, United States - Total cells FGM rep2 HSBNCT.FGM.300.1.N11 ... | reverse complement strand
TGGTGCACGGCAGGGTTGAGATTATGCGGTCTTCCCATAACAAGACATCTTCGGGCTTCAGCCTCATTGAGCTGATGGTCGTTTTGATCATTCTGGCCTTGACGGCCGGATTGGTTATACCCCGCATGGGTGCGGGCTGGCGAAACATGGAGGACCGCGATTTTTTGCAGGAATTCGTGAGGACGCTCAAACGGGCGCGGCTCATCGCCATGAGCTCGGGGGACATCGTGGCGTTCAGGATCAGCGGCACCGAAAGGCTTTATGACCTGCAGAACCCTCCCCAAAAGCCCATCCCGCCCAACGTGGACGTCTACGCCGACAATCTCCCCGTGGATCCGGAAACCCATGACAACTTGATCGTCTTCTACCCGGACGGAAGCCTCATAGGGAACGATGTGGAAATCGTCTTCGATCATCAAAGGGCATTCCGCATTTACGTCAATCCTCTTTTCGGCTCCGTGCATTGGTCCAGGGCCGAGCCACGATAGAGAGCATGAAAACGGCAATTTCCAGAACAGCAGGCGGTTTTACTCTCCTGGAGGTGATGGTGGCGCTCATCATCGGCACCGTGATCGTGGGGGGCGTCATGGGCGTGATCTCCGTCTCCTTGCAGTACAGCAAGAGGGTAAAAGAGAAGAGTCTGTATCAGCCGGTGCTGGAGGCCGCGGCACAGGAGATCCTCGCCAATCCCGAGATGGCCAAGGAAGCTGCCATCAACGTCGCCGGCATACCCAATGCTCCACCGGTGGGTGTCTCCATCGCCGAAGTCGTTGGCTCCAACGGAGACGAGGTGCGCAACCGCACGGGACAGCTTTACCGGGTCATGCTGAGCTGTGCGGGACAGGTGCTGGAATTCAGCGTCATTATTCCCCAATCGCAGCTCGAGTAGCGGGATTGGGGCCGGGTCATCATATGTGCCATATCAATAATGCGACAAGAACCGACGGCTCGAATTCATGCGCCGGATTTACGCTTGTGGAGCTGGTGCTCGCCACCTTGATATCCTCGCTGGTGATCGCCATCGTATCGGTGTCGTTGGGCTTCTCGCTTCGCGTGTGGGAGAGGAGTCAGAACCGCCGGCCGGACGATTTCCCGAGCCTCGTGGAGCTTCTCAAGTGGCAGCTTGCGAGCTTCGACCCGGTGCAGGTCCGCGAAGAAGGTGAAGCACAGATCATTTTTCGGGGCGACGATAATTTCATCGCGTTCGCCACGGACCGCTCCGTGAGGGCCATTTCCAACGGCGTTCCCGTTGTGGCGCGTTATGTCTATGATTCATCAGGAAAGGTGCTCTACTATGCGGAGATCCCTCTTGATCCCTATCATCCGGATGTCATCAAGGAATTCCTTGAGATGAAGCCGTCGGATAGCAGCTCATTCCCTCGATTTTACCCGACTCCGGTGGACGCTTTTTCGTTATCCTACGGACAAGGAGATGAGAAGGGAGGCGTCGCGGAATCATGGGACGATACCCATGCCATACCGGCGTACGTGCGGGTGACCTGGAGCCGGGACGGCGGGGCGACCGAATCGACCCAAGTCATAATACCCAATTTCCTTTTCGCCAGGAAAATAGAAGAGCAGAAGGCGGGCGTACCGTCAGAGAAGTAGCGCGTGGGGGCGGGATCAAGGGCCGCGGGCATGCATATGAGAAAGAAAAGCCGAGTCATGGTGTATAGACAGGATGGAGTCGTGATCATCGCCGTGCTGTGGATCTGCGCGCTGATCATGTGGTTTGCGCTCCAGATCGGAACGGATGCCCGGCTCCAGGGCGAGGAGCAGGTACAACGGCTGAGGAAGTCCCAGGCGCTGCACCTCGCCATCGGCGGCGGTTACGAAGCCCTTGCGCGCATGGGAGGCCAAAGCGACTCCGCGCTGAAGGGTGGAAGCTTCGGCAAGACGCGCCTGGGCTTGGGGTCCGATGAGGAAAGCGGCTGGCTGCCCAACGGTCGCCCCCACGTTGTGACGTACACCACGGGCGAAGCTCTGGTCTTCATCGAGGACGAGAATCGAAAGGTCAACGTGAACACCTCCAGGCCCGACCAGCTCAAGGCCGCGTTCACGAAGGCAGGCCTGGAAGAAGCCGATGCGGCGGGCTTGGCCGACATGATCGCCGACTTTGTCGACAAAGATGATCTGCGGCGGCTCAATGGAGCGGAAAAGGACCAGTACAAGGACAAGGGGCTCCCTTACGGCCCCTTTAACGGCCCCATGACCAGCCTGGACCAGATGCTGCTCATCCCGGGCATCACCCCGCAGCTCTTCTACGGCTACGGCCAATCGGGCGGAGAAGAACAGGAGAATGAATCCGAAGTTCCTCAGATCCCCTTGCTACCAGGGAAACATTCCCTGTTCCAGATGCTCTCGGTTTATGGTACAAACCAGATGCTTCAGGACGAAGCAGCGGAAGAAGCGCTCACCGAGCAAATCGCCAAATGGGAGAGTGGAGGAATTTATCGAATACTGTCGTGCGGAAAGCCGTTCATAGGGTCACAGATTGTCATCGTTTGGCTGACCGTTCGATTTGCTCCCGAATCCAAAACCGGATATGAAGTGCTGTACCGAAAAATACTCTAAAGGCCAAGCGAGAATGGTGTCCGCTGAAATCGAGCGGGAGCCGATTTTCGGGCGGCCTTCTCGTTGAAGGGAAATTCGAGAGGAACCCGCAGGATGCTGAAGAGTTTCTTGAAGCATCGCCCCAAGCAATTGCTTGCCGTCTACGTGGAGCCCCGGCAGATTGAAGTTCTGAAGGCCCACAGGCAGTGGAGATCGTGGCAGATCGACTCCGCGGAAAAATACACCACGCCGGAAGGCGAGACGGTTCATGAACATTTGCAGCGCTTGAACCTCAGGCCGAGGACCCCCAAAGGCACGGCCCTCATCCTGTTTTTGCCGCGCTCTTACTATTCGTTTCACCGGGAGCATTATCCGGCGGCCATCGCGGACCAACTGGAAGAGACCTTGGCCTTCGACTGGCAAGAGAACGCGTTTCACGAGAACGCACGGTCTCTCCATTTTTTTGGCCCTCCCGTACCCATGGACCGGCATTTGTCCGTTCCCATTTTTTCGCTTCAGCGCGACGTGTACGAGAAATTCCAACAGGCATTGGGGAGCGGGTCTTTCCAAACGTTCGCGGTCATCCCCAGCGCCCTCACCTATCAATCGTTTTTCTCGAGCGTCATCACGGAGGAGACCTCTCTTCCCCTGGAAATCCTGGGGCGTAGGATCGATCCTCATTATCTGGAGATTCACAGGTTCTACAACGGGGCGTTACTGGATTCCATGATGATCGGCAAAAACCTGGACTTCGCGAAACTGTTCCAGGAGAGCCTCCATTGCACGGGAGGGAACGGCGAATGCCAGGAGACGGTCCACATTCACCTTCTTTGCTCCAGCAACGAAGCCACGGAAGACTACGCCAGGGAGTGGACCGAGGAAAACCTGTCTCTCAAAGTCCACAGTCTCCGAGAGCTTTTTGTGTCTCACTGGGTGAAGTTTTTGCTGGAGAAAGACCAGATCCAGACATTTGACGAGCCGTTGGTGCTGAAGCCCTGGAAGGTGCCGAAGTTTGTCTGGGTACTCCTCGCGATCATTGGGGCTTACGCCGCATTGGCGTTCCATCAGTTCCATTCCCTGAGCACGCTTCAGGATGAAACGAAGGCCCTCAGGAAGCAGAATACCCAACTGGAAACCCAGTGGAAGCCCATCGAACAGCTCCAGACGCGAATCGCCAAGTTCCAGGAAGATCAGAAAACCCTGTCCGAATTCAACCTGGAAGGATACCCCCTTCTGGAGATGCTCACGCTGCTCACCCAGATCACTCCCGATGACACGTGGCTCAACTACATGTCGCTGCGCAAGGGCCAGTTGATGTTGAGGGGAGAGAGCAAGTCGGCCATCAAGTATCTTTCGGAGCTGGCGAAGGTGGAAGGCTTCAGTGACGTGCGATTCGCTTCCCCGGTGACTCGCAATCCGGCTTCCGACCAGGAGCGTTTCAATGTACAATTGCAGCTCGATGCCGAGAAGCTGAGAAAGACTCTCGATTCGGTCTACGTAGAAAAATTGGACGAAATCGACAAGACTGAAACCGAAGCTGTAGTCGAGACCGAAAGCCCGAGATCGTCGGCCACGCCATCGCCAAAACAAATCGCTCCCGGGGAGGCCGTCGAGGAGGAGGGAGAGGAAGGGGAGGAGGATGCCGAGGCCCTCGATGCCGAAACTACCGATTCCGAAGCTACCGATGATGAGACCCAAGATGAGGAGGAAAGGCAATGAAAAATCCGTCTCTCACCTTGGCAGACTTGAAAAAACATCGCACTTCGCTCATAGCGGTTGCGGTAACGCTCACGGCATTGATCGCGGTCCATTTCTTGTGGCTGGCGTCCGTCATCGATCAAAAAGAGGAATTGGAGCAGAGCGTCGTCCAGCAAACCGAGCTTGTCCAAAAATATCAGCAGAAGCTCGACCAGGCTCAAACCATAAGGGAGAAGCTGGTCATACAGGAAGCAGAGCTCAAAGATATGCAAAAGCGTCTCTTTCAAGGGACTGATCCCTATCAGTTGGCCGCATCCCTGGGAGAGCTGCTTTCAGCCAATGGTAAGGACGGGAAGAAAGCGAAGCTCGACATCAAGACATACCAGGTCCTGGCAAGCAAGGAGTACGGACTCTACCAGGAAGTCCACCTGAGGTTCAACTTCATGACCAATGTGGATGGACTGTACGGTTTTCTGGATCGCTTGAAGAATTTCCATGCGGCAATTCTGGTGCAAGAGATAAACGTCCAAAAGGTCCAACGCAAGACGGGACCCGACCTGGTGGTCAACGTCATCCTTGCGGCGCTCATGGAGAAGGGGGAGAAAGGCGAGAAAGGCTCCTAGGATGGGAACCTGGCCGGGAGCCCCTTCCTTGTCATTTCGACCGATTCACGTTCACAGGCTCTCGGACGCCGCGGCGTGCCATATCCCGCCATCGGGCGCTGAGCCATGAAGAACCATGCGAAACGAAAGAGGCTAACTTATGAAGATGTACCGGGCCGTCCTCATGCTCACCTGTGTAGTATTTCTCGGCGCCTGCGCAACCTCCCAACCAGGGGGGCCGAGGCAGCCAACCGGATTTCGAGCCCACGCGCGCCCCGCGCCCGTCTCCGATTCCGGATCGGCACCCGTCGAAGCCACGCAAGACCAGCCGGGAAAGTCGGCGCCGCCCGCCGCGCCGTCGCCCGTATACCAGGAGAGTGCGACCGAGCGATCGGTGGATATTTCAGGCAAACCGACGCCGGGAGACGCATCCAAGAAGGCGAAGACGCCGGTTCTTCCCAGCCTCCAGGGAAAGATTCAGACCGGCCTTTTGGGGATGCCGTCCGTGGCCAAACCCGCGGAGCGGCCTTCTCACGGCACGGAAAAGCAGCGCATCGTCCTGAACTTCGAGAAGGCGGAGATCGCCGAAGTCACGAGCCAGATCTTCGGGGACTATCTCAAGGTAAACTACGTCATGGACCCGACGCTCCAGGGCCGCGTCAGCCTCTATTTGGAAGGTGAGTATTCCAAGGAAGAGATGTTCCAGATGATCACCAAGGCCTATGAAGCGAACAACGTTTCCATCGTGCCCCGCAACGGCATCTACTATCTCCAGCCCGTACAGCGCAGCTCCAGCAGCAGCCTGCCCGTGGCCGACTCCCTCACTCTTAAGGCCGACAAGGAAGGCGTGAGGCCGGTCATCGTCATGTACCGACTCAAATACATGGATGTCAAGCAAGCGATCAACACGATCAAGTTCTTCCTCGCGCCGGGCCGCCCCATCACCTCGGACACCATGACCAACAGCATCATTTTCGTCGATGACACGGACAACGCCCAGACCATCGTGAGCGTGCTCCAGGCGTTGGATATCAACATCCTCGAAGAAGTGAGCATGGAGATCGTCCCCCTCAAGTCCATTTCCCCGCAAGACGCCTGCCAGAGCATGGAGGCACTGATCGGGAAGCTGGACTTTTTCAAGGACAGCACCATCAAGGGCAACGTCGCCTACATCCCGCTCCAGAACTTCGGCGGAGTCCTGGTCCTGGCGCGCAACCCCGAAATCATCAAAACGGCCAAATACTGGCTTACCGCACTGGACGTTGAAGGCGCGGAGAGCGGAGAACAGATCCACGTCTACTTCGTTCAAAACGGGCTGGCCCTCGACATCGGCAACATATTGAATCAGGTTTTCGGCTTGAAAGGAGCTAGCGAGAGCAGGCCGGAGCAAAAGATTGTATCGTCCACGTCGCCGTACAGCTCCTCGTCGAGACCCTTCGGGAGCTTCGGCGGCTCGGGGTTTGGCAGCGGGGGGAGATCTTCCGGTTTGGGAGGGTCTTCAGGCACCACTCCTTCCTCATCGTCCAGAGGCGGGTTCGGCTCTACGGGAGGCGGATTCGGCTCCACGGGGGGCGGGACAGGCAGCACCGGAGGAGGAACGGGATCGAGCGCCGGGAGAACGAAATCGGCCGCCCGTGTGGGGGGGGGAGCGGAGGCACCCACCGGACTATCGGGAGAGGTCATCATCATTCCCGATGAGGTCAACAACGCCATCGTGGTTCGAGCCAATGCCCTGGACTATGCCAAGATCAAGAAGACCATAGAGACACTGGACATCATTCCCAGGGCCGTGCTGATCGAAGTCATGATCGCTGAGATCACCCTCAACAAGGACCTCGAGTACGGGCTCCAATGGTTCGTTAACCAAGGAGATGTCAAAGCTGCACTCAACAGGTCGAGGAGAAGCAGCTCGGATGACAGCGGCTTGGATGACAACAGCAGCAGGCGGCTCCCCTTTAGAGCACTTGACGTCGCAAACGGTACCGGACTGGGTCTCCTGTTTCAGAGCGGAGAGGATTTCGGGCTCTTGTTGCAGTTGCTTGCCACCAAGACTGACGTCAATATTCTTGCGACCCCGACCCTCCTGGCCACCGACAACAAAGAGGCAACCATCACGGTGGGCGGTCGTGAGCCCGTGCCGACAGGATCGTTCACAGGCGCCACAGGCAGCGAGGACAGCGTTTTCAGCACCATTCAGTATGAAGAAACCGGTACCATCCTTCTCGTGACTCCCCACATAAACGCCGGCGGCCTGGTGCGCCTCGAAATCGAGCAGACCACACGGAGACCGGGCGTCGAAAGGACGGTTGGGCAGGGCAATACCGCCCTCAGCTTCGAAGAGCGGAACGTAAAGACGACCATTCTGGCCCAAAATGGCACCACCGTCGTCATAGGCGGAATCATCGACGACACCCGACGAAATGTCAAAGAGGGTATCCCTTTCCTGCAGGATGTCCCCCTCTTGTCACCCCTTTTCTCAAACAAACGCAAATCCATGAGAAGAACAGAGCTAGTCATCGCCATAACGCCCCACGTGGTGAACCATCGTGGAAGCGACGTGACACGCGAGTTCCTGGATAAGCTTCAGCACTTGAGGCGCCGCATCGAAAGTTACTGATCGGCCGACATGAATCCATTGAGATTTCGTTGCAGCACCACGGGCCGGAGAGTAGACGCACTGATGAAACCGTGGACAAGATGAACCGTAACAAGGCCTGCGGTGGCAACGGGGACAGACATCAAGCCAGTCGGATGGCTGCGAATTTTCCTCATCGACAGACTTGAGGAACCCACACAGTGAGACAAAACGTCTCCTGTGAAGCACAGCTACAAGTTGACCTCGTTACCCGTAATCGTGATGTTCAATACTATCCCGCTAGGGGGATTGGCGCCAAATTGTATCCTGAGCCGGTCCCCCGCTCGGAATACCACGTTACTAAACTGATGACTCCAAGGTGCAGCACCGGTGGGGGGTTTTATCCTGATTATTTCTTGGTTATTGCGAAATATCCTGAGAAATTCGCTGAAAGAGCCATCAACTTGTGCCACGATATCTCCAAGTATAAACTTCTTTCCAGCGGGTACGGTCCGCACATTAACGACGCTGGCATCCCTTACGGTACGAAAAAACACAAGCTCTTGTGCCTTGGCTTCTCTTGCCATGGTTTGCATGACTGCGCCAAAAGAGAACGCGAACAAGACTGCCACTAGAATGGTATTTCTTTTCATTATTTCTCCTCCTTCGTTAATCTCGTTGCCGGTCACCCTTTCAATAGCTCTGTTTGGCAGCCATTCTCAATGCTATCTCACTCCGCGGATACCTTGATCAATATAAGACGAATCGCCGCAAGAGTCTCCCCCAGCCCCTTTCTTTCCAAAATGCGGAGTCCCCTGATGGCTAAGTACAGCTCCACACAATGAAGTGTCCGTCAATGCCATTAATGCGCTAAATCCATCATTTCGGCCACCCCATTCTGTAAACGTGTACGCAGGGTCAGAACCGCATTGATGATCTTGTCAGACTAACCTAACCACTGCGCTGCCGGTCCGGGTCTGACCTCACGAATTCCGTCGCGGCACATCTTCAAGAGAGACGGTCCAAGTTTGCAAGGAGTTGCTGAAAATCGGAAGGCAGGGGGGCTATAAACGTGAGGGGAACGCGCGTGCATGGGTGCTCCAGGTCGAGGCGCCAGTCGTGAAGCATCTGCCGGTGCACCGTGAGGATCAGCTCCTGCAGTGGCCTGGATTTCAAAGACTTGGCCCGGTGCTGGCCTCCCCCGTAAGTGGAATCGCCCACCACGGGGTGCTGCAGATGGCTCAGGTGAACCCTGATCTGGTGCGTGCGACCGGTCACGATGGTGACTCTGAGGAGGCTGATCTCGCCCCACTCTTTCTCCACCCGCCATTTTGAAACAGCCTCCCGCCCTTTTCTGGAAGCCACCGCCATTTTCCTGCGGTCCACGGGGTGCCTGTCCATCAGGGTCCGTATCTCCCCTTCGCGCTCTCGGAAACGTCCGTAGGCAAGGGCAAGATACTCCTTCTTCACCTTGTGATCCTTGAACTGAACAATCAGGTCGAGATACGCCTTCTCGGACTTGGCAACCACAAGAGCGCCGGACGTGTCCTGGTCCAACCGGTGGACGATGCCGGGTCTTTGGGGGCTCCCCTGCATGGCCAACCTCGAGCAGTGGGCGAGGAGTCCGTGGACGAGAGTGGAGCTCTCGTGGCCGGCCCCCGGATGAACCACCACCCCGGGTGCTTTGTTCACGACCAGAATGTCGTCGTCTTCATAGAGTATATCGAGGGACATGGGCTGCGGAACCAGGTCCGAGCTCGCCTCGGGGGGTGGAAGGCAAACGGAGATGCGATCATCCGGACGCACTTCATATCCGGGTTTGACCGCGCGCCCATTGACCGTCACCAGGCCGTCCAGGATCAGCTTCTTGAGATGGCTCCTCGACCGGTCATCGAACCTGCCGCCGAGGAATAAATCCAACCGCTGATACTCTTCGCCCTCTTGGACGGTAAACGAGCGCTCCGAGGAAAAGGGCTTCTCCGTTGTTTCATCGGTGCTTCCCATAAGAAAAAACCCGTTTCGGTGGAAGTACAAACAAAAAGGCCGGAGGCGGCACGGGATGGGCATCGATAATCGATTCCCGTGCTTCCTCCGGCCCACTTCGTGTGGATCGATACGGTCAGGCCGCACCGGACGCGATTCTTCGCCCGGCCTCTCGTTGGCTCCCCATCTCAGTGCTGATGGCGAGCATGCTCCGCGTCCTTGAGGGTCGTGAAAATCAGCCGGCCCGCGGTGGTCTGAAGAATCGACGTCACCGAGGCATCCACTTCTTTTCCCAGAAATCTGCTGGCGTTTTCCACCACGACCATCGTCCCGTCTTCCAGGTAGGCTATGCCCTGTCCATGCTCCTTGCCTTCCTTCAGGATCTGCAGCCGGAGCACTTCTCCGGGCAAAACCACGGGCTTCAAGGAATTGGCCAGTTGGTTGATGTTCAGGACCCTGATTCCCTGCACCTCGGCAACCTTCGACAGGTTGTAATCATTGGTCATGATCTTGGCGTTCAAGCGCAGCGCCAAAGCCACCAGCTTGGCATCGACATCATTGAGGTTTTCGAAGTCCTGCCTGTCGATGCGGACTTCCACCAGCTTCTCCTGTTGAAGCTTCTTGATGATGTCGAGCCCCCGCCGGCCTCGAACGCGCCGTGTGGGATCCGAGCTGTCGGCAATGTGCTGGAGCTCCTGCAATACGAACTCCGGAATCACGAGCACCCCCCCGAGGAAGCCCGTTGTCACGATGTCAGCAATGCGCCCGTCGATGATCACGCTCGTATCAAGGATCTTTACCGAATGCCCCCCGCGGGACACGCCCCGCACCAGCCAGGACCAGTTGGGAGCACGCAGCTCCTCTACCTTGATACTCCCCAGTACCATTCCTATGTAGCCAAAAATGCATGAAAGAATGATGTAAACCGCAACGCGGACGGTCGTGTTCTCCAAGCCCGTGAAGCTGTAGCCCACCAGCTTGGCGACGGAAAGACCCGCAACAAGACCGATGGTTCCCCCGAACAAGAGCTTCAGGGGGAGATGTTGAATCAGCCGTTCAACCGATAAAGCTAAAATTGCAAAAAAGATTCCGGCGGTCAATCCGGCCCAGGGAGCCCATGTAAACCGTGACAGACTCTCGACCTGGGTAGCGATGTAATAGCCTCCCACACTGCATATTGCAAACAATAGCACCTTCAAAAGCAACCAAGCCCATCTCAATCGGTTCACCTCCTTTCCTGTTAGGTTGGTATTCTTTCGGGAGCGACCTCATCCCGCATTACCCCGCTCCCTGCCGCGTCCAAGTGCTCGACGACGGCACCGGCGACATCGATCGGGCTGATCGGAGCCCGGCACGACCCGCACCGTTCATTTCAGCATTTCACCGACCTCTTCTTCAACTTCCTCCTCGCTGATGGAGCGCACAATGGAAAGCTCTTTCAGGAGCAAAGTCCTGGCGGTGTCGAGCATCTTCCTCTCGCCGAACGAGAGTTCCTTGTCCCCCTTGAGCACCGTCAGGTCCCTCAGGACTTCAGCCAGCTCGTAGATGGAGCCCGTCTTGATCTTCTCCATGTATTCCCGGTAGCGCCGGTTCCAGGTGCCGCCGTTGACGGAGACTTCCCGTGTCTTCAGTATCTCGTAGACCCTGGGCACATCGTCCGATCCGATAAGCTGGCGTAGTCCCACAGCCTCGGCGTTGTTGATCGGGATCATGATCTTCATGTCATTCTCGAGAATGCGCATGATGTAGAAATCTTGTTTCTTGCCGCCTATGCTTTTGGTCTCAATGGATTCGATTCGCCCCACCCCATGAGCCGGATAAACGGCCAAATCCCCTGTTTTAAACATTATTTCCTCCATGCTCCCGGCCATTGAAGGTTTTTGTTACATTTCTGTAAAATACTTATAATTTTACCATTTCTCTTGGAGCATGCAAAGCCCAAACGCAGATCCGATACTTACCCATGGGAGATATAGGACGCGCGTAAACCGGAAATCTATTGGCTCAATCCTCAAACAGTCCAACGCGTGCGCCACGAAAGGGGACCGGAGACACTGAGTTTCAATATTACCAGTTAAGCTGAAAATGTGAAAGGAAAGAGTGCAAGGCGGGACAGGTCACACGAAAGCCTCCTCCCCAACGCGGGAGACGGCCCCAGCGCATGCGGCGCGGGCTTGGCCGCAATCGAGCAAGAATATTCACCAAGCGGAGCACGAAGAGGACGGAGGGCTCTCCGCATAATCTTCCCAAACTTTCGCGCTCCAGTTGGTTTTCGTGTCTATCGAATTTTTTCTGTTTTCGCGGCTGATTCTTGCCGGCCGGCAAAGAAATGTAGAGGACTTCCACAAAAGAGCAACCACCCGTGAAGTCAGGGCTGCAGGGCATCCGCGCTTGAATCCCCCGTCGGAGCCCATCGGGTCAATTGTAGCGATTCATAGCTTCCCCAACGCCGGCCGACAATATGGCGCGGGCCACTTCGACTCCCCGCGTCACCATGTCCTCGAGCTCCGGGCGCTGGTCCTTGTACGGAGGCTCCAGCACGTAGACTTCGACGGGCTCACCGTGCAGGGGCCGTCCGATTCCGAGCTTCAAACGGGGGAAATCCTGATGGCCCAAGTGCTGAATGATGGAAGCGACACCGCGATGTCCTCCGGCGCCGCCCCGTCTGGCCACCTTGACGCGGCCGCAAGGTAAATCCAGATCGTCATGGACAACGATCATTTCCGCGGCAGCTTTCCCGAAATACTTCAGTATTTCGGCGACTGCCTCCCCGCTTCTGTTCATGTAAGTGGACGGTTTGATCAGAAGGATTTTTCTGCCTTCGATCTCTCCGCTTCCCCACATGGCCCTAAACTTCCGTTCCTGAAGCGCCACGGAAGCCTCGGAAACGAGCCGGTCAACGACCATGAAGCCGACGTTGTGGCGGGTAGCCTCATACTCCCTGCCGGGATTTCCCAGCCCCACAACCACGGAAATCCGTTCTTCCCGCTCCGAATCCATGCTCATGGGTCTTTATCGCCGAAGGGTTTGATAGCTCACAGTCCGATATCCCGCGGAGGCTTACGCTCAGCCTTCGCCCTCTTCCTTATCCTTACCTTCCGGTGCCGTGATGTTCACCACCGTGACGGTATCCGCGTCCAGGAGCTCGTAGGATTCCTTCAGGTCCCCCACGCGGATCGCCGAGCCCAGATCCATTCCGGACACATCGATCTGCAATTTTTCGGGGATTGCTCCCGGAAGGCATCGCACGGACAGGGTACGCCGCACCAGGTTGACGATACCGCCCTTTTTCAAGCCGATCGCTTCTCCTACCAGACCCACCGGCACATCCACGATAATGGCCCGATCCATGGGCACCTCATAGAAGTCCACGTGCAGAAATCGTTTGCGATAAGGATGGACCTGGACTTCCCTGATCAGAACCTGGCTGGTCTCCGTTCCCCCATCCCGTTCAACGTTCAATTGCAGCAGCTTGCTTTCATCCCCCGCATCCCTCAACAGCTTTTCCAGTCTAATGGCATCGACGGAAAGCAGCACGGGCTCGGTCTTCGGTCCATAGAGAACCGCGGGCACTCTGCCCTCTCGGCGCAAACATCTGGCCGCGCCTTTCCCGGTTTCACTTCTAGTAAGTACGCTCAGTTCCACATCCATTTCGAATCGCCTCCTGAAAAAAAATAAGAAAGCACACTCCCCGAGTGTGCTCACGCTCGCGTTATTAGGGAGCTCACCGATTCCTCGTAGTGCACGCGGCGAATAGCTTCAGCCAGGGTGGGAGCAACGCTGATGATGCGAATCTTCTCCCACCGGGCGACCACCTGTGGCGAGAGGGGCACGGTGTCCGTCACGGTCAGCGTCTCGATGGGGGAAGCTTCAATGCTCTTGCAGGCATCACCCGAGAGTATCGCATGAACGCAATAGGCCTCCACGGATGCAGCCCCCGCCGCCCTGGCACCCTCCGCCGTGCGGATGAGCGTTCGGCCGGTATCCACCATGTCGTCAAGGATGATCACTCTTCGCCCATCGACCTTTCCGACGATGCGCGAACAGGCTTCATCCCAGGTGTCGCGGTGATCCATGATCGCCAAATCCACCGTGAGGCCCTTGGCAAAGCTTCGAGCCCTCTCGACTCCTCCGGCATCCGGGGCAACGACGACTTCCGTTCCCTTCAGCCTCTTCCTCAGATCCTCCAGCAACACCCGGGCCGTCTTGAGATGGTCAACCGGGATTTTGAAGAACCCTTCTATCTGGTCCGCGTGCAGATCGATGGTGATGACACGATCCGCTCCGGCCACCGTCAATAAATCCGCCACCATCTTGGATGAAACGGCGACTCGCGGCTTGTCCTTTTGATCCTGGCGCCCGTAACCGTAGTAGGGAATGACCGCGTTGATCTTGCGCGCGGACGCTCTCTTCAGGGCATCCGTCAGAACCAGAAACTCGACGAGATTTTCGTTGATGGGAGGGCTCATGGACTGAATCACGTACACGTCCATTCCCCTGACGTTCTCACCGACTTCGACCCGGACTTCCCCGTCGCTGAAACGCCCCACAACGGCCTTGCACTGGGCGACCCCTAACAGGGAGCACACTTTCCGAGTGAGAGGCAGATTGGAATTGCCCGACAGAATGACGATCCGGCTCTGCATGCACTATCCGATAAATCCGCTGCTCTTGCAGGCCAATGGGCTCACTCTCGACAATTCTTCGCTCCGTCGCCGGAAAAAAATGGCTGGGGTGGGAGGATTCGAACCTCCGAGTGCGGGTTCCAAAGACCCGTGCCTTACCGCTTGGCGACACCCCAACACCGGATACACTTCGTTAGCTGTCGGCGGAAGACGTCAGGACTTCAGTCTTGGCCACCCAGCATTGATCCCATCTTTGCCTTGCCCGTGATGCGACTCCTTCGGCCTGTCCCGTATCCCTGAAAACACCAAATACCGTGGGGCCGCTTCCGCTCATCAAAGCCGCCACGGCACCCTGATGCAACAGCCAATTCTTGATTTCGGCCACGAGAGGATATTCGGTCAGAGTGACGGTTTCCAGGTCATTTCTTATGGCATCTTCAAGCCGCCACGGATCGGTCAAAATCCTTGCAAGTTTAATGTGGCTGCGGTCTCTTGTCAACTTCAAACTTTGATACACCCAAGCGGTGGAAACGGTCAGGGGCGGTTTGATGAGCACCAGGGGATAGGGCGGAAGTCCATGGACCGGCTGCAGCTTCTCGCCGATCCCCGTCGCCAGGGCGGGTTGTTGACGAAGAAAGAACGGCACGTCCGCCCCGAGCTTCAGTGCCAGCTTCTCCAATCGATCCATTGGCAGGCGGCAGTCAAAGACCCGGTTCATGGCCAGGAGCACGGCTCCGCCATCCGCGCTGCCCCCCCCGAGGCCCGCGCCCGCGGGGATGTTCTTCCTCAACCGGATGTGCACGCCGGTTTCGATCCCGGCCGCATCGAAGTAGCTCGCCGCAGCCCGCCAGGCCAGATTGCGCGCATCCGCCGGAATTTCCGGCCGGTCGCACTGGAGGCTGATGGAGCCGCCGCCGCCGAATTCCAGCTCGATGTGGTCGTACACCCCGATGGGCAGCATCAGGCTGGAAAGCTCATGATAGCCGTCGGCGCGCTTTCCGATTACTTCCAGCCATAGATTGATCTTGGCCGGAACGCTCGTCTTGTAGTGCAACACTTCCGTCCTCGCGGGAACCGGTTGGGAGGCGGCGATTTGGAAATCCCCAGGCGCCGTAGCGGTTACTTGCCGCTTTTCTGAATGTACCGAAGCCGCAGGTCGTAGAGGACGCTCCTCAGGAGCTGCTCTTCTTCTTTCTCCAGGTTCCCCTTGGTCTTTTCCTGCAGCAATCCCAGGGTGTCGATCACCTGTTTGGCCAAAGGCAGATCGACCCGTTGCGCCTGGCTCTCGGGCTCCGGTATCTCCCCCAGGTGCACCAGCGCAGAAGAGCTAAATGAAAAAACAAGGGTGGAAAAAGTGACTTCGGGGAGCGCCCAGCGGCCCTCGTCCTGCTCGGAAGAGCTTCCCCCGGGCTTCTCTTTCGGCTCCTCGGCCTCGGCCTTTTCCCCGCCTTCCCGAGTGCCCTCCTCAGGCTCCGTATCCTCCAGGGATATCTTGCGCCTGTCTTTCAGAACAAACCCTTTGTCTTCTTTTTCGTCCATCTGTCACTCCATCCAATGTGGTCAATCATAGCTCCAGCACTTGAACCACGTCGACGTTTTCCATTGCAAGCAGCTCATCGGCCACGTGCTTTGGAACCTGGGTATCGGTCCGGAGGAAAATGATGTTTTGACCCCGCTCCAGGACCTGTCCGACGTCCATCATGGAAATATTGATGTGGTGTCGCCCGAGGCAAGTCCCGATGGCCCCGATGGTCCCCGGGGTGTCAATGTTGTAGATCAACACCAGGTGTCCCTCCAGTGCCGCTTCCAGCCGGAAGTCGTTGATGCGGACCATTCTCGCCTCTTTCTTGCCGAAGATGGTCCCCGCAACGAGGTTATTCTGCTCGGAAGTCTTCACCTGGATACTGATCAAGTTCGTGAAGTCCTCCGCCTCCGTCCGAAGAGACTCGGTCACCCGGATATTCCTCTCCTTGACGTGAACCGGCGCGTTCACGAAGTTGACCATTTCACCGAGGATGGGAGTCAACATTCCCTTGAGGATCGACAATGTGAGAGGACGGGTATCCAGGCTGGTGACATCCCCGATGTACTCGATGGAGACTTCCTCGATGGCTCCTCGAGTCATCTGCGTGATGAGGCACGCCAGCTTTTCCGCAAGCGACAGATACGGGCGGATATGAGCCAGTACCGCTCCGTCGATGCTCGGGGCGTTGACGGCGTTGCGGATGGTTCCCTTGACCAGGTACTCGATCACCTGATCGGCCACCGCGATGGCCACGTTCTCTTGAGCTTCGTCCGTGGAGGCTCCCAGGTGGGGGGTGGCGATGACCTGGTCGAGGGTGAGCAAAGGATTGTCCTTGGGCGGCTCCTTGATGAACACGTCCAGGGCGGCCCCGCCCACGATCCCCGCCTGAATGGCGTCGTACAAGGCCTGCTCGTCAACGATGCCGCCCCGCGCGCAGTTGATGATGAAGACCCCTTTTCTCATCTTCTTGAAGGCTTCGGCATTGATGATGTTCCGGGTCTCCTGGGTCATGGGCGTGTGCACCGTGATGTAGTCGGACTGGGCAAACAGCTCATCGAGGCTCACCGCCTTGATTCCCAGCTTTTCGACCACTTCGCTGCTGATATAGGGATCGAACGCAATGACGTTCATCTTCAAGCCCTTGGCGCGGTCCGCCACAATGCGCCCGATTCGTCCGACGCCGATCACCCCCAGCACCTTGTTGTAGACTTCCTTGCCGCGAAACCGCTTCTTTTCCCACTTGCCCCCTCGCAGGGACTCGGTCGCCTGGGGAATGTTGCGGCTCACGGCCAACAGCATGGCGATGGCGTGCTCGGCGGTCGTGATCACATTCCCCTCGGGAGTGTTCATCACGACGATGCCGCGTTTGCTCGCGGCCGCTATATCCACGTTGTCAAGGCCGATACCGGCCCGTGCGACGACCTTGAGGTTGTCGGCCGCTTCGATGATGTCCGCGGTGACTTTGGTCGCGCTTCGAATCACCAGGGCGTCATATTCCTTGATGACGTGCACCAGCTCATCATGCGTCAGGCTGGTATTCACCTCCACTTCCAACTCGGGCACACTCATCAGCTTTTCAATGCCTGAGTCGGCCAGATTGTCACTGACCAGTACCTTCATTTCCCTCTCCTGCTTCCGCTCTCATCAATGATGATCGAGTGTGACCTATGAAAAATCTTCCGGGTATCTTCAGAAGCGCCAAAGATCCAGGATGCGAATAAAACAAGATTGTTACAGCGGCTTCTCTAACACCACCCCGCCGGAATCGTCAAGTGCGAATCTAATGAGCGTTGCGGGTTGCGCGTTGTGAGTTGTGAGTTGAGGTACCAGGTAAGAGTCGCGGGTTGCGGGCCACAGCTTTGAAGTCGGAGTTGAGAATCTGTCATTTCGACCGGAGGGAGAAATCCGCCGATTCCTCACTTTCGCCGGGAATGCCGAAGGTGCGGAAGGTGGCCGAGTGAAGCATGCCGATCCATACCTGTTACGATCAAGGCGGTGTGTTGTGGCTCCGAGCTTTTCCTGATTCCGGCCTGCGCCCATTGGAGTCAACCTATCGATCCGCATGGGGTATCGGTTCACGAGAGGCAGACCCGCCCATTCCGGCATGCTTTTAGGTGCCGGGCAACAAATAATGATCCGGGATTTTCCGTGTTGCACCACCCCGTCATTCCCGCAGGCTTTTGGCGGGAATCCAGCCCAGCGCTCATTTCTGGATTCCCGCCAAAAGCCTGCGGGAATGACGACTGGATAGTCTGAAAGGATATGTATTTCTTGCCTGGCATCTTAGCCGGAATCCAGCCACACGGAAATCCTGTGGCGCCGCTGGCCTGGATTCCGGCTAAAAGCATGCCGGAATGAGTGCGCCTGGGAGCAGGCGCGATCTGAGAGGTGGAAGTCCTCTCTCGGGAGATGCCCCCTCCCGATAGCCGAAGGTAACTGCGTCGCCGCGAGGCGGGGTGGAGAGCAACCGGAGGCGAACTTGCAGTCCGTAGTAAAGCGAACACGTTTCGGCCTTGCGTTTCGGCGAGCCTGCTCATTGATGGCGAAGCCCAGACCGGGACACG
>Ga0351873_10152_pt2 | contig 18580 bp, 12 predicted proteins | sample TotcelFGM3001N11_FD_206764 | JGI IMG/M metagenome (GOLD analysis project Ga0351873, IMG submission 206764) | Enriched cells from coal bed in the Powder River Basin, Montana, United States - Total cells FGM rep2 HSBNCT.FGM.300.1.N11 ... | reverse complement strand
TTCTTCAAACGAGGCGTTTCGCAGTTTGACTTCCTTGTTTGGTAATATGTCGGTCGGTGATCCCGGTACCCTCTATGTTGAGCTGGATTTACTCGCGAAGGTGGCGAAAGGGGAGGAACGTGTGGCTGTGAAGCAATTGATGTCAAGATTGCTTTCTGCGGGTGAGGCACAATTGACCGTACTAAGAGTTGCGATCGAGAACGACATTTCTGTTCCCCTAGGCGAGAAAAGCATAAAAACCTTACGCGGCCCATTGTGGACTTCGCGGATGCATCGTGCGGCAAGATTGAGCGAGTTCTCGACGGGTTTATCCAGCGAGCAGGTCATCGAGCTAGCCTTTTCTAGGAGAGGTGCCCGTTTCTTTTGGCGGTGGGATCCTACCGAACGCAGCTGGCTGACGGAATTGCGGGACTACTTTTCTCCCACGCAAGAGTCATTCGATACGAGACTGGTGTCGCTGACCTTGCCGCCGTTCATGCTTGATCGGCCTGAACCCTTAACAGAGGAGGCGAAATCGACTCTAAGCGCTGGTACGTCTGATTTGTGCTTGTACCTTCAGTCGCTGGCTCGGGCGGTGCGGGATCCGACGAATGCTGAATTGGCTGCTGAGACCAGGGGGCTTGAAGGGAACGTGCAGGATCTGCTGGGGGCTTATTCTTGTGATATGCAGCTCGGTCCTGGCCCGGAGAATTACGAATCTGTGGAACATTGGAAGAACGCACGCGGACAATGTTCTTACGAAAGGATTGCCGACGCATGGCTACGGGGTATTTCTACCGAGGACGAAAGTTGGCTCACAGCGTGCGTCCATCCGGACGCGTGGGACGAGTTGAAGCCCGTTGTAAAACTGAGCCGATTCGACTGGTTGGATTCTCACGCTCGATCCCTCGTCCGGATCATGTCACCTCGCACGGTTATTCCGGCTCGTGTTCATTTTCCGTCGGTTTCGGGCGGTGACGAAAGCATGGTTGAGTTGTGCAGGTGTCTAGTCGGGGTTGTGGCGAGACACGGTGTTGGCATGCTTACAAATTCTGTGAACGTGTTTCATTCGTTGGCAAGGCGGCAGTCTCGCAGATTGAGTCGTTCGGAGGCTGAGGGACTCCTTGAGATTGTAAAGGAAGTCGAGGTGTCGCCGCACTTGGCAGGACTAGTTATGAGGCTCTGTAGCACGGCGAGTGGTTTGGATGTTCGTTACTTGTTGCGGTTCTGGCAGGAGCGTAAGGTTGGACAATCCATTGGCAATGTTTCGTGTCGAGACCAAGAGTTGATCGAACAATCGCTTACTCTTCAAGACCCCGACGCCGTCAGGATGGCTGCCTTCTTAGCGAGTAGGGCTGGTGCGAAGTCGGAGGCAGGGGCCGTTTCGGAACTCGGCGCTCGCGTGACCCAGCGATTGTGTGACCTGATTCGATCGTCAACCGGTGAGGATCGGGCGAGGTGTGTCGCGCTGCTGTTGGAACAAGAGCCCGACGTTTGTGAGATTGGGATCTGGGCTGACCCTTCGATTTACAGCGGAGTGGGCAGTAATGGCGGGATGCTTGAGAGATTTGGAGAGCGGTTATGTGAAGTCACGAAGACGTGCCGGAGTGGTGATGTTGAGTTACTTTCGGATGTTCTTTCGCAAATTGTGCAGGAAAGAATGAAGTACCCAAGTGTGATCGCGTTCTCCGCATTAGAGGCGCTACTTGGTATTAAAGAAACGAGCGCGACGCCGCTTACAGATGGAGACTGGCAGTTGGTTGTGAGTAGAGAGTGTTATGGGTGATGAGAGATATCTCAAGTGATGCGGCGTCTGCAGGCGCGTTTTGCATGTCAATGGTCCGAGTTGTGGCGAAAAACGAGAAACACGAAACCGCCGCGTCCGCATCCAAGCAGAAAATAACCAAAAGGCGGCCATACGTCGATCTATCGCGTCATCTGCGACGCTCGGCTTCCCTCGTACTCCCGCCACAGCCGCTCGATGCTGGGGCGTATAAATCGCGATCCGGCCTTCCGCCGGTCGTCACGCACCAGTTCCAACCCGGTGGCAAGGCTACCCGGCGGCACCACGTCCACGGTTGCCCCGGTCCGGTAGTGGATGCGGTAAAACCGCCCCTCCTTGGACATGCGGCGTTTTGTCACGTAGTCCAAGAAGCCGGCAACCCCCTTCGGGTACTCCAAGCCGGCATCGTCAAAAACCGCCTCAACCTGCTCTGCAAAATCCTCGGTGCGTTTACCGGCATCCGTGGTGCGTTCTATTTGGTCAAGCAGGTTTGCGGCCCGCTGCTCCATGTCCTTCCTCCGCCGTTCACGCCGAGATCAATTCCAGCACTTCGCCGATTTGGCGGAGCGGGCGTCCACCGGCCGCCGAGTCGTCTTCGATCTCGCCCAGCCTAACGAATCGCAAGAGCATATCCCTTTTTCCGCAATGCCTGCTTGCGGCGGTAGACCCGAGCTTCCACAATGACAGGCACAAGGGAGCCGACGCAACATGCTTGCCAAATTGAAAACGTTTTTGCTGTTGGGGATCGAGGCGCTGCCGGTCGAGGTCGACGTGTCGCCCGGCGCGCTGCCTAAGACGGTGTTGGTGGGGCTGCCGAAGGCGGCGGTCAAGGAGAGCACGCACCGGGTCGAGCGGGCGATCGTCAATCTGGCACCGGCCGAATTGCCCAAGCAGGCGTCGTCGTTCGACTTGCCGATTTCGTTGGGCATGCTCGCCGGCAGCGGCCCGCTGCAGTCGGAATTGTTCGACCGGTATGCGAGCGTCGGCGAACTGGCCTTGGAGGGCAACACGCGCCCGGTCAAGGGCGCGCTGTCGATGGCCATCGCGGCGGCCAAACAGGAGGGCCTGCGCGGGCTGGTGGTGTCCAGCGAAAGCGCCGCCGAAGCGGCGGTGGTCGAAAACATCGAGGTGATCCCCGTGGCCAGCCTTGCGCAAGCCATCGGCTTTTTTACCGGGACGCTGGAAATCGAACCAACTCCGTCGCGGTTGGAGGAGCTGTTCGAAACGTTCTCTACGTACGAAGAGGACTTTCTCGACGTCCGCGGCCAAGAGATGGCCAAGCGGGCGATCACGATCGCCGCCGCCGAGGCCCATAACCTGCTAACGCTATGGATGGTTTAACAATTGCCCAAGTATGCTGTGCCAATACACTCACTTTCTAAGCGTCGCTGGTTCGTGTACATGGCTGGATCAGCGTAACCCTTGGGAGAATTGGCTGATAGATGGGGTACCCTTGTAATGTCGAATGAGTTTGCACTGGCTTTGATTCCTGTTATCACGTCGCTCATTGGAATTGTCGCTGCAGTTCTCGCCGCCTGGATTTCAAGGAAGACGGCGAAGTCGGTGGAGCTTATAAGATACGAAACCGCAAAGACAGTAGAACATTTGAGACATGAATTGGAGCTTGAACGGGGGCATCAGGAATCGGACAAGGAGAAGCATGAGTTGGCATTGAAGGCACTTATGCATGCGGAAAGTGCGCTTCAGGTCATGAAGGATAAGATTGACGAAGTATTGATGCCGGAACATCGAGACTGTAGCGAAGCATATGACCTAATTGAAAAAGGACGCGCGGAGTTGGTGGCTAGATATGAGGAACGGAGCGTTCATCTGAGCGAAATGGAACGCCTTCCCTTTCACGATGCGAAATCGGTTTCTTGGGGCCTACAGCAAGTCATAGCGAGAGCGAATCGCACTCATGTTGGTCGCTCTCGGGAGATCAGTGAATATGTTAAACGAAGAATTCGTAAAGCTCGAAACGAGCTGACCGAGTTGCAGGAACATTTGCGAAAGGAGCGAAGACGTCGCGAAAGAGCTTGGGAGATACGTCAGTAGTTCTGTGAGGGCAAGCAGATGTCGATAAGAATAATCGTTGCAGACGACGTTCATTTCATTCAAATGGGGCTGGGCAGTTTGTTTTTGGATACTGAAATCAAAGTCGTTGGCTTTGCTAGCACTAGGGAAGAAGTCGTCGCTCAAACGCTGAAGCTAGCACCCGATGTGCTTTTATTGGATATCAGGTTGCCTTATCCAACCTACGGCGGTCTCGACGCTTTGGAGGAGCTTCGAGAACACTCAGTGAAAACTAAAGTCATTATGATGTCGGCCCATGACAATCCGACCTGCCTCGCCCGGTCGCTTGCGTTAGGTGCAGACGGCTTCGTGCTTAAAGACGCCAGCGGGAAAGAGATCATCGCCGCCGTCCAACATGCACAGCGGGGCGAAGCCGACTGCTTTCTGAGCGAAATCAGGACACTCTTGGCCACTCGACGGGATCCGGCGGCTGATGATGTACCGCTGACCAAGCGAGAGTACCAGGTCTTGCGTCATATGGCCTACGGGCTCAGCAATCGCGAGATCGGACGATTGCTGAAGATCAGCATCGAGACCGTCAAGGAGCACGTGCAGAACATTCTTCGCAAGCTGGACGCCGCGGATCGAACCGAGGCAGCGGTTTGGGCGGTCAAACGGGGGCTGGTATGACGGGGGCTTCAAAGCGGAAAAGGTTCCCGTCGAGCGTTCCGGCGCAGGCCTGATCGATCCCTGCCGACCAAAGTGTGGGCCGCCAGTGATCATTCCCGATGGCCGTCACGGTCAGGCAGAAGACTCGTTGCGTTCCCGGAGCGGCGATCTCCGCCATCGCCATCGAGCCGACTGTGACAGGTGCCGAGAGCGGAGGCGACGGGGGCCCCCGTCCCCTTTCTCCGCGCGGGGATCACGGTCGTTCGAGGTGGACGCTTGTTCGTGGCCACGTAACCTGAACCACTCGCCGGCGAGCGGCGAGGATGCCTGCCCAAGAAGCGTGCCGAACAGTATTGGGACGGGGGTCATTTATGGAAATTAACCCCTGTCAATTCGACAAGGGCCGCTGAGATCCGGTCTACCGTTTCGGAGAGGGACTGGTTTTTTAGGCCGGATTGTGCGTCGTCCCGGCGGTGCGGGGAATGATCGGTGGACACTAGCCCGACGCGCGAGCGAGGGGGACTTGATTGTGGTTCCTCGCTTGCGCGTCGGGCTTGTGTGCGGTGCCTCTGTTGTGCGCGGGTCTCCCGACCCCGCACCGGTAACGACCGACAGGTCTCACGTAGGTGGCAGACCAAGCGATTTCTGACGAGGCCCTTGTGCGATTCGGGTCAAAGCTCGGGCACTTCCGTCAGAGGCTTCGGTGCTCAGTTGGCATCCGCGGCCGTAGTCTGGCCGACTGTCGTTGCGTACTCAGGTGAAATTCAGCTTCTTTTCCTAATTGCCTGCTTGCGGGGGTGGACGCGAGCTTCCACAATGACAGGCACAAGGGAGCCGACGCAACATGCTTGCCAAATTGAAGACGTTTTCACTGTTGGGGATCGAGGCGCTGCCGGTCGAGGTCGAGGTGGACGTGTCGCCCGGCGCGCTGCCCAAGACGGTGTTGGTCGGGCTGCCGGAGGCGGCGGTCAAGGAGAGCACGCACCGGGTCGAGCGGGCGATCGTCAATTCGGGATTCCAGCGGCCCCAGGACCGGGTCGTGATCAATTTGGCGCCGGCCGAATTGCCCAAGCAGGCTTCGTCGTTCGACTTGCCGATTTCGCTGGGCATGCTCGCCGGCAGCGGCCAGCTGCAATCGGAATTGTTCGACAAGTACGCGGTGGTCGGCGAGCTGGCCTTGGAAGGCAACACGCGGCCGGTCAAAGGCGCGCTGTCGATGGCCATCGCGGCGGCGAAACAGGAGGGCTTGCGCGGGCTGGTGGTGTCCAGCGAAAGCGCGGCCGAAGCGGCGGTGGTCGAGAATATCGAAGTCATCCCCGTGGCCAGCCTGGCGCAAGCCATCGGCTTTTTCACGGGGACGCTGGAAATCGAACCCACCCCGTCGCGGTTGGAGGAGCTGTTTGAAACGTTCTCGGCGTACGAAGAGGACTTTCTCGACGTGCGAGGCCAGGAGATGGCCAAGCGGGCGATCACGATCGCCGCGGCCGGGGCCCATAACCTGCTGATGATCGGGCCGCCAGGGTCGGGCAAGACGATGTTGGCCAAACGCGTGCCGACGATTTTGCCCAGGCTGTCGGCGGAAGAGTCGATCGAGACCACGCGGATCTACAGCGCACTGGGCCGGCTGCGGCCCGGCCAGCCGCTGATGGCCCGCCGCCCATTCCGCTCGCCGCACCACACGATCAGCGACGCGGGGCTGGTCGGCGGAGGCAGCACGCCGACTCCGGGCGAGATCTCGCTCAGCCACAACGGCGTGCTGTTCCTGGACGAATTGCCGGAGTTCAATCGCCGCACGCTGGAGGTGCTGCGGCAGCCGTTGGAGGACGGCGTGGTGACGATCTCGCGGGCGCTGAACAGCACGACGTTTCCCGCCGATTTCATGTTGATTGCGGCGCTCAATCCATGCCCCTGCGGTTATCGGAACGACCCGCGCCGCGATTGCCATTGCTCGCCGCCGCAGATCGAACGCTATATGTCCAAGATCAGCGGACCGCTGCTGGACCGGATCGACCTGCACATCGAAGTGCCGGCGGTGCCGTTCAAAGAACTGTCATCCGCGCCGACGGGGACCGGCAGCGCCGAGATGCGCGGGCATGTTGCGGCGGCGCGGCAAATTCAGCGGCAGCGGTTCGACGGTGCCAAGACGCGCTACAACGCCCACATGACGACCCGCGAAATCCGCAAATTCTGCCGGTTGGACGAGGAGTGCATGGAGTTGCTGCGGGCCAGCGTCAACGAACTCGGTTTGTCGGCCCGGGCGCACGACAAAGTCCTGCGGGCGGCGCGCACGATCGCCGATCTGGACCAGAGCGAGCAGATCCGCGCTCCGCACATTCAGGAAGCGGTTAACTATCGGATGCTGGATCGGCAGCTGTGGACGTAATATATTGTTAACGGTGGATCTGGTGGGCGTCGCTAGCAGGAGACAAGCCATGCCAGTACTGCGTTTGGTCAAAGGGCCCGGTGCCCCCCGCGAGTTCGCCGTGGACGAGTTGGGGGCGTCGCCCGGCGCGGACGGCATGTGGGTCGGGCGCGACGAACGCATCTGCACGATTCATCTCTCGCATCCGTGCGTCAGCCGCCGGCATGCGCAGCTGGCGGTCGGGGACCAGGGATTGACGCTCCGCGACGAGCAGAGCAAGGCGGGAACGTTTCTCAACGGCTTGCGGCTCAAGCCTCATATCCCTTATGCACTCCGCCATCGCGATCGGATTGAGATTTGCGGATATACGTTCATTTACCAGGACCAGCGGGCTCGGGCGTGTGCCGGCTCAAGCAGCGAGGATACGAATTCCTCGCCGCTGCCTGATCCCGACGTGACGTCCATCCTGGACGGTTCGTCCACCGCGTGGGTATTGCGGACGGACGTGCATCCCCGCGACAAGCTGATGGCGTTGATGAAGCTCGCCCAGGATCTGCGCAAGCGGGTGACGCTGGAGGAACTGCTGCCGCGCACCTTGGAGCGTCTGTTGTCGCTGTATGGCCGAGCGGATCAGGCCTTGATCGTGCTTCGCGAGACCGGGCCCGGCCGTCCCGCGATGATGCGGGGGCGGCGCCGAGGTGGAAACGGAGTCAGCGAAGAAGGACCGGCCGGCACGATCATTGGCGAAGTGATGGCTACCGGCCGCGCCGTGATTGCCGATCAGGGGCGGAGCATGTCCGCGCCGTTGATGGATCTAGAGGGACAGCCTTTGGGCGCCGTTCAGTTGGAAACCTTGGACGGCGAACGCGGGTTTCGTCGCGAGGACTTGGACCTGTTGACGACGGTGGCGTTTCAAGTCTCGATCGTGGTCGAGAACGCGATCTTGCACGAAGTCGCCTTGCGCGAACGCTCGCTGGAGATCGAACTGAAGCTGGCCCAAGAGATCCAAGTGGAGTTGCTGCCGAGCGAACCGCCGCAGATCGACGGCTACGAGTTCTTCGACTATTACGCGCCGGCCAAGTTCGTAGGCGGCGACTATTTCGACTACCTGCCCCTGGACGACAACCGCTTGGCGCTGGTCGTGGGCGATGTCTCGGGCAAGGGGGTACCGGCCGCGCTGCTGATGGTCAAGGTGGCCAGCGAGTTGCAGGCTTCTCTGGCGACGGAGCCCGATCCGGTCCAGGTGTTGAACCAGGTGAATCGGCGTTTTTCCCGACGCAATCCGGACGGGACGTTCGTGACCATGGTTCTGGCCGTATTGGACTTGTCGACCCACTGCCTGTCGATCGTCAACGCCGGCCACCTTCGTCCGCTGTTGCGGCGGCCGGACGGGCGCATCGAGCAAATCGGCGACGCGCAAGCCGGCATGCCGTTGGGTGTCAACCCAATTCGGCCTTATCAGCAGACGCAACTCGATCTCCAGGCCGGGGACGCTCTGGTGCTGATCAGCGACGGAATCACCGAAGCCCAGAGCGAGGGTATGCAGCAGTACGGCCATCAGCGATTGCTGGTCCAGTTGCAATCGCCCGCCGACACAGCGGCAGACCTGGGGCGGCGGATCATCGACGACGTCGACCGCTTCGTCGGTCACTATCCTCAATCCGACGACCGCTGCCTGATGTGTATTCGGCGCGGTGTGTAGCTCACGGTGAGGCGGTTTGCGCGATCTCGAGAAGCGGATTTTCAACCATCGTTTGACGCTCGGTCCGCATTGGTTGATCCGGATCCGTCACGTCGGGCAGGATCTGCTGGAGCACGTCGATGGCGGAGTACGACAAGGCTCCGGGCCGGAGGAATCGGGCGACCTGGGCGACGTCGTCTCCGGAGGTAATCAGCGGTTTTTCGACCTCTCCATCGGGCTGTAGTTGCCCCAAGCCGATATTGCTCAGCAGCGCATTACACAGGCACTTGCGGCCTGGCGTCTCGCTTGCCGCGCCGCCTTTGGCGACGAAGTCTTCCACGGGTTCCGCGGCGCATCGCCAACCCAGCGTTCCTTCCGGTGTGCGATAAGCTTGGCGCAGATATCCCAGATCGCAACGACGGTGACGGGCCTCGTAAGTGGCTTGGTCGGACAAGGTGTCTGCCAGTTGCAGGACTTTGAATGGGAAGCCGGTGGGAGAAGCCAGCGGATCGGTGAGCACCCGCGCCTCGCCTGCCACACTCGCCTTCAGCGCCCGCTTTTTGACATCGGGGGCGAGGTCGGATTCTTCGCAGAAGGCGAACGCCGTTCCGACCTGGACTCCGACCGCCCCCGCTTGGCAGGCGTCGGCAAGATCGTGGGGCGTCGCGTATCCTCCGGCGAGCCAAAACGGCAGTCCGATCGCCCGCACCGCCGCCAAATCGGCCATATCGCGCTCGCCGTAGATCGGCTCTCCCGCCGAGTTCAGCTGCAGCGGACCGCGAGGCGGCGCGTTGTGGCCGCCGGCCTGAAAGCCCTCGACCACGAACCCGTCGACGCGCCCGTCGGAACGTCGCGCCAGCATGGTGCCGAGGGTCGCGGACGAGATGATGGCGACGAATTTCGGCCTCACCACCTTCGACACCTGGCCGCGGGAAAACGCCTCGGAATCAAAGCTGGTTGCGAATTCTTCCCCGGGCTGCGCACCCTCCACATTCAGTTTCTGCCGCACCGGTTCTCCCCGGGACAAGCGGTCAAGGATCCCCGGGACGGCCTTGGGGATGCCGGCGCCCATCAGCACGTAGTCGACACCAGCCAGCATGGCTCCGTACAACGAGGGCAAGAGCGGCAGCTGGATCTTTTCCAAGTAATTGATGCCTACCAGCCCGTGGTGGCCTTCCTTGGCCAGAAACACCTCGACAAAGTTGCTGACGACGAACAACTCTTCCAACAGCCGGCTGGGCTGCACGGCCGGCTGGGGCTTCGAGCGAAACGGCCGGTCCGAGGCTTTTCCGCCTGGGATGTAGTACCGCTCGAGGATCCGCTCCGCAACGCCGCTGATCGGAAACAAATCCAGCGCTCGGCGCGTGTGGCCACCCGGGTCGCCGATCTGCAGACGCCGAGTCAGAACCAAGTCCAGCCCCGTGCCCGACACAACCCCAAGCTGTCCGGCGCGGGCAACCGCGCGGGCCAATCGCCAGCCCGATACCCCGGCTCCCATGCCACCCTGAATGACTGTCGGCAATTCGTGATCCACATGTACCTCCGTACGCACTTGGTCAACGGACCCGGACGATGTCCCCGGACGCCGCTGACGATGCCTCGCAACATCGAGCTAGCAGGCACGGGCGGTTGCCCCTCCGGAGGCTGCAATCGGCGGCAGCCAAAGGAGGATGAAACCAAGGCAGGTACACAGGGTCAGGTGTACTGGCAGACTTTTTCCCGACCAGCCCTGGCGAACTCGACGACCGCTTCATGATACCGATACCAGGCAAGAAAGATAGGGCAGCGCTGGACAAGAATCGCGAATCCTCGGTTTTCGCGCTCGGCCACCGGCGCCTGAATTGGCTGCGTAAGATTGGACGGTGCCAGACGATTCTCGCGCCTGCAAGACGGCCGATAACGCGAGGTAATTCGGGCCGGTCCGTTCGAATTCGTGCGGATTTCTTGCCCAGTCGTAACCAGCCGGCCGACCGCGACAGACTGCCATCTCGGCCGAGCACGCGGCCGGTCGCATTCCGTTCAACCAAAGAATCGAACTCGTTCAGCCGTTGCACCGTTTCTGATCCTCGGTCGTGGGACGGTTTTTCAAACCCGTCCCGGCCGGATTGCAGCTCCGGCCCACGGGTTTATCTCTTCTCGCCGCTCGTCTACGCTTCGTTCTGGCGGCCGATGGCCGCGGCGATGGCATCGAATAACTGCTTGGCGCGGATGGGCTTGGTGACGTAGGCGTCCATACCGGCTTCCAAGCAGCGTTCGCGGTCGCCTTTCATGGCGTGCGCGGTAATCGCGACGATCGGAACGTGCCGGCCGGTCTCTTGCTCGCGGATGCGAATGGCGGCCGTGGCGTCGTACCCGTCCAGTTCCGGCATCTGGACATCCATCAGGACCAGATCGAACGGCTGCGACTCCAAGGCCGTCAGCGCTTCGCAGCCGTCGGCGGCGACGGTGACGCGATGCCCGTATTTCTCCAGGAGGGCGACCGCCAGTTTCTGATTGACGACACTGTCCTCCGCCAGCAGCACGCGCAGCGGCGGCAGCCGCTCGAACGGTTGCGCCGCTGCGGGCGATGGGGGAGCCTGTTCGTCGACCGCGTTGACGCCCAGCGCCGCCACGACGGCGTCGAACAATTCCGACTGTTTGATGGGCTTGAGCAGGTACGCCGCAATGCCCAGCTGTTCGCAACGGGCGATTTCGCCGGGCCGGTCGCCGGAGGTCAGCATCATGATCACCGTGCTGCCGATCTCCGGATCTTGTTTGATCTGATCGGCGAGCGTAAAGCCGTCGATCTCCGGCATGTTGGCGTCGGTCAGCACCAGGGGAAAGGAGGTCCCGGAGCGAAATGCTTCGCGCAGCACGTGCAGCGCTTCGGAGGCTCCCGCGACGGAGTGCGGTTGCATGTCCCAGCTGCGGAAGATTTCGTCGAGGATGCGGCGATTGGTGGCATTATCGTCCACCACCAGAACCCGTGTGCCTTGGACCACGACGGGCGGTTTGGGAAGCGGCTTGCCGTGGGCCAAGTCAAAGCGGACCGTGAAATGAAAGGTGCTGCCGCGGTCCAATTCGCTGTCGGCCCAAATCCGGCCGCCCATCAGCGCGACCAGTCGGGAACAGATGGCCAGACCCAGCCCCGTACCGCCGAACTTGCGCGTGGTCGAGGTATCGACTTGTTCGAACGCCTCGAAAATCGATGCTAGCTTGTCCGGCGGGATCCCGATGCCCGTGTCGCGCACCAGGACGTACAATTCCGCTTGGTGCTCCGTCTGCGACGTGCAGTTCACCTCGACGATCACCTCGCCGGATTCGGTGAACTTGATCGCGTTGCCGACCAGATTCACGAGGACCTGGCGCAGCCGCCCGGCGTCGCCGATCAGGCGTTCGGGCACGTCCGGATGGATCTCGGCAGCCAGTTCGAGGCCCTTGCGGTGCGCGCGGAAGGCCAGCGATTTGAGCGTGTCGCCCAGGCTTTCGCGGAGTTCAAATTCGGCCGCCTCCAACGCCAATTTGCCGGCCTCGATCTTGGAAAAGTCCAAGATGTCGTTGATTACCGACAGGAGCGACTCGCCGGAATCCAAGACCAGTTGCAGGTACTCCTGCTGGGCCGCCGTCAGGTCGGTGTCGAGCACCAACTCCGTCATCCCGATAACGGCGTTCAGCGGCGTGCGGATCTCGTGGCTCATATTGGCCAGGAAATCGCCCTTGGCCCGGCTGGCGGCTTCGGCGGCTTCTTTCGCCAATCGCATCTGCTCGGACGCCTCCTTCTGGGCCGTGATGTCATGCGAGATGCCGAACGTGCCGGCGATCTGGCCCGCGCGGTCCCGCAGCGGCAAGCGAGTCGTCGCCACCCAGGCGTGTTCGCCCCCCGGCCAAGTCAGGTACTCCTCTTTGCTGATCATCGGCTGGCCGCTGGCAATCACCTGCAACTCGTCCGCACGGGCTTGCCGCACGTGAGCGTCGGGGAACACGTCCGCATCCGACTTGCCGATCGCGTCGGCCGGATCGCGGAACCCCGAGCGGTCCGCCTTGGCTTTGTTGATCCGCAGGTAGCGGCCATTTACGTCCTTGAAATAGATGCTGTCGGGGACACTGTCCATCAAACTGTGCAGCAGGAACCGTTCGTATTCGGCTTCCTCCTCGGCCTGCTTGCGGCTGGTAATGTCGCGGGAAATGCCAAAGGTGCCGACAATGTCTCCTCGGTTGTTCCGCAAGGGGGCTTTCGTGGTCGACAGCAAGGCGACGCGGCCGTCGGACCAGATTCCCTTTTCCTCCTTGCCGACGATGGGCAGGCCCGTGGCCATGACTTGCTGTTCGTCCGCCCGGTACTGCTCCGCCCGCTCGACGTCGAAAAAATCGTTGTCGGATTTTCCGATGGCGGCCGCCGGATCGTCCAAGCCGAAATAGTTGGCCAGGGCCCGGCTGATCCGCAGAAAGCGACTGTCCCGGTCTTTGAAGTAGATGTAGTCCGGCGAGTACTCCAACAGCGTTTCCAGCAAGAACCGCTCGTAGTCCAGTTCCCCGGTGCGGCGGATCACCAGTCGCTGGACCTTGTCCGTGCGGCTCAGCAGGGTGTTGGCGTAGGTCGTCAGCACGGCCGTCAACACCATTCCGAAGCCGAGGGAGATCAGCGGCAAAGGACTGTATTGTTTGGACAAATAGTCCGCCGTTGGCTGGCAGGAGATCCTCCAGCGGTGACCCGGCACCTCCAGGGCGACGGACCGCGACGCGGTAGGATCGGCAGCGCGGCTCGCTGTGTCCGAGGCCGAAAACTCGCCGCTGTTCGTCCGGTTGCGGTACACGCCCATTAACTGGTCTTGCGGCGGGGCGCCCTCGTCGTACAACCATACAGCGATACCGGGGCTGAAAACGGACAAGGATTCTGCCAGCACGGAGTCGACACGAATCGCTACGGCCAACATGCCCAACCATTTATTCCGCCGCACTTCGCGGGCCTGGGATTCGTCCGCGGAGATGTTTTCCGAATACACGGTGTGAAGGTTCAAGAAAACCTTACTTCCCGGCAGATCGTCCGGCCAAATCACGGCGGTGCTCACGGTCGGCCGGCCGGAACGGATCGCTTCGGTAATCGGCTGCTGAAGCTTGGGATCGCTGAAGATGTCCAGCCCGAGAAGGGCTTGCTGACGGTCCAGCGGGGCCGCGAAGTAGATCGGCAACAGGTCTCGATCGTCGGCCACCGAGGCGGGACGCAGTTGGCGTTCGGCGGTCAATTCCCGGAATTGGAAGCCCGTCAGGCCCAGCCCCTCGGCCGCCTGTTCGTACACCGCCCTGTTGTCCGGCGTGAGACGCGGAATCCAATAGACCGCCCGCATGTCGCCACAGCTTGCCAACAATCGATCGGCCGCTTCGCGGAACTCGTCCGGGCTGCCCGGCTGGCCCCCGCGGACGAACGCCGATAATCCGTCGATCGCCGCCATATTCATCATGAACCGCCGTTCGATGGCTTTGGCGCGCCGCTCCGCGTCCGCTTCCAGACGCGAGCCGAACAGACGTTCGTCCTTGCTGTGCAACGCGCCGTAAGCCAGCAGCGAAAGACACACCCCGGTCGCGGCCACGCAGGCGAGAAACAGGAGCCGGCGGCCTTTGGATGGGGGGTGAAGAACGTTGGGCATGGGTCAAATCCTCCCGCAGCGCCGAATCCCGATCAGCACCGACGGTGGGTCCGGAAAAACAAGGCCAATCAACTCAACTACTATTCATCATACCTCGGATGACGTGCGGTTCATCGCGAGGACACACGATTCTTATTGGACCAGCAATAATAGCAGTTGGCAACTCGCTAATGTGTTGCCTCATCTTTTTGCCCCTCATTTTTTTGCCATCGAAATCAACTCCTGGGGGCTCGCCGAGGTCAGACTTGGTTGCGGCGGGTCCAAGTCCGGGATTGCTCGCAACACTTCGATCAAGGCCCACAAGGCGGAGGCCACAGTATAGTTCCCCGTTTTCGGTTGTGGTAAACTGTCGGCGGTCCCAAGTTGCTTTGAGAAAGGAACAAACCGCGATGAAGTCACCAGCCACATCCCGTCCGCCGGCCCGCAGCGCCGGCGTTTCGCGCCGCCAATTCCTGGGCGGTCTGTCCGCAGCCGCCACCTGGACGATCGTCGCGCCGCACGTCCTGGGCGGCGCGGGCCAAATCGCTCCCAGCGACAAGATCACGCTGGCCGGGATCGGCGTGGGCGGTCAAGGGATGCAGAACATGCAGGCTTTCCTGGAGTTTCCCGAAGTCCAGGTCGTTGCCGTCTGCGACGTCAACCGCGAAAGCGGCGGCTACGTGTCGTGGAATTGGACGCAAGGCAAGGAGCAGCGCACGGCGGGCTACGAACCGGCGCGGCGGATGGTCGACCAGTACTACGCGCAGCACCAGCCCACGGGAACGTACCGAGGCTGCCGAGCGTACAGCGACTTCCGCGAACTGCTCGCCCAAGAGGACGCGGACGCGGTGATGGTGGCCACGCCCGATCATACGCACGCGGTGATTACGCTGGCCGCGCTGAAAAAAGGCAAGCATGTGTATTGCGAAAAGCCGCTGACGTATACGGTACACGAGGCGCGGCAAGTCACCGAGGCGGCCCGCCAGGCCGGCGTCGCCACGCAACTGGGCAACCAGGGCCAGGCGTCGGAGGAGTCTCGCCTGGTTTGCGAATTCATCGAGGACGGCGCGATCGGCGGGGTGCACGAAGTCCAGGTGTGGTGCCCCGCGCGATTCTGGGCTTGGCCTGCCTGGGACGGTCGCCCGCCGGAAACGCCGCCCGTCCCGGACGGGTTGGACTGGGATCTGTGGCTCGGCCCGGCGCCCCAGCGGCCTTACCACCCGACGTATCATCCTTGGACGTGGCGGAACTGGTGGGATTTCGGCACAGGCCTGCTGGGCGATCTGGGCTGCCACAAGCTGTCGACCGTGTTCAAGGCCCTGAAACTAGGCCATCCGACCAGCGTCGAAGCGAGCTGCACCAAGCTCAACCCCGAGACGTATCCGCTGGGCGTCTTGGCTCGGTTCGAGTTCCCGGCACGCGGCGAGATGCCACCGGTGGTGCTCAGCTGGTACGACGGCGGACTAAAGCCCCCGTTCCCCAAGGACTTGGAACCGAATCGCGGTATGGGCGATGTGATCTACCTGGGCGACCAAGGCACGCTGATGGGCCACCGCTTGATCCCCGAAACCAAAATGCAAGCCTACGGCAGGCCGCCCAGGCGGTTGGAACGTTCGGTCGGCCATTACAAAGAGTGGGTCGATGCTTGCCGTGGCGGCGATCCGGCGGGCGCGAATTTTGTGGATCACTCCGGACTGCTGAGCGAAGTCTGCATGTTGGGGAACGTCGCGCTGCGGGCCGGCAAAAAGCTGGCCTGGGACGGGCCGAACTGCCGCGTCACCAACGACGAATCCGCGAATGGTCTCCTGCATCGGGAATACCGCAACGGCTGGACGCTGTAAATTGCGAGTTCGGGCCTCGCACACCACTGCTGGCATCCTGCTGCCGGCAGAAAACCCGGTTCTTCGCATCTCAGAACCGCCTGGTTCCGTCTTGCCCGATTCGCACGTCCCTTGGTACACTCCGCCACCCTGGCCGGTGCCGTTGTGGGGCCGGGGGCAAAAGGCTGCTAGCAAAGGAATGTCTGGCGCCGCCTTTTCTGGGACAGGGAGGTCGTGGTGTTTTCTCGCTGGTCGATTCGCAAAAAGCTGTGGTTGAGCGGCGTGATGCTGTGTGTGGGCGTGATCATGCTCGCCTGCAGCAGTTTTCGCGGCGTCTACGCTTATCGCTGGCTGGCGCGGAGCATCAGCTACGAGCGAGCCACCGAACTGCGGCTGGCCATGGATCTGTCGTACAACGTCGGCGAACTGCGGGCGATCGTCAGCCAGGTCCGCCGTCGTAGCGATTTTGCGCCGCTGGCGCCCGATCGCCAGGACTTGCGGGAGGAATTCCGAGCCGAATTGCTGAAGGTCGACGAGGCGCTCAACGGGTACGACGAAACGCTGCAGGTCTACCAGTGCGAACTGCTGGGTCCGGGTCCGGACGTCGACCCAACGCCGGAACGTCAGACGGTCGCCCTGATCCGCCAGGGGCTGGAAGAAGTTGCCAAGCTGAACCGAGACGACGATTGGGTGTTCAATCAAGTCCATGTCGAGGATTTGGACCAAGCCCTCGCCGAATTGCATCTGCTGACGTTGAAGCTGCCGCAGCACTTGCACCAGCGGTTGCACGAACTGGCCGGCGACGTGCGGGGCGAGTACCGCACCTGGATCGTACTGACCTGGGTATCGAGCATCCTGGCCGCTGCGGTCGTGGTAGGGCTGGCAAAGTTCTTCCGCCAGTCGGTGTTTCTGCCTTTGGGCACGTTGATCCAAGGCTGTCGCCGCATCGCCCGCGACGGCGAATTCGAGCATCGCATCCAGCTGGCGACCCAGGACGAAATCGCCGAACTGGCCGCGGCCATGAACGACATGACGGAGCGGTTTCTGAAGATCCGCGACGACCTGGACCTGCAAATCCAGGATCGCGACGAGCAGGTTCGGGAGCGGACCAAACAGGTGGTGCGCAGCGAGCAGCTGGCGGCCGTCGGTTTTCTGGCCGCCGGCGTGGCGCACGAGATCAACAACCCGCTGGCGTCCATCGCCTGGGCCGCCGAGTCCCTGGAAATGCGGCTGCACGACATCATCCAGGAGAACGACGAACTGCCGGACGGCGAACGAGATACGGAAATCGAGATTCTTCGCAAGTACCTGCGCAAGATCCAGGACGAAGCCTTCCGCTGCAAAGGCATCACCGAAGGGCTGCTGGACTATTCGCGAATGGGCGACGTGCAGAAGCACGACGCCGACCTGACGGAGTTGGTCCAGGGCGTCATCGACATGGTGCGGCATTTGGGCAAGTACCGCGAGAAGAAGATCGAATTTGCTAGCAGCGGGCCCGTGATCGCCGCGGTCAACGCGCAGGAAATCAAACAAGTTGTGCTGAACTTGATCACCAATGCCCTCGACAGCCTCGATCCCGGCGGTACCGCGGTCCTCGATTTGCGCAAAGTGGGCGGCGTCGCCGAATTGGTCGTACGGGACGACGGCTGCGGGATGACCAAGGAGGTCCTGCGACACCTTTTCGAGCCGTTTTTCACCCGCCGCCGCGGCGGCCAAGGAATCGGCTTGGGCCTCTCGATCACGTATCGCATCGTCCAGGACCACGGCGGCGAGATCGCGCCGCACAGCGACGGCCCCGGACGCGGTTCGGAATTCCGAGTCACTTTACCTCTGCTGGCAAACCATGAAGAAAATGCTCAAGAGAAACGGCAAGCCGCGTGACGGTCTGAAGATCCTGTTTGCCGACGACGAGATCTCGATCCGCGAGGTCATGCAGTTGGAACTGGAACGGATGGGACACGAAGCGACCATCTGTCCCGACGGGCGGACGGCTGTCGCCGAGCTGGAACGGAACAGTTACGACTGTGTGCTGGTCGATTTGGACATGCCCGGCCTGAACGGGATCCAGGTCATCGAGCGGGCCAAGGAACTGGCTCCGGAGACCGAGGCGGTAATCCTGACCGGCAAATCGTCGCTGGACACCGCCATCGCCGCGCTGCGGCAGGGCGCGTTCGATTATCTGACCAAGCCGTGCAAGCTGGTCGAACTGGAATCGCTGCTGACGCGGATCGCTCAGAAGCGGGAATTGACCAACCAGTACCGCGCGCTGAAACAGCGGCTGGACCGGATCGAAGGCAACATGAACCTGGTTGGCTCGAACGACTCGATGGATCGGGTGCGGCAGCTGATCGCCAAGGTTGCCCCGACTCACTCCACGGTCCTGATCCTCGGCGAAACGGGAACCGGCAAGGAACTGGTGGCGCGGGCTTTGCACGAGCAAAGCCTGCGGGCCGACAAGCCGTTTGTCCCCGTCAACTGCGGCGCTTTGCCCGAAGCGCTGATCGAAAGCGAACTGTTCGGGCACCGCAAAGGTGCGTTCACCGGCGCCGACGAGCATCGCGTGGGCCTGTTCGAAGTCGCGCATGGCGGCACGATCTTCCTGGACGAGATCGGCGAACTGCCCAAGTCGATGCAGGCCAAGCTGCTGCGGGTGCTGGAAAGCGGCGAGAT
>Ga0351873_10157_pt1 | contig 18869 bp, 10 predicted proteins | sample TotcelFGM3001N11_FD_206764 | JGI IMG/M metagenome (GOLD analysis project Ga0351873, IMG submission 206764) | Enriched cells from coal bed in the Powder River Basin, Montana, United States - Total cells FGM rep2 HSBNCT.FGM.300.1.N11 ... | reverse complement strand
GTTTTGCTGGTATGACACCCAGATCACCAATCCCATCATGGAGGCGCTTAAATGAAAACGAAATCCAAGAATCAGTCAGGTTCGAACCCAATCGAGATCAGCCGCCGCGACCTGCTGTTCGGCTTTGCCTCCGTCTCGGCCATGCTGGCCCTGCCCGCCTCTCTGTTTGCACAGGACGGGGCCCCAGCGGTCGAGTTGCTGATCAAGCTTGCCCGCGACGGCTTTCCGCACCCGATGATCCATGCCCCGGGCAACCCGGCCCAGTGGCCTGCCTGGCGCGAGGAGCTGAAATTCCGCGAGGAAGCCCGCAAAAAGATGAACTACAGCGATGCCCTCTACGACCGTAAAGAATTCGATTGGGTTTCTTCGTGCTTCACCTGTTGCTTTTTGATGCTCAACGACGAGCGGTTCATGGACGCCGAGAACGGCCGCTTCAAGGTCGACGAGTTCTTCGACGCCGAAGCCGAGAAGTTCGGCGACTACGACGCGGCGGTGCTCTGGCAGGCTTACCCGCGCATCGGCATCGACAACCGCGATCAGTACGACCACTACCGCCAGATGCCCGGCGGCATGGACGGCCTGCGCGACCTGGTCAACCGTCTCCATGCCCGCAACGTCAAAGTCTTTCTCTGCTTTAACCCCTGGGACACAGGCACACGCACCCGCGGCAAGAACCAGTTGGAACAACTGGTCGAGACAACCCGGGAAATGGACGCCGACGGCATCTTCCTCGACACGATGAACAAGGCCTGGGACAACTTTCGTGAGGAAATGGACAAGGCCCGCTCCGGCGTGGCCTTTGAAGGCGAAATCGCACTGCCGCTGGGGAATGTTCATGACCACCACCTCTCCTGGGCCCAATGGTTCGACGACAGCCACGCCCCCGGCGTCATCCGCAACAAATGGTTCGAACGCCGCCACATGCAGCACCAGATCCGCCGCTGGGACTGGGACCACTCCATGGAACTGCAAATGGCCTGGATGAACGGCAGCGGCATGATGATTTGGGAAAACGTCTTTGGCCAGTCGGTCCCGTGGAGCCAGCGCGACCAGTCGATTCTTCGTTCCATGCTGCCGATCCAGCGGAAATTCACGAACCTGTTTACCGGCGAGGACTGGACCCCGCTGGTGCCCACGGATCAGCCAAATGTCTTCGCCTCGCTGTGGGGCAAGGATGACCTGCGTCTCTGGACACTCGTCAACCGCACCGGCGATACCGTGGAAGGGCCGCTGCTGACGATCGAAACCAGGCCGGATCAGCGAATCTTCGACCTGACCCAGGGCGTCGAGCTGAAGGCCCAGTCAGGCAAAGAGACCACCCTCAGCGGCAGACTCCAGCCCCGCGGCATCGGCGGTTTCCTGGCCGTGACGGAAAAGACCATGCCTGCCGATCTGGACACCCTGCTGGCAAGCCAGCGCAAGCTGCAAAGCCGCTACAGCAGCGATAACGCCTTCGTCAAATTGGAGCCAAAGCGCATCCCCGTCAGGCCGACAAGACTCTATACAAAAGTCCCCATGGGCATGGTCGAAATCCCCGCCGTTGAGACGACCCTCAAGGTCGAATTCCAGGTCCGGGAAGTGGGCTTCTACAACGGCTGGACCCAGCGGCCCCTGACTTTCCCCTGGCTCAACGAAAAACTCATGTTCGACCGCCCGGTCTCGCTGAAGAGATTCGCCATCGACGAAACCCCCGTGACCAATGCTCAATACACCGAGTTCCTTATCAAATCAGGCTACCAGCCGAAGGTCCGGGACAGTTTTCTCACACACTCGAATAGCGGCAAGGTGCCGGCGGGCCTCGAAGACCACCCTGTCATCTGGGTCACCCTCGAAGATGCTCGCGCCTACGCCGACTGGGCGGGCAAACGCCTGCCCACCGAAGACGAATGGCAGTTCGCCGCCCAGGGCCCCGACGTGCTGGCGTACCCCTGGGGCAATGAGGACGACCCAGCCCGCCGCAACGGCGGCGAAAAAGGCGGCACTACGCCCGTCAAAGCCTATCCCGAGGGCCGCTCGCCCTTTGGCGTCTGGGACCTGTGCGGCAACGTCTGGGAACTGACCGAAAGCGAATACGCCGATGGCCGCAACCGCTTCATCCTGCTCAAGGGCGGCTCCTGGTACAAGGCCCACGGCTCCATCTGGTACTTCGATGGCGGTCCCCAGCTCAGCCGCCATACCGCCAAATTGCTGTGCTTCTGGCCCGGCCTGGACCGCTGCGCGACCGTCGGCTTCCGTTGCGTTGTCGATCTGGGATAGTCAACGATGGATCGACCGGCACGGGGCCGCGCAGCAAGGCCGCCGACTGAACTGGTTCGAATGGCTGCCACACGAGCCATCTCGGACTGTAGCCGAAGTCGTGAGACTTCGGGCGGGAGTCTGCCAAATCCGAATGCTCACGATTTCGGCTGCGGGCGGATTTCAACCTTCCGGTCCGCAGACGGGGCGTCTTGAACAGGCGAATACGAAACGTCAAGAAAGAAATACGGAATCATCTTCATCGGTGCGTTCAAGAGGTCAGAATAGGAATGCTTTGATTGACGAGGAATCGGTTGCAGGCGCCGCCCGCGTTAAGGAGAACCTATTTATGCGACAGAACTTGAAGTGAGCCAGGGGACGGGAATCTTTTCTCGGATGTCGAATGTGGCGCGACAGCTCGGATATAATCGAAATGCCGGGCGGCTGGCGTCTCGACCCGCGGGCGCCCGGCGAGCACAAGGGGCTGATCTACCGCGCGCCGGTGATCAACATCGCGCGCAACCCCTATTGGGGCCGGAACCACGAAGCCTGGGGCGAAGACCCGTATCTGACCGGGGGCATGGCGGTGGCCTACGTGCGCGGGTTGCAGGGCGATGATCCACACTATCTGAAGCTCGCGGCGACGCTGAAGCACTATGCGGTGAACAATGTCGAGGCCGGTCGGACGGAACTGGATGCGGTCGTGCCGGAGGCCATGCTGCGCGATTACTGGCTGCCCCATTTCCGCGACGCCGTGGTCGAGGGAAAGGCGCAGTCGTTGATGGCCAGTTACAACGGCATCAACGGCACGCCCAACAACATCAACCGCTGGCTGCTGACCGACGTGCTGAAGAACGAGTGGCGCCACGAAGGCTTCGTCGTCTCCGATCTTGGCGGCGTGCGCACGATGGTGGCCGGACACGGGAAAGGAAAGATGACGTACGTGGACGCGGTCGCGTGGTCGGTGATGGCCGGCTGCGATTTCTCTGACAAGGAGTATCGCGAGAACATCCCCGCCGCCGTGCGCGAAGGGAAGCTGACCGAGGCGCGGCTGAATGACGCCGTGTCGCGCGTGTTGCGCGTGCGCTTTCGCTTGGGCGAGTTCGATCCGTTCGATGCGGTGCCTTACAGCAACATCGCGCCGGACGTGATTGGCAGCGCCCCACATCGCGCGGTCGCGCTGAAGGCCGCGCAGGAGAGCATCGTACTGCTGCAAAACCGCAACCAGTTGCTGCCGCTGGACAAGTTGCAGCTCCGACGCATCGCCGTGGTCGGACCGCTCGCGGACCGACTGGTGTTGAACAACTACAACGGCAAGCCGGGCAGGATCGTGACGGCGTTGCAGGGAATCAAGGATCACGCGGGGGCGGCCATCGAGGTCGTGCATGACAGAGGCTGCGACGTCGTCGGCGTCGGCCGGGTGGCGACGAAGATCGACAACGAGGAAGGGTTCAGCGGCGGCGCGAGCGTGAAGCTCGATGCGCAAGCCCTGGGCGAGTTCATCGAGTTCGCAGTGCCAGTGCCAGAGACCGGCGAATACGAACTGAAGCTCGAATACAAGAGCTTCCCGTCCCGCGGCGTCTATCAACTGAGCATCGACGGCGCACCGCAGGGAGAGCTGGTGGACATGTACGAGGCGAAGGACCGCTACGGCCGGAGCGCCAGCTTGGGAACCAAGCTGCTGGATGCAGGCGTGCGCACGGTGCGTTTCACTTTGAACGGCAAGAACGCGGCGAGCGCCGGATTCAGCGGACACTTCGACAAACTCACGCTCGTCGGCAAGCACACGCTGACCTTCGAGTGCGAATCGCTGAAGGCAGCGACCGGCGGTCCAGGCGAGCGAGGCAGCATCGCTCGCGCTGCGGAACTTGCCCGCGGCGCGGACGTGGCCGTGGTTTGCATCGGCACGGACGCGCGCGTGGAGCACGAAAGCCGCGATCGCCAGCAGCTCGGTCTTCCCGGCGCTCAGGAGGAGTTGGTCAAGGCCGTGCTGGCCGCGAACCCGCGCACCATCGTCGTGCAGATGAGTGCCGGGCCGCTCACCGTACCGTGGTCGAAGGAACATGTCCCCGCGATGCTGCAAGCATGGTGGTCCGGCGAAGAAGGCGGCCGGGCGATTGCCGACGTCTTGTTTGGCGATGTGAATCCCGCGGGGCGTCTGCCGCACACGGTTTACGCGTCGGAAGCGCAAGTACCGCCGCAGGACGAATACGACATCAGCAAGGGTTTCACCTACATGTACGTGAAGGGGGAACCACTTTATCCCTTCGGTCACGGCTTGAGCTACACGGCCTTCGAGTATGCGGACCTCAGAACCTCCGGCCCGCCGCTCACCGTCACCGCCACGGTGAAGAACACCGGCAGCCGCGCGGGCGACGAAGTCGCGCAGCTCTATCTCGCGCCGCCGGGATCCGACGCTCCGCGCCCGCGGCTCATGCTGCACGGATTCCAGCGCGTTCACTTGCGACCTGGCGAATCGAAACAGGTGCGCTTCACCGTGCCGGATGAGAAGCTTGCCTTTTGGAACACCGCAGCGAAGCGATTCGAGGTCCAACACGGCGAGTGGGGCGTGCAAATTGGTGCCTCGTCGGCAGATATCCGTCTTCAGACGAAAGTCGTGCCGTGAAAACGCTCGCAGTTTTTTCTATGGAGAACGGTCGGTCGGGGAGAACAGGATCGGGCGACAGCCCCAGAACTGAGTGTTTTTCGCCGTGACGGCACGTGAAAGCCAATTTGGAAATTCGGCGGATTTTCTTGGGCCACTTTTCCGCTGGTGCGACCAATCAGTTATAGTTATGACCACCGAACCGCCTGACGACCGTTTCATCACCCTCCTGCTGGCCAACCAAAGCAGGGTTTACCGCTTTTTGTTCACCCTCGTGCCGCGGCGCGAGGATGTCGAGGACTTGTTTCAGCAGACGTGCCTCACGCTGTGGCAAGAGCGGGCGAAATTCGATCCGGAAAAGGGCGCGTTTGCCAGTTGGGCCTGCGCGATCGCCCAGAACCATGTGTGCAATTTCCGCCGCCGCGAATCCACCCAGCAGGCCCTGTTGAGCGAAGAAGTGGCGGAGCTGCTCGTGACCACCCGGGAGGCGGGAGGCCGATTCTCGGAGGAGTGCCACCTGGCGCTGCAGCACTGTCTGAACCGGCTTCCGCCGCACCAAATGGCTCTGGTGGAGGAGAGTTACCGGGAAGGGGCGCTCAAGAGCACGGCGGCTGCGGCCGGGCGCTCGGCCAATGCCCTCTACAAGAGCCTGCGGCGGATCCGGGCCATCCTGCACGACTGCATGTTGAGAGTCCTTGCGGAGGGGGGCACATCATGAACTCGGACGACATGAACTCGGACGCAGTCGCCCGGCTCCGGGATTGGGCCGATGATTACGTGGCGGGAACCCTGGGCCAGGCGGAACGCGAAGCGCTCGAACGCGAGTTGCTGACGAGCGCGGAGGCGCGGAGGTCCTTCCTCTCCTATCTGGAACTGCACGCCGGTCTGGCCTGGCAGTTTCGCGGTCTCGAGTGCGAGCTGCCCCTTCTCCGCGAAGTGCAACCAACGCGTGCCTCGGCGTCCCCCTGGTGGCGCTGGAGTCTGCCGTGGGCGGCGGCGGTGCTCGTTGTGTCGGCGGCGGTATGGCTCTGGCTGCATGGGGCACGCCGGGAGCCCGGAGCGGACTCAGGACCGGTCTTTGCGGTGGTCCGCGAGACGCTGCACGGGCGCTGGGCGGACGGGCGGGAAGTGCGTGTGTCCGATCGCGTCGGGAGAGGCGATTGGAGCCTCCGGAGCGGATTGGTTTCGCTGCAAGGAGCTGACGGTGTCGAACTGGTCGTCGAAGGGCCCTCGAGCGCGGAATGGCTGGGCGCTCAACACATCCGGCTCACGTCCGGCACGGTCGTGGTGCGCATGCCGAAGGGGTGCTCGGGGTTTGTGGTCGAAACGGCGCAGATGCGGGTCACCGACCTCGGCACCGAATTCGGCGTGAGCGTCAGTCCGAGCGGCGACGAGCGCGTGCAGGTTTACGACGGCCTCGTGCGGGCGGAGGCCGCCGCGTCAGGGGCAGCCCGGGAATTGAAGGCCGGCAGCGCGCTGCGATACTCGGCCAAGGGTGAGCTGGCTCCGGCGGCGTTTGTCGAGGACCGGTTCACCCGGCGGATGCCGCGACCGACACCGGCAAGTCCTGGCGGACCGCTCTACAACCGCAGCGTCCTCGAGTCGGTCGCGGTGATTCGTGCGACGGACGAGGTGTCGGTGGATGGTCAGCTCACGGAGTGGAACCGCGACACGTTTTTCAAAAGTGCGTGCGAGCCACCTTACGCGGCCACGTATTTCGTCGAGGGAGGGATGATGTATGATGCCGCGCACTTGTATGTGGCTGCGCATGTGGGCGATCCCGAACCGATGCGCAATGCGTCCCGCGACGGCTTTCAGTTTGCGGGAGGCAGCGTCATCGTGCGTCTCTCCACGGATCGCCGGTTGGGCTGGCCGCTCAAGGGGATCAACCCTCATCTCCGGCCCCAGAATCCCAGTCGTGAGTTGCTTGCGGATTCCACCAACGAGCGGGTGACGAGCCTGATCCTGTGGCACGACGCCATCTCCGGGCGGGCGAGCCTCGATTTGCAGCACAGCTTTGAATTTCAGCCTCCCGCAGCGGCCCCCGCGGGATGGCAGGGCGCGTTCCGGAAGGACGCGGACGGACTCGGCTACGCGCTGGAATACGCGATTCCGTGGCGGCTGCTCCATTGCGAGAGCGATCCGCCGCGCGCAGGCGACGTCATGGGGGCGTTGTGGACGGTGCATTGGAGCGATGCCGAGGGGCGAATCTGCTTTGGACAGTTGGTTGATGTGACCAACCAGAATCCACCGGCTTCTCCGACCCCTCCGCCGTCGGCTTTCTTTTTGAGCGGTCCGCACTGGGGACGTGCCGTTTTTCAGTCGGAAGCGGCTCCAGAGTACGCGGGAAAGACGTTACGACATGAACCGCGCGAGACAAACGACCATGAGGACCCGGCGACGATTCAGCAGCACGAACCCCGCACAGACGGAAGAACAAAATTCAACAAGGGCAAGAGCCGGTATTAATGGACCCCGAGCCTTGGCGCTCGAAACATTCACGAACGGTGGGAACCGCAGGAGGTCATATGCGCAGCACGATCATGCTTGTTTTAGTGTCTTCGGTAATGGTTTCCGTTGCCGCTGCCGACGGTTTGCCGCCGTTCCGGATCAATTACGAGGTCCCAACCAACGGTTTGAGCGCCATCGCCATCGACGATGCCAAAAGCATCAGGGTGAAAAACGTCGAGGCGGAAATCCCCGGGACTGCGGGCGCCGCTCAAGTCGCATGGGATCTGAAAGACGACTTCGGCAACTATGTCGAGCCGGGGACGTATCGGTTCAAGACGCTCGTCATGCCGCGGCCCGAGCTCGCCTACCGGCATGCCGTCTCCCCCAACAGCCGTATGTCCTGGTACCAATGAACGATTAGGCGTGAATGATATCTTCGGTTCGTCTTATCCTTGAGAGATCCACAGATGATGTGGACATACAGGAGGCCGTAATGCGCACGACGTTTTTGCTTGTCTTCGTGTCTTCAGTAATGGTTTCCGTTGCCGCTGCCGATGGTTTGCCGCCGTTCCGAATCAATTACGAGGTCCCAACCAACGGTTTGAGCGCCATCGCCATCGATGATGCCAAAAGCATCAGGGTGAAGAACGCCGAGGCGGAAATACCCCGGCCTGCGGGCGCCGCTCAAGTCGGATGGGATCTGAAAGACGACTTCGGCAACTATGTCGAGCCGGGGACGTATCGTTTCAAGACGCTCGTCATGCCGCGCCCCGAGCTCTACTACCGGCTTGCCGTCTCCCCCAACATCGAGAACTACTGGGACGACCGCGTTCCGTGGTCTACGAGCCATTCCGGGGTGCATGGATGGTCTTCAATAGAAAACGGTGGATTGCCAGCTTGGCACCGATCCGGAGGCCGATGAGAACCGCGCCGAAGCGGCTCTCGACGGCAGCAGCTATATTTTCACGCATAGCCGGCCCAGCGGTTACTCAGCCACGAAAGAAATAATTATGAATCACGCAAAGAACATGAAGAATTGTTTGACCCTGCTGGCGGTTTTGCTCAACGCCCTTCTACTTCCGGCAACCGCCGCTGCGCAGAAACCGGATGCCGCCGACTGGAAGGAGCGTATCCTCAATGGTGACGGGACGATTAACTGGACAAATTATGTGGATGTCGCGAATAACTACAACCGGCGTGATATTATAGATTACCGCTTTGGGCCGAGGTATTCTCATTATCATCCGAACCCTGAAACCATTCCGACCGTGTACAGCAATTCCGATGCACACGGCTGGCATAATGGTGGACAAAAAAGGCCGACCACTCATGAGGAATTCGTTGAATGGTATGCCGAGGGTGGCCAGCTTCTTATTTCGCCGGATGCCGACGCTCCAACGGAGTGGCAGCCTGGCGTGGCGCAATGCTGGAATGGCAGCATTTGGGGATTCAAGGCTCCGATTAGTCCGCCCTATGCGCTGCTAAACCGCCTTACTTTTGATGAGGTCATGACGGCGCATGGCAGTCGTGCTCTCCCCGATCCCGGTCCGGTTAAAAAAGAGTGGAAAGATGCTTCAGGGGGAAGAGTTCCAGCGCCTCCGGTGGCGGTGGTGCGCACGCATGCGATGGCCGGAGTGACCGGATTCATGATCTTCACAGACGGTCTGATTGGAGCTTGCGGGACCGGCAATGACCCGTATAAGTACACCTCGGTTAAACGTCCACACGTAAAACTCCCCAACGGCAAGGTGCCGACTGCGGCGGCCGTGTCCGGTTGTAATGAATTCCTGCTGGTGACCGTTTGGGACACCGCCAATCGTAAAGGCCAGGTTGCTGTCATTGCCATCAAAGGTTGGTTGGTCACCGCGGAGGTCAGCGCGGAGAAAGCTAACGCGGAGAAAGCTAACCCTGTCAAATTATTGTATGGACTCCCTAACTGGCCTGTTGTTGCGGGAATGAAGTTGCTGGGGTTTGTGGACCTGCCGTTTGCGGCGCCCACGGCGATTAAGGTTGCCCAGGACGTCGCGCAGTCCAATGGCAGGGGCCATGGAGACAACGCTGCCCTGGACTTGAATAGCCAGGCGGAGCGGGATACGTGGTATAACCACAGTGGCAGCCAGTGGAAGAGGACAGCGCGTTGCGGTTATGCGGTGGTTTCCTCCCGCGCCGAGAACAAGGTCGCCTTCATCGACTTGCAGCCGCTGTTCCAATATTACCGGACCATGTACTTCACCACGCGGGCCAATTACGACCAGACCAAGAACGAAGGTCCGGCCGACAACCAGTGGCCTTATACGTTTGCCTATGCTCCCGGTCAAAAGCCAACGGTCCATTCCACCATTAATGTGACGCAGCCCACCGCGGTGGCGGCCGGCATGCCGAATACAAAATGGAGATTGAGGAACGGCGCTGTCTTCGCTCAAAACGCCTATGTTGCGTCCATGGACGGAAAACTCCGGATTTACAAGGTCGGAAACCTGATGACCACCGATTCGGGCGGCGGGAGGATCGGCGCTCCGTTCAACACGGTCGTCATCGGCAAGAATCCTTGCAATATTGACTACGGACACGGCGGCAACATGGGGGACGATCTGTTCATTACCTGCCGGGGAGACAATGCTGTTTACTTTCTCAACTACGATGGTTCCACGCGCGGAGTTTTGCGCGACAGCCGAATCAAGGATGCGGTTTCCGTATGCGTTTCGAACAACGGTCGCAGCTTCCGGGACCGCGATTGGGAGTCACAACTCTTGCACCTTATGGATTTCAATGGACGCAAGGTGCTCAATTATCGTTATAACGGTCATGGGACCGATAACATCCCCGTTGGCGATCCTCCGTGTCCTCCTAACACGGGTACGACCTTCGAATTCAGCAGCGAGCAGTCGCTTCCCGGCTGTCCGTTCCTCTTTGTGCGGGCTGAAGTTATATAGGAGCATCTTTAAACTCCTATTGTTGATATAATAGAGGCTCTTGCAAAACCCCTCCCGCAGTTTGCCTGACGGCGCGCTTCGGGAGTGGTTTTTGCGAGAGTGTTTTCTGTTGTATAGCCCCAGCGGGCCAACCCCCTTTTCCCCGCCCTCCGGTCCGGCCCAACGGCTGTTTCAGGAGCCACCCGCCAAAAGCAATTTCCACGAACGTTTACGCGGTTCGAGATATCGATGAGCAAGCGATGAAGAAGGAAATGATCCAAGAATGAACCATCGCAATCCACTCGAACTCACGCCGGGGGAGACAACAAAATGAGGACTCGAATCCCATCTTTCTGCCTCCCATACGTTCAAATCAGCGCCGAAAACCTCGAAGCCGGCGCCGACCACACGCTTGAGATGAATATTAAATTAGAGGAACGACTATGAAACGCACCCGCACCTTCCTCATGGCCCTGCTGCTCACGCCGCTGGCCGCGCTGCATGCCGCTGATCCGGCGGCCGGCCAGGCCAAGCCACAGCCCCCCGCTCTCGCTCGGCCGGCCCAGGCCCGGCCTCCGGCATGGGCGGCGAAGGGCGCGTATGTCTTCCGTGTGTCGACGCCCGACGAAGCTGACGTGCTGCCCCGGCTCGAAGAGGGGCACGCGATCGTCGCCGGCCTGCTGGACGGCACCGTACCGCAGATTACCATCGTCGCCGGCTTGATCGGCCACGACCATCCCGGGGCCTGGAACTGGGACGGGCTCTGGCCGTATTGGAACCGGGCGACGTTCCGCGCGGGCAGCTTCGAGAAGCTCGCCGCGTTCATGGCGCGGGCGAAGAAGAACTCGAACGTCCACACCGGGTTTCACCTCAACCTGACCGACGTGAACATCGGCCTGCGTGATTACCCCGAGTCGCGGGCGTTCTTCCAGAAACTGGTCGAAACCAAGTCGATCTACGGCCGTGATTGGAACAAGGCGGCCCGCCGACGCGAGGGCGAACCGTTCGTCCCGCTCGAGATCGAGAAATACGCGGACAACGCGGGGAATCCCAATCCGGTGCAGATCTTCGCGCTCGTGAACTACAAGCAATTCTGGGACAGCGGGCTGGCGAAGGAGATGATCGATGGCTTCTACGCGAAGCTGCCGATTGCGCCGCCCATGCTGTACCTCGACGTGCTCAACGCCGGTGGGGGCAATTTCTCGACCGGTTTTCCCGACGGTCCGCTGGGCGGCAGCCAACAGACGCAGATCGAAGGCATGCAGGCCATCGCCGACTACCTGCGCAGCAAGGGCACCGATCTGGGCACCGAAGGCAACCGGCCTTTCCTCGGCGCCAACGCGCAAGGTTTGCCTCGTGCCGGCTACGTCTGGCTGCACGGCAGCGGCTTCTCCGCCGACGATTACAGCGTGATCTCCGGCGGAGGCAGTCCTCTTGTCAGTCCTCTTGTCGAACAGACATACGGCTCGGCCGGCGCATTCAATGTGTCGCCCGTGGCCTCGACCCGCGCGGGACTCGACAAAGTCCGCGCGCACTATGCCGCCCTGCTGGCGGGCAGGCCGGGAACCAAAGCCGTGCCCGATCTGAAGACTTGGCGGATCGCGCTTCGGTCCGGCAAGGACGAGTTCGACATCCCCGGCACCGGCGATGCCTGGCGCGGCGATTGGGCCGACCTTGTCAACAACTTCTATCTCATCACGATTCAGGAGTTGTACCACATCGGCAACCGCAGCGTGCGGCAGCGCATCGACTCCATCGGCCACGTCCACCTCGGCACGTATACGGTGACCAACCCCGCGGGCGCCGTGACCGTGGCGGTGTACGACTCCGACGTGCCGGAATGGCAGCGCAAGGTAAGGCAGGAATTCAAGCGGGTGATGATTTATGGTACGGAGACGACCAAGGTCAACATGGACCGCGGCGGCAAGTATGCGCTCAAGGTCACCTGCTACCTGGGTGGCCGATCGGACAACCCGAAGCTTGGCATTTACGTCAATGGCCGGCATCACCGCTCCTTCGATCACCTGCCGATTCCTGGGGGGAGTACCAGCTACGAACTCGATGCGGGCGAAATCGAGTTGCAAGCGGGCGAAAACACCATCGCCTTCGATTCCGGCGTCATCAGCGCGAAATGGAGCGATGGAACCCAGGCCGAGTGGACGACCCCCTCGCTGCCCACGGGCCTGCGCGTCTGGAAGGACGACGTGGTCTTCGCCGTGGACTACGACCGCATGTGGCCCGACACCTGGAGCGGGCAGAAGAAGATCTATTTCTACAGTTGGGATGGCACGAAGCGCGCCTGGAAGCTGCCGGCCGACTGGGGCGAAGTGCCGCACGCGACGTTGTACCCGTTGACGCCGGACGGCCGCGGCTCGGGCGTGCCGATCGCGATCAAAGACCGCACCATCATGCCCTCGCTCCTGCCACAGGTGCCATACATCTTCGTCCCGGAGACTCAGTCAAAGGAAAATAGACAATGAGAACAGCCAAATTCCTGTCCCTCAGGAGGAGCAAGATGACGCTCATTCGCTTCCGCGTATCAGTCCTCGCATTAGTCACCCTCCTCGCCATGGCGTCGGCCGGCCAGGCCGCGGACCCGACGAAAATCCCGATCCGGTTCACGACGCCGGAGAAGGGCCAGCTCAGCCTCGGCGTCTACGACGACTCGGGGATGCTGATCCGCTCGTTGACCTACGCCGACGAGGTGGACGGCGGCAAGCAGACGCTCGAGTGGGACGCGACCACCGACCTCGGCCTGCCCGCCAAGCCCGGCACCTATGCGGCCCGCGGCGTATGGTTCGCGGAGCCGCTGAAGGCCAGCTTCAAGATGAAGGTCGGCGTGAGTGGCGATCCGCCCTACGTGCTCGACAACGGCCTGGGCGGCTGGGGCGGCAATCTCGGCGCGCCGATGGACGTGTGCAGCGACGGCAAACGGGTCGTCGCCGCGTTCGGCTGCGTGGAATCGCACAACAATACGGGCGTGCAGTTGATGGAGGACACCGGCCGGATCGTCCGCCGCTATTTCACCTTCTTCCCGTGGGATCTGCGGTACGCGTGCGCGATGGACGACACGAACATGTACCTCGCGCTTGCCAGCTTGGATAAGAAGCTGGTGGTGGCGAAGTATGACCTCGGAAATTCGCGCGGCAAGGTGCTGTGCGAGGTGCCTACCGGCAACAACGCGACCCAGGAGGGCTTGTGGAAGGGGCGATGGACCACCGACGTCCGGGGGCTCGCCCTCGACGCCGGCCGCATCTACGTGCCGGTCATCCTCGACCACAAGCTGTTCGTGATCGACTCCGCCGACGGCAAGATCCTCAACTCGGTTGACGTGGCGTCGCCTCGCGGGGTGGAAGCGTTCGGCGGGAGCATTTTCCTCCTGAGCGAGCGCAAGCTGCTGAAACTCGACCGCGACGGCAAGACACTCGCGACGGTGATCGACGCGGGCCTGGACGATCCGTCCGGGTTGGCGATCGACGCGGATGGCAACTTCTATGTCTCCGACGGCGGCGCGGCGCAGCAGGTGAAGGTCTTCTCGCCCGCGGGCAGGCTCATCCGCACGATCGGGATCGACGGCGGCCGGCCCCGCAATGGCCTGTACAACCCCAAAGGCCTGCTCGACCCGCGCGGCCTGTGCGTCGGCCCGGGGGGCACGCTGTGGGTCACCGAGTCGGCCGAGGACTTCCAGCGGGTGAGCGTGTGGGACGCTCGGACCGGTGAGTTGCGCAAGGAGTTCTTCAACACACGCATATCATCCGGCCAGGGCCGCATCGATGTCGCCCGGAGCGAGATGGTGTTCAGCTACGGACAGTTCGCGGACGTGCCCGGGCTGGCGGCCTACAAGATCGATCTCGACCGCGGCACGTGGTATCCGTCGTGGAGCCGCCTCATGCCGCAGAGCGTGATGAAGCAGGACGACGTTTTCCTGGGCAACACGCATATCTTCGGTAAGCACGCGACGGCGTTTGACGGCCGGCACCCCTACCTGGGCTACACCGACGGCACGCTCACGGCGGACAACGGCAGGCTGTACGCGTTCGGCGGCGATCTCTCCGTGTGGCTGCTCGATCCGCAGACGCTCGAGCCCAAGCTCGCGGCGTTCGTCTACACGCACCGGGTGCATAAGACAAAGGACGGACGATTCGAGGGCGACTACGACCGGGGGCCGAACAACTGGTTCGCGTGGTCCGATCTCGACGGCGACGGCAAGATGGCGGCCGGCGAATGCGTCCTCACGGAAAACCATCCGCTGATGGAGAAGTGCATACGTCTGTTTGGGGTGCAGTTGCAGAAGGATCTGAGCATCCTGATGATATGTCCGGAGAACGCGAAGCCGTTGAAGTGGCACGTACGACGTCTGCCGGCCCGGCAGGTGCTGCCAACGGGCGTGCCGGTGTACGACTGGGCCGATCTGCAGGACGTCGCCACGCTCGACGTGCCTGATTTTGCGGGCGGCGACGGCTGGAAGGATCCCCGGGTAGTGTACCTCTCCGGGCTGGACGCCGCCGGCGGCTCGATATTCGCCCTGGCGGAACCCGAAGCGTCCGTGCCGATCAAGCTGGGCGGGATCGACGGCGACGGCTGGTGGGCGAGCCGCAACTGGCGGCGCTCGCCGATGAAGTTCGACGCGGCGACCGGCAAGCCCGCCTGGCTGAAGCTTGGCCGCCGCGCTCCCGGCAAGGCTCGCCCCGGCCAGATGTACTTTCCCAACGGCATCTGCGCGACCATCGACGGGTTTGTGTTTGTGTCCGATTTCATCGCGCAGATGCACGTCTGGACCGACACGGGCCTGTACGTGGGCAAGGTGTATCACGATCCGAACGACGGCATCCACGACGCCGACAGCATCTTCATCGAGCTAGTGGGCGCCTATGCGTACAAGATCGACGGCAAGGTCTACACCTGCGCGGGCGACCACGGCGTGAGCATGCACGAGATCGCGCTCCCGAAACTGCAGAAGGTTGACGCCGGCGCGATCACGGTCACGCCCGAGATGGCGGCCGCGGCCCGCCCGTGGGATCCCGATGGCCCGCCGCCCGGCAAGCGACCGGTGTATGTCGCGCGTGCCATCTGCGAGCAGGATCCCCAGCAGAAGAAGATGGTGAACACGCGCACCATCGAGATCGACGGCAAGCTCGAAGACTGGGCGGGCGTGCAGGCGGCGGAGATCCAGCTCGACGGCAAGCCCGTGGCCTCGATCCGGATGGTCTTCGACGCGGAGAACCTGTACCTGGCGTACGACGTCAAGGAGCCGAACGGCCTCCGCAACGCCGGCACCGAGTTGCCGCTGTGCCCGTTCGTGAGCGGCAGCTACGTCGACTTCTGCATCGGCCGCGACTGGTCGAAGCCCAACCGCGACGGCAACGCCGAGGGCGACGTGCGAGTGATCCTCGCCCGGATCACGGACGACGCTCCCGCCGACTTCCAGATGGCGTTCTGGCCCGTCCGCAAGAACGGCAAGAACCCGCAGACGATCAGCAGTCCGGCGGCCACGCGGAGTTTCGCCGACATCGGCCCGCTGCCCGGATTGCAGTTCGCGTACCACCTCGGCGCCGAGGGCTACACGCTCGAGACCGTCGTGCCGCTCAAGTCGCTCGAACTCGATCCGCCACGCAACCCCACCGTCGGCTTCGATGCCTCCGTCGGTTTCCCTGACGCCGGCGGCAGGGTGCGTACCCGCGCCGCGCACTGGGCCAGGCAGAGCGAAGCGGCCGTGGTCGACCGCCCCGGTTCGGCGGCCCTGCTCCCCTCGACGTGGGGCACGCTCGTGTTCGACAGGACGCCGCTGAAATAGAGGGAATCGTAACTACAAAGGAGAAAGAGATGAACAGCAAGATACTGATCGCATTCGTTCTCACCCTGGCCGCCCTTCCGTCCGCCCGGGCCACCGAGACCGAGAACCTGAACATGCAGGTTCTGCCCGCGCAGGGCACAGAAACACCGCATGTTACCGTTTCAGCGGAAGGGCAGGATAGCATCCCGAAAATGGAATTAAAGAAACCCTTTCCGAAGACAACCTACTTATTTCGGACGGATGATGCCCAACTACAGGCGACTTTCGACGAGGCGCTGCAAAAAGCACGGGGGAATATCGTATTGGGAAAAGACAACACCCGATATATGGTGGAAGGCGCCCAATACAGACATTTATGGACAGAGACCCAACCTATGGGCGGGAATATGTTCGCCCGTCACGATCTGGAGATCGCCGTGAATAATCAGATGATATTTATTGAAACGCAACGGGAGGATGGGAGGTTGGTGGAATCAGTCAATGACGTCACCACATCCCAATACTGTCGGTTTACCAGTTTTCAGGGATTCTGCTTCCCGATCGAGGCGTTTGAGGTGTATTACTGGCTGGAAAAAGATAAGGAATTTCTGAGATTACTCTATCAATGTTTTGAAAAATATGATGCCTATCTCTGGCGCTTCAGGGACAGTAATAATGATGGCTACCTGGAGACCTGGTGTGCCGGGGATACCGGCGAAGACTTCACCACACGTTTTGCTGGCGGATGGAGCATGCATTATTGGCCATATGATGTACCGCCAACCACCAATAACATGGTCGACGAGAGGATCGTCGGGAAAAAGGAGGCCGAAAAAAAGGCGGACTATTTCAGAAATAATGGCAAGAATAGTTTTCCGCAGGAATCGATGGACATAATGTCGTATTCTTATGCAGCCAGGGATGCGCTTGCCCTGATTTCCCGGGAATTGAACAACGGCAAGGAAATGGGACGGAAGGCGGATGAGGTCAAAAAGAAGATCCGCGAGTATTTATGGATCCCCGAGAAAAACGCCTGTTATGATCGCGGCCCCGACGGTAAAGTCGTAGATATATTGATCCACAATAATTTGCGATGTATGTATTTCGGATCTTTCGATCAGGAAATGGCGGGTGCTTTTGTGAAATATTATCTGCTGAATCCGGAGGAATTCTGGACCGCAACCCCGCTTCCGTCAATTGCCGCGAACGATAAATTCTGCGACCATAACAACATAAGCGATAACACATGGAGCGGCAAACCGCAGGGGCTTACCTTTCAGCGGTCAATTCGCGCGCTGGAAAACTATGGTCACTATGCCGAGTTGACCATGATCGGCGAAAAACTGCTTAAGATCGTCAGCGAGTCCGGGAACAAGTTTACACCGAGTTTTCTGATCGACCGTGCCGAGGCGGATCCTGTGAACGTCCAAAAGGGGCAGGTAACATATGGCCCAACCATCCTGTCATGTTTGGAATTCATGACCCGCCTCTATGGCATCCATGTGACACAGGGTAAGGTATTATGGTCCGGTGTCAGTCGCACTGAGACGGTTTTCTGTAAACAGGAATGGGGAGAACGGAACTATGAGATGACTCGCGAAGGTAACTGGATTATCTGTTCTTTTAATGGAAAAAAGATTTGCCGTTTTACTAAAGGCGCCCGGGTTGTCACCGATCTAGAGGGAAAGTTCATAGAACTAATTGGGATTGATTATTTGCCTGTACCCGTGCAGTTGAAATGCGGCGGAAGTACCGTTTCACTCACTGTTGAGCCAAATGTGACCTATCGTTATGATGATGCCGGAAAGATCAGTGAGTGGAAACGCGTGCCGTTTAACTACGGAGGAAGATAACAACCTCCTTTTCCCGCCCTTCGGTCCGGCCACTGGCCGGCGGCAAGGCCACCGTGGCGCCCATTCCATCCAACTAACTTTTGACCACGACCCCACAGCTCAATCACCGAGACTGATTCCCATGAAACGCATCACCGCCTCACTCATTGCCGTATGCCTCGGCCGGCCTTGTTTCACAAGCCACGGCCGCGCAGACAGACACCTGCGGGCTCCACGCCGTGCCAATTCCCGGACAGCCCCCTACCCCAGGGCAACCGCATCTTAAGTTTTTCCCTTCAGTATGTTTAAGAGACGCGAATCATTCCATCCGGCACGCTTTCGCCTGCGTCGCACCGATTCCGGCGAATTGTCCTGTTTGATTAGAGATAACGCCAAGCGTCGCAACAGAGCGAAGTTTTCGGTGCCGTGGTTTATTCGAATCCTGCTTTGGTCTTCGTCGAATGTCATGTCCAATACCCAGTGACACGAGTTTTCTATTCCCCAATGTCCACGGACAGCCTCGCCAAAGCGCTTTACGGAGGGTTTGAGGCTGCAGATGTAGTATCGAGCCTCGCTTGTTTCTATGCCGTTGCGGGTCGTGAGAGAGATCACCTTCCCAATGCTTTTTGATCCGTGCCACTCCTTTTTCTTGTCCGACATTTCTTCCGGTATCGCGATCATGACAAATTGTCGCTCTTTCACTCTTCCGTGGGCTGAATCATGCGTGACGTGAGTGCGTATCGCGACGCAAGGAAGCGAGCCCTTGTCGATATTCTGAAAGTGTCGCTCAATTGCAGCATAGAGAGTAGGCTGGTTCTCTTTTACAGCCAAGATGTAATCACCACGGGCGCAACCGGTCTTCCACGGCACAAGTACTAGCACTGCAAGCACTTACAGCCGGATGACGGGTTGCGAAAATGGACCTCGTGTGAGATGAAGTATGCATCAGAAAAAAAACTTCTCTCACCACGGAGGTCCGAACATGATCATCCCACAAGAACTCATCATTGCCAAGAGCAAACAGTTGCACGAGACAGTCGACGAACTGGTGACGATCGTTG
>Ga0351873_10153_pt1 | contig 19029 bp, 9 predicted proteins | sample TotcelFGM3001N11_FD_206764 | JGI IMG/M metagenome (GOLD analysis project Ga0351873, IMG submission 206764) | Enriched cells from coal bed in the Powder River Basin, Montana, United States - Total cells FGM rep2 HSBNCT.FGM.300.1.N11 ... | reverse complement strand
TCCTTGACTTGATCATGCCTGGAATGGAAGGATCGCAATGTCTTCAAGAGCTTCTTACTGATGCGAATTCAAAACTGCTCTCAAAATGATGCTCGGTTGCGATCATCGTTCCCGCCACAGCGTATTTTCAAATTCGAGAGACATGGTGCGAGATGCATGTGATACGCCGGCTTCTATCTCCTATCCGGCATCTCGTGAATGCACCCACGACAAATCGGGAGGTGAAAACTTCAATGAGCGTTTCAAAATCCATCATGGCACTCGTGCTTCTCATGATAATTCCTTGTGCTGTTGCGGTATCATCGCCATGTTCAGCAGGTGCTGAGTCGCCGCGAACCAAAGAATACTACACTTTTGCCATTATCCCACAGGGGCCACCCGAGGCCATGCACAGGAATTGGTCGCCTTTCATCGATCTGCTGTCTCGCGATACGGGTCTGGCGCTGAGGCTGAAGGTGTACGAGCAGATGGCCGATTTCGAGGAAGACCTTAAGGAAGGAAGCGTTGATTTTGCATACATGAACCCAGTTCAAGAGGTCATGGCATGGAATGCGCAGGGATATATACCCTTGGTAAAGAGTAAAAACCTGATCACCGGCTGCATTTTTGTCAGGAAGGATTCGGGTATAAAGGAGCTGCATGACCTGGAAGGGAAAGAAATTGCTCTGGTCGGCCTCAAGAACGTATGCAGCATAGTCATAAGGCATGACTTGAGGGCTTTGAATGTAGGCTCGCGCTTTGTGGGAAGTACAAGCAATGTGTATAAACATGTTGAGATTGGCGACACAGCCGCCGGGGGCAGTCTCGATATCGTTCTCGAGAAAGATGCCTTGGAAGTGAATCGAGAATTTCATACGATTTATGCAACCGAGCCTCTGAGCTCTCACCCCATATCGGTGCATCCCTCGGTCCCGGCTGACGCGCGCCACTCTGTAATGGCGGCGGTACTGAAATACCGGGAGGACAAAGACTCTCGAGGCTTGCTCGAGCAGATTGGGATGAAAGATCCTGTAACGGCTGACTATGACAAGGACTATAAACCTCTCGAGCAGAAGCTGATGGGTAGCTCCGAGACTGGACGTTAATATCACTATGAGATGGCTTTATCCCAAAAGGCTATACCACCAGATCGCTGTCCTGATGTCGGTGGTTTTCGTAGCTCTGTTCTTCACGTTCGGATGGCTGACGGCAAAGAGACAGACGGGATTCCTACAGAGCATCATGACGGAAAACGCCATGAAAATGACGGAAAAACTGGCGGAAAGTTGTATCCGCTATCTGCTCATCTCCGATTATGCAGGGCTCGATGAGCTGCTCGAGAAGTTTATTGCGATGCCTGAAGCCCTCCAAATCCAGGTCCTCAGGGAGGACGGGAAGGTCCTGAGTGAAGTGAGCAAGGAATCGCCGACATCCGCTCCCATCAGGTTCTTCGGTACAAAGACGGCGCCGGCCCCTGAGGGAGCCACAACACGGATCACAATCCAAGGCGACCGAATGCTCATATCTCAGCCGGTGGTTTCCCTGAAGCTCATGGGATGGGTGAGTATTACCTACAGTCTAAGGAATGTCAGTGAGATGCGTCGGAACATCTGGATAGACACCGGAGAGGCGGCGCTTCTTTGGACATTCCTCAGTATCATTTTCTTCATGTTTGTTTTTCACCGGCTTGCCCGTGCCATTGAGAGCCTCTCTGATTTTGCCCGGCAGCTCGGAAGCCGCAAGGGGGAGCAGATCGAGATGCGGCATAGCTCCCATGAGCTTCAGCAGCTTTGCCGGTCCCTCAATTATGCGTCGGTTGACCTGTACGCTAAAGAGCAAGAGCTGAAATCATACAAGGACCATCTCGAGACCCTGGTGGCGAAGCGCACCGCGGAGCTCCGGGAAGAGATCGCCGAGCGCACGAAAACGGAAGAGTTGCTCAAAAGCAGTGAAGCGCGTTATCGCCTCCTGGCCGAAAATGCGACGGACGTCATCTGGACGTTGGATATGGACATGCGGCTGACCTACGTCAGCCCCTCGGTGACGAGGCTCTTGGGCTTTACGGTGGAAGAGACAAGGGCGCGAGCCATGCGACAATTGTACACTTCGGCGGCCTTTGAGAAAGTGATGGAGAGTCTCACCGCGGAAATAGCCATTGAAAGCACGGGAAACGGTGATCCCTCTCGGTCACGGATGCTGGAGCTGGAGCTGGTTCGCAAGAATGGGGATACCGTTCCGGTGGAGGGGAACTTTTGCTTCTTGCGCGATGCGGCAGGCAAGGCGCTCGGCTTTCTCTCGATCGTGCGCGACATTACCGAGCACAAGCGGGCGGAAGCGCGGCGGCTGGAAATGGAGCGGCGTATCCTGGAGTCCCGAAAAGCGGAGAGCCTGGGGCGGATGGCCGGAGCCATTGCTCATCATTTCAATAACTTGCTGACAGCGGTGATGGGTAACTTGGAGCTGGTATTGGATGATTTTCCCGCCGCTGCGACAGCAAGGGATTGCGTGTCCGAGGCCATGCAAGCATCCCGTCGAGCCGTGGACTTGAGCCGACTTATGCTGACCTATGTGGGACAGGGTCGCGGCGAAGAGACACTGTGCGATCTCTCCGAAGAGGTGTCGCGAGCGCTGCCTCTGATCGAGGCAACCGCGCCCGGAAAAGTCCTCCTCAAAAAGTCGATGGGCTCGTGCCTGCCGCTGGTCAAGGTGGATGCGGATGCTCTTCGCCAGGTTGTGGTCAACCTCACGACCAACGCCTGGGAGTCTTTGGGCGAAGGGGGCGGAATCGTGCACATCTCGACCGGAACAGGGTTCTTCGATGAAGCCGTCCTGGGAAGGGTTGTGGGAATGGAGCCGCCCTTGCCGGGAAACTATGTGCTCTTGGAAGTGCGCGACGAGGGATGCGGCATGGATGCGGAGACTCTGGCGCGCATGTGTGATCCCTTCTTCTCCTCCAAGTTCACGGGGCGCGGGCTGGGGCTTGCCACGGTCATGGGAGCCATCCGGTCCCATCAAGGCGGCATCCTGGTAGATTCCATGCCGGGGAAAGGAACCACGGTGCGGGTCTTGCTGCCGGTAGCGGGCGATCCCAAATATCCTTGCAAGCCTGAGCCCGATAGTGCGGCATGCCACACTCGATTCGCGAGATCTTGCAGTTTGGAAGCATTGACGGTGCTGTTGGCGGAAGACGAGGAGATGCTTCTCCGCATAGCCCAGGTCATGCTGGAACGTTTGGGCTATTCAGTGATTCCGGCAAGAGACGGGGCTGAGGCCCTCGATCTTTTCGGGCAGCACAAGGACCGGATTGGCTGTGTGCTTCTCGATGTGACCATGCCTCGCCTGACCGGTTGGGAAGTCCTGCAGTCTATTCGCCAAATTCGTGCAGACGTGCCGGTGATTCTTTCCAGCGGCTACGACCAGGCTCAGGTGATGCAAGCCGACCACACGGAGCGGCCGCAGGCTTTTCTACTCAAGCCTTATAAGTTGTCGGATTTGAAAGCGGCACTCGAGGCGGCGGAAAAGGCGGTGCTTGCGTCAAATTTTTCGCGGGGCGCCCACAAAAGCTTTGGAAGCAGGGATACCCATTGATCGTAGAAAAGCGAGGGCACGCCCATCCAGAGGTGATAGTGAACGTACTGTCCTTCACCAGACTGCTGATGCAAATCGCGGGAAGACTGCACCGGTTGGCGAACCTGAAGATTGCCGGATGGCCCCGTCGGCGAAGGAGTACTGCGGAACACCGTTTGAGCAGGCCGGTGTTGTGGATGGTCGCCGGGCTCCTCGTACCGCTGTTCATCGCCAGTTGGTTATCAACCGTGGCGCTCGGACGGACTGCCGATCTTCATGTCCGGCAGTTGTCACCGGATTCTGTCCTTCAAGTTGCGCGGTTGAGCCCGCCCGCCGCCCCAATCGCACTTGCCCTTGATGACAAGGACAGGGGGAGCCCCGTTCAAACAACCGGGCAGGGTCAAGAATCCGACGCAGTCAAATATCCGGTCGTGCGCATAGGGGTTCTCGCCAATAGGGGAAAAGAAATCTGTCTCTCCGAATGGGCGGCGACGGCGGAATATCTCGGCAGGCAGCTCGCGCCAAGGCATTTTCAAATCGTTCCCCTGGACTTTCCCCAAGTTCGGTCGGCAGCCGAGCAACGTCTCGTGGATTTTCTGCTCGTTAATTCTTCCATGTATGTGACTCTGGAGTATCACGGTCTCGTCTATCGGATCGCCACTTTTCTACAACCCTCCATTCAAGGAGAAGGTCCTCTCCCTTTGTTCGGGGGTGTCATTTTTAGCCGGGCGGATCGCGAGGACATCCAGAGTTTGCGCGATATGGTGGGTAAACGTTTCGCCGCCGTCGAGCCCGCCTCTTTTGGTGGCTGGCAGGCCGCCTGGCGGGAATTCAAACAGCTCGGTATCCAACCCGATAGGGATTTCGCCCAACTGGTATTCTCCGGCACGCACGATGCCGTGGTGCGAGCAGTCCTCAACGGTCAGGTGGATGGGGGAGTCGTCAGAAGCACCCAGCTTGAGAGAATGGCGCTTGAGGGAGCCATTGATCTGAGAGAGCTTCGAGCTCTCGAGGGTCCGCTCGCTTCCTCCTCGGATTATCCCTTTCTATTGTCCACGCGTCTTTATCCGGAATGGCCGTTCGCGGCGGTCAAGGGCACGGACTTGGATTTGGGAAAATCAGTCGCCTCGGCATTGCTTCGCATGGACGCCAACGAGCCGGCGGCAAAGGCTTCCCGTGGAGCGGGCTGGGCCATTCCGCAGGATTACACATCGTTGCACGAATGCCTGCGGGAACTGCGCCTGGCCCCTTATGAACATTATGGGAAGGTCACTTTCCGCCAGGCTCTTGCCCAATACTGGGGATACATCCTGGTCGTCATGGCAGTCACCGCGGCCGTGCTGGTCCTTTCATTCCTGACGTGGCGAGCCAGTGCCCGCCTAAACGATTCCTTCCTGGCACTCAAGGAGAGTGAGCTGAAATTTCGGGGTGTTGTGGAGAATATCGCGGATGTCTTCTACCGGGTCGGTGCCCAGGGGCGCATCGCGATCATCAGCCCTTCGGCTGCCCGGCTCCTGGGCTACGACTCGGTAGATGATTTGATAGGACAAAGTCCGGATATATTCTGGTCCGACCATTCACAACGTCTCGCTCTGATTGATGAACTGACTCGATTCGGCCATGTCGCGGATTGGGAATTCGAGGCCATGAAGCGGGACGGATCTTTGCTGACCGCCGCCGCCACGCTCCATGTGATTCGTGATGAGCAGGGCAATCCCAAAGGATACGAGGGAATCTGGCGTGACATAAGCGAGCGCAAGCGGGCCGAGCAGAAATTGTGTGATAGCGAGGAATCTTTTCGCCGGTTGTTTGAAGATTCAGCCGATCCGATTCTTCTGATTGACAGTAGGGGGTTCATCGACTGCAATCACGCCGCCCTGAAGCTTTTCGGTTACTCGAAAGAAGAAATACTGTCCACCAATGCCTGGGACCTCTCCCCGCCCAAGCAGCCGGATGGGTCAGCCTCCAGAGAGAAGGCCAAGGAGGTCACCACACTCGCCCGTGAGCATGGACATCATCATTTCGAATGGGTTCACAGGAGAGCCGATGGCTCGGAGTTACCGGTTGCGGTCATGCTGACCTCCATCACCCTGCACGGCAAGCCTCTTCTTCACGCCTCCCTGCGCGATATCACCGCGCGCAAGAAAGCCGAGGAAGCCCTGCAACGGTCGAAATCGGAGCTGGAGGAGATCAACCGACAACTGGAGGACGCCATTGAAAAGGCCAATCGGATGGCCGTTGAGGCGCAAACAGCCAACGTCGCCAAGAGCGAGTTTCTCGCCACCATGAGCCATGAGATTCGCACTCCCATGAACGGTGTGATCGGGATGACAGGCCTGCTGATGGACACCCCATTGACGATGGAGCAGCGCAGGTATGCGGAGATAATACGGTCGAGCGGTGAAACCTTGCTGAGCCTCATCAATGACATTCTCGACTTTTCCAAGATCGAGGCGCGGAAGCTCGATCTGGAGCTTCTGGATTTCGATCTCCGCGCGACCCTGGAGGACACCATGGAAATGTTGGCGGCGCGCGCCGCCGAGAAGAAATTGGAGCTGGTCTGTCTGATAGACCCGGAAGTTCCATCACTCTTGCGGGGCGATCCGGGGAGGCTGCGGCAGGTTATCGTCAACCTGGTGGGCAATGCGGTCAAATTCACTGATGAGGGTGAAGTGGTGATTCGTGCCAGCCATGTGAGCGAAGATGAGACCACTGTCACGGTGCGATTCGCTGTCACCGACACGGGTATCGGCGTCCCATCGGATCGATTGGATGCCCTTTTCAATCCCTTCACTCAAGTGGACGGGTCCACCACGCGTAAATACGGCGGCACCGGCCTTGGTTTGGCCATCTGCAAACAACTGGCGGAGCTGATGGGCGGGCGCGTCGGCGTCGAAGCCAACGTGGGCGGCGGTTCCACGTTTTGGTTTACCGCGGTAATGGGGAAGTCGACGGAAGACCGATTGGTAACGTCCACGGGGCAGGCCGACCTCCACGGCGTCCGGGTCCTGGTTGTGGATGACAACGCCACGAACCGGTTCCTCATAACAACGCTATTGAAATCGTGGGGCTGTCGTTTCGAGGAAGAAGCCGATCCGTTCAGCGCTTTGGACACACTGAAGGAAGCTGCCCATGGTGGTGATCCATTCCAGGTCGCCTTGCTCGACATGCTCATGCCGGGCATGGATGGAGCGGAGCTTGGCAGAAGAATCAAAGCTTCTCCTGAGCTCGCCCGGACCCGCCTGATCCTGGTAACGTCGCTGGGACAGCGTGGAGAGGCCACACGGCTGAAGGAAATCGGCTTCTCCGGGTATCTCCCCAAGCCTGTCCGCCAGAATCAGCTTCGAGATTGTCTCATGCTGGTGTTGGGGCGGCAACTGCCTCCGGACGGCGGCTCCGAATTCGGTATCGTAACGCGCCACACCATTGCGGAAGCGGCCAAGAATCGCATGCGGATTCTACTGGCAGAGGACAATGTCTCCAATCAGATGGTGGCACAGGCTATTCTGAAAAAGCTCGGGTACCGTGCCGATGTTGTGGGCAATGGCCTGGAAGCGCTCAAAGCGCTGGAGGACATCCCCTATGACTTGGTCCTCATGGACTGTCAGATGCCGGAGATGGATGGATTTGAAGCCACTACCATCATCCGTGACCCGCATTCGCGGGTCCGTAACCACAAGATCCCGGTCATCGCCTTAACAGCCAACGCCATGCAAGGGGACCGTGAAAAGTGCTTTGAAGCCGGGATGGATGACTATCTGACCAAACCCGTTCGACCGCGAGACTTGGCGGATATTCTCGATCTCTGGCTCTCCAAAGGACAAGGAGAGCAAACCGTGCCGCTGGGTGAAGAAGTACCTCCGTTGCACCCCAGCCCCGGCGAAGCAGACCAGGAAGTTTTCAACGAAGCCGAGCTGGTGCAGCGGCTGATGGGTGATACAGAGCTGGTACCGGTCATCATCACCGGGTTCCTGGTTGACATGAGGGAGCAGTTCGAGCTCCTGCGAGCGCATGTTGAAGCGACCGACTCTTCCGCCGTCAAGCACCAGACCCACACTATCAAGGGAGCGGCCGCCAATTTGGGCGCTCATCTGCTCCGGGGGGCCGCCCACCAAATGGAGCAGGCGGCGGGTGCGGGCGATATGGAAGCGGTGCGGCGATTGCTTCCCGGCCTGGAGTGGCGTTTCAAACAACTTGCGGAAATCCTGAAGCGTCGTGTGAATGCTCCTGTGCAAGGAGGGCTTGGTGCATAGAGCTTGAGGTTCTCCAACGCTTGCATGGACTTGGAATCGTGGGACGGGACAAACTATGAAGATCTTGATTGCCGATGATGATCGCACCTCACGCCGGATTCTGCAGGCCGTGCTGCTCAAATGGGGTTATGAGGTTCTGTCCGTTAGCGATGGAAATGAAGCGTGGCAGGCGCTCAATGAGCCGGATCATCCCCGACTGGCCATCCTGGACTGGAACATGCCGGGCATGGATGGACTGGAAGTCGTTCGACGACTGCGAAAGGGGGAAGCCACCGACCCTCATTATCTCATCATCCTGACCTCTCGGGGTGAAAAGAAGGATGTCGTCGAGGCGCTCAACTCGGGGGCCGATGACTACATCGCCAAGCCCTATGATAACGAGGAATTGAAAGCTCGTATCGGAGTTGGAATCCGGGTGATCGAGCTACAAGCGGCTCTCGCGTGCCGTTTGGCTGACCTGGACCGCGCCAATGCCGCCATAGCACAGTTGGCCTCCACGGACGAGCTGACAAGGCTGGGAAACCGTCGCTCCTTCAACGAGAAGCTTATGAAAGAGATCAGCGCGGCGCAACGCCACGGGTACCCTCTTGCGCTGATAATGGCCGATTTAGACCATTTCAAGAGAGTCAATGATTTGTTCGGGCACGATGCCGGGGACAGGGTGATCCAAATCTTTGCCGCCGTGTTGACAACCGCGATCCGTGTGGAGGATTTCCCGGCTCGTTGGGGAGGCGAGGAATTTGTCGTCCTTCTGCCTCACACCGATGAAGAGGGAGGCCGTCGTCTTGCGGAGCGCATCGGGAGAACTTTTGCACTGACCCAATGCGAGGGCGTTACACTGCCATTGTCAGCCAGCTTCGGCGTGGCCGTCTTCAGGGAAGAGGAGAACGGCGAAAGCCTGCTGCGACGTGCGGACAGTGCGCTGATGCGGGCCAAACAGGAGGGACGCAATCGCGTGGTGGTCTCATCACACCAGATCGAACCGAGTATGCCTAAGAGGCCTGAGCCCGTGCTGATCTGAGAGCCAGCCGCGTTTCATGAGCCATGGCGATCCTGCCATCCCCTTGTCTCAATGGGCCATCGCCGGTTGGGATGCCGTGCTGATCAGTTTGCTCGATCATGCACTCCGCACCTGGCACGCGGAGTTGATTTCAACCCTAGCGTAATATTTGGAGGTCTCCATGGGGAATATCGAAATTTCTGAGAGCCTGTACCACAATTACCTGGCCTCACTGATATCCGGTGACAAGAAGCGTTGTGCGAGCATCGTGCAAGACTTGTTGAGCAAGGATGTAGACGTCTATAGTCTCTATGTGAATCTATTCCAGCATGCCTTGTATGAAGTGGGTGAGTTATGGGAAAGGAACAGAATCTCCGTTGCCGTGGAGCATCTGGCCACGTCCATCACTGAGAGCCTTCTGAACCTGGTTTATCCCCGGATCTTTGCTGCGGATCATAGCGGCAAAAAGGCCGTCATTGCTTGTGTCGCCAATGAGTATCATCAGATCGGGGGCAAGATGGTGGCCGATATTTTGGAGCTCCATGGCTGGGACGGTTACTTTCTGGGAGCCAATACGCCGCCGGAGGAGCTCTTGAAGCTCATCGATGACAAGAAGCCGGATCTCATCGGTCTTTCACTGGCCATCTCCATCAATCTGGACAACCTCTGGAGAGTGATCGAGATGGCCCGTTCCACCTTTCCCCACATTCCCATCCTGGTCGGCGGACAAGCTTTCCGCTGGGGCGGAACGGACAAGCTGTCAGAGTATGAAGGGGTGGCCTATGTTGCCTCCTTGAAAGACTTGGAGAAAAGGCTCTTCGCGGATTAACGTGAAAGTGATCGAGTGGAGGGCCCCCTCTCCCCTGCTTCGGGGGAGAGGGTCGGGGTGAGGGGGCTTTCAGAGCGGATCTTCCCTCACCCTAACCCTCTCCCTGAGGGAGAGGGGACCCTCACTCGGTAATTTTTACGTTGATCCGCGATGAGCCGGAGAAAAGAGCTCTATGACCAACGCTTCTCTAAACGAATCGATCGTTGACTACGTCAACGCCGAGGCTTCCCTGGTGGTTCTCGTCCTCGACAAGAACGGACGTATCCTGAAGGCTAACCGCTACGCAGAGCAGCTCATGGGAGAAGAGCTGCTGAAGGGGATGTTCACCGATATCACTCTCGATTTTGCCGACGCTGTGAAATTGCCGAGTCTTCTTGCCGAAACGGGGCGGGCTCACCTCCTCAATGTCAAGACGTCACAAGGCCTTCCCCAGACTTTCTATTTTCGTTTCCGCCCGGTGGGCTCGGAAATCGTGGCCATTGGAGAGATCAACAGCCTCGAGATCCAGGCCCTTCGGGCGGGCATGATCTCCGCCAATAACGAATTGAGTAACCTCGGCAGAGAGCTCCAGAAAAGAAATGCCGAATTGGTCAAGCTGAACGAGCTCAAGAATCAGTTCCTGGGAATGGCGGCGCATGATCTACGCAATCCCATCGGCATTATCTTTTCCTACAGCAATTTCCTTCTTGACGAAGCCGGGGATCACCTGAATACGGAGCACGTCGAATTTCTCTCTGCCATACGCGGCTCCAGTGAATTCATGCTGGGGCTTCTGGAAGACCTCCTCGATATAACAAGAATAGAATCTGGTAAGCTCAATCTCGATAAAGAGCCTACGGACATCATAGCCTTCATCCGGCATAACGTGACATTGAATCAAACACTGGCGAAAAAGAAGGGGATAGGCATCCGATTCAATCATTATGAGGTCGTTCCGGAGATCCATATGGATCGGCACAAGATGGATCAGGTCCTCAACAATCTCATTTCCAACGCACTCAAGTTTTCCCCCCCCGACACCACTGTGACGGTTAGTGTATGTAGAAGCGGGGACCATGTAACGGTGTCGGTCAAGGACGAAGGACCGGGTATCCCTGAAGAGGAGCGCGATAGACTCTTCAAGCCCTTCTCCAAGACGAGTGTCAGAGCCACCGGCGGTGAGAAGTGCACCGGCTTGGGGTTGTCCATCGTACGGAAGATCGTTGTGGGGCATCTGGGCAAGATCTGGGTAGAGAGCAAGGTGGGCAAAGGGTCGAACTTCTGCTTTTCCTTGCCCTTTTCATCCGTCGAAGTGGCATCCACTGCTTCATGACGGAACAAGAACCTATGAATGAGCGCAATACGCTGGAGCTATACTTCGCGCGGGCATACTCTGCGCTTTTCATCCTCCGTGGGAGCGGCTTGTAGCCGCGATGGGCGCCCCATCGCGGCTACAAGCCGCTCCCACAAAAGCGCAATTCATGACCGTTCAAAGTATAGTACGGAAACAGGATATCAATGGAAGAAACATTCAAAATATTGATCGTTGATGATGACCCGGATCTGCGCGCAATCAACGCGCGTATCCTCAAGAATACGGGTTACGCTCTCCATGAAGCGGCAACCGGGCGCGAAGCGATGGCCATGGTCCGCGGTATCCATCCCGATCTCGTGCTTCTCGATGTCGTCCTGCCCGATACGAGTGGACTTGACATCTGCCGGACAATCAAGACCGATCCCGATTTAGCGGATATCTTCGTGATCTTGCTATCCTCCATGAAGATATCCTCCGATCAGCAGGCGGAAGGTATCGAATCAGGCGCAGACGGCTATATCGTTCGCCCGGTCGAAAGGCGGGAGCTTCTGGCCAGAATCGAAGGATTGATCCGAATCAAGAAGCTCCAGCTTGCCCTCGCGGAAAGTGAGAAAAGGTGGCAATTTGCCGTCGAGGGAAATGGAGACGGATTATGGGATTGGGACCTGCGGACGGACAAAGTCTTCTTTTCGCGGCAATGGAAGGCGATGCTCGGGTTCGAGGAGCATGAGATCGGCGACACACTGGACGAATGGGAGAGTCGCGTTCACCCGGAGGATAGAGAACAAGTTTTCGCCGATCTCAACCGGTATTTCGATGGCCACGCGGCGGCGTATGTCAATGAGCACAGGGTACGATGCAAAAACGGGACATATAAATGGGTCTTGGATCGAGGTAAAGTGATCCTGCGGGCGGAAGGAGGCAAACCCCTCAGAATGATCGGAACCCACTCGGACATCACCGGGCGAAAGCGTGCCGAAGGAGAACGGAAGCGGATGGAGCATCGGCTGCAACAAGCGCGGAAGGCCGAAAGCCTGGCTCGAATGGCCGGCGCCATTGCCCATCATTACAACAACATGCTCGGTGTGGTGATGGGGAACCTGGAACTGGCTCTGTATGATCTCCCTCAAGAGTCGGGGGCTCGGGCGAGCATCCTGGAATCCATGAAGGGTTCGCGCAAGGCGGCTGAAATCGGCCGGCTGATGCTCGCGTATCTCGGTCAAACCACGGGGAGAAAGGAACCACTCGATCTTGCCGGGACACTAAGAGAGACACTCTCTCTTCTCGGCTCTTCAACGCCTCGGAAAGTACATCTGAAGACCGAGCTTCCGCCTCGGGGACCCATTATCCAAGCGGATGGCGTCTACTTGAAGCAGATCCTGACCACTCTTCTTTCCAACGCCGTGGAAGCCATCGACGAAAAGGAAGGTGACGTCACCGTGGCAGTGCAAGTTGCGGCGAGAGCGGAGATTCTGGCATTACACTCTTTTCCCTTGGATTGGCAACCGCAGGCCGCCAGCTATGCATGCCTTTCAGTTGCCGATACGGGCTGCGGGATGGATACGGCAACCCGGGAGAAGATTTTTGACCCTTTCTTTTCAACGAAATTCACGGGCCGCGGTCTCGGGCTTCCCGTGGCTCTGGGCCTGGTGCGAGCGCACGACGGTGCAATCAGCGTCGAGAGCCGCCCTGGCCGCGGCTCCGTCTTTAGGGTGCTCTTGCCCTTGCATGCCGAGGAAGCGTTGCCGTCACTGAAGGAAGGACCGCTCGTCTCCACGCAGATGAAGGAAAGGTGGTCGACGCTCGCGGACGATGATGAGCCCATACTGTGCAATATGGCTGAATCCATGCTGAAGCGGGAGCCGGCCGAAAAAATATTGTCTGAAAGCGAGGAGTCGTTTCGCCGCCTTTTCGAGGATTCGACCGATGCGATCTTGATCTTCGACGACAAGCGTCTCATCGACTGCAATCCCGCCACCCAAAGGTTGTTCGGCTACTCGAAAGAGAGAATGCTTTCCGTTAGCACCCTGGAGCTTTCGCCCGTGACACAGCCCGATGGATCGGCTTCGGGCGACACCATAAGAGAGATGGTCGCCTTTGCGCGGCAGGAAGGTCATCATCATTTCGAGTGGGCCATTCGGAAGGCGGATGGATCTGATTTGCTCGTGGAAGTCACTCTGACTCCAATCGTATTGCGTAATCGACCTCTTCTCCACGCGACTCTGCGCGATATCACCAAGCGCAAGTGGGCGGAAAATCAACTGAGAATAACCAATGAATACCTCGAGGATATCTTCGAGAGCTCACCCGACGGCATCGGCATCGTGGATAAGGGCGGGAAATTCATCAAGTGGAATAGGATGGCCGCCGAGCTCTATGGATACACCCTGGAGGAGCTCAGAGAGAAATCATTCCATGACTTGTATGCTGATAGGGACGAGCTCGACAGGATGTTGGGCGAGCTGCGACGCAACGGCAGCGTGCGGAAATATGAAATCGATATGAAAAAGAAGGATGGTACCGTTGCCGGTTTTGAAATCTCTATCAGCCGACTGGCAGACGATGCGGGCAAAATTCTCGGCAGCATTTGCGTGGCAAGAGATCTGAGCGAAATCAAGAGAGCGTTGAAGGCGCTCGAAGCTTCCAACCATCGTTTGCAGCTCGAAATCATGGAGCGCAAACGGGCGGAAGGGGCTCTGGAAGCCAGCAAGCAGGAAGTGGAAACCATCCTCCAATCCCTCCAGACCGGAGTGATGATTATCGATGCCCGGACACACCTGATTACCGAAGTCAACCCCGCGGCGTGTAAAATGCTGGGCTTACCCCGTCACGGCATCGTCGGACACGTTTGCCACAACTTCGTCTGTCCGGCCAAGAACGGAGCCTGCCCCATCACCGACGAAGGCCAGGCCGTCGACAATTCCGAATGCGAGTTGATCGGCGCTTCCGGCAAGAAAGTACCCGTCCTTAAAACCGTGTCGGGCATGACTTTGGGCAACAGGCCCTGTCTCCTGGAATCGTTCGTGGACATCACCGAGCGCAAGCGCATGGAGGATGTCCTGCGCTCAGCCATGACCGAGTTGGAGGATACGAATCATCAGCTCGAACAAGCGATTGCCCACGCGAACGATATGGCTCTTAAGGCGGAGCTTGCCAACAGTGCGAAAAGTGAGTTCCTGGCCAACATGAGCCATGAGATCCGGACGCCCATGAACGGTGTGATTGGGATGACCCAATTGATTCTGGAGACCCAATTGGATGAGCAGCAGCGTGGATATGCCGAGACGATTCGAATTAGTGCCAACGCCTTGATGAGACTGATCAATGACATCCTCGATTACTCCAAGATCGAAAGCGGAAAACTGGAGCTCGAGAGCCTGGATTTTGATCTCAGGGCGACTTTGGAGGATGTGGGTGAGCTTCTGGCGATGAAATCCCAGGATAAAGGAGTGGAGTTTGCGTGTCTGGTCGGGCCGGAGGTCCCTTCTCTTTTGCGTGGAGATCAGGGACGGTTGCGCCAGATATTGATCAATCTCGCGGGGAATGCCGTCAAATTCACCTCGGAAGGTGAAGTCGTCGTCCGTGTGAGCCTGGAAGAAGAAAGCGACTATCGAGTGTTGTTGCGCTTCACCGTCACGGATACCGGCATCGGCATTCCACGGTATCGCATGGATCGGCTCTTTCGCTCCTTTTCTCAGGTGGATGCGTCCATGACGCGCAGGTATGGCGGAAGCGGCCTGGGACTGGCCATATCGAGACAGCTCGTGGAAATGATGGGCGGCGGGATCGGCGTGGAGAGCGAGGAGGGAAAGGGCTCGACCTTCTGGTTTACCGGAGCGTTCGAGAAACAGCCCAACGCTAAGGAGGCGACGTGCGTGCTTCCTGAAGACATGCGCAATTTCCGTATCCTGGTGGTGGACGATAACGCGACCAACCGCCTGGTCCTGGGAGAGATGCTTCGTTCCTGGCATTGCCGCCTCGATGAGGCTCCCGACGCAACCGCCGCTCTCCATAAACTGAGGTCGGCGGTCATGCAGGGCGAGCCTTTCCAGGTCGCCATCCTCGACATGCAGATGCCCGGAATGGATGGTCAAACGCTCGGCCGAATCATCAAGGAAGATGAAACCCTACGGGATACCTCTCTGGTCATGCTCTCGTCCGTATCCGCTCGGGGTGATGCCAACCGGTTGGAAAAACTGGGGTTTGCATCCTTGCTCACCAAACCGCTGAAACGTTCCCACCTTTGCGACTGCCTGACTTCGCTCAGCGGCAAATCCGCCCCAGAGCCCCATTCCACAAAAAGAGAGTCGGAGACACACATGCCCGGCGTGTCCCAACGAGTGACCAGCCACTCCCTTACACAGGTCGGCGAGGGGAACCGGAGGGTGCTCCTGGCGGAAGATAACACCACAAACCAGAAGATAGCCGTGCATATGCTGCACAAGCTTGGCTACTCGGTCGATGTGGCCGGAAACGGCAGGGAGGCTCTCGATAAGGTCCAAGAAAATTCTTACGCTTTGGTTCTAATGGACATACAGATGCCGGAGATGGACGGACTTGAAGCGACTGCGGCCATTCGGCGCCGCGAGCTCACTGACGGCGGGCATGTTCCCATTGTCGCCATGACGGCCCACGCCATGAAAGGGGACCGAGAGCACTGCCTCGCCGCGGGAATGGATGACTACATTTCCAAACCCATAATTTCCCGAGATCTTGCTCAGGTCATGGACCGAGTGCTTTCACAGGCACTCGCGCAGGTCCCGGGAGAATCCGGACAGGGCGAGCCTATCCGGCAGGCAGCGTTTGACAGGGATGCATTCATGGATCGCCTGGGAGGAGAGGAGGGAATTGCCGGAGAAATCATTGGCATATTCATGGAAGACGCAGCCCAAGTGATACAAGACTTGAAAGACGCTCTTCAAAACGGCGACGCAGACGCCGTCGCGCGCTATGGACATAAGCTGAAGGGGGCTGCCGCCAACATCAACGCCGAAGCCATGCGGCAGGCTGTCCATGAAATAGAGCTTGCCGGCAAGGACGGGAAGTTGAACAGGATTCACGCTCTGCTTCAGCAGCTCGAAGAAGAATTCAGAGCTCTGAGCGCTGTCCTCTCCGCTTCGGGTCTCTGGCCAGGATGTCAGTAAAGCAAATATGAAGTAGACCTACGTGCAATCGGGAGGAAAGCCATAAGCCCTTCTCCAGAGCCAGTCCACATCCATTTGCACCACATGCCCTACGAAAAGTCCTGTACGGACTTTATGTACTTATCAATGATCGCCATGGCCTCGTCATTGGATTCGGCAAACTCTAATCCCATGGTGATCCGACCGGAATCCCGGGCAAGGTTGCGTAGTTTTCCCGAAAAGGAAAGAAGAGCCTGGGATACGGGAAGCTCCAAGGTCAGTTGGATATCCTCCTCCAATCGAAGGGATTGAAAATCAAGGGGTGGCGGAGCAATCACGAATTTGCACCCCCCAGCACTTATGTCAACAACCATTCCCTCATATTGCTCATGGGTATCCTTGGCTCTCAGGGCAGCTTTCAAATAGCAAATGATTCTCTGATTCTTCCGTATTTCTTGTTGTTCAACCGAATCGGGATAGGACAAAAATATCACTCTGGAAGGCTTTTTGATAAAATTTAGGATCTTGCTCTTAAATGAGCACACAATTCCTGAATACAAATAAAGAACTTTGACACCATTTCCTTCATACAATTTTGATTCGATTCCAGTCATTTTGGGACATTGTATCATTATGTACACGTCATGCTCCATACCTGTTATAAAAGTCTTTAATATGGGTAGAACCCCATCAATTTCAATTCTAATTTCGATCCCAAAACTGATTCTTATCTTGGTAACATTTCTTTCAAGACTCTCTATGTTCGACCAATTATACTTGGTCATTTCATCCACGATATCGGAATCAATGGACCCGCTCCCGCTTGTTTGTTTACGATGGTACCGGAGAATGCTTTCTGAAATGGTCTTGCTGTGGAATGGTTTTACCACAAAACCTTGAATGCCTATCTTCATACAGTTGATGACATTCTCTTGATCTGAAAGAGACGTTGCAATGACCACGGTTGTCGCTGTATCTGGAGTTTCGCGTATCTGCTTGAGAACCGAAATCCCGTTGATATCCGGAAGTCCTATGTCCAAGAGGATAATATCCGGTTTCCACTTGTGGTAGATCGCCAATGCCTCGTTTCCGGTATCAGCAAAACGCTTTTCAAAGATCTCCTCGTCCAGACCCTGTCTGTAGAGAACCTGAGTACTTCTGTCGTCTTCAACAATAAGCGTCTTCAGCTTTGCCATATTACCCCCACGTGTGCTGTACGCAAAATCCTATGAACCAGCAGTATTGCTCGAAACCAAGTCCCAAGTCCCACGATGTTCGACTCGAACAATCTCATGAAGCAACCCCGCCTGGCCGGCGTGCCGGTGGAGAGAGTCTCCGCATTATAGAGAATTCTGTTTTGCAGAGAACTAAATTCTTCCGGCTCGTACGGAGTTGCCGGGTGCTACGCCGAAGTGGCGAATTCACTACCGGACACTTTTTTGCCGCCCCCCCACTTCGGACGGGACTTTTTTGCGGACTTGTGACATATACAGGCTAAAACCCCTCAAACCAGAACTTGTATAAAGGAGAGATGCCCATGGCCGACGGTAAAAAACTTACAGAGCAATCATAACCTCGCTCGAGGAGCTTTGTGCTGAAAAACCAACGGGCGACCAAGCACGCCACTTGAATACCCTGGCCGGCATGATTTGCGGCATCATAAGGTCCAGGAGTGTTCAATTGCCTGAAGTCGCGGAAAAGATCCCAGGAGACGCAGGCGGATATGAAGACCCTGACACCAAACCCGAGAGCCTTGTTAAACGGTTCTATCGCTGGCTGAAAAACGAGGAGGTGAGCCGGGAAACCTATTTCTTCCCTTTCGCTAAGCGAATTGTGAAGGCTCTGGCCCGTGAGACGCTTGTTTTGGTGATAGATGGGACCGTCGTAGGACGTGGCTGCATGGCGCTCGTCATCGGAGTGGTCTACAAGGGAAGGGCACTGCCTATCGCCTGGTTGGTTGAGAAGAAGAAAAAGGGGCACTTCACCGAAGAACGTCACATCGAGCTCATCAAAAGCGTCAAGGAGATCATTCCGGACGGCTCCCGCGTTGTCCTCCTCGGAGATGGGGAATTCGATGGGGTCGATCTGCAGAGCATTGTAAACAACTGGCGGTGGGAGTACGTATTGCGAACTGCCGAAACGACGACGATGTGCTGGAAAGAGCACTGGTTCCAGTACCAGGAAACCATCCCTCATCTTAAGCCTGGCGGGGTGTTCGTCGTACCCGATGCTCTGTTCACCAAACGAGGCTATGGCCCTGTCTCGGGGATAACTTGGTGGAGAATGGACTGCAAAGAACCCATTCATTTGGTTACGAACATGAAAAGCACTGACGAGGCCCGCCGGTTCTATCGGATGCGCTTCAGGATCGAGACCTGCTTTTCTGATAACAAAGGGCGGGGTTTCAATCTGCAAAAGAGTCACCTTTCGAAGCCGGACCGGATCAATCGTTTGCTGATGGCGGTGTTCCTTGCCTACTATTGGACAGTCACACTTGGAGTGATGGCCGTTTCAGATGCTCGGCAAGGTGAGATCCACAGAGCACGTCGTTGCGACTTGAGCCTATTCAAGCTTGGCCTACGCCTTCTCAACTTTCTGCTGGAGAGGGATCTCTCTATTACGGTCAGCTTTCGCTTGCTCTGTTGATACCTGGTGAAAAAGTGTCCGGTAGTGAATCTCTCCATAAAAACGGAGGAGGCATTCCATAATGCTTTTTCCTTGTCAAAAAACAGAGGCTGTCCCATGTAAGGTGAAATATCAATCATGCCACCTTAGACGCATAATTCCGGCTCCTTGCCAATTATTATGTTGCGGGTTTTGATGCTAATTTTCTAAGTTGTTGATTTTACAACTGTTTTTAGAATTGCAAATTCAAGCTAAATCCACAACAATCCCGACAACTTACAAGAACACGCAACACAACCCGCGAGCAACCACGGCCACGGACTTTCGGATAAAACAAGTGAACTTGCCCCGTGGTTGCT
>Ga0351873_10072_pt2 | contig 19140 bp, 23 predicted proteins | sample TotcelFGM3001N11_FD_206764 | JGI IMG/M metagenome (GOLD analysis project Ga0351873, IMG submission 206764) | Enriched cells from coal bed in the Powder River Basin, Montana, United States - Total cells FGM rep2 HSBNCT.FGM.300.1.N11 ... | reverse complement strand
CGCCCAGCTTCACGTTGAAACGCAGCACCGAGCTGGCCGCCGAAATTCGGAAGTTCGACGAACACATCCGCACCGGCGGACCGCTGCTGCCGGAGCGACCGCGTTGACCATTTTGGGATGAAGTCGCTGTTGCGTTGTTGCACACGGGCAGATTTCCCCAGCGGTATGCCTATGAACACAGACGATCAGGCCCAAACAGGATTGAAACCTCACCCCAGGCTGGCGCTGGCGGCATCCGTGCTGTCTTGGGCAACGCTTACCGTATGCTACTGGCGGCAGCCAGATTGGCTTGCACCCGTGACGCTCGTGCCGGCCTGGTGTTGGCTGGTGCCCGCGCTGATCCTGACCAGATTGGGATTTCGTCGGAGGCAGAAACGTTGGTGCCTGGTCGTGCTGACGTTGTGGGCCGGATTTGCCGTGCTGTTTGTTGAGGAAGCCCGATCTGTCGCCCGCCTCGGAAACTCGCCCAATGCGGGGTGGCAAGAAGCACGCGAGCAAGGGCGAGCCGTCCGCGTGGTGTCTCTCAACTGCTTCGTCGCCAACGCTCGGGCTGCTGCCGAGGTGGCCGCTTACGAACCGGACGTCGTCTTGTTTCAGGAATCTCCGAACCGGGAACATCTGGAACGTCTGTGTCGTGACTTCTTTGGTGGCGACGGGGCGTTCATCTGGGGCGGCGACACGGCGATTCTCGCGCGAGGGCACGTTCAACCTCACCATGTAGACGGCACGTCGCACTTTGTTCATGCTGCCGTTGAGCTGACGAGTGGTTTCCAGGCGAACGTGATCAGCGTACGGTTAAATCCACCCGTGTTTCGGCTCGACTTCTGGAGTCCAGGGTTTTGGAGAGATCATCGCAACAATCGCATTAAGCACCGCCGTCAGATCCAAGACGTGATGGACGAAATCGAAGGCATTCCCCAATCACGACATCTGATTATCGGGGGTGACCTCAACGCGCCCCCAAACGATGGTGCTCTGGCTCCATTACGGCTGCGGCTTGTCGACACGTTTCGCCAAGCTGGGCGCGGGTGGGGAAACACGGGTACCGACCGTTTCCCATTGTTCCGCGTCGACCAGATTTGGGCCAGTGGTAGTCTCCGCGCCGAATCCGTGTTCGCACAGCGGACGGTCCACTCCGACCACCGCTTGGTCGTCTGCGACCTAATTCTCCAAGAGTAATGCACGATCGACGTGGCGAAGGCTTGCGGTTGAGGCGGAAATCGCGGGCGGGATACGGATGCCTGTAATCGTCGCCGCCTCCTGTCTCCGTCCGTCGAACGTCCTCATTTCCCCTGCTGCCAGGCAACGGCTTGCAGGCGGATCGCATTCTGTTCTTCCTGAACCTCGAAGAACTTGGCCCGCTCCTTGGGCGAATCGTTGGGGCCGTGCAGCACAAGCATGGGCCGACCTTCGAGCGACGGGAAGATCATGCAATGGCCACCGCCTTCGTACAGCGGCTGGCGATCCTGCGTCCAAGGCCCCCGCACGGTCCCGTTGGCGGATCGGGCCACGCCCACCGCGTAGCCCCGCTCGCCGAAACTGGACCAGAGCATGAGCAGTGGGCCGCTCTTCAGACGATAGAAGCACGGTCCATCCGTCACGTACTTCCCCGGCTGGACCTGGCGACACCAGGGCGCGTCCGAGGCCCGGAACAACAGGATCGGTTCACCGACGGGCTTCGAGAGATCAGCCGTCAACCGGACCGCGTCCATCGTGCCGTCACCAATCTGAACCCATTCGTGGCAGAACACCATCCAAGGCTGGTCGTCCTCGACGTACAGCGTCCCGTCCAACGCCATCCAGTCATGCGGCGTGGCAGCGCCGTCGGTGTGAGCCTGGAACGGTCCCAGCGGACTGTCTGCGACGAACAGCTGCGTGCCGCGTTTGGCACGCTCCGCACTGAGGGTGCCGAACAGGTAGAACTTGCCGCGGTAGGCGTGGATCTCCGGCGCCCAGAAGTCGCGATCGGCCCAGAATCCTGCGGGCGGCGTGAAGACGGTGATTGGGGCCTGCCAATGCCGCGTATCCTTGCTGGTGTAGCACTCCCAGCCTTTCGCTCCCCGCTGCCGATTGCCAATGCTGGCGACCATGACGTAACGGGCGTTCGGGATATCCGTCACGACAAACGGATCGCGGATGCGCAGGTCGGCCAGATCGATCAGAGCGGTATCTTCCGCCAGGTTGTCGCCGCAGTACGCGGCGCAAAGCAGCAACACGTTGGTCAGCATCGTGCGTTGGGATCGAATCACGGCGAAGCTCCTCGTTCAGGCTGGAAACATCATTGTCATGGGGCTGGCGTCGATTCCTGACTGTCCTTCCAGATCGTCAGCCCTGTACTCCGGCGGTCGATGCCGGGCCGCGGATCGGGACATGCAAGAGTTTGCCGCGAACGTCCGACCATGTTTTCGATTCGTATTGGTACGGGATCACGAGCAGTCGGTCGGAGGTGATCCGGATGACCGTCACCTCATGCGAACCGTTCGGTGCTGGCGACGGAAGTTGGACAAAGTTGACGTCTCGAAAGCGGTCGACCTTGGCCTTGTGATAATGTCCGCCGACCACCAGCACGACGTTGGCATCGCCCAACGCGTCGACGAGTTCATCGCGATTGGTGATGGCGTCGAAGCAGAGATGCAAGGCCACGACGACCGGCGTGCCCTTGGCAAGCTTGGCACAGTCGTTACGCAGGAACGCGAGCGTCTCTTGGCTGACCGGTTGGGCCGGGTTGTTCAGGCTCTCGTCGTACTTGGAGAACAGGATGACGAAATGGACGCCGCTCCGGTCGAACGTGTAGGACAGCGATCCATGCCGCGCACGAATCCAGTTCTTGATCGTGTCGCTGGGCGATTGTCCGCCTTCGTCGTGGTTGCCCACGAGATCGTAACTGGGGAATTTCAATCGCCGCGTGAGCAGCTCGTCGTAGGTGTTCTTCGCGGCGTTGGTGGGCCATTCCGTGATGTCCCCGCAGCCGAGCACAAATGCCGGTTCGGCGACCCGGCCGCCGATTCCGGCGGGAAACTCCGTGCCGGGCAAGGAGTTCATCGCGTCGATCGCCGGCAGCAGGTGTTGACCGTCGCCGTTGACCGCGACGTGCTGATCGGACCAGCCGAAGAAAGTCAGCCCCGCTTGGTCAGCGTGTGTTCGGCCAGCGGAGGCTGCGACCGCCAGCAAGCTCAGGATCGTGCGGATCGTCACCGTGCCCCAACGTCGTCTTGTGACCATAATGTCCTTTCTGTCGGAAGATTTCCGAACGTCTGGTGGATCAATGATCGTTCTTCACTTCGGAACGACGTCCAGCAGCCCCTGGTGAATGGCTTTGACCTGGGCGACCTGCGCCTCGTCGAAAGTCCCGATCGGGCCGGCTGCGGGGTCCCAGTTCGGGCCGAGGTCGAGCGTCACGGCGCCGCCTTTTTCCACCGCTGCTCGCACCCACCGAACCCAGCGTTCGGTAGGCTGACGCGTGTCGCGACGGCTCCAGGACGACCCCAGGTACGTCAACGCGTGCCATTGCGAGCCGTCCACCCAGCGCGACGTTGGGAGGACGTCAAACGGCTCGTTCAATTCGCCGGTCAGCGTTCGGTGTTTGGCACGGCAGATACAGCATCAGCCGGATACCCTCGGGCTGCAGCACGCGGTAAAGATCCAGCGGCAGGTCGCGGCGGGCGCACTGTTCACCCGGCGCGGCACCGACGATCCGGTCATACACTGCATTCGGCGAATTGAAGAAGCCCGAGTTCTGGCCCAAGGTGAGGACGAAGTAGGACGCTCCCATCGCCTTCAACTGTTGCGCCAGCGCTGGCACATCGAAATCTTCGACCTTGGCCAAGCCCTGGGCATCGCCCGGCAAGAAGTGCATGAAAACACCGAGGCGTGCATCCCCCAGCCAGGCCGCAGCGTGGGGAACGTCCGCCGTGCCGGCGCTCAGGGTGCTCGCTGGAAGAACACTCGACAAGCCCACCGCCAGTGCGCACCCGGCGGCTCGTTCCAGGAATTGACGACGGTTGGAGACGGGCAGGGTTGGGTTGACTCTCATGTTGGTTGGTCCTTGGTTGACACGGTTCCGGCAACTTCTGCCGTCATGGTCGCACAACCAGATTACAGCGTCCAGCGTCGGGCGCGATTCGTGAGTCGAAAGAAGACCTCGATCAGATTCCCGAATGTGGTGCGACTACCGCCCCTTGCCCACACAGTACAACTTGCGCGTGGTACGGATGAACAACTGCCCGTGGGCGGCGATGATCGACGCCCGGACCATTTCGCCATCGGCAGGCTTGTCCATCGGGATCACATGGAGCACTTCGCCGCTGGCCGCGCTCAGCACGGCGGTTTGCCCGTCGAAATTGATCACGAAGATCTTCTCGTCTGCCGCTAGCGGCGAGGCTTCGTATTTGACCCGCCCAGGAGTGCGCACGCTCCAGACCACTTTGCCCGTGCGTGCCGCCACCCGGGATAGACTGTTCCGCGAATCGCTGAGCACGAAGAAATCCCCATCGTAATAGGCGGGCGTGGGTACTTCGGACGTCACTTCCCGGACTCCGCGACTTGTCCACACCACCGCGTGGTCGTCGAGCGCACCGTTTCCCTGTGTCGTGATGGCGTAGACATCCATGTCGAAGCATGCCACGTCTCCGCTGCCGTAGAGAAAGACCACCAACTTGCCATCGGTCACTGGCGACGACGAGGCTTTGTTGCTGCGCTCGTCTTGGCGGATTCCCTTGGCCACGTCGTGGCTCCAGAGCAGTTTCCCGCTGACACGGTCGAAGCATACGGCCTCAGGGCGGTGTCCAGAACGTAGTTCACGTACTCCATCATCTCGTCCATCGTTCGATCTCCTAAAATTCCTCATCGTTGGCCTCGACCAACGCGGTCAACGTGTCTTCGATTTCTTCCAGGTCTTCAGCGTAATCATCCATCAGCGGAGTCCGATTGGCAAGACGGGCCACGTGCTCGCGGATTGCTGTATGGATGTATGGCTCGGGCACCAGTGTCACCGTCTCCGGGCAGTGCCGACGCCATCAACGGAACACCTGCTCGGCATCGCCCAGGATGATTTCGCCGTGGTAAAAAAGGCGCAGCCGGTTGGCGGCGTAGGTGTCGGTCAACAGCTTGGCAGCGTTTCGGATGTCCGATTCTGTGGGACTGGAGGACGCCGGGTAGGCTGGCCCCCAGTAGCCCTTCTGTGCCGTGGCTACCAGGGATGCGTGGAGCCAAAACGACCGTTCCAGGCGGGGCAGATCATGTTTGTTGTCCGCCGACAGGCCGATCCGGCTCGTGACGAGCAGGACGAAAATGAGCAGCAGTTTGGGCCGGTTGGGGTGCATGCTGGTGGACGGCAGATCGTGATCGCATGGGGCGACAACATCAGGGATTGTACTGCAACTGATCGGATGGTGTAGAATAGTGAATCGCGGCAACCGGCCCACCTTGGAGGAAATCGCTCATGAATCAGGACCAGGAACACCTCCGGCTCTTGTCGATCTTCCATTATGCGGTCGGCGGATTGACGGCTCTGGCCGCCTGCTTTCCATGCATCCATCTGTTCCTGGGAATCGCCCTAGTCAGCGGGGCATTTCCTGTCCAGCCAGGCGATCAAGCTCCGCCGCCCATTGTGGGCTGGATGTTCATCTCCATTGCGTCGGTGCTGATTCTCGCTGGATGGACTCTGGCCATTGCCATTTTCGTTGCGGGAAGATTCCTCGCTCGGCGGACACATTACATGTACTGCTTTGTCGTAGCCGTAATCGAGTGCCTGTTCATGCCGCTGGGGACCATCCTCGGCGTGTTCACGATCATCGTTCTGATCAGGCCGTCGGTCAAAGCTTTGTTCCAACCAAGTGTCGCATAGACTCATCGCAACCGAAAGCTGCATCCCATGACAAGCAAACCCATGACCCTCTCCTGAACGTTTTCCTTGCCGCTCAACACCTACACCACACGATTCGCCGTCATCACCAGGGCCTTTGCCGTCTGGCTGGTCCTGATTGTTGCCGAGATCCTGCACGGCATCGCCCGTGGGATCTTCCTGGTGCCGCACGTCGGCGAATTCCGGTCCAACCAAATCGGCGTCTTCACCGGCTCGGTCATCATCCTGGTCATTGCCTTGAGTTTCATCCGGTGGATCGGCTCGTCCCGGATTCAGTCAACGACGCCCGAATCAGGCGTACACAGGAAAACCCTAGCTCGGATGGGGATGGCGGTGCAACCAGGTCCACGCCGACGATCTCAAACTTGTCATCCAGTCCTTGGCCGTAGACGATATGTGCTGCTTCCATCGATATGTGCTGCTTCCATCAGGGCCTTGCCCTCCCCACAGCACAAATCCAGCCATCGGACTTTCGCTCCGGCCCTCCCCAGCAGGACATCAAGAGGATTCAACCGAAGCTCTTTGGCGTAGCCGTTCGAGCCCGTGAGCGTGCGTTGCCTGTTCATCTGGCAGTTGGCCACGACGCTTGACCGCTCCAGAGCATCGTCTCGCAGCAGCTTCATTCATTGCCTCACTGGCCGTATTCCTTGAGCTACTTCTTCGGCAAAGTTTCGACGAACTCCACCGACCGCTGGACCCAATGGCCCAACTGCTCGTCGGTCTCCAAGCCATCCGGTTCCACCATGACCCAGCCCTTCATCGGTCGGCCCGTGATGTCGAACTCGACGACGTTGGGTTCCTCCAGGGCCGCCGCAGCCTGTTCGGGACCGAGCCGCACCATCAACGATGATTTCCAGATGCCCACGCACATGTTGCCGTTCAGCAGGAAGCAGACGCCGCCGAACATTTTCTTCTCCGTGATCCCACGGCGGTGGCCGAATACATGACGGACACACCGGGCAAGGGATTCGCTGTAGGCCACCGGTCAATCCTCCGGTCGATGGTTTTCCACGGCTTACTCGTACACGGCGACGGCGGCCTTTGCCATCAGGTGCATGGTCTGCCGGGACGGAAGCCATTGTAGCAGCCCGCACAGTCCGACATCACCTCCAACGCTTGCGGTTTCCACTCGCCTACGGCAGCGACCACCGCAGCCGGATCTGCTGCTCATTTTTTTCAATCACGTCGTCCTTGATCGAAATGTCGATGGTCCCCCGGTAGCCCGGCTCGAAATAGCCGCCTGCATCGAGCCGATGGGGCTGCCCGCCAGTGTCAGTGAATTGGATTTCGAGGTGGGACTCGCCCGTGGTGTGAACGGTGGCATGGGCGATGGACCCAGGCGTAATGTCGCCGAGGCAGTAGCTTCCGCCGGTGACGTGAAGCACGACCGACCGGAGCGGCTCACTACCGGTGTTTTGGACGGTGACGTGGATACCACTGCGGAACAGGAATAACACCAGCACGACCAGGACAACGAGCAGGACGCAGATCGGGATACCCGCCAACCAGCAGGGGCGTTTCTGATCGGGGATTGGTTTGGGTTCGTCCATCGGGGCGTCCACATCATTCCTCCCCAACTCCTCGTAGCACTCCAGCAACTTCTGACCGACATCCACCGGCACGCAGAATCTCGGCGGAACCCAGTCATGCCGGTGCGGGTTTGTCCCCAAGTGACTTCAACTGGGCAAGTATGATTTCCAGCAACTTGTCGGCAGCGACCTTGAATTCGTCGTTGTCAGTCACCAGATCATCCGGCTCAAAAAGGACGAACTGGATTGCTATCATCGCCACCATCCGTTGCAGCGTTTCCAGCCGTGCGGTCTTCCATTTCTTCGAGCCAAACGGTGTCGGGTGGCTGTCCCGCAGCAGGGCATCAATGTCTGCTTGCAGGTCCATGATCTCCAGCAGCTTCTTGCGAACGATCATGCCGGTTCGATTAGCGTCTTCTCGTTCCTTTTTGGACACGTTCATGCGGTGCTCACTTGGTGTTGTGGTTGAATTGTCGTCGTTACGTTTTCGGGCCTCTACTGCCATCAACTTCGCTGCCAGCGGGTCCAGTTCCGCCAGCCGGTGATCGGTTCCCAAGGCAATCAGGACGGATTCGTGACGGATCACTTCGCCAACAGCTTCTTCCAACGGCGGCCCAGAAAGTGCCGCCCCCAGAATTCTGCGATGTCTTCGACCAACGGTGCGGATTCGGGAATCAGCCCAGTCCCGTACCGACCGTTGTAGCGTTCGGAGTATTGCCGTGCCAGATCGTAGGCGAGAAGTTGGGAGGCGTTTGGCCGGAGTACGCATTCCAAGGCCGTCTCCACCGTGAGCAATTCCCGGCTGTGGATTCGGCGAACCAGCCCCCATTCCTGTCGCTCGAATTTGCTTTGGGCGTTGCGAATGATCTGCAACAACTCGTGGAGCGGCGACTCTCCTGCGGGCGTCCTTTGTTTCAGATGTCTTGTCATCCCACGCACGGCCTTGGCAGCAAGTCGCTGGTAATGTTTCCAATCCTCCGGCGTGATGTGGCTGGGACAATCCTGCGACTTCATTTTCTTCAGCGTCCGTTTGGCGAGATGCAAAGCAAACTTGGCAGTGGCTTCCGGATCGCTGCACAGGCTTTTCAGCAGTGTGAGCCGAGTGACCTTGACGGTATGCCCCTACAGGTGTTATGTTGCCCCTCACATAATGGGCAATCGAGAATTCCGTGCCGTCACGGTCCCTGCGAGGTTGGCAGCACTGTTCGAATTCACAGCTTTTCGACAGTCCTTGACGGCCTACGACAAGCAGAAAGTAGAACTCGCCATTGAAGAACGAGTCGCGGAACTCGCGAAGTTCGTCGAAGGTCCGAAGAACTTCGGCATCTGGGGGTACAATCTTGCTGCGCATGCTGACTCCTTTCACGGTCGTAACGCCCAAACGTCGGGCAACTTCAGTTGCCTTGTAAAGCACACGGCGGCGACAGGCCGCCAGCCCTAGGCGTTCTCGATTGTCCTTGAAGGTCTCGCGAGTGTCAGGCGGAACACACTTGGTGTTGACCCGGAACTCAGCGCCGCTCCCGGATGATGGCCTGACCACATTCGCATCAGCGACACAGGAAGGCACCGACAGACGGGCGTCGGTGCGGAGGATAATGGTCTCCTTCTAGTAATTATGACTCAAACGAGTGGTTTTTTTAGCTCTGCGGCAGCGATGTTCAAGCCGCCCGCGTACAGTGATTCCGGCACTTCCGCACCTGCCTTGCGTCGGTGTCGCCCGAGGTGGCACCGACGCGGCCTAGCCCCCGGATACCGCGCTCGCATGGCCACGCCCCGAACGCGGCGTTGTGAACGATTGCCGGGATCTGCTGGCATGCAAACTCCGAAGACGGTGCGGAACGCCCCAAGGACGCTCCGATCTTCCCGTACGAAGAGGACTTCGACGAAGGAGCGATGGAACTGCCGCCAGCACCTGTTGCGAGAGCGGAGTGCGACCGTCGTCAGGAAGTCATCGTTAAGATCGTCGGCAAACGAGTGTCCAACTCGGTCACTTCGGGCGGAAGAACAAGAAATACTGATCGCCGAGGCGATGTCAGACCGATCGCCTGCGGCCAGACTTCAAGGAAACCTTCGCTTTGAGATAATTCAGGAACGATTCGCTCGATGGCGGTTTGCCAGTTGCCCGGACCATCAGTTCTGTGGCGGTGAACCGACGACCGTGGCGGTAAACTTTTTCGCGGAGCCAGCGGCGAAGCGGCGCAAAACAGCCGCGCTCGATCTGCGCTTCAATGTGGGGCAAATCGGCGCACGCAGCCGCGAAGATCTGGGCGGCATACAAATTCCCGAGCGTATACGTAGGGAAGTAACCGAAACATCCGTCAGCCCAATGGATGTCCTGCAAAATGCCTTCGGCGTCATCCCGCGGATATACCCCCAGGTACTCTTCCATCCGCCGATTCCACAGCGAAGGCAATTCCTCGACGTCGATACCGCCGGCCAACAATTCGCGTTCGATTTCAAATCGCAAAATGATGTGCAGATTGTAAGTCACTTCATCGGCATCAATGCGCACCGGGCTAGGTCGTACGCCGTTGATCCGGTCGTGTATCTCATCAGCGACTGCTAGACCGTTATCTCCACCGAGCAACTTCTGCATTCGCCTCCGAGCGAAAGTCCAAAAGGCACGACTGCGTCCAATCATATTCTCCCAGAGTCGCGCCTGGGCCTCGTCCATTCCGCACGACGTTGGCTGACCCAGCAAGGTGCCATCATACTTTGGGTCGATTGCTTGACGATAGAGACCATGGCCGGCTTCATGCAAAGTTGCCAGTACCACGCGGACAGGATCCGCCCATGAGAAACGATTGGTTAAGCGCACATCCCGCGAAGAAATGCCCAGGGTGAATGGATGTACGGACTCGTCCAGGCGTCCGCGTTGGAAGTCGAACCCGATGGCCCGGGCGGCCCAATTGGCCAGGGCAGCTTGCTGGGGCGCGCTGGGGATCTCGACGGCTTCAAGACTCTTCTTCACCTCCACGACCGCCTCGCAGGATGCCACCCAGCGAATGAGCTTGCCCTTGACTTCGCCAAACACGACCTCCATTTGGCGACAGGTCATGCCCGGCTCGTATTCGTCCAGCAGCGGATCGTAAACGCTCTCCTCGTACCCGTATGCGTTTGCGACTTGGCGCTGCAAAGACACCATTTCTCGCAAGACCGGCGCAAACAGCTCGAAGTCACGCTGTCGGCGGGCTCGCAGCCACGTTTGTACGCCCCTCGCGCGAGCCCGAGCCAACTGTTCCACCAGCTCTCCTGGCAGTCTCTTGCCTCGATGGTGGGCGCGACGGACTTCGCGAAGATGCGCCGCCTGCTCTGGATCGAGCTGACCGTGGCGGTCGACCTCACGTAGAGTTTCCAGGAGTTCGCCCATCTCTGGAGCCACTAAACGTTGGTGCGTGTTCTTCGCCAACAAAGCTGACTGCGACTCGCGGGTGGGCGCCGCCCGAGACGGCATGCAGGTTTCCTGATCCCAGGCTAGCAGACTCTGAACCGACTGCAACAAAGTGATTTCGGTCACTTCGCGTAATAGACGCCGATACGCGGGATGCATGACGGAACCTCGCGACATGACCTTGGGAGTTAGTTGTCTAATTGTGACGTTAGAGCGTTAAGCTCTTCGCCACGGCGCCAATACCGCAACCGCTCCACGCTGCAACGAGCCTTTTGACAGTACTCGCGGGCCTCTTTCTTCTTCCCGATTGCCAGACACAGGCGGGCCGCTTCAGCCAGCCGTCCACTTCCAAAAGCCTCATTTGGCTTTCACCAACGCCCGCCAAGATTTCATCAATCCGCAACTGGGCGCGGTCGAAGATTCCGTGTACACGGCAAAGCTCTGCTTCACCCAGCAGCCCAAGGACGATTGACTCCTGGTTGCTCGATTGGCGCAATTCACGGCAGGCCTGCTCGATTTTCTCCAACGAGGGGAACGGAGAAGCTTCGGCAACAGTCAGGGTCTCGGCAGCCGTGGCCCGGGCCTCGGCTAGGTGCGCCAGTCCGACCGCGTACAATCGCCCCCGTCTACGATCGACCTCGGCGTTGGCAGCGGCACGGACCTTGGCCTCCTCGTTACGCCGCAGTGTCAGCAATAGATCGCAGAAGTGAAAACCGCGGTAGCCGTGAATATAGGATACGCTTGGCTGGACGCAGCGGTACAGAGATTCGCCTCGCTGAAATGCTCTGAGCGACTGTTCCAGTTCGTTTTGTTTGTGCAGGACTTCGGCGAGCGTGCAGTAATTCGTGGCCAGAGTCACAGCAGATTGCCGTAGCCTTCCGATTAGGCTCTCATACGCGGGGGTGAGTTTGGTGAGCCAATCGAGAATCCCTGTATGTTCTGGCAGTTCGCCGAGGGCAGACGTCAAACGAGGAGACGCCTCACCCAGACTGCCGTCCGGTAAGGCTTCACGAAAAGCCCTCACAAAAGTGGCAACGGCATCCGTCGTTCGTTCCAAAGCAGCTGGCGCAGATTGGTCGCACGACTGCAGTTTTTCCAACCACGCCGCCCATGCCGCCAAAACAGCCGTTTCGCCAAGTCGCAGGCTCCTTTCAGCCGCCTCACGTGCCCCCTCGAGATCTCCGTAAAGCATAGTGGTTTCGGAGAGGTTGCCCGCCGCGTCAGCTGCCGCCCAGGTGTCTCCCGTGGCCTCATGTGCAGGCACGCCTTGGCGGAGGAGGCGAATGCTTTCAGAAAGCCGGCCGAGGCCTCGCAAATCAAACGCCGTTTCCGTCAGCAGCCATGCCTGGGCGACTGGGCCCAGTTCGCCGGCGGGAACATCGTACTCGTCAAGAAAGAAGTGCCTCATCGCGGCTAGGTCAGACTGCCATGCATTCAAGCAAAGCACTGAGTACCCGTCGTCCTCACGGCGGATGCGAGCCCATGCAACCTCGTCCCATGTTCGCTGAAATTCACCTGCCCGGCAACCGTGTGCAACTGCGTGAAACAGTGGCGCCATTTCTTCAAACGTGTCAGGCAGCTGCTTTGTGGGCAACTGACGATAGTAGTCGTACAGTCGCCGGTTGGCTTCCCGCCAGCCGTCGCGTTGGTCGAATTGGAAGAACTTTGAGAAATGCTGCCGAATCTTGGCGTGGGTGTCCAACGCTTCCTCCGCAGCACCATTCCCAACCGCGGGACTATCGACCGGTGAAGACACCGTGGAACTGATCGCCAATTGGTGCCTCTTCAGGCTGGCGATTACGCGCCGTAACTGCGGTTCGGAGAGTTTTCCCAGTTTGTCCGTCAGCCCTGGAATCGACGGCGGCGCCAATAGCCGCCGAATCGCGCTAGATGGCGCCGGCCGATTGAAAAGCCCCAAAATCCTCAGCAGTTCCAATTCGGGACCACCCTCCAGCAGCCGCTCGTATGCCTCCATTACATGGCGGGCAGAGTCGTCCTCCGGCAATAATTTGTCGCGTTCTTCAATGTTGCCTTCGTAAACTTCCATCAAGTAGCTTCCCAGGAGCGTGAGGGCCAGCGGATATCCCCGGTACTCGCGAACCGCTTCGCCCAGTTGATCGTGGCTCCCGCGGACCCCCAAATCCCTCAGCAGGGTGATTCCCGATTCCTCTGACAGAAAATCCACCCGGATCTCGTGCACGGTGCGTCCTGCAAAGGCTCGCAATTCGCTCACCGTTTGACGAGTCGCCACCAGACAGAGCCCTTCGTTCTGAGCGCCCAGGGATTTGAGCAGTACCTGCACGGCCTGATCCTTGACGGCCCCCTGTTCCGAGCCGGAACGGTGTTGGATCGCTTCCAATCCGTCGAGAATCAATAGACTCCGCTGTTGGGAAATGATTTCGGCCAGGCGGCGGCCTCGCTCTCGGGTGCTAGCTGGAAGGTCGTTGGGATTCTGCTCGAACCATTTCCAGGCTTCATTGATGAACGCGTCGGCCGAGACTTCCTTCTGATCTTCCTCTTGGCTGTAGAATGACCAACCGAAGACATAGGCAGCGCCGCGATATCTGTCGCGAGCCACGTCGCCCAGCCAACGGTTGAGTACCGCGGACTTGCCCATTCCGCCATCTCCAACCAAGCACACGACATTCGTTTCGGGACTCTTCCAGGCGTCATCCAGTTGCGAGACCTCTTTTTCGCGGCCGAATATTTCTCCCGTATTGGTCGGCAGACGGTCCAAGGTAACTTTTGGGGTGGGGAGGCGCGTACCGATCTTGTTCTCTTTCTTGCCGATCTGTGTTTCCACACGCTTCACGATATCCGAAATCGCTTTTGGCACCTTATTCCGGAAATCCTCCTCGTCGTGGAAAAGCACTGCCGTATACGTATCTTGCTTGAGCAACCATTCACGGAGCCGCTCCATGCGCAGGCCAGCTTCGCCTTTGTCACATAAGTTCCCAGGCCATGGCGCATTCTCGTCCAGCACGAACACCGCCATCGGCTTGGCTAGTTGCCGCGCCTCCTGAAACTCAAGCTCGGTAATGGAACATTCGTGCTCGGGCGGAATGTATCCGTACCGCCAAGCAAAAATGCCGAGATAAATATCGCATCGCCGGACATCCTCCAAGCACTTCTGTAGAGGTGGGACGGCATCCGCGGAGTAATCCTCCATGTATATCGCCTGATGCTGCCAAATGGCAATCTGGTCGGAAACATAATTTCGTAGGCCACGGAGGTCATTGGTCGTCGAAGAGATATAGATTTTCATGAACCATTCTCCACGCACTAGAATCTGGCATCTCTCGATTGGCGTACGCCCGCAATGTTGTCACATGAAAAAAGCATGTCAATTCCTCCCGTTATTGAGCCCGGTGCTGGCGATCGAACGGTGCTGGCGACGTAGCGCGGAGTATTCTCGGCGTCGTCGGCTGTTGCCAGCAGCTGTTCCAGTTTTCGTGCGGCGCATTGGACGACACGGTTCGTTTCGGCGGAGCAGCAGCGCCCGGCAGGTTCTGTCGAGAGGCTTCTCCAGCGGGCGTTGCCCAGCGAGCGAATCGCAAAGATTGTCGTAAGCGTCGGCCAAGCTGACCAGCCGCCTCGGTCGATCTGAAACAGATTTCTCAACCTCCGCTGTCGGTTGAAAAGGCGGCAAATTCGCCAACCGCCGCGGCCGAGCCAGCGCAAAGATGATCACCATGTGCCCACGCGATGTACTGGACACGTAGAGGACTTCCGGCTCTCCCGGATTCGCCAGGCAAATGCCCGTCTCCTCGAGCAACTCCTGCGCCACCGCTTTCCACGATTCGCCGTAGTTCAGGAAACCGTCCGGAAACGTCCATTGGCCGTCGCCAGGCTGGATGGTCCGCCGCACCGTCAGCAGGCCGCCGTTTACGGGCAGCAGCACCGCCGCCACCGGCACCGGGTTACGGTAGGACGTATTTTCGCAATTCGCGCACGGCCGTGGCCATTTGGCATCAAGTGGAAAAGCTCGCCCGCAATGCGAACAGTGCGATCCATCCGCATTTTCTGGAGCAGTTCGTTTCGGATACATATCGTCACCCACACAATCCGTGGCCTCCAGTGGCGATTGTCTTGCAGCGGCCGCCCGCTGTCAACGGTGCAAATTTCAAAGCCTTGCGACTCCGCCGGGACGGACCGTTGGGTACGATCCGGCGCCGGCGGAGCTTCGGCGACGTGCGTTCTCGAGCGGAGCCTTGGGAGCGAGCCGACCGCGGACGCACCCCCTTCCTGCCGCGCACGCCCGCTTGGGTCGCGGACGCGGGTACCTTGTGGCATGTCAAATCGGCCGCAAGTAGATTCATCACAACCATGCCGTTATTTTGGCGGGGCATTTCGAGATCGCCGGTTCGCGCAGAGTGCGGGGTGCGATGATGAACAGCTTCACGGACCGAGTTCGCTGTGTCGCTTTTGCGGCCCTGACCGTGGCTTCGTGCTTCTCGGTTGGTTGGGCTGCCGATGCCACCGAGTATGTCACCGATATCGTGTTCGCGCTGGACGTCTCCGGCAGCATGAAGACGGATGACAACTTCAACAAGGTCCGCGACCGGTTGATCGAGTTCGTCCGCGACGAGATTGATCTGGAGACCAATGTCGTCGTCGTCACGTTCGGTGAAGAGGCCCGGCTGGTCGCCCAGGCGAGGATCAGGGGCGATGCGGACAAAACGGATCTGATCGCCAAACTTCAACAGATGAAGGCCGATTCCGGGGCGACCTACATGGCGGCGGGGATCGACCTGTCGCTGAAGCATCTGCAGGAATTGGGCCAGCAGCATCTGGATCGCAGCGGCATGCTGATCATGCTGACGGATGGCAAGAATCAGCCGCCCTCGAACGTGCCGGGGCCAGCTCCAGCCACAGCGGGATGCCGGCCGAAGGTTGCCCGTCGCTGTGCGTTCTCTGGAGCAACTCGTGCAGCACGTCGGGGTTCAGCCGGCGGTGGTATCGCCCGCAGACGGCCACGGCGATCTCCCGGGCTTCGTTTTGATCGAGCCGCGGCAGCGGGCACCATTGCACGCCGCGGCGTTGTTCCAGGGCCTGCGACTGGACGCCCGGAATCGTCGTGGCGATCAGCCTCGCATGCTCGGGCCACCGCGCGGGCAGCCACGTCAGGTGCCGGCCGCGCGGGGTCGGTTCAAACTGATTCAAGGCGTCGATCAGGACCACCACCCGGCGGCCGGACGAGACGCGGGTGAGCAGTTCGGCAAACGTCTGTTCGACCTCCTCGGCCTTGGCCGTTTCCGGTAGCGAATCTTCGCCGCCCAAGCTCCGTGCCAGCTCGCCAATCCAGCGGCGCAACATGGCGTCGACTTGGCTCGAACGCGGACTGATCCCCGCCGCGTGGGCCAGGACGAGCACTTCGTCCCGGCCTTCCAGTTGCCGGTACAGGTGGGCAAACAGGGCGCTCTTGCCGGAACCTGATTCGCCCGTCACGCAGGCGGCCCAGCCCCCCGACCCCTCTCCCGCAAGCGGGCGAGGGGAGACAGGCGATTCTCCCGTGGCCAGGGTCAGCAGGTCTTGGGTAATCAGCACGCGACCGATGATACCCCGGCCGCGGTTTTCGACGAACTCTTCCAGTGTCCAGCGCTCCTGGTCCTGCCAACTGGGCAGCGGCTGCCGAGCGAATTCGCGGGTCTCCTCGTCCAGATCCCGCCACAGGTGTTCCAAGACCTGCTGGCCCCACTGCTCCAGGCCCGTCACGCGCTGCTGCCGGGCGTCCCATTCCGCTCGGTAGCGATGCACGCGGCCGGCGAGGCTGGGATCGCGTTCGATGCGGTCCTTCAACGCCTGCAATCGGGCTGCCGCGGCCTCGGCGCCGGGAACCGGGTTGTGCGCGTCGCTGTACAGGGCCGCCGTCTCCAGCGGCATCTGATCGTAGGGCAGCGGATCGCGAAAGTAGAACAGACTCCGCCGCTTCTGGTCCGTGCTGTCCAGCACCCCGAACTCGATTTCCAACGCCGTGACGCTCTTGCCCGCCACGTCGGTCCGGAATCCCTGCTCGTCCACCGCCGCCCGCATCCGTTCCTCGGGCGGCACCCAGCCGTAGCGGTCGCCCACCAAGGCGATCAGGAACGGCCGGCTGCGCTTGATTTCGTTCAGACAGACCTTCAGCACCAGCAGTTCCTTAGCCTGCTGGTCCGCGGTCGTGACCGTCTCGACGCCCCACCGCAAGTCAATCGGCTGCAAGTGATGCCGCCGCTCGCGCAGCCGCTCCTGCAGTTCGGGGATCACGCGGTCCCGCAACCAGTCCCGTTCCGCCTGCATATCGACGAACGTGCTCGAAATAAAGGTCGGCCGCGATCGCCAAATTGCGGTTGCCATAATGCGTCCCTTTCCGAGGAATTCAACTGGCGTCAGTCTGCCGAATCGCAGCTCGGCAAGCAACCGGCCGCCTCGAAGTCAACTCGAAGTCAACGCCGTCGGAGCCCAGCAGCTCGGCGATGGCGGCCCATTCATCGGCTTGCACTGCGATCGTCCCTTATAGGGCCTAAACCCGAAGCCCGACCGTCCGAAACAGTTGGTCCACGGACCGGATACTGCTCCCATTTGAACGACCCGCGGTCCGCGAGACGATCCCCGCAACTCGCAAGTATGCCAAAACGCTATACCCGTATCCGGCCGAGCACGCAGTCCAAAGAAAAAACGCACCGCGAAACGCACAGCGGCGTCAAGCCGCCGCACTCCAAGGTTCTTCCGTCTCCCGTCGGGCGAACAGCACGTGTAAGCTTATGAGGAAGCGTGCTACGCTGTAAGGCGTGCGCATGGTGCGCACCTCTTCGTAGAATGGCTCTCCGAGCCGTGCAGCGGTGGACGGCACGGCTCGGAGAGCCATGCTACTTTGTTTGCGGCCTCCAGCCGCGTTAGGCCAGTCTCTGTCACGCGTCTGTCCACGTGTGGGCGCCGCTTGGAGCCGCTGCTACGGAACAGGAGCCAACGGAGGCAACAGAGACGGCTCCGTTTCCTTCGTTGCCCCCCGTCAAGGATTTCTCCGGCAGCGTGGTGATTTGTAGACTCCCACAGCAACTTCGGATATCATCAGGCGCGACAAAGGTGATCTTCAACTGAGCGAACCGTCGTCCGCGACAGTCACGAGGAGCATTCATGAGCACGCAGTATCAGGTTGAACTGGCTGACGTGGTGGACGTGCCTTCCGATGTGCTTTTGCTGAAACACGCCGGGACCTTTTCGGCGCCGACCGTCAGGTGGCTGGGAAGCTGATTGCCGCGGGCCTTTGCGCTCGCCAGACGCTCGATCTGCGACCCGGCGAGTGTGTGATCGTCGAGACCAAAGGCGTGATTACGCCGACACGCGTGATGTTTCTGGGCACGCGCGCGCTAGAAGGTTTCGATTATGAGCAGATGCGCGTGTATGCCCGTCAAGCTATCGAGTTTCTGATACGTCAAGCTGTTCCCGTGCAAACGTTGACAACGACGGTGCATGGCACGGGGTACGGCTTGGACGCCGTCGAATCGCTACAGAGCCTGGTCCGCGGATTCGACGAGGGAATGTCTTTGAAGCCAAGCTTCGGACTGCGCGAGATTAAGTTCGTGGAATTGCACGAGCGGACGGCTCGGATGCTGACGTCGGCCCTCGATTCCGTCCGCCCATCGCTGGACACGGGTCGTCTGCCGGAGTCCAAGACGTCCGTCCCGGCTCCCGACCGCCAGACGCTACAGCCCATTCCTCTCCCGGCTTCCGATCCGCCAGCCAAACGCCACGTCTTCGTGGCCTTGCCCTTCAGCGAGCAATTCGAGGATGTGTACGAGTACGGCATCTACGCGCCCGTACGTGCCTGCGAGCTGATCTGCGAAAAGACGAACGAAAGCGCCTTCACCGGCGACATCCTACTGCGAATCCGCGACCGCATCGAGACGGCGTGGTTGGTGATTGCTGATCTGACCGAGGCTCGTCCCAACGTCTATCTTGAGGTCGGTTACGCCTGGGGCAAAGGCAAGGATGGAATTCTCTTGGCTCGGGAAGGCGAGGAACTGCATTTCGATGTGGCTCGCCACCGCTGCATCTATTACAAGAGTATCCGTCAGCTGGCTCGTGATCTGGAGAAGCTGCTGCATGGTCTGGCTGATACCGACGAGGTATGAGCCTGGTTGACCCTGATTTCCGAGCGGAGCCTTAACAGCGAGCCGACGGCGAACGCACCCCTTTCCAACCGCACTCGCCCGCTTGGGTTGCGGACGCGGGTACCTTGTTGCATGTAAAACCAGCCGCAAGTAGAATCATCACACCCACGCCGTTATTTTGGCGGGGCATTTCGAGATCGCCGGTTCGCGCAGAGTGCGGGGTGCGATGATGAACAGCTTCACGGACCGAGTTCGCTGTGTCGC
>Ga0351873_10151_pt1 | contig 19168 bp, 16 predicted proteins | sample TotcelFGM3001N11_FD_206764 | JGI IMG/M metagenome (GOLD analysis project Ga0351873, IMG submission 206764) | Enriched cells from coal bed in the Powder River Basin, Montana, United States - Total cells FGM rep2 HSBNCT.FGM.300.1.N11 ... | reverse complement strand
CGGCTCCCCGTCCCCGGTCACTTCTGCACGCCAAGCTGTTCGGACTGGCCCTGATCCATCGGCCTCTCCGCAACCACGGCAGAATCGCTGACACGGACACTTCCCGGAATACTGCGACCAGCACAAGGCGGATCAAGAAGAGGGAAGTCCCCCTGCTCCAGGAGAAATCTATCGCGTAACCCTGCAGCCATCCGGCTGATCTTCTGCCCGCCAAGCCTCGGTCCGAACTGACGTTGGGCCACCGTGGTGGAGGTGCGGACCGGATCGCCTGGGGAACCCAGTTCGCCCTTCGCCAGTCCCGCTGGCGAAGCTGCCGACCTGCGGGCTGAATCCCATCCCTCGCTCCTCGCTCTGCCAAGCGTTCTGTGGCAAGAGTCCCGCCAGTGGCCTCTTCCATCTCCGCGTTGGGAATCCGAGTCGCGGCGAGCACCGCGGACGCAGCCCCCAAGCGTAGGCGGCGCCCCCAGCCTTCCCTGTCCCCCGAATCATCACTCGCCCTCATCCGCAGTTCCGGCTCTTGCTCGGCAACATCCCGCACCCTTCAACCCCAACTCCGCAGTTTTCAAATGCCCTGCGCCGAGCCGGGAACCAGTGCGCGCCTCGACCTCCAGATATCCGCCCTGCGGGTCGCTTCCGCGCTGATACCGCGGGTCACTGCGGCGGCGGCACCACACTGAGCAGTTGTTCGAGACAGAAACCCCAAGGGACCACCGATGGCTGACTTGACCATGAACCATGTGCGGCTGAGCAGACCCTGCGGCGAGAACGGCGGTGGGGCAGTTGAAGCTGCGCCCGTCTTTGGCGCCGACGGGCCCCTGAAGGCGTCCTTCAATTCTTTCCCCGATCGGATACCCCCCCGAACATATGGAACTTCGACCTATCCGCACAATCCGGCCGCACTGAGCGCGAAAAAGCCCTGTCGCGGGCGGCGATGCACGCCATGCTGCACAGCGATACGTGCTGCTCGGACTGCGGCGAGCCCATGACAGAGACGTATCGCGGGTACCTCTGCTGCGGCGGGGCGACCTGTCACGCGTCGTTGGTGTGGTCCGAGCGTCGTACGAACTTGCGGCGCGCCTTCGCGCCGCCAAAATCGCGGCCAACAAGTGACCGAAAAATCTTTCCCGCACCCCTTTGCAAATGAACCCAACCTAGCAGTAAGGATTGCGACTTGCACAACGCAACACACCACGCCACACAAGAAGTCTAGGAGCAGACGATGGTGAGAGATGAAAAGCTAATCAACCTGGCCGATGCCGTCGGCGAAATCCCCGTACACGTCTCGAAGTGGACAGTCTGGCAATGGTCCAAGAAAGGCGTTGACGGCATCATGCTCGAAACAGTCAAGATAGGTAGAAGATTATTCACGTCGAAGGAAGCGATCGCTCGCTTCTTGGACCGAGTGATGGTCACGAACGTGAAAGATGACGTCCCGACGATCAAAGCGTAATCCCCACAAAAAAACCCCCGCATAAGGCCCTGGCAGGCCGCGGGGGTTCGGAATGCGAATCATGACTATACCATATCGACTAGAACACCGCAACCGCACCGCCAATACCGGCGCCAACGTAAAGGAGGCCCGGCGATGGCACGACCAGGCTTAGACAGGCATCCCAAATTCCGACGGCTGATCCACCTGCTAAAGTGTCCGCGCTCCCATGCCCGCGGCTACCTAGAGTGCATGTGGGAGGTCGCATACGAGAACGGCGACCCTGTTTTGGGTGATGACGTCGATGTAGAGCTTGCTGCGGACTGGCCTGGCGAGCCCGGCGTCCTTGCAAAGGCACTATCAGACTGTGGCGGTGCCAAGGCCGGGTTCATCGAGATGGTCGATGGATCTTGGCAGGTTCACGACCTATTCGATCACGCGCCGGCCTACGTCTCGAGCCGGAAGTGCAAAGAAGACGAGCGCCGAAAGGCAAAGTCTTGTGAGCAATGCGGCTCGGAATATCGTAGCACTGAGAAGCATTCAAGGTTTTGCTCTGATTCTTGCAGGGTTGCGAACCATCGGCGTAACGGAGTGTTACGCAGTGTAACGGAGGGCTCCGTTACAGAAACGCAGGGCTCCGTTAATGTAACGGACTGTAACGAACCTCCCGCACCCGCTCCCGCACCCAAGAATACTTCTTGTTCCGGACAAGTCCAGAACGAGGGGAAAAGCCCGGATGACGATCAACGGGAGAAACGGAAGCCGCCCGTCTACGTCGAGGGCGACATGGCGGTTGCGACGTGGATGCTGGATCGCATCCTGGAAATGCAGCCCGATCGCAAGCAACGCCCCAAGCTGCCGGAATGGGCGAACGATATCCGGCTGCTCCGGGAACGGGATGGCCGTACACATGACCAGATCCGCGAAATGTTCGGCCTGGCTAACGCGGACGAGTTCTGGCGAACGAATATCCTAAGCCCGGCAAAGCTCCGCAAGCAGTGGGATACGCTGCGTCTAAAGCTCGCCCCGAACGCGACAGGCCAGAGCAACAAGCAACAGAACCTCTTTGCCGGTCCGACGCCAAACATCGAAGAAACCAGGCAGCGATGTGGGTCTGCCCCGGACTGGAGGTCGATGTGAGCGACTACCACGATATCGACCTGCCGCGCAATCCAGAGGTGGAGCGGCTGCTGTTGTCCGCGTTGATTCTTCTTCCGGTTCAAGAGCGGGATGCCGCTGCCGACACCATCCGAGCCGCATGGTTCTCGGACCTGTGGAATCGTCGCGTCATCAATGCCTTGCTCCGGAACAGGGGGCGCGAATTCGGGCGGGCAATGCTGGACACCCTGAAATCTCATGACGCACCAGGGGAACACTCTGCGTGGTATCTGGCCCTGCTCTTTGCTGACCGCGACGGCGAAAGCACCAGCGGACGTCCCCTGCTGTGGCGAGAGCATGCCTACACCGTCGAGCGCCTGTATGACGCCCGATGCAAAATTCTCATTCACTTGGAAAAAGCAAAGGAAGCCTACCATGCAGTCAGAATCCAAACCATGCCGCTTTGTGAGCCTGCAAGAAAAAATGCGCGAACGAATGACGCAAATTCGCGAGACAGATCCGGTGCTCTATGCCAGCGGTCTACCCACGCTTGACAGCGGGTTGGGCGGCGGTATCGCGCCCGGCGAAGTCTGTGTAATAGCGGCTTCGACATCGCACGGGAAGACGCTTTTCGGGATGCAGTGGGCGCTAGAACTGAGCCGCGCGGGGCACCCAATCTTGATGGTTTCTGAGGAGATGACGCCAGACAACCTGGCGGACCGTGGCATACACAATGCCACGCAAACCGACAAGAGCGAATGGCGGGCACGCTGGCAGCAAGTCTATGACGACATCATTGCGTGGGAGGCGGAGCATCCAGGGACGTTCCTCTTGCCAGAGGTTCCGGTCCATAGCGCGGATCGAGCCGCAGACGCGATAGGACAGGCCGTGCGGGACTACGGCATAAAACTGGCGGTAGTGGACTACATCCAGCTGTTAGATGGCGTTGGAACTTCCAGATATGAGCAGGTGAGCTACGCGAGCCGGATGCTCAAGCAATGCGCCGTCGAGCATAACATTGCGATAATTGCCCTGGCTCAACTAAACAAGACGGTTGACACGATTGCCAAGGGCATCCCGGAAATGTTTCATATCGCGGACTCTTCGCAAATCGCAAAGGACGCGGATTGTGTCCTGATGCTGCAATGGCCGTATATGACCGATCACGGCTACACGCCGGCGAACGAGTACAGGATCTACATCAAGAAAAACCGCAATCGTGGAATTCGCGGCGACACGGTGCTGGAAATGCGAATCAAACCGTTGCGCCAGCAGATCGTGGAAAAAGAGCTTCGCGAGCACTCCAACTATCGCCCAGAATTCGACGACTATAATCGCGAGCCGGCAAAACATTTCTGAGTTTGTGATCTATTGGGGCGGCGGAAAGGATTTCGCCATGAGCAGTAAAGATTCTGGGTGTTTGGCTTGTCGATATTTCCGGCCGATGAACGGAAATTCACTTGACGGCGGGGTCTGCCGTCGGAACGCGCCAACCCTCGAGCTAGCTGTCCATTCTGTGCGCAGTTGCGGGTAGGCGGAGAGTGCGAGAGGGCTGACTCGTTGAGCGAATGGTGCCAGCGCGGAAACTAATCCGGACTGGTTGCGTCGGGACGGATGGCAGAATAGAGAGGATTCTGTTCGCGGGCCCAGGAAGACGACATATCGAGCGGGTTCGAGAGGCGTTCTGGGGTAGATTTGTCGGAGTGCGCAGGGGCGAACGGCCGGAAAGTGCGTTCGCGCTCACCGGAGGGAAGAGAGCGGAGTGGAGCGAAGTGGTCCCCGTGCGGCGCGCGAAGACGATGGGTCGCACGAGGAAGAAGACAGCCGGAAGGCGTTCCTTCTCAGCCATCTGCGTCGTCCGGCGTCAATCCGCCGGGACCGGAAGGAGGCTGTCCAATATCGACTTGTCTGGGCGTGTCAGGTTCAGCTTGCTTAAGAGGTCCGCAAAGCAACTGCGATCGCGGGCGGACCAGCGTTGGACTTCGTCGACTACACTCGCCAAGGTAAAGCTCGGCAAGTGTTGCCGGAGGGATTCCAGGACGCTGCTCACCACCGTTTGCCGCCGTGCCCCACGGACCTTCTTGTTCGTCCGCCCCGTCTCGCGGGCCAGCGCGGGGTTACGCAAGGCCTGTTCGGCAGGGGTGTTCGTACCCGGCACGGGAATTGTTTCTCCACGAGGTGTCTCCACGGCCGGGGCGGTGACAAACGTGAACAGCTGATTGGTCCGCATCAACCGGATCAGTTCGTTGCACAGCAAACGGTACTCGTCCTCCGGGCCTTCCAGCGGCGGGAGATCCTTGAACCACATCGGACTGCACAACTCCACGATCTCAAGCATCCACTTCCCGTGCCCGCCCTGCGTCACACAATCGACGGTCGCCTTGCGCCCGACAGGCCGCGCGATAGATGTCCAGCAGCTTATCCGTGAACCGGCGGTATTCGACGTTGTCTGGGCATTGCAGCGTCAATTTGATCGCCTTCTGAAGCAAATGCGCCCAGCACTTCTGCGCATGGCTGAAGTTGTCGTACACGGCCGCATGATCACTGATCATGATCCCGTCGAACGTCGCCGGATCCAGGATCTGCTTGAGGGTCTCACCATCCTTATGCACGCCGTAGAGGAGTACACGTGCCTTCTCCGAGAGAAACGCCCAGACGCTGTTGATGCTCCAACTCGTCTCGTCTGCATGCACCATCGCAGAGTGCGCCAGCAGAGTACAGAGCTCGTCGAACTCCCGTTCCCAATTCCGCGCGAGTTGATACAAGAGCGCATCGACTTGGGATTTCCACAGAGGCAGGTTGGAGAAGAAGTTCATCACCAGGCAAACCTTGTCGAACGACAGCCCCACCACAAAGACGAGAAAACTGATCGCGACGACAATCTCCAGTCCGAACTCACTGCGGCCCAACACGCCAGGGATCTTGCCGTATTCGTTTCGCGGACCCCGGTACACATGATAGGCGACCAGTACCGCTTGGCCGTTGATGAGCCGCCACACCGGACGGCTATGAGACAGTTTGCACTGCTGTGGATCGACGCCTTCCGGAAACGCGTTCTCTTCGTCCTTGGCCAGCGTTAGTTTCTCGGCCGTCGTGAGCCGGCCCCGGCGTCGCGGCTTGGGTTTCTTCTTCTTGGCTTTCCGTCCCCGAGCCTCCTGCCGCGCCTCCTCCGCCTGGACAGAAAACGGCTCCTCGAACTTTGTCGGCCGCAAAACGGACAGTTCCTTTTGCAGTTGGTCGACCGTCCCTACAGCGTCCGTATTCTCTCCTGCGCTTCGCCGAGTTTCCGCTGCGTCTCCGCAAGCTCCCGCTGTTGCCTGACTAGCAACTTGAGCAGGCACTCGGGATCCATGCGTCCCTCTCGGACTTCTTGTTCGAGTTCCTTCACGTCCATGCTCGTGCTCAATCCTGCGTGACACGCCAAAATGCTGCCCGGCTCGACCATTCGGCCTCGCAGCAACTCCCACGAGTCTCCGCCCGCACCCGTTGCTTCGGCAACGCCGCAGACGGCGGGAGTCCGCTCTCTTTCGCCCCCTGTCATCATGCTAGTGGCTGCGTGGCCGGCAGCGAGGTGTATCCCATATCTTGCGTGCTAGCACCGGCTGCACCCACAAGATGTTGTGGTGCCCCTCCAAAAAATGCCGAACTCCGTTCCCCGTTCTCGACCGTCATAGAATGGACAGCTACCCCTCGAGACGGACGGCCGCTATCGTGGTTGGCCGATAAAACTCCCGCCGGTCGATGTCGGCGATTATTGCGGTGAGTGGCGAGAACTCGAATCGCGCAAACGCGCCGGCCAAACAGGCGGCGCAGACCGAAGCGGACGAGGTGGCGGCGCTTGTCGCCCTGATAAACGCCGAGAAGGCAAAACGTGCGAAGAGAGTTCACTGATGAGACGCAGTAGGCTGTGGAGTCTGTGATTGACGCCGCAAATTTGGCAAGCAGATCCTCGTCAGAGTGTGGCTGCGATGTCACCCGGAAGGACAACCGACCGGTCGGAGCCGAACTCCGCGGCACCGGCCCAAGCCCGCCACCCCCGGCAGCCCAGGCCGCGAATCAAGCTAAACAATCCCGACTTCGCAACACCTCGCACAGCGCCCACCCCTGCGCCAACACAATAACCTCCCACACCGCCACCATACCCTCCAACAAAACAAACTCCCCCGGACTACTTGGAAAGAAGGAAAGGAGCCGCTTAGCTGATCCCAGCTGGTTCAGTTCAGGTGATCGCCAAGGCGGAAGATTCCGCAAGCCAGTCCGCCGCCAACTACTTCGGATCATTTCCTCAGTTATTGGCGTTTTTTTTGACGCGTTCGGTTCATGTAGGCGGTTTCTTTGCTGAACCGTCGGCCGCAGCGTCTACTGTTTCGGAGATTTCGATGATCGCGACCGAGTCTTGCGTCCGCCTGCGACTTGCGTCCTGTGACGACCGAAGAGCCCGCCATCGTAACAGGCGGAGTTACCAAGTCAGAGGGGGCCAGCAACGAAGGGCCAGCAAGGAAGACCAGCAAGGAAGTAAACAACTTTCCGGACAATCCACCCTCGGCCAGCATACATAACCTAATAGGCGATGCCGCGTGGCGTCGCGACCTGGGAACCTCTCCGGTGCCGCCATGCCGACATCCACCGTACCCTCTGTCGTCCGATCTGTCCTCCGTCCAACGCCGTCAGCAGCTGGCTGAAATCCTCGCCCGCGGCATGCTTCGGCTCATCCGACAGCGACGGGCCGACGCCCATTAAGAACCCACGGAAATCACAACCGAAGGCCTTGATGGACCGCCCGCGTCGAGGCTCAATGTGCCCAGGGAAGCCGATCCGGCACTGGCAGACACGAGCATTGTGGCGATGGGCGGTGGCCCTGCCGTGGATCGCCAAGCCTACGACGCCGCTGTGAAGACGACGTTTTAGGAGGGAAGGATAGCATGCCCGGTCGGTCCAGCCATCGCCAACGGATGGATGGCAGGGCAAGATGCTTCACATGCAAGATCAAGGCCCAGTACCGCCGGAGCCGACGCGAGCTGTTCCCGGTGCTCAGCCGCATGCTGAACATCGGCTACGAGCTGGGCGAAAACGGCCGCTCACCGGAATGGTACCGGGCGAACCATCGGATGCCGTGGGTGGCGGTGGATGCTGGTTTTGCGCGCCCTGCCGCAGTCCGCTTTCGCCCGGATCAAGCTCAGCCTCCGTTTCCCGCGCCGGCACGTCCTTCCGACCAGAGAGCAACGGCAGTTGTCGGTTTTGGCAGACCTCTACACCGGAACTGCCTTTCTTAGGACGAAGCGTGACAGGTAAACGTCTAGTGTACCCCGGCAAGGAGACTGACCAATGTTCTGGTTCTCACGTTCAGGGTTTCAAACCCTCCGCTCGCTGCTGGTTATTGGTTTGCTACTGTTGATCGTCCAGCTCTTGATTCTGGATCCCGCAGATCGCCGGCCGTTTGTGCAGCATCTGGTGCTGCGGGCGGTGGCCGCGGTGGAAACGGCTTGTACGAAGATCAAGGAGGTGGTTTTTGCAGATTCGACAACGTGCGTGAAAACTCCTGAGCACGGGCGCGATCATCCCGCTGCCGGTCCGACACCCTCGCCTGGGCCTTTACCGGGCGCCAGTGAACAGGACCTGCCTGGAGATTTCCTAGCTGAATTGGAACAGGCAGTTGCACGAACAGGCGATCGCTCCGGAAAGACGCGTTGGGCGGAACTCTGCTCGACGCGCGAGCGTGCATCGAAGCTGGACAAGGCTGCCAAGCTGGCACAGGAACTGCCTCCGCGGTGGTGGCCGGTGGACGGCGAATTGATCTACGAGTTGGATCTCCCGGCGGTGTTGCGCAGCCGGCAGGCGAAGAATCCGGCCGCCGGCGCCGGAACCACCAAGTCCGATGCGTTTGGTCTTGCGGGCGGATCCGATTAAGAATTGGCGAGGCGGCTAGGAGGACCAAAACCATGTCTGGCGAGAACCGACCCGACTTCATCGAGCTTTGCGAGTTCTCCGAACTCACGGACCAACAGAAGGCAACGCTCGTGTCGAAAGGCGTTGTGCTGGTCGAGAGCTTTCTCTCCCTGGCACGCGCGAATGCCGGCGCGATGTCGGCGCTGCTGGCCTGCCCGGTGGAAGAGCTTTCCCGTCTTTGCCTGGAGGCCGAGAAGCTGGTGGGGCGCCAGGACGCTTTGGAAGTGCCTCACATCCCGACGTTCGGCCTCGTGCCGCCCAGCGAACGCACCGTTCCTCAGGACGAGGATGAGCCACGAAAAGGACAGTCACCATGCTTCGAATAGACCGACTGCGCCAACCCGGTTTCGTTCCGCGCCAACTCGCCGTGCCGCCGGGCCTGCGGAAGAGCCTGCATGACCGTAGACTCTCGCTACTCCAATTGCGGGAGCTGGCGGGAAACGTCGCCTTGCGCGCGGCGGTGCGGAAATCGGCCGGAATCACCGAGTCCGACCTGAAACGCGTGTTGAGCACATTGGACAGTTTGGTTCCCGCCGGCGATTCTACGCTCGCCGTCGCGCCGATCCAGATTCCGCCCCTGGACGGCATCGTGCGTCCGGAGCAACGCACCGCGGCGTTGTCGGACAGCGGCCGCCCACCAATCGCCCGCTTCTGGAAGAAACGCACAAATGTCCTCCCGGGCGAGTTCGACCACTTGGACATCTTCCGGTATAAGCCGCTGATCGCCCAGCGGGGCCCCGATTGTGTCGGACACGCCTGCCGCAACGCGGTCGAGCTTCAACTGAACATCTGCGACCGGCATTTCAGTGGCCTGTTTGGTTGGCAATACGCCATGCACGAGGCCGGCTATCCGATCCCGCCGCGCGGCACTTGGCCCGCCGTCGTGCTGGAAGGGATCGTCAAGCGCGGAATCTGCTGGGATGAGTTGTACCCCGAAGAGAATTACCACGAGGATCGGTACATTGCACCAAACGCCCGGGCGCTGGCCGACGCGGAGCGGCATAAGATCGACACGTTCGTGAATCTTCGCTCGCTGATCGGCGAACTCGATACGGTGGATCTGATGTGCATGCTGCTGTACGGCTCGGGATCTCTCCATCTCAAAGGCCGTGTGCTGGTGATCGGTGTCGGCGTGCCGGAGGAATGGTTACTGCCGGAATCATTGGTCAGCGGTGTGCGGCCGATTCCCTTGAGCGACCAACCGAAAGCTGGCCACAGCCTCGTGCTGGTCGGCTACTTTCATCACCGGGGCCAGCGGTGGTTCATCGGGCTGGAGAACTGGGGCGACAAGATCGGCAGCCGAAACCCGTTCGGCTATCCAAGGAACCTGGGCCTGTGCTTCATCCCCGCCGAGTTCTTTCGCGACCCGAAATGGTTCTGGGACTTGGCGATTTCCGCGACACACGCGGAAGCGACGGTCTTTTCCGCGGCGGCGGCAACAACGGCCGTTCCGGCGCTGGCGGGAAGTGCGTTTCGTGCCTGGACGTGGCGGGCCCAATTGGCGTTGGGTGCAGCGGCTGGTTCGCTGGGCCTGCTGCGTCTGATGTTCCCAGGAAACTGGTGGTGATGGGGCCGGATGGGAGCTACGGTGCGGCGCGCCGTGGGTGGGCTGGACAGCCACCCAGATCGACCGTTTCGACAGTCCCGTCATGGCGCGCCGGGACTTTGCCCTGGACACCACGGCGGCTGCGCCGCCTACATGTGGCCGAGTCTCTCCGAGACTCGCTTCCGGTCTCGGAGAGACCGGGCCACGTGAGAACCGGACCGTGGCGCTCCGCCTTCCGCTATGGCTCGAAGGGGTTCGGCTCCGCTGCGCTACGCTGCGAACCCCTTCGGCCTGCGCTCCAGGCTCCGCTCGTGACCGGAACTGGACTGGACCTACTCGACGGAACTGCGGGCAAGGCGGAAGCCAACAAACCGGAGCCGGTTGCGCGGCCGGCTCCCGTTGCGGGCCGCCGAACGGCAACTCCTGGCGTCGAGGATCCAGTGCCCGCCCCGGATCATCCGGCAATCTCCGCTGACGACGACGTTATAAGCATCAGGCATCAGCCAATCCGCACACCATTCCCACACGTTGCCCAACATATCGTGCAGCCCCCACGCGTTTGCCTGTTTGCTGGCAACCGGCACCGTTCCCTCCTCACTGCCGAAATGGGCCACCCGTCGCAAATCGTCCTCGGTCGCCAAGTCGCGCAGCGTTCCGTCCGATTCGCGGATGCGGCAATACGGCTCCGCGGAACCGGCGCGGCAAGCGATCTCCCATTCGATCTCCGTCGGCAAACGGCACGGTTCTCCACCGCCAAAACCGCCCAGCCACACGCAGTACAGTTCAGCCTCGAACCAGGACAGCTCGACCACCGGGCAATCGTCCAGCTTGCTGTGGTTCGTCCTGCGGTCCCGATGCTCGAGCGCGAATAACTCGAACTGGGCGTTGGTCACCGGCGTTCTGGCGATTTCGAACGGCGCCGCGAGCGAAACGTCGCGGCGGTCGACTTTTTCAAAAGAGTGTTTCTCCTCATCCTCCGCAACGCCGACCGCAAATCGCATGGTCTTTCGCAGCGGATCGTCTGGCGGCGGAATCTCCCGAAACCCATCGCGAATGGCGATCGCGACGGGGTTGCCCGACGCGAGCAAGTTGGGAAACTCGGCCAGGAACCGGGCGCAGATGGATCGGGTCAACTCTAGTTCGGACTGGCTGACCAACTCCCACGCCGCGTGCAGGTAGCGGCTGTCGCGCCGCTGGAGCACAAATGCGGAGTCCAGCAACGCCACCGTCTCCAAATCGACTTCGGGCTTCTGATCCTTGTCGGTCCAGGCCTCCCGCGACTCCGAATCGCGATGCACTAGCCAACGGCACAACCGGTCCAGACCACTCGGCAATTGGACCCCATCCTCGCCAATCGCCTGGGCAACGACGAATGGGTTGCCACACTGGATCAGGTCCGCCGCCAGCGCAGCCAGTTGCTCGGCCGGGGACGACACTAGCCCGACGCGCGAGCGAGGGTCATCGTTCGTTCCCTCGCTTGCGCTTCGGGCTAATGTGGATAAAGCAAACCGAAACACCGAACGCCAATCGGCCGACCGGGCGTTCTCCCGCACGGCCGCCGCGTATTCGTTTTCCGGCTGCCGTTCCCATGTCGGCCCGCCGGTCGGCGACATCATTCGCTGCCGCGGATACTGTTGCGCCAGTTCCAGTCCGGCAAAATACTCGCTCAACGTCGGATGCCGCCACACCAGACGGAACTGCCGGGCCACTCGTTCCGACTCGACAATGCCGCCGCAAGTGACCACGCCCATTTGGTCCAACGCCTTTTGTAAACGCTTGGCACCTTCGGGCCTTCCACCCGCGATGGCCTTCATCACAGCGGTTAATTCCTTCCCGTCGACGACGCCCCGGAAATCGCCCGCTTGCGCCCGGTTCCAGGCGATCTGGCTTAGCATTTCTTGCGGTTCGTCGCTGCTCTGAAAGATGGGTTCGCTTTCGGATTTCTGCAGCGACTCCCACCCCTTGTCGATCAACTGCTCGACCGCCCGGTGGTAGATGTCGTACCGGTTACGGACGTCCCGCAGGTTCTCGGCGATGGCCAAACCGCGGAGCAGCTTCAGCAATAACGGCTGATCGACCAGATCCGCCCACTGACGCTTTCTGGCGATGGACTGTTCGAACTCCCACCATTGCTCGCGTTCTTCCTCCGTTTCCAACTCGTCCGATAGCTCGCGTTCTTCCTCCGTTTCCAACACGCCCGCAGCCCATTCGCCCAGAAACTCCCGCTGCTGCGTTTTGTTAAACTTGTCCAGCCGCAGTTCCGTCCAACTGGTGTCAAGCTGCCCGCCCCGGGTGTGGATGACATACGGCCGTCCGGTCATCAGCACGCGACAGTCGCAGATGTTGTTGGCCAGAAAGCCGGACATGCCGTCCAGCTTGTCGACGATCGTCTGGTCCAACGCATCCAGCAGAAAGACCACTTTCCCGACCTCGACGAGCCGTTCGAACCAGGCCCAGCGTTCGGCCTCTTTCACGCCGTTCGGCAGATACGGCGTCAACGAATCGGCGATCCGTTGGCGGACCAGCGGCGGATTCTGCCACGGAAATTGCGAGAGCCCTTCGAGCAACACCAGCAGCGGCCCACCGGGCCGTTCGGCCATGCGTTTCTGGCATTCCAACAGCATCACCGACTTGCCCAGTCCCGAATGGGCCAGCAACAACGTGCGGGGGTACGGCAGCGTCCCGCCCAGCAACCCCACCACCTCGTCTGGCGTGAGAGGATCGTACGGTTCCTCCTGCTCCGGCGGCACCGCTGCGTCGCGCAAAGCGTGCTGCCGCGTCCGCTCGACAACCGGCCGCAACAGCGTGGGAACGACGTAATGCCCGCATAGCTCGTGGATACGGGCACTTGCTGCCGCCGCCAACTGCTGTCGCGCACAGCTCGTGATCCGCTCCCAGCAGGTCAGTTTTTGATACGCCTGGTCGACATCCGCCACGGGAATCAAGCGGATCTCGCCGTTTCCAATGACGACCTCGTCGCCCCCGTTGTGCGAGATCTCCGGCTGGTGGCGTGCGACCAGGATCTCGGTGATCTTTTCGAGCCTCACCGATGGGGGCAACGTCTTCTTGTTGATCGCGCCCACCGGCCCCACCGGCCCCAGCGGCGTGGCGGTGCCGTCCGGCGCTGCCAGCGTGGCTGTGATCGCCACCCGCTGGTCGATCCGATCGCCGGCCTTGAGCGCCCGCAGCGCGCAGCACACGGCCGCTTCGGCCGAGGGGCCGCTGATCGGCAGATGCCGCCGATTATACGGCGCATCGATGAACTCCAAGGACCAGGCCACATCGAACTTCGGGCATTCGGCCTGGAACGCCGCCGTCCAGGCTCGCAACAACCCCGCGCGGAACGTCTCGTCCAGCCGCGTATAGCCGGCTGCCAGCGGATCGGGAAACAGCCCGCCGCAGCCGCCGTCCAAGCGGCGCAGACGCAGGCGAGCCAGCGCGCCGTTGGGAGCGCCTTGATCAGCCAGCAGGATCCATGTCTGGACAACGTGATCGCTGGCCGAAGCCTGCCTTTCGCCATAGACTTGGCAGACCGTCTCCCCCACCGTCAGCACGCCAGGGTGTCGCCAGCCGAGCTTCGTGTCCTCCATCACTGCGGCAAACACGCGGTGCCAATTTTCCTTGTCGGGCAGACGGCCCACGAACGCCGGGCGGGTCGCGGCAGCCTGGGGTGGGTCGGACACGGCGGACACGGCGAAAAACGGGGCGTAATCCACCGCGGCCTGTCGCAAGGACTTGATCAACGCCGCGACGTCGCGCGACGGCTGGTTAATCGCCGAAAGCAAGTCCCGGCGGATCCGCAGCAGGCGGAGAGTACGGGGCAAGTAGACTTCCAACCGGCCCTCGATTGTTTTCAGTCGCTTGAACTGCGGCGTCTGCTCCGCGGGCGCGCGCCAGGTTTCCCGGGCGAACTCCAGCAGCAGGCAGCTGGTTCCCGCAAAGTGCTCGTGCCAGCAGGCGAAGATACGGTTCACATCGGGCTGTTTGTTTCGAAGTTCGCCCTCCAACATCCCGAGCGCCGCATCGAACGCCTCCGACGCAGCGCGTGGATTCTGTTTGTCGTGACGCAGTTTCCAGATCGCTTGAATCGTATGGTCCATCAGGCTGCTCTCGCTGACGCTTTGGATTGCAAGGCTATACGGTATCCCTGCGGTCCAGGATTGGCAAGCGTCCGCAAGTCGAACAGTCCGCAAGTCGAACAGTCCGCAAGTCGAACACGCTCAGCAACCTACCAAGAAAGGTCGAACAAGCGAAGCCTTTCGCGGCATCTTTGCGCGATCGCTCACGCGGCAGATGGTCGGATCCCCCTATCATACACGAACAGCGGCTCCTCGTAGCGGCGGGTTCCCTCGGCATCGCGGACGATGAACGAGCCCCGATACGATTCAGGCTGGCGAGCTTCCAGGCGGGCGAGCCAACGGGCCCGGGTGCTGTCGTCCACCCAATCGGTGAGCAATTCCAGCGGCACGTTGGCGCCCAGCACTCGTCCGCGGCGGACGACGATCCGCAGAATCTCGGCCGGGATCCGCTCGCCGGTCTGCGCGTGCCGCACGAGCCGGTCGCGGCCGATCCGGGCAAATCGCACAAACAGGTTCGCCTGCGGGTAGGCGGCAAAGACGCCCTCCAGCCGCTGGGCACAGCACGGCAGGTCCGCGGCCCCTAAACGAACGGGCCGATACAGGCCCGCGAGCGATTGCTGCGCAGACGCATGTTCCCAGGCGCCAGAGGCGACGCTCCACGCGCGACAGCCCGACGCGTCGAAGGTGCAGAGCCAGGCGGCGGCCCGACCGGACCGCACCCGCGCCTCTGCCGTCGCCGGCGCAACCGCTTGAAGCTCCAAACCGCTGACACAAGCTTCAGCCAGCCACTGAGTCACGTCGTGGACCGACGCGATGTGGAACCAGGTCTCGATTTCCATCCGCCGCGAGTCCTCCAGCGGGACGAAGTCGACAAGAGCGTGGGAACAACCGGCAGCCCGCAGGCATTCCAGCCGATGCACCCCTTCCAAGAGGAGAAACCGTCGGCCGACGCGAGACACGATCAGGGGATTGGCCAGATAGCCGTCGCGATTCAGCTGACGGCTCAGCGCCCGCACGCGGCTCGGCGAGCATTCCTCGGCCGGCTGCAGATCGGCCAGCCGGACCAAGCCCAGCAACGGACCGGAAAGCTCCAATCGGCTGGGGCAGAGGACAGGAAACCGCGAACCCAATCTCGACACGGGGGCGATCATTGAACAAGTACTCACGGCGATGCTCCTGGGGAAGAGGGCGAACAGAAGAAACCAAAACCACATTGCGGCTCACAAGCGACCGCTTTTGGCCTCTGCAATGCAGAAAAGACAGTTGCCGCGTCGCCTACGGATTTGATGATTCCGCGCGAGGATGGTGAGGTTCGCGCTCATCCGTGTCCCGGCCTTGCCATCCGTTCGACTTCCTGTGGATCCTGATAGCACGGATGGCAACGCCGGGGCGCGGATAGTAGGATGCACCGCGAGGGCTATCGAGGATTACGGCGCGAAACGGAAAATCTGGTAAGAATCTCCCGTCGCCTCGCCCGCTAACTGTCTTTCATACATGTAGACTGCGGAAATCCGATACCCGTTTACGAGGACTGTGCCATGACAGACGCTGACGAACTGAGTTCGGACCCCTGTCCAGAGGAAGATGCCATCGAGCTAATCCTGAATTTGCTGGATGCTGCCATCAAGCGGATAGCGTATTCCTTGGATGCGGAAGTCGCTCCGGATGCCGCAGACGTGAACGAGCTACGCGAGTTCGTGTACCGATTGCTGTCCACTGAGTTCGCATTACCGAACAAGACAAAAAAAGGGGGGTTGCGCCGCCTCTTTCGGGGCTTTGGATACGAGGATCGCGAAATCGACGATTGGCTGAGGTACTCACCGTCGAGCGCGGGCGGACGACGATCCGAGCGGCTCGAATACTATGCCGACTGGCTCACGTTCGTTCTTGCTCGACCTGAACCGACGGATCTTTCAGACCTCCATGCGGGTCGGGCGCGAGCCTCCTCCGACGGGCGACTTGAACAGGTGCGTGAGAGCGCGGCAGCCCGCTGCATCAAGGAGCATTGGCTGGGCTCTTTTCCCCTCGCTGTTCGCAACGGCGTCTTTAAGTCAACGGCTACGTGCTTTGTATTTCGGGCCACGATCGGCGGCAAGTTGTACCGGGCGGATGGTTCCCGAGACCAACAGAACCTGGCGCTGCTGACGCGCACGATCCTGTTTCCCATCCTGGAAACGCCCGGCGGATTGCCGTTGTACTGGCGGACCGCGAACGATCCGCAGTACCGGAACGTTTGCGAGGATAATCCTCTTGAGCAGATACCCGTCGAGCGTAAGAAGGGAACGGTAATAAAACGCGACATGGATCCCAGCGACGACATGTCATTACATCGTCTGCTACGAGATCAGGACACGATGGTGGCCATGTTGAACGCATCATCGTTGCGGCTATTCCTGGTGTGCCGTACGTGTGGACATTTCGTCAGGGCCGGATCGGACGGCAAGAAGAGCCGCTGCGTGACGGCGGGGTGTACGTGGGATCCTATTGTGGTGAGGGAAAGCGAGCTGGCGGACTATGAATTGGCGGACGATCATGTGCATGTCAAGGTTTGCCGGAGCGCGGCCCATATTTGGCCCGCCAGCGGATCGTCGCGGTGTCCTGCTGCGGGCTGCGGATCGCCGCCAATGGCTTACAACAAGAAAAAAAGCACCGATTTGCCTGTGACGTTCCCCGAGAACGTGGATTACGAGGGTTTTCTGCGAGATTTTGATGTGTGATGCTGTGAACCGTTATCTACTGTTTGGAGGTTCTCCCATGAACCAGTTGACCATAAACCGTTTTGAACACGATCTTCGTTGCCTGGAAGAGCGGCTCCGTTTTACTCCGGGACAAACCCTTTTCGATCGCGAAGGGGAAGTATTTCTACAAGGACGGCCGCGGGCGACGCCAGATGATCCGAATCGGTATCGGATCACGCTTGGCAGAAACATGCGGGCGACAGCGGATGTCCAGCGTCTGCCCTGCAGCCTGATCGGCGCCGACGGCGCGATTGCCGCCGCGACGTGGACCAACGACCTCGGCCAAGCGGACTTCAGCTTGGCTGCCGGGGAATATGCGTTGCGGTGTGTGTGGAATGTCCAAGACGCGATCGACGCCGAGATCCTCGCAACGTTGGGCGATGACCTGGCGATTGACTATCTGAAGAACTGCCTGGAAGACGAGGAACTGCCCGTCCCGTTGCGTCAGCGGGTCCAAGCGGTCCTCGAGTCGCTTTGCGGGCCCTCCGGCGGTGACGGCAACGTTCCCGTGCCACTATTCGAACCGGCCCAATCCGACCCGTTTGTCCTCGAAATCGCTCGGTTGATTCGGGAGTCCCATCAAGCTAACGACGCCTGCGAGGATATCGCGGCGATCCCGGCGCTGGTGCTGCGGACCTTGGCTGCCCCCCGGTATGCCAAGTTGCGATGCGATGCGACGGTGGGCGCCGAGGTCCAAGAGTTGGCGGGGCACGCGGCGTGCGAACCACCGTGTCCGGCCGTGGCTGGCGATTGGATCGAGATTCAAGGCGACGAGGTCGTGCTGAACATTCCACAGAAAGACGTGCCCTATGGCGTCGTGCGGGTTTTTGCCCAGGCGGAAGACTCGCTGCTGGGCACGTGCCTGGTACCGCTGGTAAAATACTCCGAAGAACGCGGCAGCACCCTCCCGGCGTACCGCGTCGTACGCGATCGGAATCCCCGCTCGGTGACCTGGCACGTCCAGGCGGCCACGCTTGAATACCTGCCCTGGTTTCCGGCTGCGCAGGTCGAGGCCCTGCTGCAGTGGCCCGAAGTCAAGGACGACGAGGAACTGCAGGCCAGAGTTCGCGAGCTGTTGGAATTGGTTCGAAAACAATCGCCGGAGGGCTCTCATGATTGATGGCGAGAAGCAGACGCATCGCGGTCCCTGGCTGGAGCGGCTGACGCAGATCGTCGGCGACCAGCAGGCGTGGAATCCGTTGTCGTTGCGGAAGGACTTCTTTGGCGAGGACTGGATTCTGCCTCGCGTTTTTTGGGAAGCCTTGGATTGCGGGCAGATCGGCCAGCTACTCGGCTTGCTGGACCGGTTGCAGCAGCGGCCGTTTGGACAGCTGTATCCCCAAGTGGATCTTCAGGATCAGGGGAGCCAACTTGCGAAAGGGGCCATTGAGGCCGTGCGGGCCGCGTGCCTTGTCAGGCAACGCGGCGATCCGGACGCCGTAGCGGAGCCGTTGCGGCGGGCAGCCGGCTGGTTCGACTTGGCCTGGCCGGCGCCCGCGGGCTTTCCGGCGCTGCGGCAAACAGAGGACGCGTGGTTTGCGGCTTACGCGTTCCGGCGTGAAGACAGCCAGTCCGTGCAGCAGACCGTCGGCTTCTGGACGGCTTGGGATCTGTTCGATCGGCTGCTCAGTCCGGTGCGGGACACGGCCGCCGGGCGGCCGCTGCCAGTTACCGGCCTGCTCGGCCGCTTGGGGACGCCGTCGCGAACAGCCCGACTGCCCGTCCTGTTGTATGATCCCCGCAGCACGGACGGGCGGCTCGCCCTGCTGACGGTAACGCTGCTCTGGGACAACGGCGGGGTGTTCTGTCCGGACGTGCTGGCGATGGGACTGAGCGCCTTGCGGCAGCTGCCGGTCGCTGCCGGCAACGACCGTGACGCTCGTCTCGACCCGCACAACATCCACGATTCCATGCAGCGGATCTGGCGGTTATCGCAGTTGGCGGGCAGAGAGTATCGGGCGCGTTGGAGTTTCACTACCCTGACTCGCGAGACCATTCACGGGTGGGCCAAGCCGGGTCAACGCGATCCGTTGATCTCGCCGACTTGGAGCGGGCGCTCCGCCGAAGCGGCCGTGTGTTGTGCCTTGTGGTCCGCGGCCGGGCTGGTTCCCGGCGACGGCCAGGCGGAACAGGCCTTAGATTTGGATTTGGGCGCGACCGTCAGCGCCATGCTGGACGCCCGCGACGGCCACGAGCATCCGCGTCAGATCCGTCTGGCGCCGGTCGCCGGCATGACGGGCAAGATGGATGTGGCCAAAGCGTTTCTGGAAATCGTGCTGGTGGCAGAGGGCCAGGAAGGCGTCCCGTCCGCTACGGGGCTGGAACCCGTCCG